>Ga0105048_10010549_pt1 | contig 14633 bp, 14 predicted proteins | sample MAT05_FD_78382 | JGI IMG/M metagenome (GOLD analysis project Ga0105048, IMG submission 78382) | Freshwater microbial communities from Lake Fryxell liftoff mats and glacier meltwater in Antarctica - MAT-05 | ecosystem: Environmental > Aquatic > Freshwater > Ice > Liftoff microbial mat | place... | reverse complement strand
TGTGGACCGCGGATACACTGGAACCAACACATGCAAAAATGTCGTGGTCAGTACGATTTTTTATTGGCACGCTTATTTTTTTTGTACTAGCAGGTGGAGTCTCGGCAGTGATACTTCTGGGCGGCATACGTGCTGTATCAACGGACAGAATTGACATTGAGATTAGTGGAGACGGAGCTATTTCCAGCGGGGAAGCTGTTAATCTTGGCGTACGAATTATCAATAACAATCCAACAACAATCCGAGAAGCACGACTCATTGTAGATTTTCCGGAGGGTTCTCGTGAGGCAAGTGATGTAACAAAGGCGCTCGAGCATATCGTGATAGAGCTTGGAGATATTCCCGCAGGAGTCAGTATGGAAAAAGTAGTGCCTGCCGTGCTCTTCGGATCGCAAGGACAAAAACTACAAATCGCCATTTCGTTAGAATACAAAACAGAAGGAAGTAACGCTCTTTCTGTAAAAAAGAGCGATCATGGCGTTACAGTTACAACCTCGCCAGTAACGCTCACGGTAACCTCTGTAAGCGAAGTAGCGTCCGGGCAAGCTTTCACTCTTCTTGTCTCTGTTCGATCAAACTCTAGTGTTGTGCTTCCAAATGTCGCCGTGCTCGCGCAGTTCCCTCCGGGCTTTGTTGTTTCAAGTGCTGAGCCAAAAGCAGATGGATCGTTCTTTACCCTCGGAAATTTACTTCCAGGGCAAGAGAAACGCATCAAAGTTACAGGAGCTCTCACCGGCGTTGCAAACGACCCAAAGGCATTTAGGTTTACCGCAGGTATACCTGCAGAAGATGGCACACGGACACTCAGTCTTCCTTACGCATCGGGTGAAACGGAGCTTGCCATAGGAAAGATTTTTCTGGAAACTACTCTTTCAATAAATCAAAATACCGAGGACCCGAACATTGTAAACGCGGGTGAATCAATCTCGGGCGTACTATCGTGGAGAAATATGCTTAGCGTCCCAGTAACGAATGCAGAAATTACGATTGCGTTTTCGGGGCAGGGATTACAACCCGGATCTATAAGCACACAGAATGGATTTTATCGATCAAGCGACTCAACACTCATATTTAGTGGAGGTACTAATTCAGGACTTTTCTCACTTGATGAAGGAGACACCGGATCAGCTACGTTTACATTTAGAACTAAAACTCAGGCAGAATTACTTCAAACAAGAAATCCAACGATTGACCTCCTTATTACCATAAAGGGAACAAGGCAAGGAAGTAGTGGGCGTGTAGAGACGGTAACCACAACATCAAAACGAAAAGTACAAATCGCGTCAAATATAACGCTCGTTGGGGATGTGTTTACAAGCATTGGCCCCTTCAGTAACTCTGGACCCATTCCCCCTACACCAAACGTAGAGTCAACGTATACACTAATGCTCGCCGTTGCCAATTCTCTAAATGCCATCGGCGGAGCTAGAGTTACCGCAGAGCTTCCAGAGTACGTTCGGTTTACAGGACAAACAAGCACCAAGACTGGAGTAATTTCCTATGACGCCTCTTCGCGCAAAATCTCCTGGTTGATTGGTGATATTTCTGCAGGTGCTTCCACAGAGGGTGCGTTCCAAGTTGCCATCTTGCCAAGCACATCACAAAGCGGTACAAGTCCTAGAGTGCTTTCGGTGCAAACCTTTACCGGAACTGACAAATTTACAGGAAAAGTAACTGAAACCGTATCGCCTGCACTCACTACAGAAACACCAAACGAAGTTGGGTATACCGCAGAGATGGGAATTGTTGTTAAATAGAACTATGGAAAAAACCCCCGTAACACTGGAGAAAATTGTATCGCTTTGTAAGCGTAGAGGTTTTATATTTCCTGGATCAGAAATTTACGGAGGACTAGCCGGGACATTTGATTACGGGCCTAACGGCGTTGCTCTAAAGAAAAATATTCAAAATCTCTGGTGGAGTTTATTCGTAGAAAGCAGAGATGACATGTATGGTATCGACGCTTCGATTATTATGCCGGCGCGAGTATGGGAAGCCTCAGGACATACTGAAACATTTAATGACCCGTTAGTAACAGATGCAAAAACAGGTGAACGATATCGACTGGACCACGTTCTCGAATCCGCAGGTGTAAACCCAGACGGAATGTCTCTTGAGCGGATGTGGCAAGCTCTACAGGAGAAAGCTTTAAAGACACCAAAAGGGAACGAATACACTGAGCCAAGAACCTTCAACCTTCTTTTCCCAGTAGTCATGGGTGCGTCAAAGGATTCATCAAACAGTGCGTATCTTCGCGGAGAAACAGCACAGGGCATGTTTGTAAATTTCAAAAATATCATAGACTCCTATCATCCGAAACTTCCATTTGGTATGGGACAAATCGGCAAAGCATTCCGAAACGAGATTGCTCCTCGAGAATTTATTTTCCGTCTCCGTGAACTTGAGCAGATGGAAGTTGAGTATTTTATACGTCCAGAAGAATGGGAGAAAGTCTTTGAAGAATGGCTTGCTGTTATGCGCACGTTTGCAAAAGAGATTGGTCTAGCAAAAGAGGCCCTCCACGAAAAGGAGATTGGAGAGGCAGATAGAGCCCACTACAGCGAGCGGACAATCGACTTTGAGTTCGATTTTCCAACAGGAACCAAAGAACTCTGGGGTCTTGCATACCGGACTAATTACGATCTGTCCCGTCACGGAGAATACTCTTCAGTACCCCTAATATATCTTGACGAAGAGACAAAAGAAAAAATAGTTCCCCATGTTATTGAACCAGCTCTTGGTGTTGAGAGAACACTACTTGCTGTACTTACGAGCGCGTATACGGAAGACGAGCTTGGAGGCGAAACGCGCACATTCCTTCGACTTCCGGCAACTCTTGCACCCGTAAAAGCAATGGTCTCACCTCTCCTTAAAAACAAACCAGAGCTGGTTGAGAGGGCAAGGGAAGTACGGCGAGCGCTTCAGAAAATTCATCCAGCCATTGCGTGGGATGATAACGGAAATATTGGAAAGCGTTATCGCAGGCAAGATGAAATAGGTACGCCGTTTTGTGTAACAATAGATTTTGATACGCTTGGAGAAAACAAAGAGCTTGAGGGAACAGTAACTCTTCGTCACAGAGACACGGGCGAGCAAGAGCGACTAACGGTCAGTGAAGTTGCAGAGAGAATCAAAAGCGTTCTAGCGTAGTGAGAGTCTTTAGAAAAACACTACCTGCAACCTGCTCTCATAAGCAATTTTCTCATACGTTTTCGTCGTTTTCTACCCGCGCGCAGAATGTATTCCTAGAGCATAAAGGATCGTGATACTATCTATTTATGCAAAAGCCTGTGCCAAGCTACATAACCACAGGGACCTTTATCAGGGCCATTGTCATTGGTGCGATTGCCTGTGCAGTTTGGATACTCCATTCCTTGGTACTTTTAGTACTTACCTCAATCGTCATCGCCTCTGCTATTGAGCCGGGGATTGGGGGGCTTGTTAGGAGGAAAATTCCACGAGTGCTCTCGGTTTTGTTTATGTATCTCGTTGTGTTTGGTTCAACATTTGCCGTTGTATTTTATTTCCTCCCCCCGATCTTGGTAGATTTTCAGGGAATACTCTCACTTCTTCCTCAGTATCTGGGTGCTCTTAATTTACCACCACCGTTTAATGCTGTCGTAGGAGGGGGCGGAGAATCCCTACTCCAATCTCTTTTTAGCGTACAAGGGACATTTCCACTTAGTGGCGAAGGAGCCTTTGCACTGCTGGCTACCATTTTTGGCGGAGTTTTTTCATTTTTGATCGTGGTCGTTCTTTCTTTTTATTTTGCTCTTCAAGAAACGGGTGTCGAAGATTTTATTCGGCTGGCCTCTCCGACCGAGCACGAGGAATATCTCGTAAGTCTCTGGCATAGAGCAAGAAACAAAATAGGACTTTGGATGCAAGGACAGGTCCTCTCTTCCTTAATCGGGGGAGTGCTTGCGTATTTGGGACTTCTAATTTTGGGCGTGCCGTATGCTTTCTTGCTCGCGCTTTTTACAGCCGCCGCAATGCTGGTCCCAATTTTTGGCTCCTTTATAGCTGCATTTCCTGCCATGATGATTGGTTTCTCCACAGAAGGAGCAACGCTCGCCCTTTTAGTTGGTGGTCTCTACCTCATCATAAATCAGTTTGAAGCACACCTTATTCACCCACTTGTCGTCAATAAAGTCGTTGGGATTCCGCCCCTCCTCGTTATTTTGGCGCTTATCGTGGGAGCCGAGCTTGCAGGATTTCTTGGAGTACTCCTTGCTATCCCGCTCGCAGCAACGCTTCGCGAATTTCTTACTGACTATGATAAGGGTAAACGGTTAGTCTCATAACGATGATTCGCTACGTAACGACAACACTACCGTACGTTAACGCCGACCCCCATCTCGGGCATGCTCTTGAGTTTGTGCAGGCTGACATGTATGCGAGGACGTTCCGTTTAAACGGAGAGCGTGTTTTCTTTAATACAGGAACGGATGAGCATGGGACAAAAATATGGGAAAAAGCAAATGAAGAAGGAGTTTCCCCGCAGGAATATGCAGACGAGTACGCATCGCGTTTTAAAGTTTTCGCAGATATTTTTTTAATTTCATATAACACGTTCACAAGAACGACGGGACCAGCTCACATGCAAGCAGCTCAGGCTTTTTGGCAGCGATGTTCCGCTAGTGGAGATATATACAAAGCCGTATACGGCGTAAAGTATTGTGTCGGATGCGAGCTACCGAAAACTGACTCGGAACTTGTAGACGGACGTTGCTCCCTGCATCCGAATAAAGAAATTGAAAATATCGAGGAAGAAAATTACTATTTCAGATTTTCTAAATACCAAGACAAACTTCTTTCTCTTTACAACGCACGTGAAGATTTCGTCGTCCCTAAAGAACGTCTCCACGAAATTAAATCATTTGTCGCTGGAGGTTTAAAAGATTTCAGCATCAGTCGTAAACGAGAAAAATTACCATGGGGAGTGCCTGTTCCAGGGGACGCAGAACATGTAATGTATGTTTGGTTTGACGCACTGGTCAATTACATTTCAGCTGTAGGCTGGCCACGAGAAGAGGGAAATTTTGCAGGATGTTGGCCGGGCACACAATTTGCAGGAAAAGATAACCTCCGCCAGCAGTCCGCTATGTGGCAGGCCATGCTCATGTCCGCAGGGCTCATGCCTTCAAAGCAAATTTTTATTCACGGCTTTATAACAGCAGAGGGCACCAAAATGTCCAAGTCGCTCGGAAATGTGATAGACCCACTGGAGCTCTCTAGAGTCTATGGAGTCGAGGCAGTTCGCTACGTATTGCTTCGCCACACAAGCCCATTTGAAGACTCAAGTATCACACAGGAGATGGTGAAAGAAGCATATACAGCAAACCTCGTGAACGGTGTCGGAAATTTTGTGGCTCGTGTTATGAAGCTTGCAGAAGATCATTTGGACACACCGATTCCTCTACCAGCGCAAGAGCTCCAACTTAGCGAAGAATTTATAAAAGAAGTACAAACCTTTCATTTTCATACAGCAATGGATTTTGTATTTGAAATAATTAAGCAGGGTGATGAGCAAATGACGAAAGAAGAACCTTATAAAAAAATAAAGTCGGAAGAAACTAAAGAAGAGGCAAAGCACACCATTCAGAACTTAGTGCGCATCTTGGTCAAAGTAGCTGTGCATCTAGCCCCGTCAATGCCGCAAACAGCAGAAACAATACTGCGGGCCGTAAGAGAAAACAAAAAACCAGAGAATCTATTTCCACGTATTGACAAGTAACTAAGTATAGTGTATACTATATGTACTATTTCGACTCCCACGCGCATCTCCAATTTGAGGCTTATGATACGGACAGAGATGATGTCTTTCAAGCGCTCGCTAAGAAGAATATCGGAGGATTACTTGTTGGGGTAGACCTTGAGTCTTCTGTGAAAGCCATAGAACTTGCAAGTCTTTACCCGAATTTCTACGCATCTGTCGGCCTACACCCGAACGCGACCTCGACTGAAAAATTTGATGAAAAAGCATTTTTAGTACTTGCACAAAGCAAGAATGTCGTGGCCATTGGAGAGTGTGGTTTGGATAACTTTAGACCATCGGATCCGATGAGCACGAAAGAAAAGCAACGTGAGGTTTTTGAGAAGCATGTGCACATTGCCATTCAAAGCGATAAGCCGCTTATGATTCACTCGCGACCGAGCAGGGGTACGCAGGACGCTTACCAAGATCTCATAGAAATGCTCACCACATACAAAAAAGAATACGGAGAAAAACTTCGTGGGGACATTCATTTTTTTGTAGGGGGCATAGAGGAGGCGAGAGCCCTACTTTCTCTTGACTTCACACTCTCATTTACTGCAGTTGTAACTTTTACCAACGATTACGACGAAGTGGTACGTTTTGCGCCTCGTACGCACCTTTTGACTGAGACTGACTCACCATATGTTGCGCCTGCCCCAAATAGAGGCAAAAGAAATGACCCAAGAGCAATCCCGGAGATTGTGAAGGCAATTGCGAGAATTCGTGGAGATGAGGAAGAAGTTGTTCGCCTACAGGTGTTAGAAAATGCCAAAAGAGTTTTTGGTCTCTGCTGAGTAGATGCGGTTACGCCCCGCAAATGAGCCTTAAGACTCATTTGCGGGGCGTAAAATAGCGTGTTAGTATCGTTAGATTATGGCAAAAGCAAAGAAATCAGAACTCCCAGAAAAAGAGGAGAACTCTGCAGACGGTCTTCACATGGAGCCTCGTGTATACGAGCTCGGTTTTCATTTAGATCCGGAACTTCCACAGGAAGAAGTCAAAAAAGCATTCCAGCATGTAAAAGATAGCATTACTTCAGCGGAAGGTACTCAGATTGCAGAGGGAGAACCAACTAAAATTCAGCTCGCGTATACTATTTCAATAAGCAACACAGCAGGCAGAAGGGACTTTACAAGCGCGTTTTTTGCGTGGATTGCATACGAGGCGGATACAAAAGCGCATGCAAAAGTTACCGAGAGCGCAAAGGCAAATACGCGCATTATTCGCTTTATTGACATTAAGACCGATAAAGAAGCAGCAAAGCACGCAGAACAAATGCATGAACTTTTTGCAAAGGCGACCGAGATAAAGCATGAAGATGACGAGGTTGTGGAGGCTGAGCTTGACGCAGCGATTAAGGAAGTTACTGCATAAATTTCTAGTGTAGAATATAAGTATGTTCCTTGCCCCAAGCACCCCTGCGGGGAATATGTTGGCAGAAAACGGGATTCTTATCAGAATTAAATTTTAATAGAATGTATTTAAACAAAGCACTTCTCTACGGAAACCTCACACGCGACCCAGAAGTTCGCGCACTACCGGGAGGACAAACTGTTGCAACATTTAGTATTGCTACTAACAGAAGCTATAAAGATAAAGATGGAGTTCAAAAAGACATGACGGAATACCACAACATTGTGGCATTTGGTCGCACAGGAGAAGTTATGGGGCAGTACCTTAAAAAGGGGCGACCAGTTTTCGTTGAAGGACGCATTCAGACTCGGTCATGGGAGGCGGATGGAAAGAAAAATTATCGTACAGAAATTGTCGTAGATAGCTTCCAGTTTGGCCCGCAAGCGGGAGGCACAACAAGCTCACATGATAAACCCGCAGCCGCGACCCAAGCTACTTCTCCCGAGAGTATGGGAGAAGTGCACGGAAAAGCGCCAGCACACGAGGGTGGAGATGGAATACAGTATCCTGATGACGAGATAAATCCGGAAGATATTCCATTTTAAACGAAGAAAAAGCAAAGAAATACGGGTAGTTGTAGAAATCGAAAATTTCGTGTATTCTCCTACTATTAACCTATTCACATATGGCGCACCAAGCACAACGAGAAGAAATTGAGAACAAGAAAATTATTGACTACAAGGATGTGGCATACCTTCGCCAATTCATAAACCCACACGCAAAAATCCTAGGGAAAAAGCGCACCGGCATTCAAGCTTCTAAACAAAGGGAGGTAACGGAGGCAATTAAGCGCTCTCGCTACATGGGCCTACTCCCATACCTTCAAGCATAAGTAAGCCACGGAAAAAGAAAAGCTCTGTCAACTGACAGGGCTTTTCTTTTTCCGTGGCAAGAGTATAGTTAGAGCGGGAGGAGTATACAAAATGAGACGAAATGGAAAAACAGGGGCGGCCCCCCTACTTTTTTTCATAATCACTCTAGCTCTTGCGTATTTCGTGTCGCAAGAGCTGGACAGACACCTAGACAGGGGAGGCGCCACTCCCCTGAGCGAGGTGCTCGGGAAATCGTGATAGTTGAGGGCGTCGGAACACTCCGGCGCCCTCTTCACGTACTCATTTTTACGCTTTAGTAACTCGCTCCGTATACTCTCCAACGTCGGTATTAATACGAAGCACGTCGCCCTCATTTATAAAAAGCGGAGTAAGGACGGTGGCGCCAGACTCAAGCGTCACCTGCTTACTCCCGCCGGTTGCCGTGTCTCCTTTAACGGCAGGGGGAGCAATGGTAACTCTAAGGTCTACCTTGATTGGGATTTTAACGGTTACCGGTTTTTCCTTGTAGAGCATTACTTCAACAGGTGCGTTTGCTGTAAGCCACTGCACCTTTGTTTCAATTGCGTTCTCTTGGAAAGAAAATCTATTTTTTGGATTACCTTGCTCGGCAAACCACGATTCACCCCGGTTAGTGTAGAGGTAGAGCGCCGTTATGGTTTCAATGTCGGCTTCAGGAACACTCTCATTTTGATGAAATGAAATTTCTGTAACTTTTCCCGAGACGAGGTGGCGCAGTTTTGTTTGGTTCACTGGCTTTCTTTGTTGCATGCGAAAAACATGTGAAGAGAGCACCTCGTATGGTTCGTTATTGTAATCAATCACTTTTTTCTGCACGATTTCGTTGTAGGAAAGAATTGCCATAGGGTATGTAACTACTAAGCACTGGTAAGGGTTATAGACTACGTGAGACATTCTACGAGCTTAAGCGTATGATACAGGACATAATGACGTATTCAAGGCTTATGGAAGAATATGAGGAAGCGCCGGATGAGGCAGTCTTAGAGGCGTCTAGGAAGAACCCAGACCTCTTTAGTATCTTAGTTTCGCGCTACGAGGCTGCTTTTTTACGAAAAGCAAACAGCATTCTCTATAGTCCACAAGACGCAGAGGAAGTTGTTCAAGACGCCTTCACCCGCATGTACGTGTATGCAGACTCGTACAAAAAGGTTGAGGGAGCAAACTTTTCTTCATGGGCATACATGATTCTCACGCGACTTTGTTTTACCCGGTATGCAAAAGTAAAAAAAGAAAGAGGAAGAATACTGGAGCTTTCTCCAGAGCACTACGAGAAACTTACCGATACAGAAAATTTTCTTGAGGAACTTTCTCTTAAAAATGAAGTGTTGGTAGCTCTTTCAAAACTGCCCGTAGCTGCACGTAACCTTTTACGCTTTCAATTTTTAGAAGGGAAGTCTCAAGAAGAAATTGCACAAGCGGAGGGGGCGAGTGTGTCGGCGATTAAAACAAGAGTGCATCGCGCAAAAAAATTACTACGAGAAATATACCCTCATGAAAACACCTAGCACCATACAAAAAGATGTAATGAAGAGAGTGCGTATCGCTCACATGCTTAGCCGATATTTTACGGGAGAAGTCTTTGCGAGCGTACTTCTTGTACTCTCGCTTGCCGTGCTTGGAAGAGCGGTCTTTTTCATGCAAGTACTTCGCAACATGCCCGAACTAACAGAAGTTCTGGCGCTTGGTGCATTCTTTATGCATGCGTTTTTACACACACAATCATTCGTTCAACTTCTCTGCGTAGTATTTGGAGTAACGTCTCTTTGGTTTATTCGAAGAATATGGGCACTTCTGGCAGGTACACCTTATTCTAGAAAAGGGAGCTTTGCCTAAGCCATTCTCGCACGAAAAGATTACGCTTCGTTTAATTTCGCACGAATTAGTTTTAGGATTTCTGTCGCAATCGGTTTGTTTTCGCGCAGGAACGTTCTCGTTGCGTCATATCCTCGGCCTAATTTTACAGGCTCACCGCCCACGTCTGCCGGATTGAGGTAGCTATAACTGCTACCACTCTTTGAGATAAGGTCGTACTTTTCCCCGAGAGCGATGATCTCACCTTCGCGAGAAATACCCTCATTATACATAAGATCAAATTCAGTCGTTTTAAATGGGGCGGCAACTTTATTTTTAACGACCTTAACACGCACGCGCCCTCCCACAATTTCCTCACCCTTTTTAATCTGTGCTATACGACGAATATCAAGTCGGACAGAAGTGTAGAACTTGAGAGCCTTACCTCCCGTTGTCGTTTCAGGATTACCAAACATAACACCAATCTGCATACGAATTTGGTTAATGAAAATGATTATCGTGTTACTTTTTGAAGTTATCGCTGTAAGTTTTCTGAGCGCTTGCGACATAAGTCGCGCCTGTTTACCCATTTGTGCTGATCCCATGTCACCCTCAATTTCATCTTTTGGCGTGAGGGCCGCTACAGAGTCGATGACGATAACGTCTATAGCATTTGATCGTACTAGGCTCTCGACAATTTCAAGTGCCTGTTCGCCCGTGTCAGGCTGCGAGATAAGAAGTTCAGGTAGCTTCACGCCAATTTTACGTGCGTACTCAGGATCAAGCGCGTGTTCTGCGTCAACGAAAGCACACACGCCTCCTTTTTTTTGCGCTTCGGCTATGACGTGAAGAGCGAGGGTAGTCTTGCCTGATGATTCGGGTCCAAAAATTTCTATGATACGTCCGCGGGGAAGCCCACCAATACCAAGCGCTGCATCAAGCCCAAGGGAGCCTGTTGAGATAGATGCAATTGCGGCAGGCTTACTCGATCCGTATGCCATGATAGCCTCATCACCAAACTTGGTCTTAATTTCCTTAAGAGCAAGTTCAATAGATTTTTTTCGTGCATCTGCTCCTTTATCTAAAGAAGGCACATCTTCACTCGTTTCAATATCTGGAAGCTCCTCCTCCCTCTTTGTGTTTTTTTTCGAAATTTTCTTTGCAGGCATAGTAAATGTATTAAGGTATTACGACAGTTTTCTGAACATGTATTGAACGGCCAAAGCGGTCTGTCGCTATTAAGGTAAGTATAACGCCTCCGGAGGGAAGTGTAAGCACTGTTGCGTAAGCCCCATTGGTATCTATAAGGAGCACTGCTCCATTTAGAAGGAGTGTTTCAGTATTGGTAGCGACCCCCTCAACCAAAAGTTGACCAGGCGTACTTGAAGCCACAATGTTCGTGATAACTGAAAGCCTTGGCCCCGCAAGGAGTGCCCACCCCTTTGAAAAGCCATAGATAAGTGCAAGGCAGAGAACTCCGATGACAACCACTCGGGGAACCATACGCTAGAGCAGGTCTTTAGACAGGTTTTCTCTAACTTCCTCATTTTGCCTACCCCCGCCTGCGCTTAGTATGTCGCGTGGGCGGGAGCCGTCAGCAGGTCCAATAACACCTTTTTCCTCCAAGATATCCATAAGGCGGGCTGCCCTCGAGTACCCAATGCGGAGCTTTCTTTGGAGGTATGACGTAGAAGCACGTCCTGCTTCCTCGACAGCCACTTTAGCGTCCTTGTAAAGATCATCGTCCTCATCATCGTCAAAACCACTATGCGACATGAGGATTGCGTCGTTTGGTGCGTTCTCTCCTCCTCCTGCAACGCCCGCCCCGAGGTCAATCGTAGTGAGGGTCCCAGAATTATGCTGTTTTATGTAGTGAGCAACTTTTTTTACTTCACCCTCAGAAATATATGCTGTTTGAATACGAACAGGCTTCTGCATATCACTTGAGAGGTAGAGCATGTCGCCAGCCCCGAGTAGCGATTCAGCACCTCCGCCATCCAAGATTGTACGCGAGTCAATTTGAGAGGCGACTTGGAGAGCCATGCGTGTTGGGACGTTTGCCTTTATAAGTCCCGTAATGACGTTAACTGAGGGTCGTTGTGTTGAGAGGATAAGGTGTATACCGACAGCGCGCGACATCTGGGCAAGACGCACAATCGACGCCTCAAGCTCTCGCGGGTATGACTGCATAATATCGGCAAGTTCATCAATGACGATAACGATATAGGGAAGGGCTTCTGGCATCATAGCAACTCCTTTTTTCTTAGCGGGTTCAAATACCGTTTTATGGTATGAATCTATGTCGCGCACCTGTTCGCCCTCGAGTATGTTGTAACGCCTGTCCATTTCTTTTGCCGCCCACTTGAGTGACATGATACATTTTTTTGGATCAGTTATGACGGGGGTAAGGAGGTGGGGGATACCGTTATAAAGCGTAAGCTCAACACGCTTCGGGTCAATCATTATAAATCGGAGTTGGTTTGGTCCATTTCTAAACAAGAGAGACGTAATGACAGCATGAATAGCAACAGACTTTCCGGATCCTGTTGCACCAGCAATAAGGCCGTGGGGCATCTTTGCAACATTCACATAGTGAGGGGTACCAGCGATATCACGTCCAAGTGCAGCTAGAATTGGCTTGTTGCTGGTATTCCATTCCGGAGAGGAAAGGATGCCTCGAAGTCCGACCATCGCTTTAGAAGCGTTTGGCACCTCAATACCAACAAGCGACTTTCCAGGTATTGGAGCTTCTATGCGCACGGGATGAGCGGCAAGCGCAAGCTCAAGGTTGTTTTGAAGAGAAATTATTTTTGAAAGTCGGACACCCTCTGCAGGTTTTATAGCGTAGCGCGTAACGGTAGGACCCACCGACACCTCATCCATCTCAACGTTGATACCAAAATTCTGAAAAGTCCTCTTTATGATATTTGCATTTGCCTTAATATCTCCTACACCAGGTTTACCCACATCAACACCGAGAAGTGATAGAGGAGGGGCATTATACTCTGCATCAAAGTTAGGAATCACCGTGCTGTCATTTTTGTCCCCACGGCTAAAGAGAGTAATGAGAGGATCGGTATCTGCGAGCACCTCATTAGCACTTGCAGGTATGAGGGACGGTTCAGTAGAATCTTCGAGTACACTTTCCTCATTCAAACCCTCAGCGTTTTTACGAGAAAGAAAGGGAAGCGAAATTTCAACGGTAAGCTTTTCCTTTGCACGGTTAGTGAATTCTTTAATACGGTGCGCTAGCTGTACTATGTCGGTCAGGATACCAAGTCCCACAAGGGTTGTTGCAAGAAGGAGGATGACCGCACCAAGAAATCCAAAGAGCTTCGTCAGGTAGAGAGAAGAGGCAGTGCCTACAGCTCCGCCAAGGTGCGTCGGTGTCATACCAAAGAGGATAACGATTGAAACGACAATAAGTGTAAATCCGATGCCGGTGACAAGAGAGACGAAAGATTTTTCCAGAAGAATAGTGAGACCTACAAGGATTACCAGTATGGGGAGGAGAAATGCACCGATACCAATTTGAGAGTATGTGGACAAGAAAATTAAATTCCCAATATCACCAGCAAGAGCGATTCCCGCGACCTTCCCGATAGCCCCCAAAATAAGAATTAGTCCGAGTGCAATTAAAATAATGGACGAAGTCCATTTGAAAATTCCAGCGTAGTTTTCCTCTTCATGCTTCTTGCTCTTTCGTGTAGCCATTACTTGCTATTTTAGCACCTCTACTTAGATTTTGCCCTAAAGGATGTATTGATACTTATCGCCCGCACACTACCAGTAATTTTTAATGATTTCCGCTAATCCGCTAGTGTTCTAGGTGAGTAGACCTTAGCAAGAATTAGGACATCCGATGTACTAATTCTCTATCGCAAGAGGTAAGCATCAGTTAGGTACTTGCAAGAGCTTGCGTAGGAACCCTATGAGTATATAATTGTCTTTAATGCTTTCTGTCCGATACACCCATGACTGATATAAGACACTCAAAGGACAATAATGTCCCTGAGCGAAGAGATAATCGTACGGAACTTTCGAACTTTGTCTTAGATAAAAGTATATTTTCAAACATATTCGAAAAGGACATACGAAGAGTATACATATATAAAAAGGCCGAACGATTAGCAAAAGCAATTGATCTTATCGCCCCTGCCTTTCAAAACTCTCTAGCTCTTAAAGATAAATTGGAAACCGTTGCCGTTGGATTAATAGAAGCAGCCGTGCTCGCCCCCAGTACTGCACGGAGCCTGATGGCAAGGGAGCTTTTAACACTCTCAAGTTTACTTTCCATAGCACGTGCATCCGGCAAGCTGTCTTTAATGAACGCTGATCTGATAGCGAATGAAGCACAAGCATTGCTTCAGGAAATTGCCTCCTACGAAGAACCGCGGTTAATGCTTCCTGACGCGCCGAGCCTAGCGGAGCTCGCAAGGGCAGAAACAAAAACAGAAGGAGCGACGACGCGACCCATATCCCGCATATCAACTATTGAGCAACCAAAAAGCAAGAGTACCAAGAAAGAAAAAAGTCAAAAGGATAAAGGACAATATATAGGACATATATCGGACAAAAAAGACGATAGGAAACAAGCGATTAGAGCAGTGCTGAAGGCCAAAGGGCCTTCCTACATAAAGGATATATCAACGGTCATTCGGGATGTTAGTGAAAAGACAATTCAGCGCGAGTTGCAGGCACTGGTTTCAAGTGGCGAAGTGGAACGTACGGGCGAGCGTCGTTGGACAGTTTACGCACTCTCCTGATTTTATAAATCATTTGGGAGCGCAGGATTTTATTGTCTATCCCGCACGCTATCT
>Ga0105048_10010544_pt1 | contig 14638 bp, 13 predicted proteins | sample MAT05_FD_78382 | JGI IMG/M metagenome (GOLD analysis project Ga0105048, IMG submission 78382) | Freshwater microbial communities from Lake Fryxell liftoff mats and glacier meltwater in Antarctica - MAT-05 | ecosystem: Environmental > Aquatic > Freshwater > Ice > Liftoff microbial mat | place... | reverse complement strand
GGCATTGTCTTTATCCTCACCGTAGCGATTGGCATTGCCATGTTTATTATCGATCTGATCTATCCGCTGCTTGATCCGCGCATTGCCTATGAGGGGAAGTAATATGAGTGTCCAGAGTGCATCTGCCACCAACCTGACCATGCCCCCCGCCAAAGAAATGGGTAGCCTGATGAACATTTTGCGCTATCTACGGCGCAACACGCAATTGACAGTTGGGCTGAGTATCTTACTCTTCTTTATCCTCTTTTCGGTCATCGGCTCCTTCTTGGTCGATGACAAAGCGGCCTATCCGCTTGGGGCAACAGCCAGCCAGGCACCTTCTTGGGAATATCCCTTTGGCACCGATGGCCAGGGCCGCGATCTCTTCGCCGTTGCCATCTTTGGTGTCTGGGAAACCTTTCGCATTGGCTTCATTGCCGGGTTGATCGGGCTGATTATCGGCGCGTTCATCGGCTTTACTTCCGCCTTCTTTGGCGGTTGGTATGATGTTGTGGTGCGCTGGGTGGTCGATGTGTTATTGACAGTCCCTGGATTATTGATCCTGATTGTCATTGCCTCGTCGATGGATGCCAAGAGCTTTACGTTGACCAACATGGCGTTTATTATTGCGCTAACCGCCTGGATGGGGCCGGCGCGCACCATTCGCGCCCAAGTGTTGACGCTGCGCGAACGCTCCTATGTGATGATGGCACGGCTGAATGGCATGAATAGTTGGGGCATTATCTTCCGCGAATTGTTGCCCAATCTGCTGCCCTACTTGGGCGCGAGTTTGGTTGGCTCGGTCACAGGGGCGATTTTTGCATCGGTTGGTCTGCCAGCCTTGGGCTTGGGGCCGCTGCGCGAACCAACGATTGGCGTCACCATTTATTGGGCGATGAACCAAAATGCCCTGCTGCGCGAGATGTGGTGGTGGCTAATGATGCCCGTTGTGACCATCATCCTGATGTTTATCACACTCTTCATGATCTCCGTCGGGCTGGATGAATTGGCCAATCCACGCGTGCGCAAAACTGTTTAATCGGGCACCGTTTTAGGGTGCTCTTACGGGAACGCTTTTACTGTTGTTACTTTCTATCAAAAATAAGGACGTAGAGTTTTCATGAGTGATTACGTCTTGCGCGTTAAAGACTTAGATGTACAATATTATACCGATGCTGGCGTTGTCTATGCCAACAATAAAATCAATTTTGATCTCAAGCCAGGGGAACGTCTGGGCCTGGTAGGCGAGTCTGGCTCTGGTAAATCGACCATGGCATTGGCCCTCCTGCGCATGATCAAACCACCGGGGAAGATCGCCGGCGGCCAACTCTTACTCGGCGCTACCGATCTGACCAAACTCTCGGAAGAGGAGATGCGCCAGACGCGCGGTAAAGATATCTCCATGATCCCCCAAGGAGCCATGAACTCGCTCAACCCAATTATGCGCATCAAAGATCAGATTGTGGATGGCATGGTAGACCATAATCTGGGCCTTTCGCGCAGTGTGCTCGAAGAGCGTGCCTACGACGCGCTGGACGTGGTCGAGTTGGATCGCAAAGTGGGCCGCATGTATCCGCACGAATTGAGCGGCGGCATGAAGCAGCGCGCCTGTATTGCGATCAGCGTGGCGATGCACCCCAAAGTGATTATTGCCGACGAACCAACCAGCGCGCTCGATGTGGTGACCCAGCGGAAGGTCATGCAGACGATCACTCGTCTGCAAGAAGAGCTGGGCAGCGCAGTGATCTTGATCGGGCATGATATGGGGTTGATGGCCCAATTTGCGACGCGCATGGCTGTCATGTACGCCGGTAGCCTAGTCGAATTGGGCTCCGTGCGCGACATTTTCACCGAGGCGCTGCACCCCTACACAGAAATGTTGATCGACAGCTTGCCCACGATTGGCAAGCGCGGCATTTTTAAAGGCATCCCAGGGATCACCCCCTTGTTACGCGACTTGCCTACCGGTTGCGTGTTTAATACAAGGTGTCCCAAAGTGATGGATATTTGCCGGACCAAGACGCCTGCCTATAAGGAATACAGACCAAGCCACTGGGCAGCTTGTCATTTACACGAAGATGGGGTTGCCAAAAAATGAACCATTTACTCGAATTAAAAAATGCAACCAAGACTTACAAAGGTGGCACGGTTGCCCTGGACAATGTCTCCTTTTTTATCGATGCCGAGGCGCCCAGCATTATCGCAGTGGCTGGCGAAAGCGGCAGTGGCAAGACCACTTTGGGCATGATGGCGCTGGGCTTTCTCGATCCATCCAAGGGCGATGTGTTGTACAAAGGCAAGAACCTACGCACGTTGAGCGGCCAGGAACAAACCAACTTCCGCAAAGAAGTACAAGCGGTCTTCCAAGATCCATTTGCCGTTTACAATCCATTTTACAAAGTCGATCACATCTTTGAAGTTGGCATTCGCAACTTCAAGCTCGCCAAGTCCGGTGCCGAAGCGCGCCGCAAAATCGAAGAAGCGCTGGTCAGCGTCGGGTTACGCCCCGAAGAAACCCTGGGCCGCTTTCCCCATCAATTGAGTGGCGGGCAACGCCAACGCTTGGTGGTGGCGCGTGCGCTGCTCTTCCGTCCCCAGTTGTTGATGGCCGATGAGCCGGTTTCGATGGTCGATGCATCGCTGCGCGCGACGATTTTGGAAAGCCTGCGTAAAATGAAAGAGGAGTATCAGATTACGATCCTCTACATTACGCACGATTTGACGACAGCTTACCATGTCTGCGATCATATTATTGTATTATATAAAGGATCGGTGATGGAGGCTGGCGACGTCGAATCGGTGGTCGCCAACCCACAGCATCCCTATACGCAGTTGTTAATCGACTCGATTCCCTGGCCGGATTTGTCCCGGCAGTGGGGTCAACAGGAGATTAACGCGATCGATGCAGAAACGGCACGCATTGGCAAAGGATGTAAGTTTGCGTCGCGCTGCCCGCATGTTATGGAAAAATGTAGTCAAAGCCCGCCGCCGCTTTATCAAATAGACGAAAACCAAGTTGCAGCTTGTTTTCTCTACGAAGATAAACCAACGTTAGCAGGCGAAGAATTAGGACAATTATTTAAATAACGTCATGTTTACAGAGACTCTTCGGCCACAACACCTGGATCAGCCAACGACAGACCGCGACGAAGCCCCATCGCAAGTTGGCCATACGCAAACCATGCCCGAGCGCACTGGCATCGAGAAAGCGGCCGGCAATGGGTTGCTGGCCGTCCAAGAGGAAGCCGCGCTCGTTGAATCGGCCAAAGGCGATCCAGCGGCCTTTGGCATCCTCTACGAACAATATATTGATCGGGTCTATGCCTATATCTATCATCGGGTTGGCAATGCCCAGGATACCGAGGATCTGACTGCGCGCACCTTCTATCGCGCCTTGGACAAGCTGCACACCTATGAAGATCGCGGCTTACCCTTCTCGGCCTGGCTGTTCCGCATTGCCCACAATCTGGTCGCCAATTGGCACCGGGATCGGGGACGCAGACGCTTCCTGTCGCTCGATAAACTGTGGTCGCACAGCAAAGAAGGCGATACGCCCGAGGAACAGATGGAGCGTGAGGAAAAACACGCGGCCCTATGGGATGCAATCGATCAGTTGCCAGAGGATCGGCAGAATTTATTGCTCTACAAGTTTGGTAGTCGCCTGTCGAATCTGGAAATTGGCGAATTGCTGCAAAAGAGTGAAAGCGCCATTAAATCGCTCTACTTCCGTACACTAGCCACATTGCGCAAGGAATTGGAGACGACTGGCTGGGGTGCGCCGGACAATCGTGAGCCGGCCAATCAGGAAGAGGAGCCATGATACGCTTCTGGGGATTTTTACAATTTCAGGACCAACAGCTTGATCCAGCCGAGAAGATTGATCTGGGGAATGGCCGCTTTGTCGAAGGCGAAGATGTCTTGGACAGTCATTTCCAAAGCCAGCTCGAAACGCCGCGCCTGACCGTGCATGTTGAAGGCGATTTGAATCGGGCTTTGGCGGCGTTGGCACCGGGGCTGGCCGCGCTAACCGAACTGGCAGAAGAGGTGGATCAATTGGTGCCACGGGTGCAACCAGCGCCCCAGTTTCGCCATGATCTGCACAAAGCGCTAGAGTTGACCCATCGCCAACACCACGCGCAACGGGTGCTCGGCACACGCGTCGAAATACCCGATCCGCAGACACCGTGGGGCATGATCTCCTTTCTGGTGGTGATTGTGGTCAGTGTTGTCAGTATGACCATTTATCTGTATAGACGTCGAGAGCCACAAGCTCTGTAAAATTCAAAGGCCAAATGGGCAATCGCTCGTTTGGCCTTTTTTCATTATGGACGCCGATCTCTAACAACCAATAATCAACTGCTAACGGCTAATGACCAATCGACCACCCCACCAATGACAAGGAGGTAGCAATGCTAATGCTCTCCCGTACGGATGTAGCGCAGTTACTGACAATGGCTGATGCGCTGGCGGCAGTCGAGGAAGGCTTTCGCCAATTGGCCCTGGGCAACGTCATGATGCCACAGCGGGCAGCGACAACCATTGCGCCCGCCAACGGTTTACATCTATCCATGCCCGCCTTTGTCGGCGGCGCGGTTGGCGCGCTGACGGTTAAAATTGTCACCGTCTATGGTGATAACATGCCCACCTATGGCCTACCCACCATTCAAGGGCTCCTCCTTGTACACGACGCACAAACCGGCAGCGTGTTGGCGATGATGGACGCAGAGCAGCTAACGGCAACCCGCACAGGCGCGGCCAGCGGTGTCGCCACTCAATATTTAGCACGCCAGGACGCGACGACGGTGACCCTCTTCGGTGCCGGCGCATTGGCACCGAGTCAGTTGGCAGCCATGTGTGCAGTCCGTCCCATTCGGCGCGCCTATGTGGTAACGCGCAGTGGAGAAAAAGATGGGCCGTTTTGTGCGCAGATGAGCGCGGAACTGGACATTGAAGTGATCGCCAGCCGCAACACGCAACAGGCAGTCGAGCAAGCCGACATTATCTGCACGGCGACCAACAGCCAGACGCCACTTTTTTCAAGCGATTGGGTACGGCCCGGCACTCATATCAATGCGGTCGGCGCGTATACGCGCACGATGCGTGAACTCGATACAGCTACGATCCAGCGCAGCCATGTTTTTGTCGATCATCATCCGGCGGCCCAAACCGAAGCGGGCGATATTGTCATACCGATCGCCGAACAGGCGCTGACCTATGCGCATGTTCGCGGTTCGTTGGGGGAAGTGATTACGGGCCAAGTCCGTGGCCGCACCGATGACGCGGAAATTACTGTCTTTAAGTCGGTTGGCCTAGCCATGCAAGATACGGTTACGGCAGCGCGCCTTTATGCCAAGGCAGTTGCGCTAGGCAGTGGGATCCACGTTGATCTATAACACTGCCCAAAAATTGATCACAAACGTGACTGGAATAACGCGCGGTTGATGGTTGTAACACTTGATGCTATTCGCAACAGTGGTGGAAATTGGGGAGCAATTCTCTTCCGTTACTGCAACTGGGCCAGATCGGGGCTGGGCAACATTTCTAGCGAAACCGCGCTCGACAGATTACTGGCTTGATCAAAGGGCGACGCAAGTTTCCCTGCTGGCTGCTTCTTGGCAACCCGGTCTGGAGCCGGGCGAATGAGCAACATTGGAATTGTCACCTGGCGCAACACACTTTCCGCAACACTACCCAATACCAAGCGGGTGAGTCCGGTGCGGCCCCGCGTGGCCATCGCCAGCAGATCATAGGAACCCTTTTCGACCGTGGCCACAATCTGCTCTACAGGATCGCCGACACGGACAAGCGTATGCACGCGATAGCCATCGGTGCGCAAGGTTTCGGCCAGATGCTTCAACTCAATTTCAAACTTCTGGCGATAGACTTTCCATTCGTCATCGGTACACGGGATCGTATACGCGGCATGGGGCACATCGGGGATACAAGCGTCGGCGGCTACATAGCTGCCGGGCCGCTGTGTTACGCCCAGTAGAATCAATTCTGCATCGTCCATATCAAACAAACCACGGACCACAGGCAGAATTTCGGGGCTGATTTCAGAAATATTGAGCGGAATCAAAATTCGCCGCATAGGCAATTTCTCCTTTCTAACAAACCATAACACCTATAAAAATTACGCAGTTGAATCGGTTCACCGGAGAGCTTTAGGGTCTTATAGACCCTAAAGCTCTGACTAAGCGCACGTTGTTCAACAAATCACCAGGACTTCATGGTCACGCACAACCGGCACTGCGCAGCGTAGCCAACCATTTTCCACGACAATATCACTATCGTGACCGGCTACCAATAGTTGTGCCTGTGTGCCAGCCACATCCACAGGCAGCTTTAGCGCAACTTGCAGCGGACCAATCGCGGCATATGCTTCTACGGGCACTTGCCCTGCCGCCGTCAGATTGACTAGGTGCAAAATCAGGCGACCAGGCTGAGCATAGAGATGGCAATCCACCAGGCCCGCGCCCTCTACCACAAGGGGGATCTCTTCATGCGTGGTCCAGCGCACAAGATTGGCAAGGAGATCACCATGATCGGGCAGGCTATAGCGTGCATAGCAACGGTCGATATCCGCCGCCAGGTAGGCAATGCGCCCGCCATAGCGGTTTTCGCGCAAGGTAAGTGCCGATTGATCAGTTGTCGGTTGGCGCATCCAGGCAAATTCGGGCGGGAAGATCGGCAAGGGAGGAATCCACGTCAACGGGATTATCACATCGCGTGCGGGTTCTACCAATTCTAGGCGACCCCCAAAAGCGAGAATATCCGTTTCGTCCAAGCCACGCAGCACAGGATGGCGCGTGGCTTGGACGAAGGGTTCATCGTCGGTGTGGGGTCCAGCAACGCCGGCGCGCATTTCTGGATCCAGCCGTAGATAGGAGTGATGGTCATAATTTTCCCAGGTGGCTGGCCCAGCGTCGATGCTGCCTTCAAAGCTGCCCGTGGCCTCTACGCCCAACAGATCGCCCAGGGCGAAGTCGGGGCGGCGATCGCCCGCTTCGGTATAGAGTGTACTTTCGCCGGTCACGACCAGGTTGCCACCTTGTGTCACAAAATCGCGCAAGTGCTGTACCTGGGCATCGGAAACCGCGGCCAGATTGGGCAGAATCAGCGTTTTGCACTGTGCACCATCGCGCCCAATATGATCTGCATGGACGGGCAGATACGGAATCCGCGCCCGGATCAAGGCGCGGATCATACCATTATAGGGCATCATAACCCGTTCATATCCCTGGTCGCGCCCGTAGAAATCCACATTTTCTTGGGACCAAACGACGCCCACGGCAGCAACCGGCACGCGGTCGATCAGATATTGTTCATGTGCTTCGTGCCAACGCAACAGCAATTCCGGCGTGCGATACTGGCGGCGATCTTCATGATAGGCGCTGATAAAGTGCCACCACGGCTGAATTCCACCGGCATAGCCTTCTACCATCCACAGCTGAGTTTCTGGTGCAGGCTTACTCGCCAAACGAAAAGTAGGCGTGCGGCTTTGATATTGGGCCATGCTTTCCGGCGTCAATTTATCCCAGCCCAGCAGGCCATGGATCAGCTTGCCGGCGTCGCCATTGTGATAAAAGTCGGTATCACCGCCGCGCGTCTGGTAGTCGAGCATCAAGATTTCCGAGCGTTCACAGATCGCTTTGGTGTCGCGGAAGTGTAAACTTTGCTGGTGCAGGTTACCCGAATTCATGCCCAGCCAGAGACAATCTGGGCCACCCACGGCCTGGGTCACACTGTTATTCAGATCCCACACCGCCAAGCGGCAGGCATAATTCCAGCGGATCCAGGCGCGGCAGATCGGATCTTCCCAATCGACAACTTGCGGCAGTTCTGCGCCGGTTTCGTCAAAGAATTTGCGTTCACAATTGCGGCAATAACAGATGCGCTGGCGATCCAATCCGCTCCAACTGTTGTCGGTAAAGCCCTCCGGGCGATAATTCACGATGATCTCGCGCAGCAGATCGGGCAGGAAATCGGTATAGTAGCGGCTATTGATACAGGTGATATAGCGATCACCGGATTGGTAGGGGTTGCCTTCGGCGTCGCGTGTAAACCAGTCGGTATGTTCCTGGAAGGCTTGGGCGGTGGTACGATTCGAATCCATGCGCGCCAGGACGGTGAGACCATCTTCATGGGCGGCGCGCGTTAATTCACCAAACAGATCGCGGTCTCCCAAATATTGCGCACGGTAGTGTAACGGATAGCGACTGGGATAATAGGCGACAATGCCGCCCGCATTGATAATGACGCCTTGGACGCGTGTCCGTTGCCAATAGTCGCGCCACCAGTCGATGTCATAGCGAGTTGGGTCAATTTCGGTAATGTTGGTCTGCCCCCACCGGTATGTTTGACGATACCAGGGCAACAGCGGGCGGTTACTCATAAAATCCTCCCTCGGGTTGAATGCGATACACAACGCATTCTACCACAAATCGAGGGAAAATTCTGTACCAGACGGCAGCACTTTCCGCAATCGCGCTGGCATGCCAAGCCCTATCCGTCAATTGGAGATAGGCACTACGCAGTTGCCTGGGAATGCCGGCATCCTGCCGGCCTGCCACCAGAGATGGCAACGCTGCCAACTGCGTAGTGCCTATGGAGCTCAACTGGGGTGGCCATAACCGCCGGCAAGGGGTGTGGTGTGTTGCGCTCCAGTTCCCGGTCTATGGCTAGAAAAGCATGAATCCAGTCGCCCGCGATATGGCGCGCCGTTTATGCCAATCTGCCTGCGGTTGAGTATAATCAGGGTGTGCTGCGGCCACGCTTGCGCCACAAGTGGGTCATTGGAAAAGGAGATCCTATTTTCGTGTCTGATCTACAAGCCATTTTACGCATTTCTACGGAACGGCATCGCCATCTCTGTCCACGTCAGGTATTGGGAGCACGCATGGGGCTGGCCGGGGGCGCCGCGCTAGGATTGGATCTGCTACGCCGCGACAAACGCCTGCTGGTCATCTTGGAAACAGACGGCTGTTTTGCCGATGGCGTGGAAGTGGCGACTGGCTCCACCGTGGGCCATCGCACGCTGCGGATTGAAGATTATGGCAAAGTTGCCGCCACCTTTGCCGATGTCAAAACCGGGCGTACCGTGCGCATTGCGCCGCTGTTGGATGTGCGCGCGCGTGCCTGTGCCTATGCACCAGACGAATCGCGCCACTACTTCGCACAGCTACAGGCTTATCAGATAATGCCAGAGCATGAATTACTTTCGATTCAGGAAGTGCAATTGACACCGCCGCTCAAGACGATTGTGAGCCGCGCCGGTGTGCGCGTGAACTGTGCGGCGTGTGGGGAAGAGATCATCAACGAACGCGAAGTGGTATGTGAGGGCGAGGTGCGCTGTCGTTCCTGTGCGGGGCAAAGCTATTATCAGCTGACCGCCCCTGCACTGCCAGCCTTGTCGCCCCAGCCGTACAACCCTTTATTGGCGGCGCGCTGGCCGAATGGCCCCTTGGTAGACGGACAATAGAACACAGTATGCTTGACATCAACAGCTTGCCACCATGGCCGTTAGTGGGATTGGCCTTTGGTGTGGCTTTTCTCTATTCCAGTGTAGGCTTTGGGGGCGGCTCTGGCTATTTGGCGGTCATGAGTCTCTTTGCCATCTCCACCCAACTGATCGCCAGCACGGCGTTGTCGCTCAATATTTTGGCGGCATCAATTGCCTTCTTCATCTATTGGCAAAGTGGCCATTTTACGCCCGCGTTGCTCTGGCCTTTTCTGTTGACCTCGTTACCGGCGGCGTTTTTGGGCGGCTATATCCACCTGCATGACACACTCTATCTGGGTATTCTGTACGCCGCGCTGGCCTATGTGGGAATACAGTTGCTTTTTTGGAATCAATCTGCCCACCCCGCGAGCGCGCCCCGCCGCTTTGCCTGGCCCGCGATTCTGGTCGGCGGGTTGCTGATTGGCTTGCTCTCGGGATTTGTGGGACTGGGCGGCGGCATCTTTCTTTCGCCGCTGATTGTGCTGAACGGTTGGGGAACGCCCAAACAGGCAGCAGCTTCCTCGGCAGGCTTTATTGTCATCAACTCGATCAGTGGCTTGTTGGGCCGCGTGATGGGGGGGAATTTTGCTTTTGGGTTATTGGGCGCAACCCTCCTGCCCGTGGGTCTTGCGGGTGCATTGATTGGCAGTTGGCTGGGCGCGCACTATCTCTCTGGCACCCTGCTGCGCCGGATCTTGGGCATCATCCTGCTCCTGACCGTGCTAAGTTCGCTGATTGAATTTTTTAGGGTATAAATAGGCGTTACGCAGTTGGCAGCATTGCCATCTCTGGTGGCAGGCCGGCAGGATGCCGGCGTTCCCAGGCAACCGCGTAACGCCTATCCTATATAAAAATACCTGACACGACAGCTATACGGGACACGCATATACATGATAAGACGTTGGTTGCATCGGCTTGGTTTACAGCCGGATGACTTTCTCGATTTTCTCAAGCTTGCTGCAAAATGGATCGTGCTCGGCAGTGCGGCGGGCAGCCTGGCGGGCACGGCCTCGTGGATCTTTTTAATTTCCTTGGCCTGGGCAACCGAGACACGCTTGGCCAATCCCACCTTGCTCTATGGCTTACCCCTGGCGGGTTTGTTTATGGGCTGGATCTACTATCGCTTTGGTAGCAGCGCCGCGCTGGGCAACAATCTGGTGATCGACGAAGTCAACAGCAATCGTAGCCAGATTCCCTTGCGCATGGCACCGCTCGTGTTGTTGGGCACGCTGATTACACACCTATGTGGTGGCTCGGCAGGACGCGAAGGTACGGCGATCCAGATGGGCGCAAGTCTGGCCGACGGTTTGCGCCGGCTATTGCGGCTCACCGCAGACGATCGCCGGTTGCTGCTTATGGCGGGCATCAGCGGTGGCTTTGGCTCGGTCTTTGGTGTGCCAGTCGCTGGTTTTGTCTTTGGCATGGAGGTGCAGGGCATTGGGCGTATTCGCTATGAGGGCATTATTCCTTGTCTGGTTGCCGCGCTGATTGGGGATTGGGTGGCGCGGGCGTGGGGCACACCACATACCCACTATCCGCAACTGGCAGCGATGCCACTCGACTTATTGCTCGTTGCCAAAGTGGGCGTAGCAGGCATCGCATTTGGCCTGACTAGCATTCGCTTTGTCGAATTGCCCCATGGCATTAAACATCTGATGAGCCGCCTTACCACATGGACACCACTCTACCCAGTGATCGGTGGGGTGGCAGTGATCGGGTTGACCTGGCTGGTGGGCACGCGCGATTATCTGGGCCTGAGCTTGCCGTTGATTGCCGACAGTGTTGAAGGCGCGCACGTTATACCGTGGGCCTTTGCGCTCAAATTGCTTTTTACCGCAGTCACCCTGGGCACTGGCTATCTGGGCGGCGAAGTGACCCCTCTTTTTGTGATTGGGGCAACCCTCGGCGCAACCCTAGCGAGTTTGTTGGGAGTTCCCGTTACGCTATTGGCCGCGATTGGCATGGTGGCCGTCTTTGCCGGGGCCAGCAATACGCCGCTGGCGTGTGCGATCATGGGCATTGAACTCTTTGGCAGCGGGGCTATGGCCTATTTTGTAGTCGGCTGTGTGATCGCCTATCTGGCCTCTGGACATCGCGGCATCTATATGACGCAGCGCATTCACCAGCCCAAAAATCAGATAGGCGATCTGCAACCAGACGAAAGTTTGCGCACATTACGCGCCCGCCGACAATAGATGATTGTCCCTAATTGTCCCTAATTGGCCAATTAGGGACAATTAAGTCCGATTAGGTGGCGCACAGTTGTTCAATTACCTTGTCCACCCAGCCAAGTTCGCTCGCCAAATAATGCACTTGGTGATCAATGACAAATTGGAAGCTACCCGCATGCACCGGCACCGCTTTGGACTCTGCTAGTTGACCTTGCAAAGCCTGTCGGCGCTGGGCCAACAACCCAATAGCCTCGGCCCGTGGCAGCGCATCGACAAAGGCCAATCCCACATCGCCCCCAAATTTTACAGCCACAACGCTAGCCAAGTTGGCACGTAGCAAGCGCTGAAATTCAGCTTCGCCGCCTGCGGTAAGGCGGTACACTTTGCGCGGCGGGCGATTGCCAGCCCGTTGTTCTGTAACGGTAATCCACCCCAGGGTTGCCATATTGTCGAGCAGCAGATAGGCCGTTGGTTTCTTCAGATCAACACAGGTGGACATGGCATTTTCGATAAAGCTGTGCAGCTCATATCCATGCATCTCATGCTGGCGCAACAAACCGAGGAGGAGAAGCTCACGTTCCATTTAGCTTAGTCCACCGCGGGCGTATAACCCACCAATCGTATAGGACAACAGGGCAAAAATGAAAGCGCCCCCCGCAGCCAGGGCCGTCCAGCGCGTTTGGCGGATCGCATCTCGGCTGGGAAACCAGTAGATCAAGAGAAAGAACAACAAGGGGCTGAGTCCGCCCAGGTAGTGGATATAGAGTTGAATGGTGCCCATCCCTTGATCAAGCAGCTTAATCCCCAGCAGGGCTTGCCCCATCAAGACGAGCTGCGTCAGAATCGTCAAGGCTTTTGCACCACCGTTCATCGAGCGCCGCTGCCAGACCAGGTAGATCAAAAACACGGTCGTGACTAGAGTGGTAAGCATTACCAGTTCACCAAAAGTGCGATGCAGCGTTGGCAGAATTATAATTCGGTCAATCATGGGTACAATTTCCTCGATCGTTATTGCTGTGTGCGTTTAGGTATGATACTGAATAGTCATAAATGACTATTCAGTATCATACGCCTATCCCTGCCTGCGAAAAGTAATCGTCTTTCCGATTGGTTGTGCCAATCGAAAGCTTATCCTTGAGCGAATTAGGCGCGCTCCACTGTTCACATCGTAACAAACGATGCTATCATACAGTGTCCGCCATCGGTGAACAGGCTTATCTACCCAGAGATCTGTTGCATGGGATGGTGCGTATTTAATTTTTTGTAGACAACCGCAGTATACTAGATGAAACATTTTGCGAATTTAGGAGAGAAATATGAAAAATGAACTGTTGGCAGATGCGGCTGTCAACGCAGTCGAACAGAAAGCGCTCGACCAAAGCGCCATCGAGCACGAAGTCGCACGGCGGCGCACCTTTGCGATCATCTCCCATCCCGATGCTGGTAAAACCACGCTCACCGAGAAGTTGCTGCTCTATGCGGGCGCAATCGAGCAGGCGGGGGCTGTGCGCGCCCGTAAACACCAACGCCTGGCCGTTTCGGATTGGATGACCATGGAGCAGGAGCGCGGCATTTCGATCACCTCGACGGTGCTGCAATTCGAATATGGCGATCATCTGTTGAACCTGCTAGATACACCGGGTCATCAGGACTTTAGTGAGGACACCTATCGCACCTTGATGGCGGTTGACAGTGCGATCATGGTTTTGGATAGCGCCAAGGGCATTGAAACGCAAACCAAGAAACTTTTTACGGTCTGTCGCCAGCAAGAGCTGCCCATCCTGACCTTTATGAACAAACTCGATCAACCCGGCCGCGATGCGCTCGAATTGCTGGACGAAGTCGAGCGTGTGCTTTCGATCCGCGCTGCGCCCATGAACTGGCCGATTGGCGATGGGCCAGACTTTCAGGGCATTTACGACCTACAAAACAAACAGGTCTATTTCTTTCAGCGCACAGCCCACGGTCGGCATCGCGCGCCAGTCGAAGTTGCCGATCTTGATGACCCGCGCCTGGTGGAGATGATTACACCGCGCGCCTACGAACGATTGCGCGAGGATGTCGAATTGCTCACAGCCGTTGGCGTCGAGTTTGATGCCGATGCCTTTGCTGCGGGCGAGTTAACGCCGGTCTACTTTGGCAGCGCAGTCAACAACTTTGGCGTTGAGCTATTTCTCAAGGCGCTTGTGGAGTTGGCCCCTGCGCCGCGGGCCCATGCCAGCAATCAACGCCTGGTTGCGCCCACCGATGCGCAATTCACCGGCTTTGTCTTCAAAATTCAGGCCAATATGGATCCCAAACATCGCGATAGCATGGCCTTTTTGCGCATCTGTTCCGGTCAACTAACCAAGGATATGATGGTCTATCACCCGCGGCTCCAGCGGTCGCTGCGCATGAGTCGTCCTCATCGTCTCTTTGCCCGCGAACGCGAAACGGTCGAGGTCGCCTATCCGGGCGATGTGATTGGGCTGAGCAATCCTGGCGTATTTGCGATTGGCGACACCGTCACCGGAGGCGAATCGCTCCAGTTTGCGCCGATTCCCCCGTTCCCGCCCGAGGTCTTTGGCCGCTTGGTCAACAGCAATATCGACAAGTATAAGCAGTTCAACAAAGGCTTGACCCAACTGATGCAGGAAGCGGTCGTCCAGGTGCTTTATCCCATCAGCCAGGTACGTCGCGATCCAATTGTCGCCGCAGTCGGCACGCTTCAATTTGATGTGGTGACGGCTCGTCTGTCCGCCGAATACAATGTTGACACGCGCATCGAAAATTTGCCCTATGTGGCGGCGCGCTGGGTTATCGGCGCGCCCGATGTGATTGCCAACGCCAAGTGGCCTACACAAGCGCTACGTACCCAAGATCAAGCGGGCCGCCTGGTCGTGCTCTTTACCTCGCTCTGGGAACTCAATTACTGTATCGAGAATAACCCCAAAATCGCCTTTCGCGAGGCCAATGAAATGGATGTCAATCTGGATGCGCTGCCAGC
>Ga0105048_10010541_pt1 | contig 14641 bp, 9 predicted proteins | sample MAT05_FD_78382 | JGI IMG/M metagenome (GOLD analysis project Ga0105048, IMG submission 78382) | Freshwater microbial communities from Lake Fryxell liftoff mats and glacier meltwater in Antarctica - MAT-05 | ecosystem: Environmental > Aquatic > Freshwater > Ice > Liftoff microbial mat | place... | reverse complement strand
TGTTTTAAGGCAGCAATGGCTTCAATAGCATTGGTGGCTGTGGCAGCAAGTTGTACATAATTTATCTGGTGTAAAATAGCTTTCATGCCTGCTATCACCATTGGATGGTCATCCACTATCATAACCCGTATCTTTTCATTCATAGTTATTGTATTATATTTTTTCGGGTTTACCGTTAAAATTCAGGTTTAAAGCCTCATCCACGAACCACGTGTTCCAACCAGTAATTATGGATATTTCCAGGTAATCCGGGGAAAGCCTTCCGCAGCAACGAAAATTCCATGTTTCACTTTTCACTTTTGACTTTTCACTTTTCAGGTTGCCCGTCTCCAATTTTTTACCTTCCCTTTTCACCTCTCTACCGGAATTTCAATAAACACCGAGGTTCCCATCCCTTCGCTTGATTGTATATCTATTTTCCCTTTTAAATATTCTACCCTTGACCGCACATTGGAAAGACCCGCACCAGCATCGGAGGCTGGATTTGTCTGGTCAAAACCCAAGCCATTGTCTTCCACCGTAAGCGAAAGCAGGGGCGGGAGCATACTTATTTGAACCAGCACCTGTGTAGCTTCTGCATGTTTCATAATATTGTTGAGTAACTCCTGCACAATCCGGTAGATCACAATCTCCGTATCAGCAGGCAGTCTTTGGCTGTTGCCTACCAACTGAAACGAGATATTCAACTTGCCGGTGGCTTGTATGCCGCTGCAAAAATCCTGAATAGCCTCACCCAAACCTAACCGGATTAAGGCTTCAGGCATCATACTATGTGCTACCCGCCGCATCTCTCCCATGGTTTCATCAAGTTTATCCAGCGTGCTGGCAAATAACTGTGCATAGTTTTCGGTCAAAATCATGTTTCCTTTCATAGCGCTTAATGAGAGTTTAATTCCGCTTAGCATTCCGCCCAATCCATCATGCAGATCACGGGCAAACCGGCTTCTTTCCGCCTCCTGCCCTCGCAATATTGATTGTGATGCCAACAGCATTTTTTCCTTTTCAAGGTCTTCTATCTCCTGCTTTTGTAACAACCTTTTTTGAGTAATATTTCTATAGGTCAGCCACCCGATAATCAGGATCCCAATAAGTGCTGACAACAACAGAATCAATTGCCACCATCTTTTTTTTAGTAATGCTTCCTGCACCGTCAGTTGTTGTTTGCGTTGGGTGCTTTGGTATCGTGCTTCTGCCAAAAGAATATCCCTTTGCCGGCTTTGGCTCAAGAGACTGTCGGCTGTTTTTTCATAAGCTTTTCGGTAAGCAAGCGCCAAACCTGTGTCGCCAAGCGCTTCCTGCATATCAGCTACGGTAAGCAGGTAATTCTTTTTTTCGAGTAAAGCCCCCATGCTATCCGCAAGGGTTATGGCCTGTAGTAATTGTTGCAGCCCTTCCTGCAGCCGACCAAGTTGCCAGTAAGCATTTCCCAATCCGCTGCGGGCAAGCATGATATAAGGTGAAAACTTATTTTTTAAAGAGCTTTCAAGCAATTTTTTAAAAAAATAGAGGGCACTATCCCCGTTTTTTTTTCTGGCATACACTTCTCCTTTTCCATTTAGGGCATCCATTTCAAGGATGGGATCGTTTAACCTTTTGCCGATGTTTTGCACTGTATCATATAGTATCAACGATTCGGAATACTGTTTCTCTTCGGTCTTTCCTGTGGCAAGGTTAATCATAGAAGATGCACGGGCATAATCATCTTTCATTTTTTCGGCAATTGACAATGCCATGCTTGCATAAGTAATCGTTTTGCCATAGGCTTTTAGTTCAATGTACAGGCTGGCAAGGTTGTTGTAACAAATCCTTTGAAGCTTGGGGTCTTTTATTTTTGCTACCACCTCAGCGGCCTTGAGGTAGTAGCGGGATGCCGCTTCAAGGTCTCCAAGATATTGCCATTCATTGGCAATGTTTATTAACCCTACAGCAAGATCCCGTTGAGTACCCACGCCCGATTCAAAAATCTGAAGTGCTTCCTGTGTCAACTTTAATGCTTCGCTGTACTTTCCCTCGTTGTTGAGTAACACAATGGCATACCCTGCATAAATCGCTTCACCGCGTGTGTACTTTATTTTTCGGGCTATATTTTTACCCATTTGATAATAAAAACGGGCAGAGTCGGGTTGATTCATTTCAAATTGCTCGCCATATTGGTAGCAAGCAATTACTTTCAAAGAATCATCTCTTAGCGAAGTCAATGCCGATGAGTTTTGTTTTATAGGCTGTGCCATAAGGCCAAAAAAGGGTAGGCAACAGATTAAAAGGGCATACCCCAAAAAACCCTGAAGCATAAAACATTGGCACTTCATTTGTTCCCCCCTCCTGTTGTATTCATAAAACTACGGCAAAATCAAATTAAAAAAGTTTCTATACAAAAAAATGATATTTCTGTGGGGTAAACAATCCCCTTAATCAGGTATTCCTAAATAAGGATTTAAAAAGTACTTCCTATGAAAGGTTGTCAATCGTAAAGGCCGTTTGTCATTTTATTTCATACTTTAGCCTTTAATATTTACCAGAACGGTATCCCGTAGGCCAAAGCATATTTATGACGGAGAGAAAAAAAGCAGAAACAGTTTTTGAAAACCAACCGGGAGCGATGCCATACAGTAAGGAGGTTTACCAAAAGCGGGATACGAAGGAGTGGGCTGATTTTCAGCGATCTCTGAGCAGGATGGGGCAAAAAGAGCTGGTGACAAGGAATGAAGATTTGCAAAGATTACTACGGGAAAATGGGGTAGCTTATAATATTTACAACGATCCTTCAGGACAAAACAGACCTTGGGAACTCGATCTTGTTCCTAAAATTATTGATGCGGGTGAGTGGAATACCATTGAAGCGGGATTAAAACAGCGGGCAACTCTTTTTGATTTGATACTTAAAGATATTTATGGCTCCCAACAATTACTGCGCAAGGGATTTATTCCACCGGAACTTATTTTTCAGCATCCTGGTTTTTTGCGCAGTTGCGTAAATATGCCCTTACCGGGAGCAAAACACCTTACCTTGTATGCTGCCGATATGACCCGTGGACAGGATGGAAGACTTTGGGTTATCAGCGACCGGGCGCAGGCTCCATCGGGTTCAGGTTATGCATTGGAAAACCGGCATGCCATGTCAACTGTGTTGCCAGAGTTTTTTCAGAGCCTCCCGGTAAAAAGACTTTCTCCCTACTTTGATGCCCTGCAACAAGCGCTGATGCTGCTGGGGCCAGCATCTGGTAATCAACCCCGTATTGTAATTCTTACCCCGGGGCCTGATAACGAAACTTATTTTGAACATTCCTACCTGGCGGCCTATCTTGGACTTACGCTGGTACAAGGGAGTGATCTTATTGTAAAAGATAATTTTGTATGGCTGAAAACCATTGATGGGCTCGAAAAAATTGATGTGATTTTGCGGCGGCTTGATGATGCCTACTGCGATCCGCTGGAGCTAAAGGCTAGCTCCTTGCTGGGCGTTCCGGGTTTGATGCAGGTGGTGCGAAAAGGGCATGTGGCTATTGCTAATCCGTTGGGTAGCAGCATTATTGAAAACGCCGGTCTTATACCTTTTTTACCTGGATTGGCACGGCATCTTTTAAATGAAGATCTGGTAATTCCCAATATTGCTACCTGGTGGTGCGGACAACCAAAAGAAATGAGGTATGTACTGGAAAACCTACCAAAATTGGTAATCCGAAGGATTTTCAGAAACGAAGCGGGCACCCGTTCTGCTACGGATGGGAGTTCCCTATCGGTAAAAGAATTGGCAAATCTTAAATGTATGATTTTGGCTAATCCAACCCTTTATACCGGACAGGAGCGCATCCGGTTTTCAACCAACCCCTCTTGGGTAAATAATACACTGGAAGATCGCCATACCCTTTTTCGCTCTTTTCTGGTAAGTAAAAACGATAGCTACTTTGTAATGCCGGGAGGCTTAACCCGCACAAGCAATAGCGAGCAGAGTTTTGTTATTTCCAATCAACTAGGTGGTATTAGCAAAGATACCTGGGTATTGAGCGAGGACGAGGAGGACGAAATGCCTGCTACCGGGCAAAGTTCTGCCGAATTTGTATTTCATCCTCCACATCTCCGTTCGTTGCCAAGTCATACAGCAGAAAATCTATTTTGGGTAGGACGTTATACAGAAAGGGTAATTTATAATGCCCGGCTGCAGCGTACCATTATGCACCGGCTGTTGCAAAGTAATAAATCGCTTCCGCTTTCCAAAACAAGCACAGAATGGCTTTTGCTTGAAATTCTTACCAAATCTACTTTTACATACCCGGGATTTGCTCCTCTCAAACCCGAAGAGGAAAATCCTGAATTGCAGGAGAATCCCTGGCAGGAATTAACCGATGTTCTTTTTAATGAGCAAAGACCTGGGAGCTTAGGCAACAATATTGCACAGTTGATACAGGCTGTTTATAGTGTAAGAAATTTTTGGGCGGTGGATACCTGGAGGGTTCTGCGGCAAATGGAAGAAGATTGGGGAAAAGCAAAAAAAATCCCTTCTGAGGATTACCTCCAAATGATCAGCAGTATTGACGCACTCAATACATCTATGTTCGCCTTTTTGGGCATGAACCGCGAAAGTGTGCGGAGGGAACAGGGTTGGAATATCCTCGACCTTGGCCGTAAGCTTGAGCAAAGTATGTACAGTGCCCATTTAATTCGTCATACTTTTTTAAAAACGGAACGGCCACAAACAGCACGTGACCTGATGGAAACTCTGATGGTAGCTTCGCAAAGCTTAATTACTTACCGTTACACATACCGCGACCATTTGCAGTTGCCTTTGATTCTCGAACTGATGCTACACGATCGTAATTACCCAAAATCGCTTGCATACCTTGTACGACGTATTAAAAGGTATATAGGTAATTTGCCAAGAGCATCGAAAGAAGGGCCGCTTACCGAACTCGAAAGACTGATTCTCGAAATTGACGGTTCGCTGAGAACGGTTAGTGGCGTGGCACTTGCAGAAGCCAATCCCGACTCACAAACCTATCTTGTGCTGCATAATTTCCTTGGTCAGCTATCTGATTTGTTGGTGCGTACCGCTCAATTGATTTCTAAAACCTATTTTAGCCATAGCAAAGCACAAAAACAATTGTTTACCACACATCCTTCCGCTTAGCATTCCCCCAACATGATTTTCGAAATTAAACATATCACCACCTACCAGTATCAGGAATATGTAAGTCTATGCCATAACCTCGCCATGCTTACTCCCCGCAATACCCGCAATCAGATTTGCCATGAAAGCCACATCACCATTCATCCGGTACCTGAAGTGCTGGATGAGCATCTGGATTTTTTTGGTAATAAGGTGTTCTATTTTGTGGTGGAACAGGAGCACAACAAACTGACGGTTACGGTGATTTCCCGGGTGGAAAAAATAGTTCCGGAACCAGCATTGGCTGTAGCCGAAATATCTTGGGAGGCAGCTTTGGAATTGATGAATAACCCCGGCGAAGAAGAACTTGAAATAAAACAGTTTGCCGGATCAACAGATTTTACCAACCCCGATGATAGGATTCGTGACTTTGCAATGGTCTCCTTTCGTCCGGACAGACCTTTATTTGATGTGGTAATAGAACTGATGCAGCGGATTCATTATGAATTTTCATTTACTCCCGGTTTTACCACAGTATCTACGCCTTTGGCCACCGTTATGAAAGAGCGCAAAGGGGTTTGCCAGGATTTTGCCCATTTGGCTATTTCCTGCATTCATGCCATGGGATTACCGGCACGGTATGTAAGTGGTTATATAGAAACCCATGCTCCCGCCGGGAAGGAGAAACTCACCGGAGTGGATGCTTCTCATGCATGGTTTTCGGTATATATTCCAGGTATGGGCTGGGTTGATTTTGACCCTACTAATAATAAAATTCCTACTGAGCAATACATTATTGTAGGCTGGGGCAGAGATTATTTTGATATAGTGCCGCTCAAAGGCGTTATTATGAGCAGCAGTCCACACAAACTTAAAGTTGCTGTAGATGTAAAAAGAGTAACCACGGTTTAATCTTCGATAGCGGATTTTTTTACTATATTGTGAATGAAAGCCATCTTACTTTTTACGGCTTCGTTGATTACAAATGGGTAGCTATCCTTTAAACCAAGACTACGGTTCAGGCTATTCATCATAAAAGTGAGCGGAATCCATCTTTCCATTATCGCATTAAAAGAATCGGTGCAATAAGGATCTGTATCTAATAGAGTTTGTTCCCCTCCTGAAGCAGCAAGAATCCGGGGATGTAGGGTCAGGCCAAAAGAAAAGCCTGTTTCCAGTGCATCTACCATGTGCAGGTAATGCGCCCAGGTTTCGGCCCAATCCTCCCATGGATGCGAACTCGCATAGGAACTAATGTAATTTCTTTGCCAATCGGCATTAGCCCTGTTTTCGTAATGAGTGTTCAATGCCTGGGGATAGTTGATGTTTTCATCGCCGAAAAGCTGTTGAAAACCAGCATGAAAAGAGCTGTTCTTAACCAGTAAATCCCAATAGTAATGACCCGATTCGTGGCGAAAATGTCCTAATAGCGTTCTGTACACTTCATCCATTTGCTGCTGCGCCATCATCCTCGATACATCATTCGCTTCTTCAATATTAAGCGTAATGAGGCCTTGTTTATGTCCGGTTAAAAGTCTTTTAGCTAAAGGAGTTGGGTCCTGTGCCTTAAAATCAAAGGCCAGTCCCCGTAACTCATCTTTGTGTTTTGGTATAATGGGTAATTTAAAGCGTAGCAAAGCGTAAACCAACCTGTGTTTGGCTACTTCAATCCGTTGCCATTTTTCCAGGTGATCCGGTCTGTTCAGGTTGGGTATAGTTTGGTTGAGCTGGCAAGCCGCGCAAAAGGATTCTTCTTCCTTTGCGGGTATCAGCCAGTTGCAAACGCTATGTTGCTTATTCAAACAATACTTATATAGCTCATCAGTTACTATTTGATCCCCATCCAATTTCTCAAAAACAACACCCGCATGACTTTGCAGGGAAATTATTTTTCGCAGCTTTGGATCGAAACCAAGAGAAGCCTGACAATGCAGGCAGATGGTATTTTCAAAATATACCGGATGGCTGCAGCAGGTGCAGGTAAATAGTTTCAATGGAGAAGGTTTTTAAGTGCTGTTTGTGAAACGATTATTCTTTTGCCGAAAGGTTACGTATCACCTACTCCGATGATTTACAGGTTAAATTGATTTAAGAAAGGTATCCAGGCGGACTGTAGGTTGATTTTATTTTTTATTTTAAAATCTATTTAAACACTTACCCGCCGCACCTTTTTAAAAGTAAAAACAGTAACATAATAAACTATGGAAATTAAGGTAAAAGTTGTTGCAAGCATTGCAAAAAATTCAACGAATCTCATTGCCATATTTAATTCTTTAGGATCTCCATCCATTATGTACCCGAGAGTAGTAAGAATTGAACAGAAGAGGAGAATTCTTAAAAGATTCTTTTTCATATAAATTGATTTTAATTTTTAAAAAACGATATTTGGCTTTGTTTATTATTAATTCTATTCTTAATGACCGTTTATGAACAGGTTATTTTTTCACTTTACAGATAATTGTTTTTAAAGAATTATTAATTCCGTCATGAGGGGAAATTGATTTGTCATTTACATAGTCATTTTTCATAAATACTGTTACTTTCTTTTCAACCTTAGGTCCAGCGTACTGGGAAATTCCGGGTTCACTTCGGGTGCCGGGGCATCATAAACAAACGACCGGTTATCGGAAACCACTGTATGCACTGTTTGGCTGAATGCTTCTTTTACAAACTGCACTTCCTGCAGATGATTGGTATTGCCAAACCGGCTGATGCGGCGCGATTCAGCTTCGTAACTGTTTACAGGGAAAGTATCGTAACTACGCCCACCGGGATGTGAAACATGGTAAGTGCAACCTCCTATCGAGCGTCCGTTCCACGTATCTATCAGATCAAAAGTAAGGGGTGTATCAAGGCCAATGGTGGGATGCAGGGCACTTGGTGGCTGCCATGCCCTGTACCGTATGCCGCAAACATATTCTTCTTTTACACCGGTTGAAGTAAGGGGAGCAGGCATTCCATTGCAAAGCAGCATGTAACGATTGCTGTGTAAGCCACGCAGTTTCACCTGCACCCGTTCCAGCGATGAATCTACAAACCGCGCCGTTCCGGTACCCGCCATTTCTTCGCCCAGCACATGCCAGGGTTCTATCCCCATCCGGATTTCAATTTCCATATCTTTTACAAAAACACTGCCATAGTGCGGGAATCGAAATTCGTGAAAAGCCTTGAACCATTTCTTGTCAAAAGCATAACCTGCATCCTTTAAAAAATCAACTACATCTTCCAGATCCTGCTCTACAAAATGTGGCAGCAGGTATTTGTCGTATAAAGCAGTACCCCAGCGTACAAGCTTGTGTTTATAAGGTTTTTTCCAAAAAGCTGCTACAAGCGCCCGGATTAGCAGCATTTGTAAAAGACTCATTTGCTTATGCGGGGGCATATCAAAACCCCTGAACTCGAGAATTCCCAGCCGCCCGGATGCAGAGTCAGGGGAATATAATTTGTCTATACAAAATTCTGATCGGTGGGTATTGCCGGTTAAATCAGTCAGCAGGTGCCTGAATAGCCGATCGGTAAGCCAAAAAGGAACCGGCCCATCTTCTGGTACCTGACTAAAAGCAATCTCCATTTCGTAGAGGTTGTCTTCGAGCCCCTCATCAATGCGGGGTGCCTGGCTTGTAGGCCCAATGAAGGCGCCTGAGAAAAGGTAAGACAATCCGGGATGGTGTTGCCAAAAGGTAATTAAGCTGCGAAGCAGATCGGGTCGGCGAAGCAGTGGACTGTTCTCTGGTATAGCACCGCCAATGGTGATATGGTTGCCTCCACCGGTGCCTGTATGACGGCCATCCACCATAAATTTTTCAGTACCCAGCCGTGAAAGACGGGCTTGTTCATATAAAGTGTTGGTATTGGAGCAAAGTTCCTGCCAACTTTTGGCGGGATGAATATTTACTTCAATCACACCGGGATCAGGTGAAACCACCAACCGTTCCATCCGGTTATCCCTTGGCTGCTCGTAGCCTTCAATCCTGACTGGCATGTCGAGCTTTGCAGCAGTTGCTTCAATGGATGCTACCACGTCAAGATAGTGCTCTAGGTAATCCATTGGCGGGATAAACAAATAAATAAAGCCATTCCTTGCTTCCACACTCAAAGCGGTGCGGATGGTAGGGATTTCCATGGTGATTTCTGCTTCCGGTTTTTCGGAATCCTTATTTTCTGTAGTAGCGTCTTGTTGTGTTGGCTTGTTTTTGGTCTCTTGGGGTTTCGGTTGCGGATAAATTTGTCCGTACCGGGCGCCAATAGAATCATGAAAAGATTCCAGCAAAGGCAAATCTTCAAAAAGACTGCGGATAACTACGGGAGGTTCTTGTTCTTTGGAAAGTACAGGCAGGCTTTCGAGTGGCAGGCGCAACCCCATTGGGGAGTTGCCGGGAACAAGATATAAATGATCGCGGCTGAAAACCCATGAGCAACTTAGCCAGCGATCTTTGTCATAGTCCCAGCGAAGCGGCATCACATAACCAACAGCTTCCCCGAGCCCCTTATTGAGCAGGTTGGCAAGCGTCCGGCGTTCTAATGGGTCATCGAGGTTGGATTTTAGTGGATCAATATTCAATGGATTTTTCCCTTCGGTCCATAAAAAATAAAACACATCCTCATAGGCCGGGCTTAAAAATCCGGGGTCAATGGCGAGTGTTTTGGCCAGTTCAGTTGCAAACCGGAAGGCATCGGCAGCGGTATATTTTTTTTCTGTTTTTTCATGAGCAATCAATTCTGTATTCTTCCAAACGGGGTAGCCATCTTTACGCCAAAACAAACCATATTGCCAGCGGGGTAGCGGTTCGCCGGGATACCATTTGCCCTGCCCGTAATGGAGCAGTCCGTTGGGTCCAAATTTTTCGCGGAGCCGGAAAATGAGCTCATGAGATAAATGGCGCTTTTCAGGCCCATCAGCATCCGTATTCCATTGGGCGGATTCCATATCGTCTATAGATACAAAAGTGGGTTCTCCCCCCATGGTCATCCGCACATCTCCCGCCAGTAAATCGGCATCTACCTGTTCGCCAATGGCATTGATCTCCATCCATTCCTGTTCCGAAAAAGGCTTTGTTACGCGTGGATCTTCATAAATCCTCTCTACTGTATTGCTAAAACCAAATTCCACATTGCAGGGATCCGTGGTTCCCACAACCGGGGCGGCACTTATATAATCGGGCGCACAAGCTAACGGTATATGGCCTTCACCGGCAAAAAGCCCTGAGGTTGCATCTAGTCCAATCCAGCCGGCACCTGGTATATATACTTCGGCCCATGCATGCAGATCTGTAAAATCTTCTGTGGGACCGGAAGGGCCGTCTAGCGATTTTTCATCTGATTTTAATTGAACAAGATAGCCGGATACAAAACGTGCTGCAAGGCCTACATGGCGTAGAATATGCACCAACAACCATGCAGAATCGCGACAGGAACCGAGCGCTTTTTGTAATGTTTGATCCGGGGTTTGCACCCCTTGCTCCATCCGGATGGAGTAGGCAATTCCCCTGTTGAGCTCCTGATTTACTTTTACCAGAAAATCTACAATCGGTATTTTTTGTGAAGGATCAATGTGCTTTTTTACCCAGGCCTGCAACAATTCGCCATCTTCTTTTATTTCGAGATAGGGAACCAGTTCTTTGGCCAAATGAGGAGGATACGTAAACGGAAAATTATCTGCATAGGATTCTACAAAAAAATCAAAAGGATTGATCACCTGCAAATTGGCAATTACTTCTACCGCAACCACCAGTTGGTTCATTTTTTCCGGGAAAACTACCCTTGCCTGCCAGTTTCCAAAAGGATCCTGCATCCAATTAAGGAAATGATCTTTGGGTTCAATCTGAAAGGAATAAGACTCAATAGGAGTTCTGGAATGGACAGCGGGTCGTAAACGAAATACATGCGGGGATACCCCCACCAGCCTGTCAAAAGTATAAGTTGTCTTGTGCCGTATTGCTACTCTTATTGCCATGCGCTAAAATTAACCCTTTTAAGATGTAAAAGCGGCAACACAATCAATTATAAATGTAAGGGGAATAAAAGTAATACGAAATTATTTTTTTGTGCTGTTTTGTAGGGGTCTCTTTTCAGGTTATAAAATGGCGTTTTTACCATCTCATTACCTGCAAGCCTCCTTTGCCTTCTACTGAAAGGGTTTTGGTAGTATTTCCTTCTTGCAGGGTAAGCAAATTGGTGCCGGGCTGTAAAGGAATATGGGCGGCATATACAGCCCCGGGCAAACTGCGCCAACTTCGGGTATCGGCTACTTCGGTGCTTTGGTTTAAAACATTTATCAGCAAACCTACACCTTGAGCAATAGCTTCCGCCTGATCCTCCTTTTTATCTCCCTCTCCATTTTTACCGGATTCTTTTTTATCACTTGATTTTGCAATGGCTTTTGCTCCGGCCTGCGCCGCTACTTCGGTTCCTTTTTTTACAAGTGCACGAAGTACAGCTTTTTGTACCTCGCGGCTCATGGCTTCGGGGCGAGCCGCCCATTGGTGCATATCCTGTATTTTATAAAAGGTAAACGATGTTTCACCTATACGAATGTTGGCATTATATACAGGTACTCCGCCCGGTTCAGGTACGGCCACCGCCACTCTAAGTCCCTTTAACAGGCTGGGGGTTACCGAATTGGAGAAACCTGAAAAAGCAGTAGATTGCACCGGAACCTGGTAGCGGTTATAAGAGTCATTAAAGTAAATATTATCACCTCCGGGTGCCCAGCTATTAAAGGAAAAAAAATTGTTTTGCAAAGCTGGAGCATTCCCAATTTCATGGAAAATCAGTAAAGTTCCTCCTCCTGGTTTCGAAGATTCCGGAATATTTTTTACATAATTAGCATATCGGTGTACCTGGTCTGTATAGCCAAGTTGTGTAGCGGTTCTTACCACATCTATCATTATTTCCCTGGGTACCTGTACCATTTGGTCATCCTTGTTTTTGTTACCGAGCCACTGTTCGGCAGCATTGCGGTAGGCAATAAAGGCGTTGTTTACATCATTTCCAGCTTCGTAAATAACACCCTGTACCCAATATCCAAAAGAAAGAGCGTCGCGGGTTCCCTTGGCTTTGGTATCAATAAGCCGGTTGGCCTGTAGCGATATCCTGCGAGCTTCCACCAGCGCCCCCGCCTGATTGCCGGTTACCAGATAATTCATGGCTTTGCAATAATGCAGCATCATGCGCTCCATATCTTCCGCCATATATCTCTCCTGCATGGGATTGATAAGGTTTCCAACAACAACATCACCGGCGCTTTGCCACGTAGCTTCCAGTATGGCATCGGCTTGGTTGAGGAAATAATTACTGGTATCGGGTTTTCGAAGTAACTGTGCTACCCTGCCTTTTTCGGCAAAGTACAAAAACTGGTTGCGGGTTTTTTGTAAAAATTTAAAATGCTCCAATGCCTGATAGGCCTGCTTATATTGCCCTCTTTCCATTAGTCCACCATAGTGCTGCATACCCCGCTGATAGCTGGCACAGCCCATTAAAAAGCTTGCTACCGCCAATAGCAAAAACAATGGTATATAGGTGGATCCTCTAAGCATGGAAATGTGACATTAGTCTTTAAAAAGCCGGAGTTCTTTTAATTTCTTACGAACTTGGCAATCTTTTTTTCACCAATCCACACCACTTCATTGGTTTCAATATTGGTGAGTTCAAGGTTCACCTGATAATATACTTCTTTCTTTCTTTTGTAGGAGTCCACAATAGAATTGATTGAGCCTTGCAAAATAAAATCGGCACCGTTTTCCAAACCAAATTTTTTCATGGTGCTTTGAGAGGCATTTGTTTGTTGATCTGCTTTTTCACCGCGCATTTCTTCTCTTTTTTTGCCTCCCTGTACCAGCCCTATCGAACCTTTTTGTACAAAATTTCTTTCCAGGTCTTTGCAAAAAATTTCTGCATCAATGTGTTCGTGGCTTTTATTGTAAACAGTACCTACAACAACAACGGGTTTTTTGTTTTTACTTTTGGAAAAACTGGGTTTCCAGGGGGAGTTATTTATCTGATCAATCATTTCTTCGGCCACCAACCTGCTATCGGTTGCATTCCAGCGTCCGCTTATGTCAGAGGTTTCAGAGGGATCAATCCTGGTTATCTTTCTGCCACAGGCTGTTATCAGAATAAGGGCAGCCGACATAAAAATAATTGCACTTTTTTTAATGAACATATTACTTAAATTGAAATGTGAAAAAAGGATATACTATTGACGTTTACTCTTTTGGGTTTTTTTAATCCAAAATGAGTATGCATTGTAAATGGCAAAGCTAAAATAAGATTACCTCCCGAAAAACCAATTGCCGGTATTGTAGCCAAAATTTGGGTTGAGTCTCCAGCCAAGAGGGGTATTCATCCGGTTAATCCATGGATAATTGTAATAGCGCGGAGCTTGTGCACGGGCAAGTCGTCTTTCGTTTCTGTTATCGCGTCGGTTGTATTGGTGGTCTTCCCGCATCTGGCTCCAGTCATAAGCTTTATAAGTATTATGTACCGTGGTGCCTTGCGTAATAAGCAAACTATCTGTTTTGTTCATATATCTGTCCCGGCTTTCAGCAAATCTTGGATTTTGGTCATTTACCTCCTGCGCCTGTACAAGCGTGGAAATGAGAATACTTGCCAGCAAAGTGTAAAGAAGTTTCATATTGTTTATTTTATATTATATCAAAAATACGGCGTACATCTATAAATGTTACAATAGTATTTGTTAAAGAGATCAATAAATCATGCTTTTAGAAAATAGCTAACAATTAGCTGGTAACCTATATGTAGACCATTGTTGACCATATAAGCCGGTGAAAGGTGAAAGGTAAAGAATAATTGGAGTGTAATTTTGATTTTGCTTGCTTTTCTTTGCAACATGAGCGATTTTAGAAAGCCAACTTTATTTACCTGTGTGTCGCCGGCGCTTTTGCATCTATACGATGTAACTGATACGGTGGTTGTTGTGATTGATGTATTTAGAGCTACAAGTACCATTGCCGCCGCCTTGCACAACGGAGCCGAAAAAATAATACCCGTTGAAACGGTTGAAGGTGCCATTGAAATAGGGATGGAACAAGGAGCCATTACGGCAGGGGAAAGAGATGGAAGAATTGCCCCGGGGTTGCAATATGGCAACAGTCCGCTGGAGTATCCAACAGACTTCATTTCGGGGAAAACCTTGGTACTGACTACTACCAATGGTACACGATTATTGCATTTAGCCCTTAAACATGGTGCCACGGAAGTAATAACAGGAGCATTTGCAAACCTGTCGGCAGTTTGCGATTATTTATTGGCTACTGGCAAAAATGTGATTCTCGGTTGTGCAGCGTGGAAAGATCGGGTTAATATGGAGGATACCCTTTTTGCTGGAGCAGTGGTTTCCAGGCTTCAGGAACATTTTACTATACATTGCGATGCAAGTTTGGCTGCTGCGACTCTATACGAAACTGTAAAGCCTTATTTCTGGGAATTTACCAAACGCACCACTCATTACCATAGGCTTGCCGCCTATGGCCTGGAAAAGGACATGGAGTGGTGTATGACAGAAGATATTGCCAACAC
>Ga0105048_10010540_pt1 | contig 14641 bp, 12 predicted proteins | sample MAT05_FD_78382 | JGI IMG/M metagenome (GOLD analysis project Ga0105048, IMG submission 78382) | Freshwater microbial communities from Lake Fryxell liftoff mats and glacier meltwater in Antarctica - MAT-05 | ecosystem: Environmental > Aquatic > Freshwater > Ice > Liftoff microbial mat | place... | reverse complement strand
CTTGCCTCCAATGCCAGTGATCAAGTTGGGAAAGAGTTTTTTGGTGGCACTACGCCGCAACAGCAAAACGGCTGATTCGGTTGGGTGGCGCAACACAAGCGCAGTGCGGACATCAAGTTGCATCGCCTGCTCCTTTCTATGGTTGACAAGCTGAATTTAAGAGGACTTACGTATTTGGTTAGACCTGTAGGGTCTTGAAGACCCTACAGGTCTCTTGTGAATCTACGCAACCCCATAACTTCTATTATTTAATGCTGGCGAAACTCGCGTTCGCGAATACCGATCAGGAAAAGCAGCCCATCCAAGCCCAGGTTGGAAATGGCGCGTTCGGCCTTTTCGCGGACAAGCGGTTTGGCATGAAACGCCACGCCCATCCCGGCAATGCTCAACATGGGAATATCGTTGGCGCCATCCCCCACGGCTATCGTCTGTTCCAGGCTGAGGTTTTCGGCCAGGGCGATGCGTTGCAACAATTCAGCTTTCTTCGGCCCGTCAATGATCTCGCCCAACACCCGCCCAGTGAGCTTGCCGTCGATAATTTCCAGGCGGTTGGCGTGGACATAATCGAAACCCAACTTTTGTTGTAGATGATAGCCAAAATAGTCAAATCCACCCGAAATAATGCCAATCTTATAGCCGAGTCGTTTCAGTGTACTCGTAACCCATTCGGCCCCTTCCATTAAAGGTAACGCCGCCGCCACCTCAGCCAACACCGTTTCGGGCAAGCCAGCCAACAGTGCCACGCGCTGGGTTAAGCTGGCTTTGAAATCGAGCTCGCCGCGCATGGCCGCCGCTGTGACCGCGGCCACTTCCTCCCCTGCACCCGCCAACTTGGCCAGTTCATCGATCACCTCGACCTGCACGAGCGTCGAGTCCATATCAAAGACGACCAAGCGCCGATTGCGCCGGTAGATATCATCCACATGGGCCGAAACATCAATCCCCAGTTCTTGCGAGAGTTGCAACAGACGACGGCGCAGATCACGCTCATCGGCCACTGGCCCCGACACGGTCAATTGCACCGCGGCTTTGGGGTGAATCGCCGGATTGGCAATCGAACGCCGACCAGAGAGGCGCGTAATCACGTCGATATTCAGACGATGCTCGGCGCACAGGGTAGCCACCGCCGCCACCTGGGCTGCCGTCAACTTGCGCCCCATAACCGTGATCATCAGGCGTTGTTTGCCCTGCTCCAACACCCAGCGTTCATATTGTTCCAGCGCAATAGGGGTAAAGCTCACCTGCACGCTCAGTTCGTGGCCGGCAAACAATAGATCTTTCATCACCGCCGTGGCAGCGCGTTCGGGCGGAATTTCTACCAGCAGGCCCAGCGAAATATGTTCGTGAATCACCGCTTGCCCAATATCGAGCACATTCACATCCCAGGTTGCCAACACACTGGCGACACTTGCCATCAGACCAGGGCGGTCGCGCCCGGTCAGATTAATTAGATAGATTTCGCTTACAGCATTCGTCATTAAGCACTTTTCATTTACGACTTTTTATTGATTCAGAACGCGCGATAGTTTCGGCGCGCGGGCCGCACACAAGCGGACGCGCAGCGGCGTATGCCAAGATCATAAGGCTCACCCCTGCTCTTGTCAATCTATCCACTTGCCAAAGGTGCTTCACGCGTTGCACAGGCCGCGCATCAAAAATCCTAGAGCAACAACCTTCCAACCCATTGCGCATGATGCAGGTATGCAGCAGCGCGGTCAATGGAAGTTATCCGCCCACTGTTATCCGCTCATGATCGACAAGCAGATCGAATTGCATTCGCCACATTGCGTTAGGTTGTTCAGGAATATAACTATATTTGGCAACGATTTTGGCTTTACTCCCCATAAAAAGCTGCACACAATATACACAAAATATGTGATTTGTAGACGTGATTTTCTTGATATACTAATTGCAACAGGGGTTTGCACTTTGCTTACGACACCTTGTCTATCTGTTCAATCGAATGTCTCTGTCAAGAATCAGACAAATGTAGTAGCGGACCAACCCTTATTCAGTTGTATGCTTACTGAGAAGCATCGGTTTACACGTTTGTTGAAACATTCGCACCCCATTCGATATCTGGTCGCGATACATGGCAGCAACCAAGGAGACGCGTAAACGCACGCATGCTTGGAGAGGAGGGATCTATGTCCTATGAAAATTATCAAAATTGGAAAACAAAACCAATCACCGAGGATATGCTACTGTCCGTTGTTATCCCGGCGTACAACGAAGAAATCCGCATTATTCCCACGATTGGGGCCATTGCCTCGTACATTTCGGACTTTGGCATTCCCTGGGAATTGATCTTGGCCGATGACGGCTCGCGCGATGATACAGTCAAGTTGGTTGAAGAACTTGGCTTTGTGAATCTACGTGTGCTCAAAGCCGATCAAAATGCGGGCAAGGGCAATGCCGTTCATCGCGGCATGTTGGCTGCGCGTGGGCGCTATGTACTCTTTGCCGACGCCGACAATTCAACGCCGATTGAGGAGATCTCCAAATTGTTGCACAAAGTTCAACATGAAGGCTATGACATTGCGATCGGCTCGCGCGCGGCAGAAGGGGCCGAAGAAGGGCACAAATCATTTTTGCGCCACCTCCTCAGTGGCGGCTTGCGCTGGATCGTACAAATTCTCTTTCGCATTGGGGTGCGCGATACACAATGTGGCTTTAAGCTCTACACGCGCGAAGCGGCGCGGCGCTTGCATCAGGCCCAGACGATCATGGGCTTTTCTTTCGATCTGGAGATTCTCTATTTAGCTGCCAAATGGGGCTATCGCATTGCCGAAGTGCCAGTCGCCTGGATCGACGCACCTGGCTCGAAAGTGGATAAGGCCAAAGAAGTGAAACGCTTTTTGCGCGATCTTTTCCGCATCAAATGGAATGATTTACGAGGTGTCTATGCCAAAGCCTAGGTCGCGCCCAGGATTACGCCCAGGATTACGCCCAGGATTACGCGTCGGGATGGTCACCACCTATCCTCCCGGCACTGGCTCGCTGAATGAATACGCGTTTCACTTTGTACGTGCCTTTGCCGCAAAACCGGAAGTGGCCGAGCTATTACTCTTCACCGATGAACTACCCCCAGGTCAAGAATATGGCACGGATATCCTTAGCGACGAGCTCATCTTTCCGCAAACCGCAACCAAACGCTTTATTCCCTGCTGGCGCTTTAACAATCCCCTAAATCTCTGGCGGATTCTGCGCGCGGTACAAGCGGCCAAGCCCGACGTCGTGATCTTTAATATGCAATTTGCCAGCTTTGGCTCGCGCAAAATTCCGGCCACACTTGGCCTGCTGACGCCCGCATTGCTACGGCTTTGCGGCATCCCGTCGGTTGTGCTGCTGCACAATATTATGGAGACGGTCGATCTACAAAATGCGGGCTTTGCCAATAATCCGCTGCTCGAACGGGTGATTCGCTTTATCGGGTGGATGATTACCCACATGATTCTGCGGGCCAATTTGGTGGCGGTTACCATTCCCAAATATGTCGAGATTTTAGAAGCACGCTACGGGGTTAAGAACGTGCTATTGGCCCCGCATGGCTCCTTTGAAACCAAGGAAGAACCACCGACCTTTGAGCTGCCCACAGGCCCTATGCGCATTATGACCTTTGGCAAGTTTGGCACCTACAAACGTGTGGAGACGCTGGTCGAAGCGTTTGCGCTCTTGCAAAATCAAAAACAGACCGCGCTCGAATTGGTGATCGCGGGCACAGATAGTCCCAACGCACCCCATTACCTGGAAAATATTGCCAAGCAGTATGCCAAGGTGGCGAATATTCGCTACACCGGCTATGTCGCCGAAAAAGATGTAGCACAGATCTTTGGTGAAGCCGCGGCGGTTGTTTTCCCCTATACCAGCACCACGGGCAGTTCCGGTGTTCTGCATCAAGCCGGTGACTATGGCAAAGCCGTTGTCCTGCCTATGATTGGGGATCTAGCAGAGCTAGTTACCGAAGAAGGGTACACGGGTGAATTTTTCGAGCCCAATGATCCCCAAAGTCTAGCCGATGCCATTGCGCGGATTCTGGACGAGCCGGAACACCGCATCGAAATGGGGCGGCAGAATTACTTGGCCGCGCGCGGGCTGTCGTTGGACGATGTTGTTGATTGGTATTTACTTCATATCGAAGTGCTATTATCGAAGCGTCATAAAAAAGCATAGTGAGGAGCGCCGCATGGTAACAAACAGCCGCGTCATTGATCAGGTACAAGTCATCAACTTACAGGGTCGCTTGGATGCCCATCAAGGAAAGCACGTCGATAGTCTGTTGGCCGAAGCAATGCGTACCAACAACCGCACGATTGTCAATCTTAGCCAAGTGCATTTTATCGATTCCACAGGGCTTTCGGTGTTGATCAAAGGAGCGAAACATCATCGCGAGCAGAAAGGCGACCTAGTGCTCTGCGAATTACAACAGCCGGTGCGCATTATCTTTGAGTTGACTCGGCTGGATAAAATGTTTGCAATTTATCCAACCGAAAGCGCTGCGATCCAAGCCTTACAATAGGCACCCTGGCGGAGTGCGAGTAGTGTCACGTCAAGGATGAAATGATGGATAGCTTGTAGGTCACGTTTGTAACGTGACAGACTCGGTCAATGAAAATCGTGCGGTTCTTAACCGATCAAGCGTCATTGCGTAAGGCTTTTCTAGGGCAATATTGAAAAACCGCGGTTTTGATGGTTGCTCCGGTCAAGTGACTTGGTGTAAAGCCGATCGTTGGGTAAGCAAAAAAACTCGGTTATCGTTTTAGCATAAAGTAGGTACATATAATTGTGAACCATTCGCTTCTCGCCACCGTCGTCGATGCCCATCAAGCGTCCATGAGTAAATTAGCTGATACGTGGATCAATTTGGGCGCAAGCGTCTTTTATCTTACCGACCAGGTGGGCAATATCCTGGCACAGTGGCCGCCCTTTCCAGTAGCCGGCCCATCGACCATGACAACACCGATTCAGATCAACGGCGCGGCGGTTGGCCAATTGCATGTCTGTGGCAAAGCGACCAACGCGGCGCAGATCCGGCTAGCAGCCGATGCCCAGATGTTGAGTGATGTGTTGCAGTTGGAATACGAACTGCAACACATGACGACCGATATTATTGACCAACAAGACCAGTTGATGGCGCTGCATCAACTAGCACAAATTACCCGCACCCAGCACAGCCTGAGCCAGATGTTGGCGGACTTAGCATTGATTACGGCGCAACTGCTCAAAACCGAAGTTGCCTTTATTGCGCTATTGCGTGAACAACAAGCACCACTCGTCGCGCTCTATCCCCCCAATCGGTGGTCAGCGACCCAGTGGGATGCGTTGCTAGCCCACTTTGCCCAAAACACAACCAAGCAACAGTGGCTCTTTCATCAGTACGACAACTTGCTCAATAACTTTCCGATCCCTGTGCGCAACTTGCTGGTCAAACGGGTTATGGTGCGCGGCGACGCATCCATCTTGTTGGGCGCAGCCAACAAACATGATGGCGATTTCCAAGCGCCCGATCTTAAACTCTTCAGCACAATTGCCGAACCAGCCGCGGCCAACTTAGAAAATGCGCTGCTGCACCAGGAAATGTTGATCCAAACACGCATTCAGACGGAGATGGATCTGGCACGGCAGGTACAAATGCGGTTGCTGCCCCAACGCACGCCGTGTATCCCTGGCCTGGACCTTGCGGCGCAGTCGCGTCCGGCATCCCAGGTAGGGGGCGATTTTTATGACTTTATTGTGAGTAACGAGCAGATCTTGACCGTAACGCTCGGCGATGTGTCGGGCAAGGGCATGCCCGCGGCCCTGCTCATGGCGATGTTGCGCACTGTCTTGCGTGGTAAAGCCCAGGAAATGCAGATCCCTGCGCCCGAGCAATTATTGGGCAACACCAACGAATACCTGTATCCAGATTTTTCCGATGTGGATATGTTCGCCACGCTCTTTGTTGGGCAATATGATAGCTGTCACCATCTGCTGTACTATGCGAATGATGGTCATGCTCCTGTCATCTATCGACCAGTAAACGGCCTGGCGCGGCTCTTAGAAGCCGACGCGCCACCGCTGGGCGTCATGCCAGTGAACCTGGCCGAACAATATACGCTTGAATTCCAACCCGGCGATCTGCTGGTCATTACCAGCGATGGCTTTAGCGAAGCCGAGAACAACCAGGGTGATATGTTCGGCTATGAACGGCTTTTACAGCTTGTCGACGAGTTGGCTACCTTTACGGCACCCGAATTGATCCGCAAGCTTTTTACTACGGTGGATCAATTCACTGGCGACCATCCACAGTCTGACGACCAAACGTTGCTCGTGCTCAAAAGGACAAAAAATGATGCCATATCAACCTGACCTCAGTGTGTCCGTTCCTGAGTTGCCCCCTCATCCGCGTAGTGAGGAACATGTGATGACCGCAGCAGAAAGCAGCTTCAATCTAGCCAACACGATTATCATGGATATCCCGGCGGGGCTTGCCCATGTACACATTCTGAGCCGCTGTGCCTGCGCCCTGCTCGAAAACATTAATAACCTGGAAGAGCGCGAGATCAATTTATACAACCTGGAACTCGCCATCCAAGAGATCAGCGTCAACATTGTCAAACATGCCTATGCCCAGACCGATGGGCGCATCCGCATGTGCCTCACCCTGGAGCAACAACCGCTGCGGCTAATCATTACGCTCTATGACACGGGCAAATCATTTGATCCTACCCAGATCGCCCAACCCAAATTGGGGGAATTGCAGGAACATGGCTTTGGCCTTTTCTTGGTGCAACAACTCATGGATGAAGTGGAATATAACCACAGCCCAACGGGCAACACCTGGAAATTGATCAAAAATATACCGCTGACCCTGGCAAGCGGACGATAACAGTTTTGCAGACAATAATTTTAGCAAGAGGAGAATGCAATGAGCAGTGAAATCAACCAGATATCCATTAAAGAAGATGTGAAACGCATCGTCACGATTGCGCCCCAAGGCCGCTTGGACACGGTACGTGCCCTGGATTTCAAAAAACAATTGCAAAGCGTGATCGACAGCGGCGTCAAGAACATTGTGCTCGATCTCAGCCAAACCCCGTTTCTCGACAGCGCGGGCATGGCGGCGCTGGTCAGCGCGCTGAAACAGTGTCGCGAACGAGGGGGCGATGCGCGCATGGTGTGGCCAGAGGCTGAACCTGTGCGCCGCATTCTCGCGTTGACCAAGTTTGATCGGGTCTTTCAGATGAAAGCCTCGGTCGAAGAAGCGCTGGCTTCTTTCTAAGTGCTGTGCTCAGTATCGTATGCGCAGCAACCCACCATCGACATGAATGGAGAGAATTCTATGGACACCCAAACTCAAAAGCCCACAACGTCGATCTTAGTGGTCGATGATTATGTAGTTACCCAACGCGTGCTAGGGACCCAGTTGCGCAAAGGTGGCTACGAGGTCACCACGGCGAGCAGTGGCCGCGAAGCACTCGCCCATCTGGCGCAGCACAAATTTGATCTAGCGATCTTTGATGTCGCTATGCCAGAAATGGATGGCATTACATTGTTGGAAACTGTACGCCAAGACGCCCGCAACGCCCAGTTGCCGGTGATTATGTTGACGGCCAGCGTCCTCGATGAGGATCGCATTCGCGCCCAGGCCGCCGGGGCCACGGAATTTATGACCAAACCCATCAGCTCTTGGGATCTGTTGGAAGTTGTTACGCGCCAACTGGCTTTGGCCAAATTGGCAGTATAGATAGGCAGTCGTCGTCGCTTAGGCCATACCGATGACGGACGCTGGCACAGCGCGGCGGCAGACCAAGGAGCAGCATTATGCTTGAAAGCGAGCAATCAAAACAATTTACACCGCCCCTGGCACGGTCACAACCAGGGGTGCAGGCGCGCCCTTGGCAACGCATTACCCAGCGATTTGCCGGCAATCACTTGTTGACGGGCAGTGCGCTTTTTTTTGTAAGCACCACAATTGTCAATGGCGGCAATTATCTTTTTAACCTGATTCTTGGTCGCTGGTTGGGGCCAGCGCTCTTTGCCGATGTCAGCATTATCATTACGCTCTTTCTCTTTCTGACCTTTATCACCGCGGGCTTTCAACAGACCGCGGCCAAATTTTCGGCGATCTACAGTGCCGACCAGGACGGGGCAAAGTTGCTAGCATTGCGGCAATGGCTGAATCGCCGTTCGTGGGCGATTGGGGTACTTTGTCTGCTGATTGTCGGGGGCGGCGCGCCCTTCTGGCAGAACTTCTTTCACACGAGCTCGGCGTGGATCTTTGTCATTTTCGCGATTGGTCTTCCCTTCTATTTTGTACAGGGTATTGATCGGGGGCTGTTGCAAGGCCAGATGCAATTTGGCCTATTGGCGGCCAGCTACCAAGCCGAGATGTGGGTGCGCCTGGGTGTTGGTCTATTGCTGGTGCTGATTGGCTGGGCAGCGCATGGCGCGGTACTGGGATTAACGTTGTCGATTGTGGCTACTTGGTTCGTCGCTGACTGGGGATTGCGCCGCTTGCAGATCACCCAGGCACAGCCCAATGCAGGCATTGGCCCCAGTTTGCTCTCACCGGCAGAACGGCAGGCGATCTTTGCCTTTGCGTTGCCGGTGCTGATCGTCGAAACCAGCTTGATCTTGATCAACAATAGCGATGTCTTGATCATCAAACGCTTTTTCGACAGCGTCGATGCGGGTCATTATGCCGCGCTGGCGCTGATCGGGCGGATTGTCTTCTTTGGTACCTGGTCGGTTGTGATTACGATGTTTCCCCTGGTTGCCCAGAAACATCAACGCCAAGAAGCGCATGGTCATCTATTGTGGACAAGTCTTGGCATGGTCTTTGGCGTCTCTGTTGCGATTGTGGGCGCGACAATATTAATGCCGAATCTGATTATTCGCATCTTATTTGGTGCCGAATATCTGAGTATTGCGCCGCTGTTGTGGCTTTACGCAGTGGCGACTGCGCTCTTTTCGCTGGCGAATGTGTTGATCAACTATCATTTGGCGCTGGGCAATCGCACCGGCACGCTGTTTGCCCTGACCGCGGGCATTGTCCAAGTGGTCAGCTTGATCGTGTGGCACGCGACTCTGGATCAGGTGGTGCTCATCCAAGTGTATGTGATGGGTGCGTTGTTCCTCAGTTTATTCAGTTGGCATTGGTTTGGCAGCCTGAAAGCGCGATAAACCGTGAATCATACAATGAGTACACGCCCGGCAACTCCCCCATCGCTGCCTTTTATTGGCATCTCTCTGCTGCTGGCCTTGATCCTGCTAGTTGGTGGGAATAGTTTACTGTTTCTGGCCTATTACAAAGAGACGCTCAGCCCAGTGACATTGCCCTATACAGAAAATTTTGCAACAACCCAACGCTTAGATTACCGACAGTTTGGCGGCGATTGGCAGTTGCGCGACAACCGTTTGGTGCAAAGTAACACCCAGAACACCGATCTAATGGCCGTCATGCCCCTCATCCTGGCGGCGGATCAGAGCTATCAATTTGGAGTGCATATTCAGATTTTGCAAGGACCGAATGGGGGTGGACTGCTGTTCAACTTGCAGCAAAAAGATAGCCGCCAACAAAGTCACCTTGTGCGCTTTGGCAATGATAACGGGCGCGATTATTTGGTCTTTGGCTATTTTGATGAAAATTTGCAATTCGTCGCCCAGGGTTCCCTTGCGCCGCCAGATTTGACGGGCGGGGTTGAGCTTGCTGTACAGGTGCATGAAGCAACCTACGATGTATTGGTCAACGGCCAGCCCCAGCAACAGGCGATTCCCCTTCAATATAGCGGTGGTCGATTGGCGCTGACAACCTGGTTCTCTAGCGTTGCCTTTGACGATATCTATGTCAATGCGCTGGACGTAGCAACAACTACGCCAACGCAAGCCGCAACCAGCAGCCCCGTGCGTGCGAGCGCGCCAGTGACAACGAGCGCACCAGCCATAACCAATTCGGCAATCGCAAGCACGGCAGTGAGCGCAGCGCCACCCGTAGCCGAAAATTTATTTTTCACCGAGCAATTCGGGGCAGACACAGATCAAACGCAGTGGACAGCCTTGAGTGGCGATTGGCGCTTTGAGACAGGTGCCTTAGTCCAAGCCAACCCAGAGGGATTCGATCATAGTATTATCCGTGACGGAACATTTGCCCGCTACACCCTAGACGTACGTTTGCGCCATCGCGCAGGGGTGGGCGGTGGCCTTCTCTTTAATATGCCCGTAGACAAAACCGAAACAGGCGGCCACATGGTACGCTACTTTGCCGACGGCAGTCTGGTCTGGGGCTACTTTACGGAAGATAATGTCTTCAACGGCCAGGGCTATCAACCGGTCGCGCTGCCTGGCGATCAGGCACATACCTTGCAAGTCGTTGTTGGTGATAGCACCTATGCGATCCGGCTGGATAATCAACTCATCGTCGAAAACGTTGCCTTGGTCAATCCGCAGGGTCGGATCGGCCTGACGGCCTCGCAGAGTGTTGTCGCTTTTGAAGAAATTATGATTGCGCCAATCGAGTAGGCCCGGTGAGTTATGGACTACGGAGTAAAGTGAGAGCCAGATGAGCGTAACCGAAGTTTTTTATACACAATCAGCGACGCCGGTCCAAGAGACCAAAGAAACGATCAAGACAGTACCGGTTGCGCGCACCGAGGAATTAGTCTATGTCAAGACCATCCGCGCCTTTGCGCTCTGCGTGATCGTGACGCTGCATGTAGCTTTCCCCCTGATCTATCTGTATAACAGCGTGAGCTATGGGGATTGGTGGGTGGCTAATAGCTTTTACATCTGGGGGAAAATTGGCTCGCCGCTCTTTACCATGGTCAGCGGTCTGTTGTTACTGAATCCGTCCAAAGATCAGCCGATCAGTGTCTTTTTCCAGAAACGCTTTGTCAAGGTTTTGCTGCCATTTGTGGCCTGGTCGAGCATCTATCTTTTGTGGCGCATCTTTCTGCGCGAGGAAAGTTTCACCCCCAAAGAAATTCTGGTGCTCTTTGTGCAGGGGCCGGTCTATTATCATCTCTGGTTCATTCAGATGATTCTGGGTTTGTACCTGGCAACGCCCATTCTGCGCATTTACATTCGCCATGCCAACCAGCAAAATTTAACCTATTTTCTGGTAGTCTGGCTGGTGAGCGTTTCTGTGCTGCCCATTGTCCAGCGTTTTTTCGGCTTTGAAATTGGCATTGATGTCGTGGTGACGACGGGCTTTGTCGGCTTTTTTGTGCTGGGCTACTATCTCCGCAATGTGGTACTAACGCGCGGGCAACTTATTGCCGTGCTGCTGATCATCGTGGCGAGCTTTCTCTTTACCCAATACGCGACCCACGCGTTGACCGTACAGAACAAGGGTGTGTTTGATAATTTCTTTGTGCTCAACGACAGCCTGAATTTGGTGATTATGGCAATCGGCCTGTTTCTCTTTTTTAAGTCGATTGACTACGCGCGGCTCTTCACCAAGCTGCCTGTCATCCAAAAAGTTGTGCTGTGGATCAGTTCATGCAGCCTGGGGGTCTATTTCATCCATGTGCTGATCATCGAGGAACTGGCCAGCGGACGCTACGGCTTTACCCTCACCGGCTCTACCCTGCCGCCACTCATCGGCATTCCCGCCGAAGCGATGCTGGTAATGGCGCTTTCGGTGGGCGCAACCAACCTGCTCAAACAGATTCCCTATGTACGCAACATTGTACCCTAAGGTGTAGTATACAATTATGCTAAATAGTAAAGACTTCAGTCCTTCCAGTATAAAAAAGACTGAAGTCTTTACTACAAGATCAAATACATTGATTCATCAATCACATTCGGGAGCATCGCATATTTACGCCACCGCGCGCAACACAATGCCATTGTGCGACGGATCGCACAACCACCAACCGGCGTCCTGTTGCACGGCCTTCACGCCCACCGCTTCGACACGCTGCAACACCTCTGCCAGCGCCGCGTCATCTGGCAAAAGAATCTCATAGCTCACCAGGCGCGCGGCATCGCAGGCAGGCGCGGGCACGCCCACACCTGCCCACACGTTCATCCCGATATGGTGGTGATAGCCACCCGCGCTGAGGAACAACGCCGTGTCCATGGCCGCCATCAGGCCAAAGCCCAACACATTTTGATAGAAGTCGCCCGTCTGCTTTACATCCGCCACGCGCAAATGGATATGGCCCATGTCGGTTTCGGGGGGCAATCCTTGCCAAGGGCGGGCATCGGTAGCCAACTCGGCCATGATCCCTTCAAAATCAAGGCGTTTGGTGTCCATCAATAACCGGCCCGTCGCATCATACCAAGTGTCACGCGGGCGGTCGCGATAGATTTCAATGCCGTGGCGATCCGGATCATGCAAATAGAGCGCTTCGCTCACAATATGATCCGACGCGCCATCTATGCTGGTCTGGGTGCGCGCCAGATTTTCGATGGTCTGCGCCAGGGCCAAACGCGAAGGCACACGCAGCGCAAAATGGTAAAGTCCCGTTGTGCGTGGCGTATAACGGGCCGCAGGCAACGCTTGCAACTGCAATAATGGCCGGCTCCCTGCGCCCAATATCACCTTTTCTGGGGTTGAGGCTTGGCGCTTTAACCCAATGTTCTCTTCATAGAACGCCACAGATCGCGCCAGATCCGCCACCGTCAAGGTGACAACGCCGATTTGGGTATCTGGATGAATCGTTTTCATTGTTGCGCCTTTTTCTCTATCCACTAGCGGATAGAATCCATACCACAGTTATCAATAGGCTTACTCTATCAAATGGGCGTGAACCAGGCGTGAACAGATCGTGAGCGCGCTGAAACAATAGGAGACACGAGACAGGAGACAACGACGGAGAACAGAGGACGCAGGACTACCCCGATACAGCTTCTAGAGCGGTGATTGCTTGTAAGAGGTGCTGGTAGCCATCGGCAGTCGCGATTAGGCGCGCTTGGGCAAGCATGGCGTGGGCTTGGTTCGGTGGCAAGAGCGGGGCCAACCAGATACGAATCTGGGCTGATGGAAAGCGCAGCTTGAGCGCTTCGGTCTGGTCTAACGCGCGGGCGAGCAACTGACGGGCGCGCGCCTGATCGCCGCGCCCCTGAGCAACTAAACCCAAATTGGCGGTGAGCCCAGCTACTCGTTCGGCTGCAGCAAATTGTTCGGCCAGCGTCAAGCCTTCCTGAAACGATTGTTCAGCACTGTCCCAGGCTTGTTGTGCCAGCGCAATCTCGCCCAGGGTTGAGTAGAGATAGGGTAAGGCGGAGAGCGCACCCTTTTCTTGGGCCAAGGCCAATCCACGGTTGGCATAATCGACCGCGGCAGGATCACCAAGGAGATGCAGATGATAGGCTAGATTATTACAGGCCAAAATATGCACCCGCAATTCACGGTCCGATTTCATGGGTTCGCTGACCGCAAACGAGGCGCGAAAATAGTCAATCGCAGCCGACAGATTACCGCGCCGCGCGGCAATGTTGCCCAGTTCAAACTTAATATCGCCGAGGGTCATTACACCTTTGGTCAACCCGGTAGCCAGTTGCGGTTGGCTGAGTAACGCTTCGGCGCTTTGCAAATGACGCACGGCATCATCCAAATCACCCCCCATCTGCGCCAGCGCAATCCCGCGGAAATATTCGGCAAAGCTCGCCGTTTCACGGCGCGCATTACCGGTAAGCTGTTCCACCAATGCCAACAGTTCCACATAGCGTGTGCCCAGCATCAGCGCTTCAACCAAGTTGGTGTAGAGCAATTCTTCATCAACTGGCTGTGTACTCTGCGGCGTCAGGCGGAGGGCCAAGGAGAGTACGTCGGCCGCGCGGCCAGACTGTCCGGCATGCAGACAAGCTTCGCCCAGCGCGGCCAAGATCAGTTGGTGCTGTGATTGATCCGTAAAGCCGGCGACGGCAGCCGCCGCTTGATCGTAAAACGCAATCGCTTCGCGCCAGGCGGCCAATTTGGCGGCTTGTTGGCCAGCACGAAAAGCATAGTGTGCCACTTGTTCCGGCAGATGACCTTCAGCAAAATGATAGGCCAGCAAACCCGCCACGGCATCTAGCGAATGGTGATGCAATTCCTCCAACACCTCGGCCACGCGCCGGTGCAACAAGCGATGGCGCGGCTCGCCCATCTCTTGATAGGCAACCTCCAACGTCAATTGATGATCAAAACGATAGCGCATGCCGGTCAACGGCTGGATCAAGCCGGTTGTCTGGAGTTCATCCAGGCTATTTAAGACCGCCGCGTCCGAAAGCCCCGCCGAGCGCGCGACTGTTTCGATCTCGAACTCGCGCCCAATCACTGACGCCGCATTCAATACTTGGCGGCTGGCCTCGGACAGTCGCGCCAACCGCGCCCGAATCAACGCGTAGACGGTTTGTGGCACAACTTGGGTTGCCGACAACGCCACCAGATCGGCGCGCCCGTCGGCCAGTAACAGGTCATGGTCGCGCGCATAGTGCAGTAGCTCGATCAGAATAAAAGGATTGCCTTCGGAAATGTTGGTCAGCCATGCCGCAACAGCATCGGCATTGGACAAGGTAAGTTGCGCGGTTAACGCCCGAATGTCAGCCGGGGCCAAGCGTTGCAGGGGGAAGCGCGAGAGACGGCCTTCGCGCAGCAGCGTCTCGACCAGCAATGCCAGTGGAGCCGGGGCCGTGACAGGGCGTGCCGTGGCAATAAAGGTAATCGCGGCCT
>Ga0105048_10010539_pt1 | contig 14642 bp, 14 predicted proteins | sample MAT05_FD_78382 | JGI IMG/M metagenome (GOLD analysis project Ga0105048, IMG submission 78382) | Freshwater microbial communities from Lake Fryxell liftoff mats and glacier meltwater in Antarctica - MAT-05 | ecosystem: Environmental > Aquatic > Freshwater > Ice > Liftoff microbial mat | place... | reverse complement strand
TACTAATACCATCCCCAGACTATCCGCTTTGGACAACAGCAGTAGCACTATCAGGAGGCAAACCGGTGCATTACATATGTGACGAAGCAGCTGACTGGAATCCGGATATTGAAGACATAGCCTCCAAAATTACTGCCAAAACCAAAGGTATTGTATTAATTAATCCCAATAATCCTACAGGAGCAGTGTATGAAAAGGATGTTTTAAGGTCTATTGTCAAGCTTGCGCAGGAACATAAACTGATCATTTTTTCCGATGAGATATATGATAAAATATTGTATGATAGCCATATTCACCATCCAATAGCAGCACTCAGTGATGATGTGTTGATATTTACTTATGGAGGATTGTCCAAAAATTATAGAGCTGCAGGCTTTAGGGGAGGTTGGTTAGTGTTAAGCGGTCCTGTACATAGAGCTAAATCCATCAATGAAGGTCTTAATCTATTGGCCAGTATGCGGCTTTGTGCCAATGTACCTACCCAATATGCCATACAAACCGCTCTTGGCGGATATCAAAGTATCAATGATCTAGTGGCACCTGAAGGCAGACTGACCAGACAACGGGATTTGATACACTATATGATGACAGACATACCTGGCATATCCTGTGTTAAACCCAAAGGGGCACTGTATCTTTTTCCGAAGATAGATCTGAAAAAATTTGATTTTGGCAGTGATGAAGATTTTGCATACCGATTGCTGCAAGAAAAACATGTATTGATCGTACCTGGTACCGGCTTCAATCACAGGGATCATGCACATTTCAGAATTGTATTCCTTCCACAACTTGACGAACTGCAACATGCTGCCAGACTAATGAGAAGTTTTCTGGATGTTAGCAGAGTAATCTCCGCCACAAATAAGATAGAAGTCTAAATAAAGATATGCTGGTTTTTGCTGTCATTTTATATTTTGTATTCACCCTTGGAATAGGTTTTATTGCTTCTCGACAGGTCAAAACTACTGGAGATTTTATCAATGCCGGCAGAAATCTCCATCCTGCTGTAAATACAGCAGCTCTTTTTGCATTATGGTTTGGTAGTGAAACTGTTTTTGGGGCCAGCGCCGAATTTTCGGAACATGGTTTTTCTGGCGTGATTGAAGATCCACTGGGTGGTGTCCTATGTTTATTGCTGGTGGGCTTTTTTTTCTCAAAAAGACTGTACAGGCTCAATATTTATACCATTGGTGATCTGTTCAGGTTAAAGTATGGTCCCGTAGTGGAGCTATTAAGTACTATACTCATGATCATAAGCTTTATAGGTTATGCTGCAGCTCAAATTGTTGCCCTAGGATTGATTTCGCAGTCTTTATTGGGCATTTCTTTGCATTTAGGCATGTTGCTAAGCGTTTCTGTCGTAGTTATTTATACGTTCACGGGAGGTATGTGGGCTGTTTCTGTGACAGATTTTATTCAAAGCATCTTAATCGTAACAGGATTGATAGCTGTATCTTTTTTTGTATTCGAAATGGTGGGCGGGATTGCACCAGTCATCAGCAGTCTTTCGCCTGAACAGAAAAAAATACTTCCGGATAATACAATCATTGACTGGCTCAATTGGTCTTCGGCTTGGATGGTGTTGGGTTTTGGTAGCATTGCATCGCAGGATATATTTCAACGGGTCAATTCAGCCAGAAGTGAAAAGGCAGCTTACACATCTACTATAGCCGGCGCTATTATTTATCTGGTTTTTTCTATGCTGCCACTTTATCTGATCGCATCTATCAAAATGATTGACCCGTCTTTATTGCAGGGTGATCTTCAGCTGGTATTACCTCAGTTTGTACAACAGCAAATGCCTATGTGGCTACAGATATTGTTTTTCGGTTCTCTTTTAAGTGCGATTATGAGTACTTGTAGTGGTGCTCTGCTTGCTCCAGCCAGCCTTTTGTCAGAGAATATTATAAAACCGAATCTGAGCAAAGAAGTGACTGATCGTACTTTTTTGCTCCTCACACGTTTTTCTGTGGTCATTATTAGCTCGGTTGCCTTGATACTGGCACTTGGCAAACAAAATATTTTTGAATTGGTAGGTGAGGCCAGTGCGATAGGATTGGTGACTATTTTTGTACCTTTTTGTGCAGCCTTATTTTTTAATCATACCAACAAGGGAGGTGCCATCGTCTCCATGCTTGGAGGTACTTTGACTTACGTGATATTCAGATTTATTTATATCACTGAAATCAATCCATTATTACCAGGATTGGTGGTTAGCATAGCAGGTATAGCGGTTGGCGAATGGATAGGAGGTCAGAATCAAGATGATTCAAAAATATCATAGAGATGGTAATGTTGACCTGAAATTTGATATTATTATGATTTGAATCATCATTTGGCCTAATTTATATCAACCATCAAAAAAAGGGATGCGCTTAATTTTGTCTTTTCAAAACAATGGATTTACATGTTTAAACTCAAGTCTCCGGAATCATTGACCTCGACAAAGTGCACACATTGCGGAGATGAGTGTCCTGATGATCATCCCGTATATGATGAAAAGGATTTTTGCTGCAACGGCTGTCAGATAGTATATACTGTTTTGAAAGACAATGGATTGGGTGATTATTACTCCTTCCAGAATATGCCGGGTATAAGTCAGAAATCAATAAGTAACAAAAATTACTACTTTTTGGACGATGAAGATGTCATTAATAACCTTCTTGAATTCAGAGAAGCAAATTTGTGTAAAATCAGTTTTACATTGCCACAGATTCACTGCGCATCGTGTATCTGGCTTCTTGAAAATCTCAATAAATTACAATCAGGTATTTTAGGCTCCAGGGTTAATTTTTTGCGCAAAAGTGCAACAATAAGTTATGATCCCACAAAAATTTCACTAAGACAAGTGGTGGAGCAACTGGCTGTCATTGGCTATCCACCTGAGTTGAATCTGCAAAAATTGACCGGCGCAAAATCAGGATTTCAGGACAGAAGTTTGTATTATAAATTGGGTCTCGCCGGCTTTTCTTTTGGAAATATCATGTTGTTGAGTTTTCCCGAATATCTGGGTTTTTCGCAGGCATCTGTAAAATTTTATATAGGGTATATCAATATCATCCTGGCTTTACCGGTATTACTATATAGTGGAGTTGACTATCTGAGGTCAGCCTACTGGACACTTAAAATGAAACAAATCAATATCGACATACCTATTGCAGTAGGGATGCTGACACTGTTTTTCAGAAGTGTCTTTGAGATAGTCACCGCTACAGGCGAAGGATATCTGGATAGTCTTGCAGGGTTTATATTTTTCTTGCTGATTGGCAAATGGTTTCAGCATTATACATTCTATTCGATATCCTTTGACAGGAATTACAAATCTTATTTTCCTATTTCAGCGATGATAAAAACTGTAGATGGATGGCAGTCCCGCAGTCTGGATAAACTGGAAACCGGAGATGTTCTGATGGTTAGAAATGAAGAAATAATCCCTTGTGACGCACTTCTTTTGAAGGGAGAAGCAGCTGTAGATTACAGTTTTGTAACAGGTGAATCTGATCTTATCAAAAAAAAGGAAGGGGAGAAATTATTTGCTGGGGGGAAAAATATTGGATCTAATATACAGATTCAATTGCTCAAAAAGGTAGATCAGTCCTATCTCACAAAATTGTGGGATGAAGATTCTTTTAGTATTGATAAGGAAGCAAGGACACAAACACTTATCAGTCAGATCGGCAAGTATTTTACTTTGACGATTATGAGTGTAGCTGTAATTACCCTGGCATATTGGCTCGTATATGATAAGACATTAGCTTTTAATGCATTTACTGCAGTTCTTATTGTGGCTTGCCCGTGTGCATTGGCCCTTGCCTTGCCATTCAGTTATGGAAATATATTACGACTATTGGGCAAAAAATTCTTCTACTTAAAAAATGTGCAGGTGATCGACAGGATACAGCAGGTCGATGAGATAATATTTGATAAAACAGGTACCATCACAGACCATAAAAACATTTTAGCTACTGCAGAAGGTGATCAGTTGACGAATGATCAAAATTTTCTTATTAAGAGTACTGTTTTTCAATCCAATCATCCGCTGAGTAAAGCTATTTTTCAGTCAGTAGAAGGTCCTTTTACGCAGGAAGTGGCGTATTTTAAGGAACTTATTGGTCAGGGAGTGGAAGCAAATATTGGCAATGATATCATCAGAATAGGGTCTTTCAAATTTATAAATGAAGATAAGCCTGGAAGAAGTAAAGGCGTTTTGGTTGAAATCAACGGTCAAGTGATTTCCCGCTTTATTATTGAACACAGACTTAGAAACGGTGTGGAAAATCTTGTGGATACCCTAAGTAAGTCGTATAATGTAAGCATATTGTCCGGAGATAATGACCAGGAAGAAGAAAGATTAAAGACATTTTTTCCTGAAAATGCATTAATGATATTCAATCAGACACCGATAGATAAGCTCAACTATATCAAATCCAGACAGGAATCAGGGCATAAAATACTAATGATTGGGGATGGATTGAATGATGCCGGTGCATTGATGCAAAGCGATGTAGGTATAGTAATATCTGAAGACTCCAATAATTTTACGCCAGCTTGTGACGCTATTTTGGGTGCCGGCTCTTTTGGCGCTCTGTTGAGTTATCTTACTTTTCTGAAGAAGGCAAGATATATCATTATCGGTGCCTTTGTACTTGCGTTTTTATATAATGTGGCGGGACTTTATTTTGCTGTCCGTGGGGAGTTGTTGCCTGTAGTTGCAGCCATTTTGATGCCATTAAGTTCTATCACGGTCATGGTTTATGGTTTAGTGGCCAGTACGATGGCTTTCAGAAGATACAGTGAATGATTGACCTAAATAGTTACAATTTTTTAACCTACTTCAGTGATTTTACCTCCCTCACATTTGTACACTCGGGCAGGAAATTTTTGAATTAGCCTGTAGTCATGTGTAGCGACGATAATAGATGTACCAAATTCTCTTGACAATCTGTTGAGAAGATATAGTATTTCGTCACTAGTGTCTGGGTCAAGATTTCCTGTGGGTTCATCAGCGATGATGATGGGTGGATTGTTCAGTAGGGCACGGGCTATGACTACTCTTTGTTGCTCTCCACCTGAAAGGGCAGTAATCGGTTTTTTTTCGTGCCCTGTCAGCCCCACCATTTCTAAAACCTGCAAAACTCTTGCGGTCATCTGTGCCCTGTCTTTCCATCCAGTAGCTTCCAGAATATACATCAGATTGCGTCCCACAGACCAATCTTCAAAGAGAATAAAATCCTGAAAGACCATGCCCAATTTGCGTCTAAGCAGTGGTATTGAAGCATCCGACAGGTCATTTAAATCAAAATCTGCCACTACTGCATGACCGGAACGAACGGGTATGCTGCCATAAATGGTTTTTAGTAAACTGGTTTTGCCACTACCTGATTTACCTATAATGTAGCAGGTTTCAGCCGTTGCCAGTTTAAAATCAACTTTGGACAAAACCAACTTATCATCCTGCCAGATGTCTACATCATCAAATGCTATAACTTTCGACTTTTGCAAGGTAAAAATTTTGTGTAAAGATACATATAAAAAGGGATATGTAATAATTTCATAATGTGTGGATGTGGTTTTTACAAAATAAAAAAGGGAAAAGATTGTACAACCTTTTCCCTTATCTATTTTTATCCAAGGATTATTTTTCCTTCCCTGCGTTTAGAAAATCCTGGTATGCCTGAAGTTCATCCCAATTTCCATCTGCTGCTAGCTCTGCTTGTTTTGGCCAGGTAGTTGGATCTGCCAACGCAAATCTGGATCCGGCCGCTGTTAATATTTCCCTTATGGCAGTGGCATTGGTCTGAGCCAGAATTCTCCAAGTAGTGATACCAGCACCATGCATCAACTGTTCAATTTTTGGTCCGATGCCTTCTATGGCTTTCAAGTCATCTTGCACCCATTTGCGGAGAATACCAGCTTTGATCAACCATTTTTCGAGTTTTGAATCAGTAAGACCATCGGTCGCTGTGTCACTTCTTCCTGTATCCAGAGTTTTCTGAAGAGCTATTAGTTCAGTCCAGTTTCGGTCATTGGCCAGAGAAGCCTGTTGTGGCCAGGTATTCGGATCTATGATCCTAAATTTATCCCCATATTTATTAAGTATTTCTCTGAGACTTTGAGGATTACTAGCTGCCAGATCGCTGAAATTAGATATACCATTTTCATGGAGTATTTCTTCCATTTTTGGCCCTATGCCTTCGATGATCTGCAGTTTGTTGGTACCTATTGCCGCAAACCATTTGTCTCCGCTGCTTTCAGGTGCAGTCATACCGGCAAAAGCTAGTCCTCCGCCTACAGGAACTGCACCAATACCGGATGACATACTCGCTTCCATTTCTCTCATTTTACCTCTCAGCAGAGAAACATTTCCTTCCGCTTCCATTCTGACTTTTTTGCAGGCATCCAAATCAGTTTCCAGACCTTGAATCCTGATATTCAATCCTGATATCTTGGTTTCTAGATCTTCCATCATTGACTTATATTTTGCCCATAATAACCAGCCTACTCCCAGACCAAGCAGGAAAGGTAATAGCCAAGGGAAAATCCAGTAAATAGAGCAAAAATCAAATAAATTCATCATGTTATATATTATTTTTTGGTTATTTAATGATTTGTAATTCGGTTCTCCGGTTTTTAGCTTTTCCGGAAGCTGTATCGTTTTCTGCCAAAGGTTCAACTTCACCTTTGGAAGTGGATTTTATTTTATCGCCCGGTATTCCTTTGCCCAAAAGGTAGTCTCGGATAATATTTGCTCTTTTCTGACCCAAAATAATATTGGATTCAGCAGGTCCAGCGGCATCTGTATATCCAGTCAAAAGAACAGTTTCTCCTGATTTTTTCAATCTTTCGGCCACATTGTTCAGATAGGTTTCAACTTCCTTACTGTTTAACTTATTGGTAGAATTAGGTGGGAAGTATATCAATGTGCGGTCATCAATCTCCTTAATATTTTCTGTTCTTTTTCTTAGATTAAAAGATACAGATTCAAATTTTGATGATTTAAATGAACTGTCACATTGGACGCTTTTGGAAATAGTGATGATTCTGTCATCAGGTATTTCGGGAAATAGTTTTTTGATTTCCATGGCTCTATTTAAGCCCGTATCTTCCGTTTCTTCCGGTGAACCTTCTTTACAATAATAGCCTGCTATTTCAAGCGAACTACTGTCTGAAGCAAACAACGCCAGTGAATCTCTCATTCGGGGCCAACCATCGCCTAGGATTGGTGTACTTTTACCCCAGTTAAAGAGTATTTGACCTGTCTTTTCAGACATAACTGGTGTAGAAGATACTTCCTTCGTGCTGCCGCAGCACTTGTTGTAATCCTGATAGTAGAGCCAACCGAGTATGAGCCACAGCAATAATAAAAGTGCTATTAATAATGATCTCATATAAAAGTTGGTTTAATGTAAAAATAATAAAGGTGAAAATTAATAATAAAATTTTATATTTTAAATTTTTAGTATGTTATTATTATATAAATATAAATTTTCCATTCTAGAAACTTATATTTATAATAAAATACAACATTATCGTATTGCCAAATTAAAAGTTAGTAAGCAGTATATCCATACAAAAAGTTATTTTTCTTTTATTTTTGGCAGATTTCTTATATTTACGTCAGCTTAACCAAATGTATTGTAATAATGAACAAAATAGTCACGCTGGATGAATTTATCATTCGCACAGAGAAAGAAAAACCTCACTCATCAGGTAGTTTTAGTCGGCTGTTGAGAGACATAGGTATTGCTGCAAAAATAGTCAACAGAGAAGTAAATAAAGCCGGACTGGTTAATATCCTTGGGGTAGATGGAAGTATAAATTCTACAGGAGACGATGTACAGAAGTTGGATGTTTTTGCCAATGAAAAATTTATAGAGACATTGTCTTATAGTGGGGAAGTTTGTGGTATCGCATCAGAGGAAAATCAGGATTTTATACCGATCCAGACTGATAAAAATAAACTTGCCCAATATGTAGTTGTAATGGATCCGTTGGATGGTTCGTCCAATATTGATGTCAATGTTTCTGTGGGTACCATATTCGGCATCTACCGCCGGAAAAGTCCAGCTGAAGGGCCATGCCAACTCGAAGATTTCCTTCAAAAAGGTACGGAAATGGTGGCTGCAGGGTATGTATTGTATGGCACGTCCACATTATTGGTGTATTCCTCCGGAAACGGGGTAAACGGTTTCACGCTTGACCCGAGTATTGGTGAGTTTTGTCTGTCACACAGGAATATTCAGATGCCCGTAGCGGGTAATTACTATTCTGTAAATCAGGGATACTATCTGAAATTTGATCTGGAAATGCGACGGTATATAGACCATTGTTCGGATCTGAATTACCGACTCAGATATATAGGTAGCATGGTATCTGATATTCATAGAATCATGTTTCAGGGTGGTATATTTTTATATCCCAATACGAGAAAATATCCAAAAGGAAAACTGAGGTTGCTCTACGAATGTTATCCTATGGCTTATCTCATTGAACAGGCAGGAGGAACGGCCATTACTTGTAAACTCGATAGGGTGATGGAAATGGACATTCTGGCTTTGCATCAGACATCATCTATTGCTATGGGTTCCAGAGATATGGTGAGAGATATGAAAGAATTTGTAGAAAAGTACGGCGCAGTGATCCAATAAATTAAAAATAAAAAATGCTCAGATGATAAAAGTTTGCTTAACAATAGCGGTATTGATATATTGTGTCAGTGGTGTTGGCCAGCTGACCATACGGGTAACGTCTGTCCCTGCCAATACGTCTCCTGAGGCTGCTATTTACATCGCTGGGACTATGAATAACTGGAATCCGGGTAGTCCAGCGTATAAGCTGGAAAAAGATATATCAGGCATTTATTTTATTATTTTCACGCCGCCATCGGGCAATGTAAAATTTAAATTCACTCGCGGTGCATGGGATAGTGTGGAAGGTACTGCTCAAGGTTCATTTATACCAGACAGAGTTGTTTCTTATGCTGGTACTGCCAAAACTGTTGATTTAACCATAGCCGGATGGGAAGGAGCTGGTAATAACAATGCTTCCTCTGCCAGTCCTCAGGTGAGCATTTTAACAGATACATTTTATATTCCGCAACTCAACCGAAAAAGAAAAATCTGGCTATATCTACCCAAAGATTATACTACTTCATCCATTTCATATCCGGTATTGTATATGCATGACGGGCAGAATTTATTTGACAAAAAAACCAGTTTTTCCGGCGAGTGGAAAGTCGATGAGTCACTGGATAGTATGTTTGTAAAAGGGGATTATGGCTGCATAGTAGTAGGTATAGATAATGGCGGCGGCAATCGGCTGAATGAGTACTCTCCGTGGATCAATCCTCAATATGGCGGAGGTCAGGGTGATGAATACATAGATTTTATCGTCCAAACACTCAAACCTTATATCGACCTATCGTACAGAACCTTGTCTGATAGGGACAACACGGCAATTTTCGGTAGTTCTATGGGTGGACTGATCTCTATGTACGCGGGTATTCAATATCCTGAGGTTTTCGGTAGGGTAGGAGCATTTTCATCGTCATACTGGTTTTCCGGGGAGTCATTCAGACAGGTATCGGATACCGGAGTGAGAGGTACAAGCTATTTCTATATGCTGGCTGGTGAGCAGGAAGGAGGACAGCAGACTGGAGATATGGATAAAATGTACCAAACACTTTTACTAGCCGGAGCATCTGCAGATCAACTCTTCAAAACTGCTCATGCCGATGGAAAACACAGCGAATGGTATTGGGCCAGAGAATTTCCAAAAGCATATAAATGGCTCTTTGAAAAAAAAACTTCGAGACTAAGTGAAGAAGTAAAACCAGCGTTTAACATATTTTATGATGGTATTCGATTGATCATATTAGGAGATCATAATTTGATAGACAGACCCATCATGTTGTTTAACAATGTAGGCAAGCTGATCACTAAAACATTGGTTGGACAGGATATGAGCTTAGACATTTCCGGCTTAAGTATATCTCCCGGTATATATATTGTGCGGATGGGTGATCAGAATGTTAAACTTTTTTTACCCAAATAAAGCAGACTTTCATTAAACAAAATGATAAATAGAGACGCTAGTTGAAAAAAATTCAACCAGATTATAAAATTGGACTATTTCTTATATTTCTAAGAAGAGAACAAAATTTAAAATTATTTTTTCCTGATCAATTCTCCAATAGTTAGCGTATCCGAAAAAAGCATAATTTTAATATTTATATTTCTGTTTATGTTTTCTATGGCTTCATTTAGTAAGCCAACTATAGCTTCTGCTTTGGATAAATCTATGATGCTTTCCATTTTATTCGCAGTGTCTAGTTCTTTTTGAGTCAGGTTTACATCATTACTTTTGGTCAGATTTTTGTAAATAAATTGTCTAAAGAAGTGTAATCCGTATTCAAAAAAATTCTTTTGTTCATCTTTCCCCATATCTGCTATTCCGGTGATCCATTTATTTATCTCTACAGGATTTGATTTGTAAGATATTCGTAGCCATAATATAAGCATCTCTGAGTAGTCTGTGGCTTCATTTTTGCATATACTCAATGCCTGATTTAGATTGCCGTCTGCTAAATTGGCGATTTGCTGTGCTTTGTTGGCTGGAATCTGTTGGTGTCGGATGAGATAGTCACTGATTTCACTGGGTTCAAAATTTGGTATTTTTACCAGTTGACATCTGCTTAAAATGGTCTGAAGGATATGATCCTGATTTTCTGATACCAGAATAATGTAGGTGTTGTCCGTAGGTTCTTCTATAAGTTTGAGCAGTCTGTTGCCTTCTGAACCCAAATACTCGGGTAGCCACATGATGAGAATCTTGTTTTCTGATTCATAGGACATCATGTTAAGTTTATGCATGATATCATTGCATTCTTTGACATTTATATTGGGTAGATTATTTTCTGCATTGATGTGCAGGAGCCATTCTCTGGTACTCATAAAAGGATTTTCATTGAGTATCTCTCTCCACTTTGGCAGGAAATCATCGCTGGTGGTTTCAGCCCTTTTCTTTTCGCCTAATTTTACTACCGGAAATGAAAAATGTATATCGGGATGAATAAATTTATGGGACTTAATACACTGATTGCACTGCCCACAACTATCTCCATCTATTTTGTTTTCACACATGAGATAAGAAGCAAATGACAGCGCCATTGGCAATCCTCCACAGCCTTCTCTCGATAGAAATATCTGTGCGTGAGGTATTCTGTTTTTTTCTACAGTGCGTATCAGATTACTTTTTACTTCGGATTTACCGGCGATATCTTTAAAAAACACGAGGTCTGAATTTTGAGATTAAATGCTATTATTTTAACCATTCGAGAATTTCATGGCAGAATGGATCCGATGCCGACGGCAAACTTTTATAGAAAGAACCATCTTCATCGATCAGAAATTTATGAAAATTCCAAGACACTTTATTATCTTCATTTTGTTTTTTTGCTTCTTGGATCAGCCATGTATATAAGGGATGGGTATGGTTGATGATACTGAGTTTTTCTGTCAAAGGAAAAGTTACTCCAAAGTTTAAGGTACAAAATTCTTGAATTTTAATGGAATCTCCAGGTTCTTGTGCGCCAAAATCATTGCAAGGACAACCCAGGATCATAAGTTTATCTTTATTAGTGTCATAAAGTTCCTGAAGTCGGGAATACTGTTGGGTAAATCCACACTCTGAGGCCACATTAACGATCAGAATTTTTTTATGAAAGAAGGATGTCCAGTCCAGTGGTTTTCCTTGTAGGGTATTGATCGAAACATGAAATATGCTATCGGGCATTTCTGAATTTTTAATTACAATTACAAAGGTAGTTTTTATCACACATCACCACAACAAATTCAGGATTCATATTGTTACGGCTCAAATAATATTCATTTAATGAGAGTATCTGTATATAGAAGGGGGCACTTTAATGCTGCACATAGATTGCACAATCCTACATGGTCTGATGAAAAAAATAAGTTAGTTTTTGGTCTGTGCAATAATACCAACTACCATGGCCATAATTATGAGCTTGAAGTGAGACTAACCGGGGAGGTAGATCCTGATACCGGATATGTTTACGATATGAAGGATTTGGCTGACTTGATCAAAGCAGAAGTGGAAGACAGATTTGACCACAAAAATCTCAATCTTGATACCGTAGAGTTTAAAGCATTGATACCCAGTGCCGAGCACATCGTATATGTTATTTATACTATTCTAAGGTCAAAAATTGAAGATAGATTTGAATTGAGTATAAAATTATGGGAAACGCCCAGGAATTATGTAAAATATCCATCATAACAATGGGAGTATGATCTCTATGCTATGGCCGAAAAATAAAAAAGGCTTCATATTTTGATATGAGGCCTTTTTATTTTTAGAAGGAATACTATATTATCAGGCTCCCCCGAAACTCTTGTTAAGTTTGAGTGACTTTATGACCTTATTTTTGTCATCCAGCATTTTCACAATATACATGCCTGTTTTTAATTCAGAAATCTCGTGCTGTGCATTATTGTAGTGAAAATAGGTTTTTATTTCCTTTCCGAACATATTGTACAAAACTACTTTTTTGATGGATGATCCATTGGTCACCTGAAAATAATCCGTAGCTGGATTTGGAAATACTTTTATGTTTACATTGTTTAAATCTTTGGTAGATGATATGGTCGAACTGATATTGATGGTTGTGGAATATACTTCCTGAGTAAAATTTTTATCAGCATATAATTTGACACCCACTACAGAGCTTCCGGCTACACCGTTTGGCTTAAAATGAAACTGAAATAAATTTGAGTTATTGGAAAAAACATTTGGTTTGGATGGTGGACAACTTTCTATCGCAGGAGTATAACACAAGTTTAAATCACAAACATAAATTTCCCATGCACTTTCAAAAGTTGATGGATTTTTTTCCAGTTTCCAAAAAATAGTATATGTCGAGTCACCTGATTTACTGAAAATAACATCTGTTACCAGTTCACCGGATGTGGGTTGAACGGATACCATTACCGGCGCAGGACTGCTCGAAAACTGAGCAGTCAGTCTAAACGTTGAAAACAAGATGAATGAAAATAGTAAAGATCTTACCATGAGAAAACAATTTATTGTGCAAATATAAAAACTTTATTGTATTTCGGTTATTAAAAATGTGTTAAAGTTTTAAATTAAGGTAAATTTGTACAAAAAGTGACGTTATTTTTACATTTGTACTGTTAATATTAACGTTACATATTATCTATTTGTTTAATTTAATCGATAAAAATATAATTATGGATATCGCGATGTCAGCATTTAGTCATGCAGACGGCAAAAAGGTGCATCTTTTTACCTTGCAAAATATACATGGTCAGACGATTCAAATCACCAATTATGGTGGGATCGTCCACAGTTGGAAATCACCTGACAAGCATGAAATAGTCTCAGACATTTTGCTGGGTTGTACAGATTTGAATGGTTATCTGAAGAGACATCCATATTTTGGAGCTGTAATAGGACGCTATGCCAATCGTATAGCCCATGGAAAATTTGAACTGAATGGACATGTCTACCAACTTCAAAAAAATCTATTGCCTCACCACTTGCATGGGGGAGAAAATGGTTTCGATCGCAAAGTTTGGGATTTTGATACATTTTCTTCCGACCATCAATGCACTTTGTCCCTGACCACCCAAAGCGCCCATCTGGAAGAAGGATACCCTGGGCATATGGAGCTAAAAGTAAATTATACTTTTACCGATGACAATGAACTGAGGATAGAATATTTTGCACGATCGGATCGGGATACGGTGATCAATCTGACCAATCATTGTTATTTCAATTTATCCGGCGATCAGCACAATGACATACTGGATCATGAGGTAAAAATAAGCGCCGATGTATATACCCAATCCGATGAGACGCTTATACCCACAGGGACACTTTTGCCGGTGGCTGGCACTAACCTTGATTTTAATAATTTCCATGCCATTTCGGAACGTATTTTTAGCGAGGATCCCATTTTAAAAGTGGCAAATGGCTATGATCATAATTTTGTATTAAATGCTCATCCGTTTGATATGCCGGTTGCTGAGGTAAGACACAAACATTCAGGAAGGAGATTGCAGGTATATACTGATCAGCCGGGCGTACAGCTGTACACCGGCAACTGGTTGAAAGGAGTAGATGGCAAAATCGGACAATACGGTAACTATGCTGGTTTTTGTCTGGAAACCCAACATTTCCCTGACTCTCCCAATCATGCTGCATTTCCAACTACACTATTAAAAAAGGGAGAAAATTTTTATTCAAAAACCATCTATAAAGTGGATACGTTTTCGGAGTAAACTTTATTCAGATGAAATCCCCATAAGTCCGCCACGAACAACATACATACCTGAATGAATAAATTTCGTCGGATGGCTCTAAGTCATCCGTGGGATATTTTCTAAACTTCACCCACCCCACCGCTTGACCACTATGTCGTAGGCGGGCAAGTCCAACAATCCCTATGGCTATCGGGACAACTTTAAACAAATTCCGCATTAGACTTTATTCGAGTGAATTTATTACAAAATAGTTGGCATTGCTCGGAGATTTTATTCCGCAGGTGTAGCCTAAGCTTCATTGAGGGCATAAAATTGAGAACGATTTACCACGTTGGT
>Ga0105048_10010537_pt1 | contig 14643 bp, 10 predicted proteins | sample MAT05_FD_78382 | JGI IMG/M metagenome (GOLD analysis project Ga0105048, IMG submission 78382) | Freshwater microbial communities from Lake Fryxell liftoff mats and glacier meltwater in Antarctica - MAT-05 | ecosystem: Environmental > Aquatic > Freshwater > Ice > Liftoff microbial mat | place... | reverse complement strand
TGAGGTGAAAGCGATTCTCCGAAGACCGATAAAGTTAGTTCGCGACCTCGTTCCGATACGACCGAACCATCGGGGCTGAGCTTTTTTCGCAAACGCGCTATGTCCGAATGAAACGAAGCATGCTTTGTATCGAGGCGTTCGATGCACAATGAATTGACGGTAGGTTGGTTAACTGTCACGCAAATCTAGCCTAACGATGCCAACTGCTCGTCGGTGAAGTTGACGTTGGATGCTACGGATTGAATATCGTCATGATCTTCCAAATGCTCCAGCAGTTTCATGATTTGGACCGCTGTTTCGGAATCGACGTCGACGGTATTGCTCGGGACTCGGGAAACCTGCTTCAGCTCGATCTCGATGCTCTGAGCTTCGATCGCTTCGACGACGGTCGAATAGACATCCGTAGAACAAGTAATTTCATAACGGTCTGAAGTCTCCGTCACGTCGTCGGCTCCATTCTCCAACGCTAATTCCATAAGCTTCTCAAGATCTACGGCCGAATGCTTGATCGAGATAAACCCCTTGCGTTCGAAAAGGTACGCTACACAGTTGGTCGAACCAAGCTTACCGCCGTGGTTCTCAAAGAGTTTTCTGACTTCCGGCGCGGTGCGGTTTCGGTTGTCGGTCATGATATCGCAAAGTACCGCCACTCCACCGGGACCATATCCTTCGTACAGGATTTCTTCGACGTCACCGCCATCAATTTCACCGATCCCCTTTTTGATGGCCCGCTCGATGTTCTCCTTGGGAAGAGAAACGGCTTTGGCATCACTAATTGCAGTCCGCAATCGCACATTGCCACTTGGATCACCGCCGCCCAGTTTTGCAGCAACGATGATAGCCTTGGACAACTTGCTCCAAAGCTTGCTTCTCTTTCCGTCCACAAGGGCTTTGCGATGCTTGATGTTCGAATATTGCGAATGTCCGGCCATTATGTTTGCGCTCCCTTCCAAAGTTTATCGTGGTTTCTTTTTGGTCACCTTGCCAGCGGACTCTGGTTTTGCCGTGGGTTTCGATTTGCTTTCTGCATCGTCCTTTTTGTGCACTACAGGTTTCTCTTTGTTCAGCTCGCTGTTGGCATTCTTTTGGGGTTTGTCGTCGGCTTTCTTAGTAGCCGGCTTGGCAGTTGCTGATTTCTCTCCGACCATTTTTACTGAAGTTTTCGGCTCGGCTGGCTTGGCTTCGGACTTTTTGGTTTCGGTTTTTTTGGACTCTGGTTGCTTTAGTTCTGGTTTCTTCAGTTCTGGCTTTTTGGCTTCCGTTTTTTTTACTTCGGCTGGCTTCGCTTCGGCTGACTTTGCTTCAGGTTTCTTCTTGGTTTCGACCAGCCCAGGCCCCGGTTTCGTAGACGGCAGGCTGTTCGTCACCTTGCCCTTTGTATCCGGCTTCACTGTATCCGGCTTCAGGGTATCCGGCTTCACTGTATCCGGCTTCACTGTATCCGGTTTCACTGTATCCGGTTTCACTGTATCCGGTTTCACTGTATCCGGTTTCACGGATTCTGCTTTCACGGATTCTGCTTTCACGGATTCTGCTTTTACCGATCCTGCTTTCACGGATCCTGTTTTCACCGATCCTGTTTTCACGGATTCTGTTTTCACGTTATCTGCTTTACTGGCAAGCTTTATCGATTCCCCCTTTGCAGCGGTTTTTGTAGCGGTTTTTGCAGCGGATTCTTCGGCACCCTTGCTCTTGGTTTTCGGGCCAACGACTTCCGGGACGGGGAGGGCCGGTTTGACCTCTTTCTTTGGGGCAGGCTTCGGGGGCGCTTTTGCTTTAGGGGACAATCCAAAGTCCTTAAAGACGGCAGCCACCGATGCGTTTTTGGGATGTTGATGAAACTCGACGGCGAGCTGATGTAGCAATGAGCCGAACTCAAACCCCTTACCCTTCGGAATAGCTCGCTCTACCCCCTGCGCCACCTTCTTCTCGGCCTCCACTGAAGTCAAGATTTCTAATTGAACCAACATTTCAATCGCAAACCCATCTGTCGGAATGGCGTGACCACCCAAGGCGTTTTGAGAAACATAGTTCAGGATGAATGGCGAGACACCCTTCCAGGCTCCGATCTCCTCCGTCGCTTTGCTGAGATTGGCTTTTTTCATGTCTTCAATGTCGTACTGATAACGACCCTCGAAGAGGGACTGAAGACATCTTTTGATGCGATGCCCTGCCTGCGTCGGATTTGGCAAACTGTTGAGGGCTTCCCCCAACTCGATCACGGTCGTAACCCGAACTTCATTCCAATCGAAATATGCCTGTTGCAGTTTCGCGAAAGCCTCATCGGCCTGCTCGGCCTTGGCCTCTTCCAAACAGCAGGCATAAACCAGATGTTCTAGAACGGTACGTTCACCAGGTTCGGAGGCCAGCTTAAAGTGTTTCTTTAGGGACTTGTGAAGTTGCTCGTATTTGGCGGCTCGGTTGCTCATTGTATCGATTGGGTTAGGTCCAGATTTGCGAGACTGACTTGAAAGAAATTAGGGGACAGATCACGCGTTTTCCGTATCGGTTACGCGTGTGTCGGAGACATGTGCATCGGGCTCAGACGCATCTATTGGTTCCGTCGCTTTCATCTCGTTTTGCTGATTTTCATGTGCGATCTGATCGAGCAATTGAGCCACCGCCAACGACTTTTTGACCCCCTCATCGGCCACGAAGGTGAGCTTTGGCGTATAACGTGTGTCGATCCTCTCTGCGATCTTCGACTGTAAAAAACCAGCAGAGTTCTTGAGTCCACGCAGTGCAGTGGCCTGCTGACTTTCGCTACCCATGATGCTTATGAGCACTTTGGCCTCTCGCATGTCCGGCGCTACCTCCACTCCGATGACCGTCACATTCTTTACTCGGGGGTCGCGCAATTCCGTCAATATCGCCATCGATACGACCTCGCGAATAGCTTCCCCTGCTTTCAATAACCTACGTGCACTCATAAAACCAACAACCGGATTCGAATACAAGACCTAGTTTGGTCTTCAAGGAATAGGAACTACGATCTCGACAATTCAAGGGTTCTTGCAACCTCTTCGACTCGATAAGCTTCCAAAACGTCATCCACTTTGACGTCATTGAAACCAGCTAGCCGGATACCGCACTCGAGTCCACGGGCAACTTCCTTGGCATCGTCTTTGACTCGCTTGAGCGTATCCAATGCGTAATCTCCGATCCGTCTGCCTTCTCGATTCACTCGAATGCGGCAACCTCGTTCGATGACTCCTTGGGCTACGTAGCAACCAGCAATCGTTCCAACGCGCGATACCGTAAAGACCTGCTTGACCAGCGCCCGACCAAGTTCGACAATACGCTCCTCTGGCTTTAGCCGCCCTTCGATCAACGCCTTGATGTCTTGAGCCAAGTTGTAAATGATCTCATACCTTCGAACTTCTACGTTGCGAAGATCCGCCAGCACGCGGGCTGGTTCGTCCGGGATCACATTGAATCCAACGATGACCGCTTGCGATGCACTTGCCAAAGTTACGTCGGCAGCTGTGATTCCGCCGACAGACCTTTGCAGGATCTTGATTTCTACCTCGGGGTGATCCAGCTTCGTCAATTCCTTCTCAATCGCTTCGAGAGACCCGCGGGCATCCGCTCGAATGATTAGGTTGAGAACAACTGTATCCTCTTTGATTCCAAGCTTGCCTGATTGCAACAGCTCCTGGAAAGCCTCAAACGAGACCTTGGGAGACGTGCCGGACAGAGACTGCGATCGAACCACGGTTTCTCGACTCGCAGCGATCTGGCGAGCTTGTCCAATATCATCGAGCACGTAAAAGCGTTCACCGGCCTCGGGGGCTTTGTCTAGACCCGTAATATTGATCGGTGTCGAAGGCAAAGCTTCCGTCATCTGTTTTGTCCGCTTCATGGTGTCATAGAGCGCCTTCACCCTCCCGAACGAAGAACCGCAGACGACAATGTCCCCGACTCGCAAAGTTCCGCTCTGGACCATCACCTTGGCAATCACACCTCGGTCAGACGCTTGTTCGCTTTCCAAGCAAACGCCCATCGCTGCCCGCTTGGGATTGGCCTTGTAATCGTGCAATTCGGCGACCGTCAAAACGGTTTCCAAAAGTTCGTCCATTCCCTCGCCGGTAATCGCACTGGTCGGAACCACTTCGACGTCGCCACCCCATGCGCTGGGGGTGAGGCCATACTCGGTCATCTGGGTCATGATACGATTAATGTCTGCACCCGGCAGGTCGCATTTATTGGCTGCGACGACGATTGGAACTCCAGCGGCTTTGGCATGCGAAATCGCTTCCTCGGTTTGCGGCATAATGCCGTCGTCAGCCGCGATGACCAAGATCGCAATGTCGGTTACGTTAGCACCTCGTGCCCGCATTTCGGTGAAGGCTTCGTGACCAGGCGTATCGACGAACGAAATCGCCCGGCCATCTTTCTTGACTTGATAAGCGCGAATCTGTTGCGTGATTCCCCCAGCTTCGCCTGACACGATCTTGGTACCAATCAGATAGTCCAGAAGGGATGTCTTACCATGGTCGACGTGACCTAGGAAAGTAACGATAGGTGGACGAGTCACCAGGTCTTCAAGCTGATCCTCAATATCATCCATCTTGCCAATCAAGCTGGTTTCCAAAGTCTCAGCTTGGCGGAATTCAAGCTCGACGCCGAGATCGGTCGCAATTAATTCGGCTTGTTGTTGATTCAACGAAGAGTTGATGTTTTGCATGGTCCCCATCGTCATCAGCGACCGCAGGACACGAGCCGCCGTCACTCCAGCGGCCTCGGAGAAGCTGCGGATCGAGCAAGGCATTACCAACACTACTTTTTCTTTGCGAACTGCGGTCGGCGTGAGCTTGCGGCGCGGACCGCGACCGCCACGGCGTCCGCCGTCGTCATCCTCCAGCGAAGCAAGATCTCGCGATGTTTGAATCCGCGGCCCTCGGTCCTTACGACTCGACTCAAGGCCAGCAAGCCCCTTCTTTTTGACCGGCGCTTCTTCTTCGATGACCGGCTTCTTTGCCTTTAGGTTAAGCTTATTCTCAGCGTTTGCCTTGAAGTCAGCCAGACCCGAGTGCTGGGTTTGGCTCGGTGTCGACGCGCGACCACCACCTACACCCGCACCTGGCTTGATAGGCGTCGTAGGCTTATCCGTCGGCTTCTCCATCCCCTTGCGAACACCTTGGATCACATCCGGAGTTAGCTTTACGATCGGTTTTTGCGTAGCTGGCTCTTGAGATTTTGCCGATGGGCTTGGGGTGGCCGACTTAGGAATCTTTGCCAGATTGATATTGAGAACCGGATCGCGGGTCTTGCGAGGCTTATCGTTCGCTTGTTTGGCATCGGGCGCAGGTCGAGAACCACCTAGTACCCGCACTCGGCCACTCGTGTTCGCGGGGGAATAGAAATCCCGACGGCTCGGTGCGTCGCTCCGCTCCGGCTTGCCGCTGCTCGAACCCGCATCTACCGGGGGAATATCGCTATCGGTCTCAGAACCGATTTCAATCTCTGCTGCCTCGTCGGATTCTACAGACTCCGACAAGTCCGCTTCTGCCATCGTCACAGGCGCTTCGGATACCTTTGGTGGAGCTGTTTCTTCTGAACCTTCTGGTGTAAGCTCTTCTTCGACCTTTGGCTCTTGTGGGGGTGCAGCCAAAGCAGCCGTAGCCGCAGCATTGGCACCAGCCATACGAGCCCGCACGGCCGAAAGATCGCGCTTAGCGCCTCCGCTTCGATTGCTCAGATCGCGAATCGGAGTTTCTTTGGGAGCGTCTCGAGGCGCTATCGGCGCCTGTGGAGCCGAGGCGGCCGGTGCAGCAGGCGACGCCTTCTCCTCAATATGCTTCTTGATACGAGAAATCTCTTCGTCTTCCAAGCTAGCCAGCGCGCTGCCCTTGCCTTGAATGCCTAAGCGCGTACAGAGATCTACCAGCTCCTTGCTGTCCAACCCTAAATCTTTAGCTAGCGAATAAATTCGTACTGCCACTGAGCAAATTTCCTTGGGCATGTGCCCTTTGAAACGAGGCAAGTCGGCCGATCATTCGGCTTAAGTTGCTCACCTGTTTCCGCGTATAGTTAATTCATCAAGGACGCCCCCACGCTTATGTAGCGGGTCACCCGACCCATTCGACACGACACATGCCGAACGTTTTTCTTTTCGCCCCAAAACACCGAATGCTTCAGGGGCTGCAACTTATGCTGCCTAAGATGGTAATGCATAAATCATTCTTGCGTTAGACGTTTCCGTCTGTTTGCTCCTTAGTAGGATTTTCATCCGTTGGAGGCTCGGTTTCTGGAGATATCGGAGCTGTGTCCTCGGAAGGCAAATCGGGCTCCGAAACCGCGTCCACGACTGGAGGCGGCGGGGGTAACGAAACCCCTTCCTTCTTATCCAACTCCTCCGTGGCCTTGCGCTCTCTCTCAAGACGATCCTGAACTTTTCGTTCCTCTTCTGCAGCCTCCTGTTCGGCCGCCTTCGTCTCGGCTTGATCCACGATCGCTTCAACCTCTTCCTCGGTCCAGCTCCCCATTTCCATCAAAGCATCGGGCTCTATCACCGACAAATCGTCGTAAGACAGGTACCCCTGCTCCACCAACTGCTGTGCGACTCCTTCGTTCATACCCTCGATTTCCATGAACCCCTCCATAGCGCGTTCGATTTGGCGCTCCAGTTCCGGGGCGGTCATGATTTCTATATCCCAACTGCATAGCTTGCTAGCCAGCCGAACATTTTGTCCATATCGACCGATGGCTTGAGACAAATGCTCGTCGCTTACCAAAGCGATGGCCCGGCCAATCATGTCGCAAAGAAGAACCTGCTCGACTTCCGCCGGTTGCAAAGCATTGGGGATCAAAACCATCGGATCATCGCTCCAGCGGACGATATCAATACGCTCTCCGGCCAACTCACCGGTCACATTCTTGATCCGATTGCCCCGCATACCGACGCACGCACCGACGCAATCAATTCTCTGGTCGCTGCTGCTAACAGCCACTTTGCTGCGATAACCAGGCTCGCGACTGATAGCATTGATACGAATAATACCCTCTGCAATTTCCGGAATCTCTTGCTCGAACAGACGTTGTATCAAGGTCGTTTTGGTTCGAGACAGAATGATCTTGACGCGGTTTCCGGCGGCCTTCACTTCGTAGATCACGGCCCGGACTCGCGACCCGTTGTGATAGCTTTCTCCAGGTATCTGCTCACTTCTAGGGAGAATTGCCTCCACGTTACCAAGCTGGACAATGGTTACGCCGCGTTCGGTACGCTGGACAATTCCAGTTACCAACTGGCCGATTTGGGTAAAAAACTCATCCATGCGAGCATCCCGCTCGGCTTCTTTGAGCTTCTGGATAATGACCTGTTTAGCCGTTTGGGCGCCTATACGCCCAATTTCGTCTTCGCTCAAATCGCGACCATTGACCGTTGCTAAAATGGCACCGCCGTCACGCGCAATCTTGACTACAACCTCGGATTCCTCTCCGAACTGCCTTTTGGCAGCCGTAACCAATGCCGATTCGATTGCTAGAATGACCAATTCTGGGTCAATCTGCTTTTCGCGATGCAACGAATCAACAATTCGGAGCAATTCTTGAGGATTCATTCCGTAGTTATCTGTTGGTTGGTAGTGTTTTGGTTTGGGGGGTGGTGAATTCAGAGCCCCGTTTTCACTACCTTCCCGTCTGCTGCGCAAGAACTCGAAAAGCTATCGCCGGCCCCTCGAAATGTCAACCGCCAATTGAGCCTATTGCCCCTGGGCGCCCCCTTGTTCGTTACCAATAATGACACCATGAATCTGTCCAACGAATATGACACCATAATTATCGGCGCCGGAATGAGCGGCTTAGCGGCTGGAATCCGTCTGGCCCACTACGACCAGCGAGTCTGTGTTCTGGAAAAACATTGGACGATCGGCGGGCTGAACTCGTTCTACCGTGTTAACGGTCGCAACTACGATGTCGGATTGCACGCGATGACCAATTTCACTGAGAAAGGGGCAAAGAAAGGCCCTTTGGCGCGGCTCCTAAAGCAATTGCGGTTTCGATGGGACGACTTCCAATTGGCCGAACAAAAAGGCTCGCGGATCGCTTTCCCCGACGTTTACTTGGATTTCAACAACGACATCCAATTGCTCCAGGACGAGATTAGCACCAAGTTCCCTCACCAGAAAATGGCTTTCCAGAACTTGTTGCAGCGACTTGTCGAGTACGACGACCTATCGCAGGAGGATTTTCAAATCTCAACTCGCAAGGTCCTGTCCGAGATCTTGAGCGATCCCCTCTTGATTGAAATGATCCTTTGTCCGCTGATGTGGTACGGAAACGCTCGAGAGCATGACATGGACTGGGGGCAGTTCTGCATTATGTTCCGAAGCATTTTCCTCGAGGGCTTTGCGAGGCCGTTCAAGGGAGTTCGACTCATTTTGAAACACTTGGTTCGCCGATTTCGCGAACTAGGCGGGGATCTGCGACTTCGAAGCGGAGTCGCCAAAATTTGCGTCGAGGGCGGCCGGGCCATCGGTGTTGAACTTGAAAACGGTACCGTACTAACTGCCAAACGTATCCTCTCCAGCGCCGGTGTCGTCGAAACGATGCGGCTATGCGATGACAGTTCTATATCCGAAGTTTATCTGGCGGGCGAAATGTCCTTTGTGGAATCGATCTCGGTCTTGGAGTGCCAACCCAAGGAATTCGGCTTCGACAAAACAATCGTCTTCTTCAATGACTCGACCGAGTTCCATTGGACCAAACCGGAAAAAAAACTATGCGACCTACGAACCGGCGTAATTTGCTCACCGAATAACTATGCTTACTCATCTTCCGACGGGGAACTGGAAGCGGGCTTCATTCGCCTGACCACGATCGCTGATCACAACCGTTGGTCGGCCTTGACCGATCTACAGTATGGCAAAGAGAAGCTGCGATGGTACGATGAGTCCGTCGCGGCAGCGGTCAGGTTTATGCCCGACTTCCGTCGCCATGTCATCGATACGGACATTTTTACCCCCAAGACGATCCGCAGGTTTACCTCGCATGACAACGGAGCCGTTTATGGCGCTCCCAACAAACAACTCGATGGCACCACCCGACTCAATAACTTGTTTCTGTGCGGAACAGATCAAGGCTTCGTCGGGATCGTAGGGGCTATCGTGAGCGGTATCTCCATGGCCAATCAACACTGCTTGCTAGTCGACTAAGGCGCAGGTTCTTTATGACAGAAAAATTAGTGGAAATAGTGTTTCGGATACCCACCGACATAACCGATCCGGAGGTTCTCTGGTCCGGTTTGCCCGATGGCTTTGCGTTCGAAGACCGCCATTTACTCTGTGATGATGGCACAATCTTACCCATTTGGCCAATGCGCGCTGATGGCCAGTTCGCTTCGATATTTCGGAGCTCCTGTCGACGGCAGCCCGCTCCCGAAGAGTTAGCGATTGTCGATCGCTATGCAATCAACATCTGTTTGAGCGGCCCCGGAGGCTCCTTGGAGTCAGCCCGAACAATGATGCGTGCCGCAGCCGCCATTTTGCACGCCAGCCACAGCGGAATCTTTATCGATAACAGCGGGCTGTCCCACGGGGCTAGCAGTTGGTTAGCCATGGCCGAAGACGGCGGCGTCGATGCACTTGGTTTTGCCTACGTCGGCATCGTGCGAGGACGTTCCGGTATCTCCACTTTTGGGATGCACTCGCTCGGAAAACCGGACGTCGAACTGCCCATCAATGATGTCGATGAGAATGGAACCCAAGTCATCGATCTCATTCGAACCTTCTGCCAACAAGAACGCATCGTCGAAGATGGGGACTGGGTCGGGGATGAGTCCGCGCCCCGTTACCAAGCTTGCTCGATGACTCCCGCAGTAACGAATAAAGAAAGTGTCATGCACAATCCCTTCGGCAAGTTGCGGCTGGTGCGGCTAAAGGACATCGCCGAACGCAATTAAATGGCGGGCTTCGGGTTTTCGGGCTACGGGCCTACGGGCCTACGGGGCTACTGATCTGAAACAGCTCCGCTCGCGATGAGTTCAGTTCCCATACTACGGATTTCAAGAGAGACTTGGCAAGCATACGTTCCAGCGAAGCGCGGTATGCCACTTCCCGTTTTCGACCCGTCCGCTGGTCGTTGTATCTCACGCCCGACCAGACGCACAAAACATGCGTAGCCCCGCGTTTTCGCCATCTTGAAATCAAGTCGAGATCCGAGAGCTCGATCGAGTGATCAAGCGGACCATGCTCCAGCGCGCTCGACACCAAGCACTTGACTAGGACACTGAAATCATCGGTTTCTCCTATCAGTAGAATCGTCGAGCTATCCGCCGCAATGGCTCCGTTTCGCACCAGTCGATTCAACTCACTAGAGTACGATTCTTCCAATCGCTTTCCACTCTCGTCCAGCGGAACTTTGGATGCACCACGCCCTTGTTGGTCGTAGGCCGATAAACCAACTAGAATGCGGTTGTCGCTCGTTGGCCAAATGGGAACAACCACGACAGACCAAACCATCGGGATCGCGAATAGTGCCAGCACCCCATAGCGGCTACAGTTTCCCAACATCCACTTCGCCCCGGCAGCGGCTGGCCAAGCCAGAAGAAACAGCGCACCCACCCAGTCCCGATCGTATCGCGGCGACAGCCCCCACCAAAGCCCCACCCACACGCAATACCATAAAGCCACACCAAGCATCGCGCGTTCGCGAACCAAACAAAGCCCCCCAATCGCCAGGGGAATGAGCAACAAGCCATGCGCATTCGACAAACAGAAGAGTCGCAAACCGCTCTCCCAGAGAAAGCCCCAACCATACAGTAAAGCGTCTTGATTGATAACCGATATCAACTTTGCGTCGGCAGATTCACTGTCATCCCATGAATCGATTCCTGAGTTCACGCTCGTCGACGGCCGGACCGACTTTCGAAGCGCATCCCATTCCTCCTCAGCTACCCCGACTCCCAAGGCTTGGATCGCGACCTTGCCCCACGGATACAGGGGATCGCCGCTTGCAATCGCATTGCGAACATAAACACCCGATCCACCGAGAGCAATGGCAGCTATCAGCCAAGCGTATGCAAATTTGTTTGCCGAAACGGTAGGCCCTGGAGGAAGTGCGCCGGGAGCGTTCGGTTGAGCCCTATTTCGAAACCAGATCGCGATCCACCCGAGGCTCGCTGGGATGGCGACAAACCCTACTTCGGAGTATCCACTCTGCGCCGCGCCCGCGACGATCGCAAGGAATGCGACTCCGAATGCGGGTTGCACGGCGCACGAGCGGTCGCGTAGAGAAACTCCCATGATGACCAATAGAGCCGCCGCCCAAACACCCGAAAGTGCTTCGGTTCGTCCCAACCGAGTCAACTCTGCAATGCCAGGTGTTGAGACGAGCAGAAAGCAAACCAGTAGGCCGGGCAGTACTCCGAACCGTCGCGACAAATGAACTCCAACCAGCAAGCAGCCGACGACCATGAGCGCGGCCTGGACCGTCTTGCCTGCCAACACCGCCAATAGCAACCTTCGGTTCCATATCGCTCTGGACGAGATTGTTTCTGGTCTCATTACAGTTTCACTCTGCGCGATCGAAACCGCTCGAGTTGACTCCTTGGACGATTCCTTCGAGAAGTCCATCGAGGGTAGGCCGGCGGTCAAGAACTCCCCGAAGACGATCGACGACATCGCGAACCCTAAGGGTGCGTTGGCTTGCGGATGCGAGGGATGCCACGAGAGTTTGCCGTCGAGCACCGAGTGTTTTACTATCCACCAGTCGACGCCTCGGACCTCAGAATCCTGAGTCGGCAGGGTCGCCCCGAGAAGCTGGATTCCAATGAGCCAACTTAACGAAACAAAAAGGAGCCCGATCAACCGTCGACTGCTGCTATGACGGAAGGAATCGTCCTTTCGATTGGGAACCGGTTGCTGATGATTGAGCGAAATAGCACTGGCCCGCGATGGGGTCGAGCGTCGTAGACAAGAAAGCAGTCGAGAAAAGTGCTCTAGAACAAGCAGAGCGAAGAAGGCTACGGAAAAAAACGCCGCCGCGCGCGTTCCGATCAGCCATCCCGACAGAAAAACCATGCTGGAAAGGATTGAGTGACCGATCAGAATCGAAAGGAAGCGACGTTCGTACACGGATACTTGGCTACCGATTCGGTCCTTAGACAGGAGGAGGGAACCTGCAAGATTGCAGGCCGCAAACCACGCAACTGCAAGCAACGCAACAGGCAGCCGATCCAACAATTGGATGGCTTGCAGTTCGCCGGTCCATTGCCACCAAATTGCCGAAGGCATGGCGGCATGCAGTATCCAGTATTCCCATCGAGGGACCGCTTGCGCAGCCCCCATGGTGTCGGCCACCGGCATACAGGGAATGGCCAACATCACCAAAACATAAATGCACGCTCCAACCAGAGGCCAGGACCGAAAGGCGTTTTGCAAAGCCGGAACCATGGAAATCCCGTAAAAAAGGGAGTAGGAACAAGAAAAACCCGCAAAAACGAACCTTCTGGCAGTCGCAATTGATTACAAATCGCTCAGCTCGTTGCCAGCAGCTTATTCGATGTGTTATGGTTGTAGTATGAGCAAACAACCATTAGCCGGGATTTTCACTCCCAACATTACCCCCATCAACTCTCGAGGACAACTCGATGAGGAAACGCTTCGCGGCTACATTGACTGGCTGATCGAACACGGTGTTCATGGTCTCTACCCGAACGGGAGTACGGGCGAATTCGTTCGCTTCACTCCGGCCGAACGCAAAAGGGTGATCGAGGTTGTCGTCGATCAAACGCGTGGTCGGGTCCCGATTCTCGCTGGTGCTGCGGAAGCGAACATCGAAGAAACGATTCGGGCTTGCGATACCTACGGGGCGTTGGGCGTTCGCGCAGTGGCGATCGTTGCACCATTCTATTATCGGCTTGCACCTGACGGGGTATACGCCTATTTCAAAGAGATCGCCGATCACGTCACTGTCGACGTAACGTTGTACAACATCCCGATGTTCGCTTCCCCCATCGATGTCCCGACCGTGAAACGCTTGGCCCAAGAATGTCCTCGCGTAGTAGGTATCAAGGATAGTTCCGGCGATATTCCCCATATGATGCGGATGATTGCAGAGGTCCGGCCGATTCGAAGCGATTTCTTTTTCATGACGGGCTGGGATGCTTCGTTGGTCCCAATGCTTATGGTCGGATGTGACGGCGGTACCAATGCGACCAGCGGCGTAGTGCCGGAGTTGACGCGTGCAATCTATGAGTCGGCCAAGGCCGGACAATGGGATAGAGCGATGCAATTGCAGTACCAACTGCTGCCGTTGTTCGACGCCATGCTCTCCACTTCAGAGTTTCCCGAGGGCTTTCGACGTGGTGCGAAGATTCGCGGCTGGGACCTGGGCCAGTCTCGACAACCACTCACACCGCAGCAAATCCATGCGGCCGACGCAGTCGAGCGGAACCTAGAAAAACTGCTGGCCAGCTTTGATTTCATGCAATCCCGAACGAGCCGACCCCAAAGTCAAAGCAACGGCAACCTTATTGCAGACGATAAAGTGATCGATAGAATTGTGAACGAAGTTTTACAGCAACTGCGGGCACGTTAACAATGCAACAGATCGATGTCGAATCAGCGGGCGTTACGGACATAGGCAACGTTCGTTCCGACAATCAAGATCAGTTTTTGGTAGCCGACTTAACTCGCAGCATGCTAGTCCGTTCGGGCGCCCTCTCAGCAGCTCCGGGCGAACGATTGTTCGGTGGCTCGATGGGCCATCTGTTTCTTGTAGCGGATGGAATGGGTGGCCATCGGGCAGGGAGCGAAGCCAGCTTGTTCGCCGTCCAATACTTCGCCAACGCCATCCTCAACAGCGTGCGTTGGTTGGTTCGCATCGAGCCTGCCACCGAAGGGGTTTTCCTTGAAGAGCTCAAGGGAATACTGGTCAATGCCCATCAAGCTCTCGAGGAACGGGCGGCCACCGACAAAGCGTATACAGGGATGGGTACGACGCTCACCATGGCCTATATCGCCTGGCCGCGAATGTATGTGGTCCACGCAGGAGACACACGTTGCTACGTCGTGCGCGAAAATTCGATGCGATTGCTCACCCGCGATCACACCGTTGCCCAGGATATGGTCCAGAAAGGACAGCTAGCGCGGGAGGAATTGGAAAGTTCGCACTGGTCCAATGTATTGGTCAATGCATTGGGGGCCGGCGCTAGCGATGTGTATGCTGATATTTATACGTACGATCTGCAGGTGGGCGACACGCTCATGCTCTGCAGCGACGGTTTAAATAAACACGTCAGTGATCCAAAGATCCATGAGGTTCTAACTCAATCCGAAAGCTCCCAAGCTGCATGTGACGCGCTGATTCAGCTTGCAAAGCAAGCAGGAGGTACTGACAATATTACCGTCGTAACCGCAAACTTTTCAAAGCCGGTTGCTAGCGACCTTCGAATGCGAGTTTCCGCTGCTCGCCAAACCAAAATTCGCGACCTGCAAGATCTTCCGATTCCGTTTGGCCAATCGGATACAAACGCAGAAGAGCTGAATTCAGAAGAGCTGAATTCAGAAGAGCTGAATTCAGAAGAGCTGAACCCAGGAGAGACGCTGGATTTCGAAGGCAAGGTGACCGACACAGCCGACTTTCCCAATAGCAGCAAAAGAGCCACAGACGAGTTCCAAACCTTCCAGTAGGTTGCGCACT
>Ga0105048_10010535_pt1 | contig 14645 bp, 9 predicted proteins | sample MAT05_FD_78382 | JGI IMG/M metagenome (GOLD analysis project Ga0105048, IMG submission 78382) | Freshwater microbial communities from Lake Fryxell liftoff mats and glacier meltwater in Antarctica - MAT-05 | ecosystem: Environmental > Aquatic > Freshwater > Ice > Liftoff microbial mat | place... | reverse complement strand
GTGCAATCTGCCGAGGGCAAGATCATTCTCTTTATCGACGAGATGCATACCCTGGTGGGCGCAGGTGCCGCCGAAGGCTCGATGGATGCCGCCAATATGCTTAAGCCGTTGCTGGCACGCGGCGAATTGCACGCCATCGGCGCAACCACCCTGGATGAGTATCGCAAGCATATTGAGAAGGATGCTGCCCTTGAACGGCGCTTCCAGCCCGTCTTTGTGGATCAGCCCAGCGTTGAAGATGCGATTAGCATTCTGCGTGGTCTGAAAGAGCGCTATGAAGTGCATCATGGTGTGCGCATTACCGATGGGGCCGTGATCGCCGCGGCCACACTGAGTGATCGCTATATCACCGAGCGCTTTCTGCCCGACAAGGCGATTGACTTGATTGACGAGGCGGCTAGCCGCTTGCGCATGCAGATCGATTCCAAGCCACAGGCGTTGGACGAGATCGACCGTGCCGTGATGCAGTTGGAGATTGAGCGCGAGGCATTGAAAAAAGAGAGCGATGAAGCCAGCCGCAAACGCTTGGATACCTTGGAAAGTGAACTGGCGAATCTGAAAGAGCAGAGTGCCGAGTTGACCAGCCGCTGGGAGACCGAGCGTGAAGCAATTGCCGACGTGCGCGAGTTGAAAGAAGAAATCGACAGCATCCGCACCCAGATCGAGCAGGCTGAGCGGGCCTATGATCTGCAAAAAGCCGCCGAGTTGCGCTATGGCAAAATGCGCTCGTTGGAAAATGAATTGAAACAAGCCCAGGAACGGGTGCAACAGCTGCAACAAAAAGGCGCGCTGCTGAAAGAAGAAGTCGATGGCGACGAGATCGCTACCGTGATCAGCAAGTGGACCGGGATTCCCGTATCTAAATTGCTGGAAGGCGAGCGGGCCAAATTGCTACGCATGGAAGACGTGTTGCATGAACGTGTGATTGGCCAGGAAGAGGCTGTGCGTGTGGTTGCTGCGGCCATTCGCCGTAGCCGGGCCGGTCTGCAAGATCCGAATCGGCCCATTGGCAGCTTTATCTTTCTGGGACCAACCGGCGTGGGTAAGACTGAACTGGCCCGTACCCTGGCTGAGTTCCTCTTTGACGATGAGCAAAACATTGTGCGCATCGACATGAGTGAATATCAAGAGCGCCATACAGTGGCGCGTCTGATTGGTGCCCCGCCTGGCTATGTGGGCTACGACGAAGGTGGTCAGTTGACCGAGGCCGTGCGCCGCCGTCCCTATTCGGTGGTGCTCTTTGACGAGATCGAAAAGGCGCATCCCGAAGTGTTTAACGTGCTCTTACAAGTACTGGATGATGGTCGCTTGACGGATAGCCAGGGGCGTACCGTGGACTTCAAGAACACGGTGATCATCATGACGAGTAACCTCGGCAGCCAACACATCTTGGATGTGGCCGGCGTGGATGAAGAAGTGGAACGGCGTGTACGTGAGGTGTTGCGCCAACACTTCCGGCCCGAATTCTTAAACCGCGTCGATGAGATTGTGATCTTCCATGCGCTGCAACCATCGCAACTGACCTCGATTATCGAGATTCAGTTGGGCCGCCTGCGCAAACTGTTGGCGGCACGCAACATCACCATCGAACTGACGACCAAGGCCAAAGCCTTGATCGTGCAGGATGGCTACGACCCAGCCTTTGGCGCGCGCCCACTGAAACGGGCGATCCAGCATCGCATTGCCGATCCGTTGGCGGTGCAGATCCTAGAGGGCAGGGTGATGAGTGGGGAGCATATCCTGGTAGATACCCTGGATGATGAGTTGATCTTCACGGCGGTTGAGGCATTGGAAGCGTAAACTTTTTTAATAAACCAGCCCCAATTGGTTACCAATCGGGGCTGGTTTTTGTTTAGATTCCGATTTCCTGTGTTTCGGTAATATGCGTCTGGTTTGTCTGTTTTTGCAGGGCGCGCCCCAGCAAGACGAGAACCAAGATGCCCGCCACCAGATAGCCACCGCCTTGGATGTTGAGCAACGTGACCACTGGTATGCGTTCACCTAGGACGCCAGCGAGAAGAGTGTCGAGCAATCCCAACAGGGCAACTGGTAGCGCAGGTTCCAAAGACGCGACCCCGATAGATCGGCCACGGCAGTTTGCAAGAGTGTCTGCACTGCCGTCGTCACCCATATGCCGGGCAACCCAACTAAAGCCATCAGCAGTAACAGAACCCACCAGTCTGCGAAGACGCGATGGGCATTAAAGATCGCCAGATCGAGCAGGTCACGATGATTTGACCTAGACTAGATCATGCTGACCCTTCCAGGAAGGGTACTCTTCCCGCCGCTGGCCTGTTGGACGCATCGTCCCGCTGCCAGCGGCATTTTTGTTTTCCAAAGGGCGCACATTGGGCTACAATAAACCCTACCTCATTCGTTACATGAAACCTGTAGGGTCTAGGCAAGCCAATAAATCTGAACAAAGGACTGCCCTATGCCACTTGAACGTATTTCCATGCGCGACCGGATTCAGGCGATCTATGCCCGTGAACATGCCGAATTGGGCGAAGCTGGCACCTATCGTCTGCTCGATCAAGCGCGCCAGTGGGATCTGGCCCCTACGTTACGCGCGGGTGGCGTGGTGGTCTTTCCCCATGCCGGTGTGCTGGATTGTGGCCACCAAATTGCGGCTGCGGTCAATGCAGCGTTGGACAGTGGCGCAGCGCGTGTGGTAGTAATCAGCGTGGTGCATGCCTTTGCCCAGGCCATGGATCAGGCGCGTATTCGTGTGGCCAATGGCGGCGCACCCCAGGATGAGATCTACTGGGGCATCCAAGGTCCAGGCATCGACGGTCCACGCCAGGAGTGGCGACACGATCATGTGTTGATCAGCTGGCGGCACTTGTGGAATGCCGAGATCAAACGGCGTGGCATCCAAGGGGCGGAAGTGATCGAGCGCTATCCCTATCTGGCGGGGGGCAAGCCCCAGGAATTGCCGGGCATTGATGAACTGGCGCGCCTGTGCGAAGACGCGGTGATCGTCTCGACGGCCGATGCCTTTCATCATGGATTGGGCTATGGCTGGCTGCCGGAAGAGTCGCTGGCTCCCGAAGCGGGTGGGCTGGAATTGGCCCGCAAAACGCTCGAAGAAGGCATGGCGCTGCTGGCCCAAGGCGATTATTGGGGCTACAACCAACATTGTGTGCGCGCCAAGAGCGACGCGCGCGATGCTGGTCAAGTTTTTCGCTATCTGCGCGGGCCAATGCAGGGTAAAATTCTTGATCTCACCTATACCGACGCGTCAGGCATGTATAACGCACCACCGCCCACCTGGGTGGCCGGGGCCTTGTTCGATTGGCAACTGGCGAGCTAGCTTTATGCGGCTACCCACTGCGCTATCTTATCGGGCAGCAAAGCAATTGCTGTCACGCCTACGCCGCATGCGCGGAATGCTATTGCGGAAAAGCCGCCTCATGCGTAACAATTTATCGATTCGATTCAATCCACTGGTTAGGAGTCAAAATCTCATGGCTGAAACAACGGAAACCCTAGAGCGGGTGATGTTGATTGCGGCTCACCCCGATGATCCCGAATTTGGCTGTGGCGGGACGATTGCCAAATGGGCGCAGGCCGGCAAGCAGATCACCTATGTCTTGCTGACAAGCGGTGATAAAGGCAGCAGCAACCCCGATATTCGCCCTGGTCAACTGGCGACCCAGCGCGAAGCAGAACAGCGCGCCGCCGCGCAAGAGCTGGGCGTGCAACAGGTGATCTTCCTGCGTCACCCCGACGGCTTGGTAGAGAACAATATCGATTTGCGCCGTCAACTGGCGGGCTTGATCCGCAAATACAAGCCGAATATTCTGGTGGCGATTGATCCGTGGCGCCGCTATCAACTGCACCCCGATCATCGCGCCGCGGGCTATGCTGCGCTCGATGGTTTCTGGGCAGCGCGCGAATGGCACATCTTTCCCGAACAACTGGAAGGCGATGAGGAACCCTGGCGCGTCAAGGAACTCTATCTTTTCTGGACCGATTATATTGACTATTGGGAAGATGTTACCGAGACGATTGACAAGCGGATCGCGGCGCTGGCCTGTCATGTCAGCCAAGTGGGCACCGACCATCAGAAGCTCGACGAGCGCATTCGGGAACGGGCACGCAAAGCGGGTGAAGAAGCCGGCTTTGCATATGCCGAAGGGTTGAAACGGATTGCTTTTTGAGGTGGTCGTAAAGACTTTAGTCTTTGTTTTTAGAGGAGATAAAGACTGCAGTCTTTACGACTGCCGCTCCTACCTAGTAGAAAGTGACAAGCAACGTGCATCTTTATCTGATCCGCCATGGCCAAAGCTATGTAAACCTGCCCGAATGGCAAGGGCGCAATGGTGATGAAATGCTCACCGATCTGGGGCAGCGTCAGGCGGCAGCCTTGGCCGCCTGGTTGCCCGATCATGTCCCGCCGCCAGATGTGCTCTATGCCAGTACCATGCACCGTGCGCGTGAAACAGCCGAACATGTGGCGCGTGCCTATCAATGCGCAATTCGTTTTGATGACCGATTGCGCGAAGTGGGTAACAACCGCGCCGATCATACGCCGTGGTCTGCCAACGAACTGCCGCCCAAATTTGCCGAGTATTGGGCCACGGCGCGCCCCTTTGCGCCGTCGGTTGTGCCCACAGAATTTAGCGAAACATATATGCACTTTCGCACGCGCGTCGGCCTTTTTGTCGAGGACATTATTGATCAGTACCGGGACAAGGTTGTGATTGCGGTTTGTCATGGCGGCGTGGTCGATGCGGTCTTCGATCATGTATTCAATGTGGGTCCCTGGCGGCGCTGTGAGATCTGGACGCAGAATACCGGCCTCACCTATTTTCAATATATGGAACATGCGGGCCGCGAAGTGTGGCGCTTGCACGGTCATGATCGCACGGATCACCTGACCGACCTCGAAAAGTCATCAGCCGTATAATTCGCTGCCCGACAACAGGATATCTGCTTCATGGATGCACCACCGCTGATCCTCGGCATTGACATTGGCACAACGAATATCAAGACGATTGCCTTCGATCCGACCGGCGCAACGGTGGCCCAAGCCAGTGTGCGCACGCCGACCCACTATCCACGTCCCAACTGGGCCTACTTTGACGCCGAGGAAACCTGGCAGGCCGTGGTGGGCGGATTGCGCACAGTGACCAGCCAGGTGGATGCACGACGCATTGCCAGCATTGCCGTCGCCAGCTATGGCGAGACCGGCGTTCCGCTGGATGCACATGGCCAGCCCACTTACGAAGCGATTGCCTGGTTCGATGGGCGTACAGCACCCCAGGCCGATTGGCTGGCCCAACAGATTGGTCATGCCCACATCTTTGCCGTGACCGGGACGGCGCTGCAACCAATTTTGGGCCTGTGCAAACTGCTCTGGTTGCGCGACCACGCGCCAGAGGTTTTGGCACGCACGCGTTGCTGGCTCAACATGGCAGATTACATTGCCTATCGCCTCTGCGGCGTAGCTGCCACCGATCTCTCGCTGGCCTCGCGCATGTTGTGCCTGGATCTACAGCGCCGCGAGTGGGCGGCTGATCTGCTGGCCGATGTGGGGCTCGATCCGATGATCCTGGCCCCGTTGCAGCCCAGCGGCACACCGCTGGGGCTTGTATTGCCCGCCGTTGCCCAGGTGACCGGTCTGCCTAGCAGCACCCAAGTGGCGGTGGGTGGGCACGATCACGTGTTGGGCGCGCTGGCGGTGGGGGTTACCCAGATGGGCGATATGCTCAACTCGATTGGCACGGCCGAGGCGCTCTTTCTGCCCGTAGACCAGCCGATCAGCGATCCGCAGTTTGGCCGCCAGGGCTATTCGCAGGGGGTCTATGCCGCGGGGAAATATTACTTGGTCGGTGGACTGTACACTTCTGGGGCCAGTGTCGATTGGTTTCGCGAGAGTTTTGCTGCCAATGCCAATTATGCCACATTGATTGCCGAGGCCGAACAGATCGCAGCCGGCAGTTTGGGGGCATTTTTCATTCCCCATTTACGCCTCGCCAACCCGCCTCATCTGGATCCCCTGGCGCGCGGCGCATTTATCGGCCTGCACACCGACATGAAGCGCGGCGCACTCTTCCGCGCTTTGGTCGAAGGTTTATCCTACGAAGTGCGCCACTCGTTGCAGCCACTCCTGGGCTATATGGGATTGCCACACCTGAATAAAAGCTATGTCGCGGGCGGCGGCGCGTATAATGAACTCTATACGCGCATCAAAGCCAGCATCCTCAACCACCCGCTGACGGTGGTCAGTATCAAGGAAAGTACCGCTCTGGGCGCTGCCATGGTGGGCGGTGTCGGGGCTGGCATCTATCCCGATCTGCCAACCGCCTTGACCCAACTCCGCTATGACCAGCAGACGATTGACCCCGTCGCCGCCGATGCCGCCTTCTATGACACAGCGTTTCAGGATGTCTATCAGCATCTATATAATGCGCTGCGTCCGCTGCATCATGCCAGCCAACCCAAGCAGATTCCCTAATTTTCTGGCTGAACAAACGAAAAATTCGGAGTAAGCCTAACCGGCTAGATACGTTTCTAAAATTTAGACTTGACAGTCTAGACCTATTGGTCTACAATTGTGTGCAACAAGGTACCTGAGTGATTGGCAAGCAAAGAAAGTGAGTTTGTGTGGGTTTTGCGCGGGAGTTTGAGCATAGCCAGCAATTATTCGATGCTGCGATTGCAGAATTTGTCGCCAAGGGCTACGATGTGGCTTCGATCAATACGATTCTGGCAATGGCGGGCATGAGTAAAGGGCAATTTTACTATCATTTCAAAAATAAGGAGGGACTTTATTTTGCGCTGATCGAAGTGTTGATTGCCCAAAAGCGCGAATTCCTAGCCCAGGTGATGCAGCCAACGGATTTTCAACGAGATCTCTTTGACATCTTTCAGACGCAGATCCGCTATGGTCTGGCCTTTGCGCGCGACTATCCGGCAATCCAGCGGTTTTCCGAGAGTTTTCTGCGCGAAAAGGGCAATGCGATCTATGCCAAAGCGATTGCGCAATTCAATTTTGAGAACGACGCGGCGATCAATGGGCTGATTGCGCGCGCCTATGCCCACGGCGAATTGCGCGCGGATTTGCCGCTGGCCTTTGTCCAAAAAGTGATTACCTATCTCTTTAGTCACGTAGTCGAACTCGTTGACCTCCATCGCGTGGAAGATGCAGAGGCGAATCTAACGCATCTCATGACGTTTATGAAATTGGGTCTAGCAAGGAGCACTGATTCATGAAGACATTTATGTTTCCGGTAGGCTATCACAAACTACACAAAACCAAGATTATTGACTACCAATTAAACCGCTGGTATGCGTTGGGTTATGCCCGCTTGGCGGATATGCGCCAGGCGGCAACCGAGATCAAGACGCTGGCGGACTGGAAGGGCGTGATGGTGCAACTGGCCGAAACGGCGTTGGCCGAAGGACGACTCATGAACGGCGCCTTTTACTATCGCGCTGCCGAATTTTTCACCCATCCGACCGACCCCGACAAAAAAGCGCTATACGTCAAGTTTGTCGATCTCTTTTACAATGAGCTTTTTGTCGATGAACCTTTTACGCGTCATCAAATTCCCTATGGCAATGCTGAGCTACCTGCGCTGCACGTACCCGCTCAGGGGACAATCAAGCGGGGCAATCTTGTGATTCATGGCGGCTTTGACTCCTTCATTGAGGAATTCTATTCACTCGCTACTTACTTTGCCGGCTTGGGCTATGATGTCTATCTGTTTGATGGGCCCGGCCAAGGTGGTGCGCTCAAACTGCACGACTTACCCATGGATTATGCCTGGGAAAAGCCCGCCAAGACGGTGTTGGATTATTTTGGCTTAGACGATGTGACGTGGCTGGGCATTTCGATGGGCGGCTGGCTTTGTCTGCGCGCCGCGGCCAACGAGCCACGCATCCAACGCGTGATCGCCTTGAGCATCGCCTATGATTATATGAAGATCCCGCCCAAGCCGATCGAAGCCTTTGCTCGGTGGCTCTTCAACTATCCCAAACTGATGAATACGCTTTCAGCATGGAAGATGCAGCGGATGCCTCAGGAAAAATGGGGGATCGACAATCTGATGTATATGACCAAAACGAAGACGGTGCTGGATGCGGCCATGACCTTGCTCGATTTCAACGCCGCTCACTTGCAATCGGAACAGGTCACCCAAGATGTGCTGATCCTGACGGGTGCCGAGGATCACTTTATTCCCCTGAAGATGCATCGTCTCCAAGTGGCTGCGCTGACTCATGCCCGTTCGATCACAGAGCGCATCTTTACCAAGGCTGATCAAGCGGAGAATCACTGTCAAGTTGGCAATTTCGGTCTGGCACTGGAGGTCATGGCTGCCTGGATCGCGACGAAGACTCCGGTTATCCAGACGAAGTCACAGACGGCAGCTTACAACGGTACTGACACGTCAATCCATGCTGGCAAACTGACCGCGGTTGGGTAGAAGCTATTCATTCACTCTATGGCTGTTTGGGTATCTGCGCGTTGCCGGTTATGATGGGTGCCCGCTCAAATTAGCTTATCCAGCACATCGCGCACTTTGGCGGTTAGGCTGTGGGTAGAGAAGGGTTTGGGCAGGAATTCCACTTCGGCGGTGAGCAACCCGTGACGTACGACGGTATCATCGGTGTAGCCAGAGGTGAAGAGGACTTTGATACTGGGGCGCAGGGCGAGAATCTGTTCGGCGAGTTGGCGTCCGCTCATTTCGGGCATGACCACGTCGGTGACCAGCAAATCGATAGCGTCGAGATGCTGGGTGCATAGGGCCAATGCTTCGCTGGCACAGCGCGCCTCTAGAATCGTGTAGCCTTTGTCTTGCAGCGCAGTTTTGACCAAGCCGCGCACCATCTCTTCGTCCTCGACCAGCAGGATCGTTTCGCTGCCGTGGCTGAAGCTAGCCTGGGGGTGGGCAGCTACCTGATGATTGGCGGGAATCTGGTGCGCCGGCAGATAAATCTTGAAGGTGGCACCATGATCCGGCTCGCTGTAGACAAAAATATCGCCACCGCTTTGTTTGATAATGCCATAGGCCGTGGCAAGGCCCAGCCCGGTCCCCTTGCCTTGCTCTTTGGTCGTGAAAAACGGCTCAAACAGGTGGGCGCGAATTTGCTGCTGGATGCCACAGCCCGTGTCAGTCACGGCCAGCATGACATAGGGACCCGTCAAGACTTCGGTCGGCGCGTTGGCGTAGTGCTGGAGAAGCGAAATGGGATCAAGCCGCACATTGCCCGTTTCGATTGTGAGCTTGCCGCCGGTCGGCATGGCATCGCGCGCGTTGACCACTAGATTCATAATCACCTGCTCGATCTGGCTGGCGTCGGCGGTGACCGACCACAGGGCTGGTTGGAGGACTGTGGTCAGCGTAATGTCCTCGCCAATCAGCCTTTCCAACATTCCTTGCAGATTGGCGACAAGGCTGTTCAGATCGAGAACGGTGGGGGCAAGCATCTGTTTGCGACTAAAGGCAAGCAACTGGCCCGTGAGCGCGGCAGCGCGTTTGCCAGCTTTGCGAATCTGTTCGAGCTTACTGTGCAACGGATCGGTCTCGGCCATCTTGGCTTGAATGAGGTCGCAGTAGCCCTGGATCACGGTCAGCAGGTTATTAAAGTCATGGGCCACGCCACCCGCCAACCGGCCAATTGTCTCCATTTTTTGGGCTTGCCGCAACTGCTCCTCTAACTTCGCCTGTAGTTGCGCGGCCTCTTTGTGCTCGGTAATATCTTGGACTGTGCCCAGCATACGCACGGGATTGCCCCCGGCATCGAAAATCGCTCGACCTAGTTGGGATACCCAGCGCACTTCGTCGTTTGGACGAATGATTCGGTACTCAATGAGATAGCCCATTTTGTTGGCGATGGCGTTGTCAAACATGTTGATCACGTGGACGAGATCGTCGGGATGGAGAAAGTTGACAAGTGCTGCGGCTGGCGTGCTCGAGTACTCGATGCCCAAGATCGTACAACACTCTGGCGACCAGGAAAATTCATCGGTTTGCGCTGTCCATTCCCAGACCCCCATCTGTGAAGCCTCTAGGGCCAGGGTGAGCCTTTCCTTGGCTTGTACATGGTCGGTAATGTCAAAAACAATGGTAAGGATATGCGGTTCCCCCTCGAATTCGACTGTTTCTGCCGAGAGAAGGATATTGATGACTGCCCCAGATTTTTTGCGGGCTGTGGCGGCAAAGTTGTGTACCCATCCCTGTTGGCGCAATGTTTGGGAGAACAGCGTGCGTTCTTCCGGCGTCGTGCATATATCCAATGTGTAGAACTGATGGCCAATCACCTCTTCGCGGCTATAGCCAAAGATCCCAAGAAAGCTCGTATTGGCCTCGATGATGCGCACATCTGCCATGCGTAAAATGCCCAGGGCCGCTGGGCTGGCGCGAAATACTTTGGTAAAACGCTCTTCCGATTGGCGCAGGGCCGCTTTGGTGTGCTTTTGTTCGGTAATATCGCGACTTGCACCCACTGTACCCAGGATGGTCCCGTCCACATCTTTGAGCCAGGTGACCGAGGTCATAACATCGCGTCTGGTGCCATCCTTATGATACTGGATCGTTTCACCTGCCCAATGACCTTGAGTATGCAGTTGTTGTAGCACAATATCTATTGGTGCATAGACATATTGCACTTGCAAAATATCGCGTAGCCTATGTCCCATCACTTCGTCGGCGCGCCACCCAAACAGCGTTTCGGCACCATGGTTCCAACTGGTGATGTGGAAATCGAGATTGGTTGCGATGATGGCATCGGTGATATTTTGTAGCAGATTGGCTTGATAATGGAGTGCAGCTTCGGTCTGTTTCTTGTCGGTAATGTCGTGTACCGTACTCACCATCCGTAGCAGGCGCTGGGTGTGCCGCTCTTTGATCGAGCTAGACTGTTGCTGGATGTAGCGAATTGCGCCATCGGGCCGGATAATCCGATATTCGTAAGTTGCCCCTCTGCCTGCTTGGACATCTTGGTGTGCCATGCTCAAAAATTGTTCCCGGTCATCGGGGTGGATGAGGCTGTAAAAAAGTTGCGTCGTCATTTCGACCTTGCCTGGTTCAAAGCCAAAAATGCGATAGCACTCATCGGACCAGACATAGGGGTCACTCAGCGCCTGCTGATCGGTAAAGGTTAGCTCCCAACTGCCAAAGTGGGCATGGCGCTGGGCCGCGGCCATGTTTTGCACCAGGGCGCGCTGGGTCTCTTCGCGCCACTTGCGCTCGGTAATATCGCGCACAAACGCGATCAATCGCCCGTCTGATAACTTTTTTGCCTTGATTTCTACCACCAGGTAATGGCCAGCTTTGCAGCGCAAGCGGCGTTCGCGCAGAACGCTATTTTGCGTGTGCAATTCTGCCAAGTTGAGCGGTTCACGGGCCAGATCCTCGGCCGGGATCAAGTCTTGTACAGAAAGCTGCAACAATTCTTCCTGGGTATAGCCCAGCATCTGACAGGCCTGTTGGTTGGCCGCTAGATAGCGGCCCTGGGCATCGGCCACGAAGATGCCGTCGGCGGCCTGCTCAAAGATCGCTTGATACAATTCTTCAGAAGCATGAGACGGAGAGGAAGGAAAGGTGCAGTCGGCAGATTCAGGCGAGACGGCTTGCTTGTTTTGCGCTTGTAGCCTATGGTTCATCTAGTTTCCTGTAAGACTTTGTTTTACAAACAGGTTGCTGAATGCGCAAGACGACGATGGCAGCATACAAAGATGGCAGCATACAAACAGCAAGGGAAAGTGGCTTCCCATGTTGGGTTTGTGCAAGCGATGCGCGCGCGCTTATTGTGTCAGGACTTACGCAATTACGCCTGGGAACGCCAGCATCCTGCTGGCTGCCGCCAGGATGGCGGTGCTCCCGGCTGCGTAAGTCCTGTGTGTATAAAGTGCTGCCCACGTGGGAAACAGCACGCAAAATGTTCGGGCGGTAATGGATCACGGTCAATAGATATACCAGCGCCTAGTATATCATGGACATGAGGTGCTTACAAAATATTTATTTATTTTTGGAAAACTATGTTATTTGTGAAAGGTTTATCGATGGAGAACGCCTAATTTCATGCGCATCAATTCGCTCAAGTAGCTATCACCGGCAAGCACCTGCTGAATGGCCGTCACCAGTTCCATAGGATTGCCCTTGGCAACATAACCTTTGGCTCCTGCCGCTAGTGAGCGTTGCACATAAACCGCCTCCTGGTGACCAGAGAGGATGAGGCAGGGCAGTGTCGGTAGTGTCGCCTGCAATTTCGCCAACAGGTCAATGCTACTCATATCGGGTAATGAAATATCGATGAGGACGAGATCCGCGCCGGCGGTTGGCAACTGTGCGAGCGCTTCCTGTGCACTGGCAGCCATGCTGCATACTTGCAAATCTGCTACTCTCTCGAGGAATTCGCGGAGCATTTTTTGCATTAGCGGATGATCTTCAATCAGGTAGATGTTTGCACGCATTGCCATCTCTTTTCTGCTATACATTGCAACTGTCCGCAACTGCCCCGCGAAATTGATTGGTTGGCGCTTTAAGCAGTGGGGGGCGCGTATACGGTTACTTGTGTACCTTGTCCCATGCCAGAGGCGATTTCGATGTGGCCACCAAAGATCGCCAACCGGGAGCGCACGCTAAAGAGACCGTAACCGCCTTTGTGTTTAGTCTCGGCTGCGGCCATATCAAACCCTTGCCCGTGATCGGTAACACGAATAATAAGCTGCCCCGTTGCTGCGGCGTGCAGGGCGACTGTGGCGCGATCTGTACCGCTATGTTTGACCACATTGAAAAGCAACTCGCGCACAATCTGAAAAAGTAACACACGCATGTCTTCGTTGGCAATCGGAAAGGTTTGCTCGGCTTGTAACTCAACATGCAGCCCATTTATTTCTTCCATCTGGGTTGCTAGCCAACTCAGGGCATCGACGAGGCCGTCATTTTTTAATATGGGCGGGCTTAGATCAACCGTCAGTTGCCGCGTAATGCGAATCGCATCGCCCAGCCACCTAGACATCTCCTGACTAGATTCCTTGAGTATGGTGCGTTCGTCCGTTGCAACATTCTGGATGAGGCTCACCATCCGCATCTGAATGCCATAGAGCAGTTGTTGCAGGTCATCATGCAGCACTTGGGCCATCTGGCGGCGCGCTTCCTGCTCGGCCATGATCAGCGTCGAGGCTAGCTCTAGCTTGTGTAGCACCGCTTTGCTATTGTGATGCTCGGTGACATCTAGCATGGCACCAATCACGCGATAGGCCTGCCGTGTGCCCTTCTCCTCTGTGAAGAGGGCCTGACCGCGCGCATCCACCCAACGCACCGAGCCATCGGGGCGGACGACGCGGAATTCAACTGCATAGCGACCACTGCCCGCTGGCACAAGCGCCGATTGCATGGCCGCTTGCGCATGGGCGCGGTCGTCGGGGTGGATAATCGCAAGGGTCAGCGCCAGCGTTCCTTCGGCGGTTGGCCCCACGCCAAACAGCTCGCAGACACGTTCAGACCAAAAGAACTGATCTGTCTGCGGATCGAGCGTCCAGTCGCCGACGCCCGCAGCCTCGATTGCCACCAGCCGACGCGCCTCGCTCTCGCGCAGGGCTTCCGCGGTCTGCCGCCGCTCGGTGATATCGACCAAGGTGAGGACCACGCCATCGATCCGATTATCGATGGTACGGTAGGGGCGTAACCGCATCAGGTAACGGCGGCCATCTGTGCTCTGGCTCTCGCGCTCAATCGGAATGAGGGTGTCCAGCACCTGTTGCGCATCTTTTTCTAGGTTGGCGTAGTCGAGCCGATGGGTGAAGTCGGTAATGGATCGGCCGCGGTCGGTTGGGGTAATATTAAATAGATCGGCCACAATCGGCGTAAAGCGGTTGATGTGTAGCGCCCGATCCAGAAAGAGCGTCCCGCCCTCGGTGGCGGCCATAAAGTTTTGCAGATCACTGTGTGCGTGTGAAATCTCATCCAGCTTATGCTTCAGTTCGCTGTTGACCGTATGCAATTCTTCGTTGATCGATTGCAACTCTTCCTTGCTTGTCTCCAACTCTTCGGCGGTCGAATGGTACTCTTCATTCGTCGATTGTAACTCTTCGTTGGCCGCGCGCAATTTCTCATTCGCCGCTTCATACTCCTCGTGCATCGCGTGTGTGCTTTCCTGGGCGTGGCGCAACTCCTCTTGGAGTTTCTGCACGATAGCACTGTCGATGGTGTTTGCTGGCAGGGTAATCGTCTCTGGCAGCTTGACTTCGGCACCTTCGATAAACATGACAAGCATCTGCCGTTCCTTGGCGCGGCGTTGCGGCTGCACAAGGAGCGCGACTTGGTGGGTCGTGTCATTAAACTGTACCGCAATGAGTGGGCTAAGCGTTGTCTCTTCGCGTTCAAAGGCGCGATAGAGTGCGGTGCGCAGTTCGGCCTGGAGTTCTGGGCGCACAAGTTGCGTGATATCGTTCGTGAATGGCCCACTGGGGAGCAACAGATAGCGCCCGGCTGTCGTGGAAAGATGCCGCGCGTTGCGTTGCTCATCTACCAGAATGCTAGGCGGCGCGAGCTCCTCTAGCAGCTTGCTATGGAGCGCACCGGCGGACTGCTCGATGCGCGATCCGACGCGACTGGGCCGGGGTTGGCTGGTCGATGGGCCGAGAAGCAGGTCGGGCAGACGGAGCGGAACTTCCCTTTTACGCGCCT
>Ga0105048_10010534_pt1 | contig 14646 bp, 10 predicted proteins | sample MAT05_FD_78382 | JGI IMG/M metagenome (GOLD analysis project Ga0105048, IMG submission 78382) | Freshwater microbial communities from Lake Fryxell liftoff mats and glacier meltwater in Antarctica - MAT-05 | ecosystem: Environmental > Aquatic > Freshwater > Ice > Liftoff microbial mat | place... | reverse complement strand
TGGTTTAACACGGGGCTTGATGTATGCCGGGACTCCGAGAGTAGTGACGAGTTTATGGGAAGTGCCGGATGCAGAAACCGCTAGTTTGATGAGTGATTTTTATCGCAAGATGTTGGAGGAAAACCTCAGACCTGCGGAAGCCTTGAGAGCCGCTCAGTTAGAAATGTGGCAAAGTCGGGGTTGGGTAGCTCCCTATTTTTGGGCAGCATTTACCTTGCAAGGTGAGTGGCGGTAATCTTAAAATTGCACTTTCCTTAGTTATGCTTTAGAGATAAAAATTTGGGAGATGTAGACATGGCAAAGCCTTGGTTAAAACTAGCTTCCTTAACCCCGCTGATGCTGGGGATAGTTCTTTCTGTGCTAAATATAGTTGCGATCCCAGAGGTGCTGGCTCAAATTGAGCCCAGTAATCCTAATAATCCAAATAGCCAACAAATTGAAGCCCAAAGACTCTATGAAGAGGGTGTTCGCCTCCGCCGGGAAGGAACACGAGAGTTTTTGCTCCAATCCCTAGAAAAATTTCAGCAGGCTTTAGCTTTGTTTCGATCGATGGGCTATCGAGAGAGAGAAGCTAGAACCCTCAACGATCTGGGACTTGTTTCTAGTATTTTGGGGCAATCTCAACAATCTTTGAGCTACTATCAACGGGCTTTAGAAGTAACCAGAGAATTAGGAGATTCGATCGAGGAAAGGTTCCGCCAACGCGAAATAGAAGCAGCAACTCTCAATAACATCGGGGTTGTGTACGGCAAAATTGGACAACCCCAACAGGCCCTCAATTATTATCAACAATCTTTACCGCTGTTGCGAGAGGTGGGCGATCGCCGGGGAGAAACGATTGCCCTGAATAGTATCGGAGTTTTGTACAGCAGTATCGGACAACCGCAACTAGCCCTGAATTATTATCAACAAGCCTTACCAATTACCAGAGAAGAAGGACAGGCTCAATCTAGTGCTGGAGAAGCTACTATTTTGGTCAATATCGGCGGAGTGTATCACAGCCTAGGAGAACCCCAACAAGCGATCAGTCATTATCAACAAGCCTTGCCCATTTTCAGGAGAATCAACTATCGCTCTGGAGAAGCTAATACCCTGAACTATCTAGGGAACATATACAGCACCCTAGGGCAACCTCAACAGGCTCTTAGTTATTATCAGCCATCCTTATCAATTTGGCAGGACGTGGGTGATCGCGCTGGGGAAGCTAGAGTTCTAACTAGTATCGGGGCTGTATATAGAGACCTAGGTCAATTACCCCAAGCTCTTACTTTTTTACAACAAGCCTTGCCTCTAAGAATAGAAGTGGGCGATCGCCCCGGCGAAGCCAACACTCTCTACAATTTAGCCTCGGTCAAAAAAAACCTTAATAATCTACCAGACGCTCTCCAAGACATCCAAACTGCTATCAAAATCGTCGAGGAAATTCGTGGTCAACTAATCAACCCAGATAATCGAACTTCCTACTTCGCCACAGTTCAAAGCTATTACAAATTGCAAATTGACTTGTTAATGCAACTCCATCAGCAAAAGCCTAGTCAAGGCTACGATATTCAAGCATTTAACTTGACAGAGCGATCGAAAGCCCGCACCTTACTAGAACTCCTTACCGAATCCAAAGCTGATATTCGTACCGGAGTAGCTCCCCAACTCCTTGCCCAAGAAAAAGATATCCAAAATCAACTTTCCGCCCTTGATAAGCGCCGCATCGAACTCGCAAATGCGATAAATAATCCCGCTCTTAGTGAACAGATCGCCATCCTCGATAAACAACGGGAAACTCTACAAACCCAGTACCGCGACTTGCAAACTCAAATCCGATCTACCAGCCCCAAGTATGCTGCCCTGAAATATCCTCAGCCCTTGACCCTAGAGCAAATTCAGCAACAAATTCTCGATGAAGACACCATAATTCTTTCCTATTCTCTAGACCAAGAACGTAGTTATCTATGGCTTGTCACCAAAACTGGACTGACTAGCTATCAATTACCCAACAAGAAAATCATCGAAGACCTAGTTAACAAAAAAGTCCGCCCCCAACTCACCAATCCCCGGACTAATCGCAATAGTTTTGTTGCCAATACCGTAGAACTTAGTGCTATTCTCCTCAAGCCAGTCCTAGAAAAAATTGGCAATAAACGGATTGTAATTATCGGTGATGGAGCTTTGCAATACATTCCCTTTGGAGTTTTGCCAGACCCAAGAAAGTCTGAATACGAACCTCTAGTAGTCAACAACGAAATCGTTTATCTACCTTCAGCTTCTACTCTACAAACCATCCGCAATGAAACCCAAAATCGTCCTCCCGCACCTAAAACCCTAGCGGTATTAGCCGATCCAGTTTTTTCTAGGAGCGATCAACGGGTTAGTCGATCGCCTAATTCTCCAGCAAATCCCCAAACGAATACCGAACTCCCTTTAGCCGCTCAAAATCTAGACAGAGCCGCTCGTAATGCTCGTGGTGAATGGGATCGCCTCACCGGAACTCGTCAAGAAGCAAATGCGATCCTCAATTTGGTTCCTGAAAATAATCGGTTAGGATTTTTTGATTTTCAGGCCAACCGAGAAAATGCTCAAGGTAATCAACTTTCCCAGTACAGATTCATCCACTGGGCAACTCATGGGTTCGCAAATCCCCAAAAGCCAGAACTATCGGGTATGGTAATGTCTCTCGTCACTCAAAATGGTCAGCAGGAAAATGGCTATTTGTTATTAGGAGATATTTTTAACTTGAGTTTCAATGCCGATTTAGTTGTCTTAAGTGCCTGTCAAACTGGCTTGGGAGAAGTAGTGCAAGGGGAAGGATTAGTTGGATTGACTCGTGGATTTATGTATGCTGGCACTCCTAGAGTTGTAACTAGTTTGTGGGAAGTGCCAGATGCAGAAACCGCAGATTTGATGAGTAAGTTCTATATCAAGATGCTGCAACAAAACCTCAGACCAGCCGAAGCCTTGAGGGCAGCACAGCTAGAAATGTTTCGCTCTAGGAATTGGATCGCACCCTACTTCTGGGGGGCTTTTACTCTCCAAGGTGAGTGGCGATAGTGTTAACAAAAGATAATAAACCCCAAGGCTTTCTCTATTTACTGAGCTTACTCAGCATTTTCTTCCAGAAAGTTGTGGAGAGCATTTTTCATTTCAGAAATATTAGTAGTAGCCGTCCCAAATACTCGCACCACAATACTTGCTGCCAAATTCCCTAACACCGCTGCCTCCCAGAAAGAAGCCCCAGCACACAACGCCAAGGTCAAAGCCGCTACTACCGTATCCCCGGCTCCAGTCACATCAAAAACATCAGTGCGGTTAAAAGCAGGAATGTGAGATTCTGCCCCAGTGCGATCGAACAAAGTCATCCCTTCTTCACCACGGGTGATCAACATTCTTTCAGCATGGGTCAGAGCTAATAAATCTTTCCCGGCTTGAGTTAGAGTTTGGGCATCGTTAATGCTATAGCCTACTGCCAATTCCGCCTCCGGCAAGTTAGGGGTAAACAAAGTTGCTCCAGTAAAGCGATGTAAGTCTTTCTGAGTATCTACAATCACCGGAACTTTACTCGATAGCACCGCCTCAATCACGGGAGTACTTAAAACTCCATCCCCGTAATCAGAGCAAATAACCGCTTGGACTCCCTCTAGTTGCGTTTTGATATACTCAGCCAGTTGGCTTTGCAATTCAGGAGCGGCAGGATCGTCAGATTTGCGATCGACCCGCACCATCTGCTGAGTTACCGATTGCCGAGCATGACCAGAAATTCGAGTTTTTGTGACCGTGGGGCGATAGGGATCCAGCAGCATCCCCGCGATATCGATCGCCGCCTCCGAGAAAATCCTCGCCATTGCTTCCCCTTGGATATCCTTGCCGATTAAACCTACAACTTTTACTTGCGCCCCCAATTTGGCGAAGTTATACACAGCATTTGCCCCACCACCGGGAATTTGCCGGGTATGCTCATGACGGAGGATCAACACAGGAGCCTCACGGGAAACACGCTCCACCCGCCCCGTCAGAAATTCATCGAGGGTTAAATCTCCCACAACTAACACCTTGATGGTAGAAAATTGTTCTAGAAGAGCTAGGAGGCGATCGGCAGCAGCAGCAATTTGGGCAGGAAAACTCGGATTCATAGATAATTCAGAAATTCAGACTAGAGATTCTCTTAGGGGCACAAGGCTTTACACCCTTATTTTGCAATATTATTTTTAGTGTGGAAATATTTAATTAATTGGAATTTAATTGACTGGAGTAGGAGATGTTGTTTCTCCGGGAGTAGCTGGAACTGTTCCTAGGTTTGTAGATGGCGCATTATTACTATTTGAGCTATTGGGGCAAGCCTCAGGGCTGTAGGTAAAGGGAACGGTAATGACATAAACCTTGGTGGGGCTAAAAGGAGTATAAGCATTAGCTGCCGCGATCGCAGCCTGATTAAAAATTTCGTAACCAGAGCTTTTGAGCACCGCAGGTCCCTTGGTAATAGCTCCCCCCCCATCGGTAATTAGACCGAGAACTGTTTTAATTGTTGTTCCTTCTAGCTTTAATCCACAAGCTGCTGGGGGATAGGCAACATTACTAAGGGTAAGCTCTTCTTGTTTATCTCGACTTAGCAGAGCTTCATTTCCAGCCCCCAAGAAGCCAGCAAAATTACTTGCAAGGATTTCAGGAGTAGGATCTGCATTAGCAGGATTAAAAGCTAGTTGGGGTGAAATTTGGGGAGTTCCATTAGGCTGCCCAGTAGTTCCATTCCCGGGTGTTCCAGTTCCATTATCACCACTAGTACTGCCATTATTGGAGTTAGGGGTTGGAGCGATCGCTACATTGCCATTACTGCCATTATTACTAGGAGAAGGGGTTGGGGATGCGATCGCTGTAGGAGTAGGAGTAGGGCTGGAATTAACCCCTCCCGGAGGCGTAGGTACAAAAGGTCTATTAAAAGCTGATTGATTTCCGGTAGAGAAATTATTTGCCGTAATAAATTGATCCGATCGCCGGACTGGAGTATTAGGGGCAACGGGTTCTCTAGGGGTAATCGCCGTTTGTCGCTGTCCTGATCCTTGGTCTATTCTTTGTTCCTGTCTTTGGTTAGTTCTGGAGTCGCCAAATCCACCGGACTGAGAAGGATTAGCCGGTGCATAACTATAGTTATTGCCTGGATTGAAGGAAGGAAAACCACTAACTCTAGGAGAATTGTTGAAATTATTGTTAGGGGTTGATCCCAAATTATTATTGGGGAAGGTTCCGGGGAATCCGGGATTGGCAGTACTACCCAAGCTGGGGGCATTGGGAATAGGTACTCCAGTTACAGTCGGGGTCAAGGGCTGGGCATCTCGGCGGATCCGGGATTGTTCTTGAGGGGTGAGTTCCATGATCCGCACTTCTTTAGGAATGGTGGGCTGCTGAAAAAATGGCAAGGCTGGCGCACCATAACCAACTACCCCGTGGAGGACTGCGGAAGTTAAGATCGCAATATTCAGGGGCTGAAATACTCTTTGCGGCAGGGTTTGATGAGCATCTCGATAGATTAAAGAAAGACCGGTTTTGGCTGGAGTTGCCTCCGTAGGAGGAGTTTGTAGGTTTACCATAGGGGGAATTACGGGAGTATGGGAAAATTTTATATCGTTCTATAGTTCTCTATAGTTTTCTGATATCTTAGATAGTTTCACGTAAGACTAGTCAGCCCTAGAGACTAATTTTAGACAAATAAAGTTGCTGTAGTTTCTAGTTTGACTAAGCAGACTTTTTTTGTTCTGTTTCTCATGCCTTCAGGGAGAGGATTTTGGCGATCGCATCTTCCACAACTTTATCTGGAGTCGAAGCCCCAGAAGTGACACCAACAACTATGTTCCCCTCTGGAAGCCAGTTGAGGGTAGTTTCTAAGTCTTTGCCTAGGGGTTTGTGTTCGATGGAGTTGTCGGCGTGGATGCGATCGCTGCAATCTATATGGTAAGAGGGAATCTGGCGATCGACGGCAATCTCTTGGAGATGAGTAGTATTTGAGGAGTTGTAGCCCCCAATCACTAGCATCAAGTCTAGGGGTTCTTTCACAAGATCAAACATGGCATCTTGGCGTTCTTGGGTGGCATCACAAATAGTATTAAAGCTCATGAAATGTTGGTTTATTTCCGTAGGGCTATACTTTTGCAGCATTGTCCGCTCAAATAGTTTCCCAATTAGCTCAGTTTCTCCTTTGAGCATGGTTGTTTGGTTGGCTACTCCGACTTGAACAAGGTCACGATCGGGATCAAACCCTTCAGAACAAGCCTTAGAGAATTTAACCAGAAATTCTGTGCGATCGCCCCCCTTAAGAATATAGTTAGCCACGTACTCAGCTTCCTTAAGGTTCAGCACAATCAGGTATTTATTCGCAAAGGAACTAGTAGCAACAGTCTCTTCGTGTTTGTACTGACCATGAATAATAGAAGTGAAATCCCCTTTCTTATGCTTTTCTACCGTATGCCACACCTTCGATACCCAAGGGCAGGTAGTATCCACAATCTTGCAACCCTTCTCACTCAACAATTGCATTTCCTGCACACTAGCCCCAAAAGCAGGCAAAATAACTACATCTCCAGATCCCACTACAGAAAAATCTTTAACTGCACCCTCTACGGGAACAAAACCCACTTCCATATCCCGCAACCGTTGATTAACAGAAGGGTTATGAATAATCTCATTGGTAATCCAGAGCTTTTCGATCGGGAAGTGTTGCCGTGTCTCATAAGCCATAGCTACTGCCCTTTCTACTCCCCAACAAAAACCGAAAGATTGAGCCAGAAAAATAGTCACTCCAGGACGTTCTAGGCGGTAGTTATTTTCTCTAATTTCTTGAATCAAATTGCTCTGATACTCTGACTGCATCACTTCAGCTACTTCATCTCCGTGACCAAAACTGCGGCGGTGGTAGTTGGGAGATTCATGCAAGGAGCGCTTAAAGGCTTTGGTATCCATAGGGGTTCTTAAAAAATCTATCTTTACAAAAATTGGTAGTCCTAAAAAAGTAATGATTTTTTTGTAAGGATGCCACCCACAGCGCGAGGGACATCCTTGCCGATTTAGCATTACCCAAAAATCTATACCTCTATAATAGACCTTTTAGGGTGGCATCCCTTCGCAATTCTTATAAAAATAGAAACAAATGAAAATAGAAACAAAAAAGCCGTGTAGTAACAATTACACAGCTTTTTATAGATGAATTTATATCTAGTGGAATCGGGCAGAGTCGAACTGCCGTCCGCCTTGGATATTGACCTACCATTCATTTACAGGTTTAGCTGTTTTGATCCGCACAGCGGGAACCATCCATTATCCCGGATGATGGGATGCTTTGGTGGGGTTCTTAACTAATCGATCTACCAAAGACAATCGACTAGAGCATCCGTTGGGGGTTTGTCTTTAGCTTTTAACGGAGTCAAACTAGAGACGCTCGGACCTGAATTAGAGGTTCTTAGGCAACAGCGGCTGCTTTACGAGCAAAAGGAACGATGTTATTCGCATTTACATTTTGTTTGAGCCTTTGATTTACGAGAGGAAGCTCACTCTCGACCTGCATAGCGAGGGTTTGACCAAAACGTCGAAACCTTTACGATCCCTTGTTGATAACTTAATCTTATCACAATTTAATATTTATAGATAAGAAATGTTTTTAGATATTTAACCAGCCTGATGATCCATTAGGTTTTCTAGGTTGTGCTTAAAGCTGGATAGCAAAGCACTAGAACGAGAGGGTTTACTCAAAGACTTCCCTAGCCTAAGTTCCGTACCATCGGCATTCCAGTAAACGTGGTCAAAAATTTTGTGCAATAAACCCAGCCCTCTACCGCACTCCGCTTCCATATCCGGGAAATACTCCTCAGGACTGGTTAGCCCCCGAGGAGGTGAAAATCCATTACCTTCATCAGAAATAATCCACCAATATTGTTCTTCGATTATGGAAAACCGAACCTGTATCTTTTTTGTGGCATCTAACTTGTTGCCATGCTTTGCAGCATTTGTTAGAGCCTCTTGAAGCCCTAAACGCAACTCTAGACAAAAAAGGCTAGGAATATCCGCCAACAAAATATCGAGTATTGGGCATAGGTAAAGAGTAGAAGCGAAAGTCATCGTCTCCCATTCTTGTCCCACTGGGCGCATTGATAAAGCAATCACAGAATAATCCTCTAGCTTACGCTTTAGCAAACTATCTACAAAAATCTTGAAAACTATACCGTTACCTACTAGCTAGGAAGAATATTAGTGCTCCTAGTATTGAGGTTAATTTGCCGTCACCATCGATCGATTTTTTCTGTTATTACTTCCTATATTATCTCTAATTATAGTTTTTTGGTATATCTCACTACCTTAGAGGAGTAGTATTTTTTTGGCGCTTCATCAAGATGTTCTACCTAAGTAGTCTTACCATCTCTCCACATCCGTTTAGATTCTCCTAATGCCTTTGGGCAACTGTTTTAATCTTAGCAAAAACTGTCCTAGAACGATCGAGTTTGGCTCTGATTACTTAAAATATCTAACAAATCCTAATTTAAGATAGGTATCTAGCCATCTTTTGAGATAAGTCTTCTGTAAAATCAACTAACTGTAGTATTAAGTGATTTTACGTAAGCTTTTTATTGCTTGATTAAGGTTTAAGTGACAAAGATCACTAGTAGTAAGGAATTTAGTCACCTAAGGATCGCATAGTTAATTAGAAGATTAAGTTAATTGATTATCCTTCCTCAAAAACGATCGTGAAAACTAGATATGCTGTCCGGCGCTTAGTTGAAAAGGCTCTATCCCTTAGAAAGCTCACTCCAGAGATAGAGAATGAAATTAATTATGAACTTACCAGTCTTGGTTATGTGTCTGATGTAGATTACGAGGCTTTGGAGCTATTAATGGCAGAGATGGATGCGGGAAGGATTCAATTAGTGGCTAGTGGTTCTAGAGCTTGACATTCTTGCCTCTCTAGATTAGACCTCCAGCATAAGCTTGAAACTTTTCAGTCTGCGAAGGCGGACTTCGCCCTTGTGTGCGCGGTTTTAACCGCCAGCTACACTGAAGTTAAGAACATCTAATCAAATATTACAATTAGATAGAATCCCGGCGTTGGCGTTAGCCTTGCGGAGCAATTATGAAATCGCGGCTACAGAAACAAAGTCCGCCGGTGCGGATTAATACAAATTGATGATTGTCATTGATTTATGCAGGAGGTTTATTATCGCCCTTGAAATTAAATAATCGAGGAGACTTTGTCCAGCATAATTCTGGCACAATAGCGATCGCCCAGTTACTCGAAGTCCGATTACTTGAAGACACCAATTACATAAAAACATAGGGAAATCTAACCGCCGCTTACAGGAGGAATGAGTACCAATTCATCTCCATGGTGAAGGATCGCATCCTGTGTGACAAAATTAAGATTTACCCCGTAGCGAGTAAGATTGCGCCAGGCTGCTAGCTGGGGGTATTGTAGCAGTAGGCGATCGCACACCTCTCCTACCAAAGTCTCTTCGGGCAGCTCCCACACTAGCTCTGGAACTCCAAGGATATCTTGATATATAGCAAATAGTTTGATTGTGACGGTGATAGCCATAAAATTATCTTAACTATTGCTAATCGGGCGACCATTACGGAATTGACCACTGACCGTTCTACCACCCCGGTATGTTATAGACCCTACCCCATGGGGTCTACTAGCTCGAAATTCTCCAGTGTAGCGATCGCCATTGGCAAAAGTACAAGTCCCCCGACCACTCAAATCACTACCAAAAAAATCTCCGGTACAGCGATCGCCATTCACAAAAGTAAAAGTCCCAGATCCCCGGACTTGACCATTAACAAAGCCACCAGTATAGCGATCGCTATTAGCAAAAGTAAAAGTGCCAACTCCGTTCTGCTGACCATTGCGGACTTGACCAGTGTAGCGATCTCCAGAAGTATAGGTAAAAGTTCCTGAACCGTTGGGAAGTCCAGCCGAGAAATCTCCCTCATAACGATTATCATTTGCGAATATAAACAAGCCCCGCCCATTAGGCAGCCCATTGCTAAATCGTCCTTCATAGCGATCGTTAGTTGAATAAACTAGGACTCCCTGACCATTAGGCTGTCCATTTACTAATTGTCCACTATAGTAGGCTCCTCTAGCTGGTGCAGACACACTACCTCCAGCTTGGGGCAAGATATAATAGCTGCAAGAACCTGTCAGGGTAGCTCGATTACCACTGAAATCTCCTAGGCAACTAGAAACAGTAGATTGTGCTAAGGCAGCACCAGAAAACATTAGAGGTAAACTAGCAGCGGTGAGACAAGCTATTCCTAAATTAGGCAGGGAGGATAGTTTCCACATAGGTCAGTTATCAGTTATCAGTCAACAGTTACTGAGTTAACAGTAAGAGCCATTCTTTTAATCAAACTCTAGCATATCCACCACCCCTTGGTAGCTAACATTTAAGGTTCACCAAGGTATTATGGCTGGCAGTTGCAGACCTAAGAAGATTGATTTTTAGGACGATCGCTCTTAGAATTTACTTGAAACCCCAAATATATCTACCCCAAACCTAAACCTGTGACAGACTCCAAAAGCTACAAAGATACGGTAAATCTTCCCCAAACCAAGTTTGATATGCGCGCCAACGCCACTAAGCGGGAGCCAGAAATTCAACAGTTTTGGGCAGAACACCAGATCTATGAGAACCTGTCCCAGCATAACCCCGGAGAGATTTTTGTCCTCCACGATGGGCCTCCCTACGCTAACGGCACCTTGCACATGGGTCATGCTCTGAATAAAATCCTCAAGGATATTATCAATAAATACCAGCTATTACGGGGCAGAAAAGCTCGCTATGTTCCCGGCTGGGACTGTCATGGGCTGCCGATCGAACAAAAAGTCCTTCAACAAATGGCTCCCGGCGAAGCCAAAAATCTTACTTCGATGCAGATTCGCACCAAAGCTAGGGAATTTGCCCTCGTCACAGTAAAAGAGCAATCTAAAGGCTTCCAACGCTACGGGGTGTGGGGCAATTGGGATCATCCTTACATGACCCTAACGGCAGACTACGAAGCTGCCCAGATTGGGGTTTTTGGTCAGATGGTACTAAAGGGTTATATCTACCGTGGTTTCAAGCCCGTCCACTGGAGTCCAACTTCCCAGACAGCCTTAGCAGAAGCAGAACTTGAGTATCCCGAAGATTACAAATCTCGCAGTATCTACGTAGCCTTTCAGGTTACAAAACTGGCAGAGTCTGCTCAAGCACTCCAGCCCTACTTAGAAAATTTGGGCGTGGCGATCTGGACAACTACGCCTTGGACAATTCCAGCAAACTTGGCTGTGGCGGTGAATCCTGAATTAGATTATGTGGTGGTAGAAGTTGGGGAGTTAGTCCACAGCACTAAGTTTAAGTACCTTCTAGTTGCCCACGCTCTAGTAGAGAAGTTGGAGGTGAAATTTGCCACGAGCTTAACTATTAAAGCTACTCTCAAGGGGAAAGCTTTAGAATTTTCTACCTATCAGCATTCTTTGTTTGACAGAGAAAGTCCGATCGTGATTGGTGGAGATTACGTAACGACAGAATCCGGGACAGGCTTAGTCCACACCGCTCCCGGTCATGGGGAAGATGACTTCAAAGTGGGTAAGTGCTACGATTTGCCTGTGTTGTGTCCTGTGGATGAGAGGGGAGATTTCACAGCCGAGGCGGGCAGGTTTGCGGGGTTAAATGTCCTCAAGGATGCCAACGGTGGAGTGATCGAAGCTCTGATCGCAGCCGGATCTTTACTACAAGAAGAACTCTACGCCCACCGCTATCCCCACGATTGGCGGACTAAGAAACCAACTATCTTTAGAGCTACAGAGCAATGGTTTGCCTCAGTGGCAGGATTTAGGGACGAGGCTTTAGCAGCAATCAAAACAGTACAGTGGATTCCTGCCCAAGGGGAAAATCGGATCACAGCGATGGTGGGCGATCGCTCGGATTGGTGTATCTCCCGGCAGCGTAGTTGGGGTGTGCCGATCCCGGTGTTCTACGATGAAGAAACTGGGCAACCCTTACTGAACGAGGAGACTATTAATAATGTCCAGCGTATTTTTGCTGAAAAAGGTTCAGATGCTTGGTGGGAATTATCCGTAGCAGAATTATTGCCTCCTAGCTATCGAGATAATGGCAAGACCTACCGCAAGGGGATGGACACCATGGATGTGTGGTTCGATTCCGGCTCTTCTTGGGCAGCGGTGGCAGACCAGCGCGAGGAGTTGGTTTACCCAGTGGATATGTATCTAGAAGGCTCTGATCAGCACCGGGGCTGGTTCCAATCTAGCCTACTCACTAGCGTGGCAACCCATAATCAAGCTCCTTACAAAACTGTGTTAACCCATGGTTTTGTGCTAGATGAAAAGGGCAGAAAAATGAGTAAATCCCTCGGTAATATTGTAGATCCTCAAGTGATCATTGAAGGTGGGAAGGATCAAAAACAGGAACCTCCTTACGGCGCAGATGTGCTGAGATTGTGGGCTTCTTCCGTGGATTATTCTTCGGATATGTCGATCGGCAAAACCAGCCTGAAACAAATGGGGGATGTGCGGGGCAAGATTCGCAACACTGCCCGGTTCCTGTTGGGAAATCTCCACGATTTTGATCCGGCTCAAGATGCTATACCTTATGAAGAGCTGCCAGAGATCGATCGCTACATGCTGCACCGGATCACAGAAGTATTCACCGAAGTGACGGCAGCTTTTGATAGTTTTCAGTTCTTTAAGTTTTTCCAGACGGTGCAAAATTTCTGTGTGGTAGATTTATCTAATTTCTATCTAGATATTGCTAAGGATCGCCTCTACATCAGTGCCTTGGATTCCCCCCGTCGTCGCAGTTGCCAAACTATCTTGGCAATAGTTGTGGAGCATTTAGCCCGCGCGATCGCCCCCGTTCTTGCCCATACTGCGGAGGATATCTGGCAATACCTGCCCTACCCCACGCCCTTCCAGTCGGTGTTCCAATCTGGTTGGGTCTTCTTTGCATCTGAATGGCAGCAGCCGGAGCTAGGCAAGGTTTGGGATGAACTACGATCGATCCGCACGGAAGTGAATAAGGTGATGGAACAAGCCCGGACAGAAAAAGTGATTGGCTCTTCCTTGGAGGCAAAGGTTTTACTCTATGTGGAAAATGCGGAGCTAAAAGCAAAATTAGACCTTCTCAATCCCGCCGATCCTTTAACAGGAAACCAAGTAGACCAGTTGCGCTATCTATTCATCGCCTCAGAAGTGGATCTGGTGGCGACTCCCGAACTGGTGCAGGCATCGATTTATAATTCCCAGACAGAAAAACTGGCGGTAGGAATTAGCAAGGCAGCGGGTGAGAAGTGCGATCGCTGCTGGAACTACTCTGATTATGTGGGTAAATCTCAGGAGCATCCGCTGGTGTGCGATCGCTGTGAAGCTGCCCTAGCCGGAGGGTTTTAATAATTTTTTAATAACTATGACTCTAAACTCTATTTCTATTCCCCCCGCCTCTGGAAAATCCCCTGCTGGGATGGTTGTGGCCCTCCACGGTTATGGAGCCAATAGCCAGGATTTAGCAGAAGTAGCCCCCCTGCTAGATTTGCCAGATTATTCTTTTTTGTTTGCTGATGCGCCCCTGCCCTATCCCCACGGTGGTGAGGGGCGGATGTGGTATAACCTTGAGCGACCTAGCCCTCCAGAGCTTGCCAGCAGTCGAGAGTTGTTAGAAAATTGGCTGCGATCGCTCCCCGCCCAAACTGGAATCCCCCTAGAAAAGACTATTCTCTGCGGTTTTTCCCAAGGAGGAGCTATGACCCTTGATGTAGGTTTACCTTTACCCTTGGCAGGATTGGTTGTTCTCAGTGGCTATTTACATCCCCAGGTTCTACCAGCAGCAATAACTAAATTTCCCCCAGTGTTACTAGTCCACGGGCAGAGCGATCGCATAGTTCCTCTAGAGGCAGCCCATCATACTAGGGATACCCTAAAGAGTTGGGGCGTGACGGTTAGTTACCATGATTTTGCCATGGGTCATGAAATTCGCCCAGAGGTTTTAGAATTAATGAAAGATTTTGTAATCACGAATACCCAAAATTAACGGTAATATGAGCTAGGGTACTTCCAAAAAAAATATCTCGCTAATAGCTAATATTCGTCATCCGGGAGGGTAGAGTCATGGCAACTGCAACTTTTTCCATTAAAGATATTTCTGCTGTTACCTTAGAAGATATGGCAAATTTGGCAGACCGATTGGAGGCAGATGATTATACTGATGCCTTTGAAGGGCTTCAAGATTGGCATTTGATGCGATCGATCGCCTTCCAGCGACCAGAATTAATTGAACCTTATCTGTACCTTCTAGACTTAGAAGCCTACGATGAGGCTTAGTTTAGACGTTCTGTCTTGCAAATTTAAGTAAAGAATTTCCTAAAAAACACTGTCCCTGCTCTCATTACTAAGCCGGGATAGTATTTTTATATCAAAATTTGTAACTCCACGCTCTACACCGATAAATTTACTCATCCCAAAAACCTAAGTGGTATTAAACTAGAAGGTAATATTTCTAGTGACTTTAAGGTGTGAATAGTGAAAAATCTTTTTAAATCTACGGGGCTGCTATGTTCAGCTACAGTATTGACCATTTGGAGTCATGGTGTACAGGCTGCCAGCCCTAACCAGCAGCTAGAAAGCCT
>Ga0105048_10010533_pt1 | contig 14646 bp, 12 predicted proteins | sample MAT05_FD_78382 | JGI IMG/M metagenome (GOLD analysis project Ga0105048, IMG submission 78382) | Freshwater microbial communities from Lake Fryxell liftoff mats and glacier meltwater in Antarctica - MAT-05 | ecosystem: Environmental > Aquatic > Freshwater > Ice > Liftoff microbial mat | place... | reverse complement strand
GAGCAGATCACGGGCGACGACGCCAGCGTCGAAGAGCATTCCCAGCACGGCGTCCTTTGAGATTGCGACGTGATCGAACGACATGAGGACGCTGCCAGTGCGTGGATTCGTGGATACGGCAGCGACGCCGGGCTGCGCGGCGAGGCTCCGCTCGATCTGTGCGAGCGCGGGGGCGCTGCGGTGCTCGCGATGGAGCCGCACTCGCACCCGCCCCGGCGCATGGCTGACGATCCGGCCATGATGGTGCCGCGGGCTGGTCGCCGACGTTGATGATAGTTTGCCGTGAGAATCGTGTGCGTTGTCTGCCATGCGGGGTGCTCCCGAGCGTATCGGTCCGGGCCTGAACTTCGGCCTGGCACCACCTGACGCTGCCGACGTTGGCTTCGCTGCATCGCGTGAAGGGTATCATGGCTGGTCGGCGAGCGGGCCGCATCAGGAGTGCCCGGCACGGTGTGACCGGCGGAATGCCGCGCCGACACCGGCGCTGGTAGCGTCGGCCGGGCGACACTACTCCTGCGCCGCTCCAACATCAACAGTCGTCCTCTGGGCACCTGTCGAGGATGTCCGAACGGAGTTCGTCGGTCATGGCGCAGACAGCGCAGATGAACGGTCCGGCCGCAGGCCCGACGCTGATCGTCGGCGGTACCGTGGTGACGATGAACGCCGCCCGCGATGTCATCGAGGCTGACGTGCTAGTCGCACCGGACGGCAGCATTGCGGAACTGCGCCCGGCCGGATCACCGGTACCTGACGACTCCCGCGTGATCGACGCCGCCGGCTGCTTCGTCGTGCCGGGGCTGGTGCAGGCCCACGTGCACCTCTGCCAGTCGCTCTTTCGCGGCCTCGCCGAGGAGCGCCCGCTGCTGGCGTGGCTCCGGGAACGCATCTGGCCGCTGGAGGCCGCCCACGACGCCGCCAGTCTGCGCGCGTCGGCCCGCCTGGGCATGGCTGAATTGTTGCTCAGCGGCACGACGGCCATCCTTGATATGGGCACCGTCCACCACACCGAACAGCTCTTCCTGGCGGCCGAAGAGTCGGGCATCCGCTACACCGGCGGACAAGCGCTGATGGATCGTGGGGTTGGCGTGCCGGCCGGGCTGCTGCAGCCGACTGCGGACGCCTTGGCCGAGAGTGACGCCTTGTTCGTGCGCTGGGACGGCGCGGCCGGTGGCCGACTGCGCTACGCGTACACGCCGCGCTTCATCCTCTCGTGTACCTCCAAGCTCCTTGAGGCCGTCGCGGAGCGTGCGCGCAACGGGGCACGCGTCCACACCCACGCCTCGGAGCAGCAAGAGGAGCTGGCGGTCGTGCGGGCCGAGATCGGGCGCGGCGACCTGGAGTATTTTGCGGAGATTGGGCTGACCGGGCCGGGACTGGTGCTGGCACACGGCGTCTGGCTGGAAGAGGCCGGGTTTGACGAGATCGCGCGGACCGGCACCCATATCACCCACTGCCCGGCCTCTAACCTCAAACTGGGCTCCGGGCTGGCTCCCGTTCGCGCCTTGCTGGATCGCGGCATTAACGTGGCGCTCGGGTCGGACGGTGCAGCGTGCAGCAACACGCTCGATGGCTGGGAGCAACTGTGGCTGGCGGCGCTGGTGGCAAGTGCCCGCGGCGGTGCCGGCGCGCTGTCTGCCCGCGAGGCGTTCGAGTTGGCGACGCTGGGCGGCGCTCGCGCGCTGGGCTTGTCTGACCGCATCGGCAGCATTGAGGTCGGCAAGCGGGCCGACGTGCAGGTCGTTGACCCGCGCCGGCACCTGCCGAACGGCGATGTCTACACGACGCTGGTGTACTCGTGCCGTGGGACTGATGTGCGGACGGTGCTCGTTGATGGGCAGGTGGTCGTCGATGACGGTTGCCTGATGACGCTAGATCCCGTGGCCGTGCGCCGGGCCGCCGCCGCCGAGCGCGACGCACTGGTGGCCCGCGCCTCACTCGATTGACGTGCTTCTGCCGCGAAGCGCGCTCGCGGCCCTCTTTCCTGTGCTGGCCTGGACTGGTGCAATTGGCGCGGGACGACAGGCAGCGGGCATGCTTCACGCATGACGCCGTTCCGATTCGGGGTCAACGCTCGCAGTGCCGGATCGCGCGTGGATTGGGCCGAGTACGACGAGGTTGGTATCCCGTTCGATCCGGCCTCTGTGCGTATCGACCGGCTCCGCGAGTCAGTCCAGATCATCAAGTCTCTGCTGGCCGGCGAGACCGTCTCGTTTGACGGGCACTGTGCCTAGTGCAGGGCGCGCCCCGGCGCTGCCGGCCCACCAGCACGCGCTAGTCTGGGACACCATGAAGCTGATCGGGCTGGAGGGGCGGGCGAACCAGCGTTTCGGCCAGTTGTCGCTCGGCGAGAAGCAGTGGCTAGAGATCTTGATGCTGGTCGTGCAGGAGCCGGGCCTGCTGATGCTGGACGAGCCGGCCGAAGGCATCCAGCCCAACATCGTAGACTTGATCGAGGACGCGGTGTCGAAACTGCCGGCGCGCGGTATTGCCGTGCTGCTGGTGGAGCAGTTCGTAGACTTCGCGGTCGGCGTCTGCAACCACTTCTATATGATGGAGCGCGGCACCGTCGTCGCCCAGGGGCCGACCAGCGCCCTCGGGCAAGAGATGATTGACGAGTACCTCGCCGTCTAGCGCCGTCCTAAAGTGAGGCGGTCGGATGGGTCGCGCACCACAATCGAAACGGGCCGTGCGGGGGCCACCCGTCCCCGATTGTGGCGCGCGACGGTTAATGGCGGGTATACCGTAGGCGTACGACAGTTAGATACGAATCGGCGGCTCGCCCCCTGGCCGGGTATTTCAGGCTCCAGCGTTGGTCCCTGCTTTTCCCCACGTCGCGCTGACCGATCAGGTCTCCCCGTCAGACCGTAAGGAGTCAGCGCATCTATGCAGCCGACACGATCAAACCATGCCCAGCGCGGGACCAACAGTTCCGCCCCTTCCGCTCTGTCTCAGGAGCGCACCCCGAGCCGTGACGGCCGGGACCGCCCCGCCAACCTGCCCACGCCGCCGTTGAGGCGTCGCCCGGAAGCCGCCGAGGACCGGCGCACCGAGCAGGGCCAGCCGACGAACCCCCGCCGGGCCGACCGCCCGCGCACCAACGATGGCCAGCCGTGGTCGGCCGGTGGGCCGCGCCAGGACGGTCCCGCACGCACCGACGCTGATGGCCCGCGCGACGAGCGCGCCCCCCGCCGCGACCGCTCGGCAATCTCGCCGTCTGGCCGCGTCGGCGCTGGCCGCCCGACCATCACCACCAGCGACGGCCCGCGCGAGAGCTTCCGGGCCGCCCCCGAGCGCCCCGCTGATCGCCCGGGCTTCGAGCGGACCCGGCAGGCTGCCCGTGCGGCTGGCGTCGCTCCTAGCGCCCCCCGCGACGGCGCTCGCCCGGTTGGCGAACAGCAGCCCGCGTGGCGCGCCGAGCCGCTGCCGGTGCGGAACGGTGCCCAGGCACCGCGTCGCACGGCACCGCCCGCCCCGATGCGCCCCCCAATTGAGCGCACACCGTTTACGCCGAACACCTCGCCCACCGGCGAGATCGTGTTTCGCGAACTGCCGGCCACCGCGCAGTTGACCTCGTTCGACGAGTTGACGATTCGCCCCGAGACGCGGGCGGCCGTCCACGCCATGAACATCACCGTGCCGACGCCGATCCAGTCACAAGCCATTCCGGCCATGCTGGCTGGCGAGGATGTGGTCGGGCAGGCCCGCACTGGCTCCGGCAAGACCCTGGCTTTCGGGCTGCCGCTGGTGGAGCGCTGCGACCCGAACGGGCGCGGCGTGCAGGCGTTGGTGCTGGTGCCGACCCGCGAATTGGCGATCCAGGTGGGTGACGTACTGGAGAAGCTGGCGTCCGCGCGGCGGCTGCGGCTGACCCTCCTGTACGGCGGCCGGTCGCTCGTGCCCGAGAAGCGGGCACTGGCTGGCGGCGCACAGATCGTGGTCGGGACGCCCGGCCGCACGCTGGATCACTTGAAGCAGGGCAACCTGATGCTTGATCGGGTCCGCATCTTCGTGCTGGATGAAGGCGACGAGATGCTCGATCGGGGCTTTGCGCCTGATGTTGAGCGCATCATGTCGCGGACGCCGAACACCCGCCAGACGGCGCTGTTCTCTGCAACGGTCCCGCCGTGGGTGATGCAGACGGCTGCGCGCCACTTGCATAACCCGGTGCTGGTGCGCGTTGACACCACCGAAGCACCGCCCGAGATCGAGCACATTGTCTACGACGTTGACGTGAACACCCGTTCAGAGGCCCTCCGCACGCTGCTGGACCGGCGCGGCGACGGCCCGATCATCGTGTTTGGCCGCACCAAGCACGGCGTCAAGAAGCTCGCAAAGCAGTTAGAGATGGAAGGCTTCCCGGTGGTGGCCCTCCACGGCAACCTGAGCCAGAAGGCGCGCGAGCGGGCGATGGCCGACCTGCGCTCCGGCAACCTGCCGATCCTAGTCGCCACGAACGTCGCGGCGCGCGGCATCGACGTGGCCGACGTGGGGCAGGTCATCAACTACGAGGTGCCCGAGTCGGCCGAACTGTTCACGCACCGCATCGGGCGCACGGGGCGCATGGGCAAGTCTGGCGAGGCGATCACCTTCGTCACGCCTGAGGAAGCCCCCAAGTGGCGGCAGATCGAGCGCCTGCTCGGCAAGACCCTGCCCCGGCAGCCCTGGCTCGACGGCGAGAAGCTTGGTCCCGAGGACCTTGCCGCTGCGGCAGTCGCTCGCGCCGCTGCGCCGCGCCCGGCCCCGGTCCCGGCGGCAGACGGCGAGCAGCGTCGCGAGCGCCCACGTTGGGGCGGACGGCGCCCGATGGGACCGCGCCGCTAACCCTCGCTGATAGCTTGGTTGCCCAGGCGGCCTGTCTGCGGCCCTGCTCCCACTCGGAGCGGGGCCGTTGGCGTTCAGACTGGTTTGCTGGCATGAGCGCCCGTGCTGGCGGGTGGTACAATCGCGGCAGCGGTACGGGTGCGTGCGCTGTGGCGTGCGACCTGAAACGACCTCTGGAGGAGCGGCATGGTGACGCACGCGGCAGCCCCTGCGGGCCTGGGTCCAGACCTCAAGACCCCGCTCGTTGAGGATCTGGAGCGCGCGCTCGGCCCGGACGCCGTGCTCTGGCGGCAGTACGACCTGAAGCTGTACGAGTATGACGGCTCGATTGACAAGGCACGCGCCCAGGCAGTCACCTTCCCGATGAGCGCGCAGGACGTGTCGGCCGTCATCAAACTGTGTGTGAAGCACGGCGCGCCATACACCGCGCGCGGGGCCGGCACCGGCCTGTCCGGTGGCGCGATTCCGAGCCGGGGCGGGGTGCTCATCAGCTTCGCGCGGATGAACCGCATCCTGGAACTGGACTACGAGAACTTGCGGGCCGTAGTCGAGCCGGGGCTGGTGAACCTGCGGCTGTCGCAGGCGGTGGCCCACGAGCGGCTGCTGTACGTGCCCGACCCGTCGAGCCAGAAGGCGTGCACCATCGGCGGCAACGTCGGGGAGAACTCGGGCGGGCCGCACACGCTGCGCTACGGCGTGACGACCAACCACACAATGGGCCTGGAGTTCGTGCTGCCGGACGGCAAGATCATCGAGGTGGGCGGCAAGGGCCAGGACTACCCCGGCTACGACCTGACCGGGCTGTATGTCGGCTCAGAGGGCACGCTGGGCATCGCGACGAAGATCATCTGCAAGCTGGTGCCGATGGCCGAGTCCGTCAAGACGCTGCTGGTCGTCTTCCCGACCGTGGCCGCCGCCAGCACCGCTGTCAGCGGCATGATCGGCCGGCGGATCATCCCGGCGGCGCTGGAGATGATGGACAACCTCTGCATTCAGGCCGTCGAGTCGAAGGCGAAGGTCGGGTTCCCAATGGACGCCGAGGCCGTGCTGATCGTCGAGGTTGAGGGGCTGGCCGAGGAGATCGAGACGGTGGCCGAGGAGATCGAAGCCGTCTGCTGGGGCTTCGACGCGCTGGACATCCGCATCGCCAAGGACGACGCCGAGCGGGCACGTGTCTGGGCGGCCCGCAAGGGTGCGTTCGGGGCCATCGGCGCGATCACGCCGGACTATTACACGGTGGACGGCGTGGTGCCGCGCAGTAAGCTGCCGGAGGTGCTGGCCGAGATCGGCGAGATCTCGAAGCGCAGCGGCCAGCGCATTGCGAACGTCTTCCACGCCGGCGACGGCAACCTGCACCCGCTGATCCTCTTCGATGAGGACGTGCCCGGCGAGACCGAGCGCACCGTCTCTGCGGGCGCGGACATCATGCGGCTCTGTGCCGAGGCCGGCGGGTCGCTCTCTGGCGAGCACGGCATCGGCATGGAGAAGAAGGATTTGATGCCGCTGATCTTCTCCCAGGACGACGTGGCGATCATGCTGCGCGTCAAGGCGGGGCTTGATCCGCTGGGTACCTGTAACCCGGACAAGGTGTTCCCGACGCCCGGACGGTGTCTGGAGATGTTCGCGCGTAAGGGCGCGACAGCCGGCTGGTAGCAAGGGCGCCGGATGCGGCCCCGGCCGCTCCTGGACCCCTGGACCGAGTAGTACAATCGCCGGCAACGGTTGGGGCTGGGCGGCGTGCTCATCGTCCCCACGACTGCGGGCGGAGGATGAGCGGATGGCAGATGCAACGGACGGCAGGCCGGCGGGTGCTGGCCCGGCCGACCTTCAGGGCGCACTGAGCGCCGCCGATGTCGAATGGCGCGAGCTTGCAGCAGACGATAGCACGTTCGTCGTGGACGGTGTGCGCCCCTCGCTGGTGTGCGCCCCGAAGACGGTCGATGGCGTGGCAGGGGCAGTTCGCGCCGCGAGCCAGGCCGGCGCGGCGGTGATACCGTGGGGCGGCGGGACGCGCATGTCGCTCGGGCTGCCCCCGCGCGCCGCTGATCTGGTGGTACAAACGACTGGCCTGAACGAGATCGTGGAGTACGAGCCGGCCGACTTGACGGTGACGGTGCAGGCTGGCATGACGCTGGCCGACTTGCAGGCCCGCCTGAGCGCCGAGGGCCAGATGCTGGCGCTGGACCCGGCAGCCGCCGACCGTGCGACCATCGGCGGGCTGATTGCTGCCAACGCCAGCGGCCCCCTGCGCTTGCTGTACGGCACTGCGCGCGACCTCGTCATCGGCACGCGCGTCGTGAATGCGGACGGCATCGTCAGCAAGGCCGGTGGGCGCGTCGTCAAGAACGTGGCCGGCTACGACCTGAACAAGCTGTACGTCGGCTCGCTTGGCACGGTCGGCGTCGTCGTTGAATTGAGCTTCAAGCTCCATCCGCTGCCGCAGAATCAGGGGATGTTGCTGGCGTCGTTCGCGTCTGCTGACGATGCGGCGGCGGCGATCTCAGCGCTGATGCGCTCACCGCTGGGGCCGGCCGCCATCAACTTGCTGGACCCGGTTGCGGCAGCCGACCTGCCCGGCAGTCCGACGATCTCGGCTGACGGCGTGCTGCTGGTCGTGGCGGCGCTTGGCTTCGAAAAGGCGGTGCAGCGGCAACTGACCGACGTGACCGCGCTGTGCAGCAAGGCCAGCGGCACGGTCGCCTTGCGCGAAGGTGCAGGCCTTGACGGCGTCTGGACCGTCCTGCGGGAGTTCACGGACCCATCAACGGGGGGCGTGGCACTCTTGAAGCTGACGGTGCCGCCGGCCCGTAGCGCCGTTGCCCTGACGACGGCCCGCTCAGTCGCCCGCGCCGGCGGCTTCGAGCCGAGCGTGCTGGCCCACGCCGGCAGTGGCGTCGTCTACTTCAAGCTATCGCCGTCTGACTGGGACGCCGATGCTATCAGCCGTCTGGCGGCGCTGGTGACGCAGTTGCGCGGCTACGTGCGCGGTGAGGGCGGCAGCCTCGTGCTGGAAGCCTGCCCAACCGCGGCGAAGGGACTGGACGGCGGCATTGACCCGTGGGGCGACGTCGGCAGCGGCTTCCCGGTGATGCGGGCGCTGAAGCAGAACCTCGACCCGAAGGGCACGCTCAACCCCGGGCGCTTCGTCGGCGGGCTGTAAGCCGTAGGCGATCTGCCGGTCACGGCTAGGAGCGGCCCGACCGTCACCGTAGCTGAGATGGTCTGGCGACGTGAGCAGCGGGCGGACCGCAGAAGTGCGTCCGCCCGGCCCTATTCTTCGATCAGTTCTGGCTCGCGGCTGCGCCAGTGTTCGGTGAGGCGTCCCAGCCGGCCGGCTGATGCTTCTTCGGCCAGTTCCAGGATCATCAGCAGGGCCTCGCGATGTGACGGCACCGCCTCGCCGTCTGAGAGCGAGCGCCGGACGTGCTCCCAGCGGCGCAGTTCCTCGTCGCTCAGGTGCAGTGTGACTTTGTGTGTGCGGTCGTGAAGGATGAACATGTGAGACAACGTGCCCGCGTTCCCTTCGTCAGGAGCACGACAGAAGTATAGCCCGTGAGACAGTGCCCGGCCGGACCGACCCGCTACTGTGGCGACACCGCGCTGTCGGGGTTGCCTGCGCCCGCGAGGCGCGCCCACCAGTCCGCCGGGGCGTCGGCTACGGCCTGCCAGGACGGCGCGGCCGCCTCGACCCACCACGGGGCCGGCGACGACGGCCCCGTGCAGGCGTTGACGGCATCCTCGTCGCCGGCCGTGCCGAGCGGCACGCGGCAAATCTCCTGCGTCGTCGTGGTCGTGGCGGTCGTGACCGTTGTTTGCGTCGTGCCTGTCGTGGTCGTGGTCGTCACGGTATTGGTTGTCGTCGTGTTGTCCGTCGCCGTCGTGGACGTGAGGGTCGTCGTCGTGCCGCACGGGAAGATGGTGGTCGTTGACGTGACCGTCTCGGTGACGCTGGCTGGAGTAAAGAAGGAGGTTGTGGTCGTGGCGGTGGTTGACGTGATGGTCGCCGTCGTCGTCTCGGTGGTCGTCAGCGTCGTGTCAGTGGTCGATGTCTGCGTCGTGGTGGTCCGGCCAACCGACGTAGCCGTGGCAGGAATACAGATCGTCGATGTAGCCGTGGTCGTCGTCGTTTCCTGGCCCTGGATCGTGACGATTTCATCATCATCGTCGTCTTTGCTCTGGTCCGACGACGACGGTCGCGGACCCTCGTCGTCCCGCTGGGTGCCCTGGCGGTTGGCCAACTCGATAATGCGGAGGGCCATCAGCGTGCCGTCCGGCAGCCGCTCGATCTCGATCCGGACCTGCTGGTCCTGCTCGAACGAGTCTGAGAGCTTGTCCTTGAGCCAACTCAGATTGATGACGTATGGCATCTTCGCGCCGCTGTCGTCTGAGATCAGCGTGAGGGTCTCGCTCGGCGCACAGGCGCGCCCGCTCCGCTGGCCGCAGTCAATGATGCCAACCAAGGTGAATGACGACCGAATGACGGGCGGTTGCTGCGTTTCCAGGCGGACAAACAGCGCGAGGATCACGATGCCGACGATAACGGGCCAACTGCGGCCAACGGTGTGCTGCATGTCTCTCCCAGAAGAGTGCCTGCGTAGTCGCGCGGCTCGATCATTCCCGGCTGTGCGCCATCACAAGAGCGACGCCATTGTACCGAACCCGACCACCGTATGACCGTCGCCCGGCCCCACATTCGGGCGGTCGAAGCCGGTGCTGCTGCGCGCGTGAATGCCGGTCACGGTATTGCGCGTGTTTCTTGCTGGTACGGAGGCCGCCGATAGCTGAAAATACGATGGTTCAGACAGGCGACCCCTGGTATCCTTCGCAGGCGCCCCAGGCCACACACGCGAGTGTAAGCTAACGAGAACAATTAGTTAGAGCTAAGATCATACAGTGCAGCGCTCGCCGGTGTGGGCGGTACACTGGATGGCTGGTCTGGTCTCTGCGCCCAGCCGGACGTCGAGGCGTCGGCAGGGAACTGGTCAGGGCGAGCAGTTCGTGGTCCATCCTGGCGGCGCAGGAGTCGGCTGACGCGACCCACCGGATCCCTGAGGCCGTGGGCGCTGGCCTGACACGTGCGCTCTGTGTCCAATCTGGAGGATGTCTCAATGAGTGATGAGAACGCCCGGTTCCGCGAAGAAAAGGTTCCGGTCCCCATCGGCCCGTGGGAGGAAGAGTTTGGCTGGCGCGTCGAGGAGGCGTTCTGGTCGTACTTCAACCGGTCGGAAGACCCCGAGGGCTGGAACCGCAGATGGATCGTCGAGCGAGATGTGCCGTGGGACGCGGTCGGTCGAGAGCCGATCAGCGATGACGCGGCGCTGATGATCGAATCGTTCTTTGCGGTCGAGAGCTTTTTGCCAGACTTTGCCGAGAAGGGCCTTGGCTACTATCGGTCGATGGTCGGGTTATCCAACACCCACATCAATTGGAGCTATGAAGAGCTGAAGCACGGCCGCACCTTGCAGCTTATTTTGGAGCGGTCCGGTGCCCGCACGCCGGAGCAGACCCGCGAATTCCGGCTGGAACTGGCGCGGAACCAGTGGACTATGCCGTATCCGACAGCCCGGCAAATGCTCATCTACGCCGCGTTTCAGGAGAAGGAGACGCAGCGCAATTACGAGCACCTGCGTGGCGTGCTGACGACCGGCGGCTCGTTCGGCGCGGGCCAGGGACTCCGGATCATTGGCCGTGACGAGGCGTTCCACCACGCCTTTTACAAGGATCTCGTCAAGATGATGCTTGAGCATGACGAGGTCGGTACGGCCCAGGATATCCAGAAGGTTGCGACGAGCTTCCGCATGCCGGCCCAGCACTTAATGCCGAACATGGAGGACCGCGTGCGCGTGATGGTCCGCCACAAGGTTTTCGGCAAGAGACAGGTCCGAGACGAGGCAATTAACCCGACCATCCGCGCGTTCGGGTTCCGCGACGCCGACGAGTTGCAGAGCGTCGCCGCCGCCCGCCCGCTGCCAGCCGGCGAGCACAAACTGATCCTGGCCCCCGGCGCGGAGTTGGACGATGACGACGCCGTGGCAATCGTCACCGCTGACTTGCCGGACACGTCACCCTCTGCCTGATTCATTCGTCAGTGGGCGTCCGTCTGCGCCGGGGTCGGCGGGGCTGAGGCCGTTCAGACGCGAGGTTTGACGCCCACCACCGTGAACCAGAAGCCGACGGCCGGGCCGAGGCCGACCGCAAACAGGGCTGTCCCGAGGCCCAACGGCCCGCCCAGCAGGTAGCCGCAGAGGGTGGCCCCCACCTCCATGACGATGCGGCTCGGGGCGGGGCCACGCCCTAGCAGCCGCATCAGGGCCAGCATGAAGCTGTCGCGCGGGCCGGCCCCCAGGCCGGCCCGAATGTAGGTGGCAATGCCAAGCCCTGAGACGGCCAGCGACGCCAACAGCATTGCGTAGCCCGTCAGGCCCGGCTGCATCTGTGGGATCAGGCCGCTGGTGAGCAAGAGATCCGTGAACCAGCCGACCAGGACGGCGTTCATGATGGTAGCGAGGCCCGGGCGTACGCCCGCCAGCCACGAGACGGCGACCATCAGCACCCCAACCAACTGACTGGCCTGCCCGAATGTGAGCGGCGTGTGCAGGGTGATGCCGTAGTGCAACAACTGCCACGGCGACAAGCCGGCGTTCGCCTGGAGGTTCAGGACGACGCCAAACGCAAAAATGGCCAGTCCCACCGTGGTGAGCGCCACCCGGCTCGCCCCGATCACCAGCCGTTTGCCTGCCCGTTGTGGGCGTGATGGCAGCAACTTCGTCCGCCCCCGCTCGTTTACTCTTACGTTGGGTGCCGCGATGCTGCCATCATGGTAGCGGCCGGTGCGAACGATCCGCCGGGGTCGGCCGGCGCGGCTCGTGACCGGCGACGACGAGAACGACTGCCACGGCGTAACGGAAACGCGCAAGATAGATTGGCGCTGTCGGTTGGACGACCGACGCTGCCAGCAGGCAGACGGGCAGCCGGTGCCATTGCACCGAAGGAAGGGACCAGGAGAGACGATGCCAATGTGCGTGACACGAGACTGGCTCGGCAGGGCAGCGCTAGGGCTGATGAGCGGCGCGCTTGCCCTGTCGGTGCTAACGACGGGCGGGAGTAGCACGCCTGGCATGGGCGCACGGGCCGCGCTTGCCGAAGACATCGACTGCTACAACGACCGTGACCTGTACGACATGCCAGAGTGCATCGAGCGCCGGGCTATCGACATTGCGAACGGCGAGCAGCCGAGTGAGGCGCAGGCGGCACCGCAGAACGCCGACGGCACCCCGCAGATAGGGAACCAGGAAACTCAAAACCAGCCGGCTCAGGGCGCGAGCAATCCACCAGCACAGGGTGCGTCCAACCCGCCGGCGCAGGGCGCAAGCAACCCGCCTGCGAACCAGCAGTCCAACACCACGCCGCCGCCGAGCCAGCAGGCCGCAGCGCCCGCTGGCGACGACGAAGACGAAGATGAGGACGCACCAGCCCCGCCGCGCGGCCCGCTGACCGACCCGCGACAGGCTCTCTTGCTGCTTGCAGACGCCGGCAAGGAAGCGACCGAATACAAGAACGAGGACGGCACCGACAAGTGGGGCAAGTTCGCGAACAGTCGTTACGAGCGCGACCGCTCGAGCGGCGCGAGTGCGCTTGGCCCGAACGTGATCGAGACGAAAGTCTGGGTCACGAAGGATGCCGAGACGGCGAAGCAGCTCTTCAAGGAGCAGGCTGCGGTCAAGAATTTCCCCGAACGCAAGGAAGGCGTGAAGGGGCCGGTCGAGAAGCTGAAGCCTCCAAGTGTCGGCGAGGAGTTCGCCTTCATCGGCGGCTTCTGGCAGGATGAGAAGGTCTGGCAGCACTGGCGGTTCGTGATTCGTCGCGGTAGCGCCGTTGCGGTCGTGTACCTGTTCGGTCGGGAAGAGTTCTTCCAGGATCAGAAGGACAAGGCCTGGACCGGGCACGGCGACTGGTACAAGACCACTGTCGCCGAGCGCATGTAGCAGCTAACTCGCAGCCCACATGTGGGCGAGCCGGCGCGATGCGCACCATGCGGAAGCCCCCTCCCAGCAACGGGAGGGGGCTTCTGCATGTCCCATGACCCTCTGGGTCTGGGGCTACTCGGCGAGGGCGCGCAGCTTCGGCAGCACGTCACGGCCGTACAACTCGATGAAGCGGACCTGGTCCAGCCCCGGCGCGTGGAAGACCAGGTGGGTGAAGCCGAGGTCGATGTACGGCTTGATCTTCGCCACCTGCTCGTCCGCGTCGTCCGAGACGATCCAGCGGGAGGCCACCGTCTCGATCGACAACTCGGAGGCCATGCGCTCCATCTCGCGGGGGTCCTCCACGCCGACCTTCGCCTCGGCCGGCAGGGCCAGCGCCGCCCACAGCCGGGTGTCCTCCAGCGCCTTGGTCTTGTCGGTGTCGTAGGACACCTTCATCTCGATCAGCTTCTCGATGCCGTCGTAGTCGCGGCCGGCGGCAGCAGCCCCCTCCTTCACGGCCGGCAGCAGCGTCTCGGTGTAGAGGCTCCAGGCCTTGCCGCTGGTGCAGATGAAGCCCTCGGCCACGCGGCCCGCCAGCTTCGCCGCCGACGCGCCAGCGCCCGCAATGTACAGCGGCAAGGTGCCGGTCGGCTTGTCGTAGACGGTCGCGTCGCGGGTGCGGTAGTACTCGCCCTGGAACGACACGTGGTCAGTGGTCCACAACTGGCGCATCAGGTCGATGGACTCCTTGAGCCGGCCGAAGCGCTCCTTGAAGCCGGGCCACTGGATGTCGAGGACGGCCACCTCGTTCAGCGACTCGCCGGTGCCGACGCCGAGGAAGATCCGGCCGGGCGACAACTGGTCGAGGGTGCCCATCGTCTGGGCGATGATGGCCGGGTGGTAGCGGAAGGTCGGGGTGACGACGCTGGTGCCGAGCTTGACGGTCTGGGTGCGCTGCCCGAGGGCGGCCAGCCAGGTGAACGAGTGTGGCGCGTGGCCGTCGGTGTGGTTCCACGGCTGGTAGTGGTCCGAGACGACCACGCTGTCGAAGCCGTTGCGCTCGGCCGCGACGCCGAAGTCCAACAGGTCTTGCGGGGCGAACTGTTCCGCCGACGCTTTGTAGCCAAGTGTGAGCTTTGCCATCTTCCCATCCCTCTGGTGTCTCAGGGCACCGTAGCGAGTGGCTGGCGGGCGCGTCAAGCCACGACGCGTCGCACAGAGGGAAACCACGAGCGGACAGCCGGCATTCCGGTGCGGCAAGAGACTCTGAGGTATCCATCCGCTCCGGGGCACCACGGACGATGAGAACGTCGCTGCGGCACTGGGGACTCCCTCTCTCCCGCTTGCAACGCGGAGAGGCGGCGACACGGGGATCCCGCGTCAGCGGAGGGGATGTCGGCGCAGCCGATGTTCGCGCCGCGCAGCGGCCGTCGTTCGTGACACGGGGAGGCCCGAAGGGCCGTGGGGATTGAGGGGCCTCATGATGGGTTGGAGGGGCACTGTAGTTCGTGAGGGGGTCGGGGGGTGAGGGCCATAGCCCGCCCGCCACCATGTTCGTGTCAAGCATCACGAGCGGGAGTTCGGGCTACCGGCGACCACCCGCGCGCCGGTCCAGGCCGTAGACGTACGCCAGCACTTCGGCCACGACTGCGTACAGTTCGGGCGGGATCGCCGCGCCCACGTCGATCTGGCTCAGGATCGCTGCAAGTTGTGGGTCTTCGGTGATCGGGACGCCGGCCTCTCGGGCACGCCGCAGGATCTCGTCGGCCACCAGCCCCTGCCCCGCCGCCGCCACGACTGGCGCGGTGCTACCGTTCGGATCGTAGCGCAACGCGATGGCGCGCCGAGGCTTGCCGTC
>Ga0105048_10010531_pt1 | contig 14648 bp, 14 predicted proteins | sample MAT05_FD_78382 | JGI IMG/M metagenome (GOLD analysis project Ga0105048, IMG submission 78382) | Freshwater microbial communities from Lake Fryxell liftoff mats and glacier meltwater in Antarctica - MAT-05 | ecosystem: Environmental > Aquatic > Freshwater > Ice > Liftoff microbial mat | place... | reverse complement strand
TAAGCAATATGATGCAAAAAGCCAAAATAATTCATTCAGAAGTTTGATTATGGATATTCAGGATGAGGCTGTTTTAAATTTATGGCGAAATCTGAATCAAGGAAAATAACAAACACACCCAAAGATGCAATTGACATTGAGGAGTTAGGGAAAATAAAGAAATCGAGACAAATTGAATCATGATTGTAAGCGCCGTTTGTATAACTTGGCATTTACTATTTTCGTCCAATCGTATCAATACCTAAAACAAAGCCGAAAAAACGGCGTTATATTTGATGGTTCAATCTTACATGATTAAAAGAGTGTTGTTTTTCATATTCGCAACGGCGGTAGTTGGTCTTTCTGCCCAATCTGGGGATGAGAAATTGGCTGCGCAGTATTTTGAGAATAAGGAATACGATAAGGCAATGCCATTTTACCAGGATTTGGCAGATGCGCAGCCAGAAAGCATCTATTTGTACGACAGATACCTGGCTTGTTTGCTTGAAACCAAGGCTTGGGAAAAAGCTGAAAAGTTGGTAAAAAAGCGCCAACGGAAATTTGGAAATGTGGAGCAATACAAGGTAGATGCGGGATATGTTTTAGAAAAAGCTGGAAATGGTAAAGAGGCCGAGAAGGTTTACCTGTCCATTATTAACAAGTTAAAACAGGAATATGGCGAATATACAAGGGTGGCCAATGCATTTCAGAAAAGGTTAAAATTGGATTACGCCATTCAAACCTATGAAAAAGGGGATAAGGCATTTGAAGGATTGACAGATTTTAGCAGCCAATTGGCTATGTTATATATGCAAACTGGCAAGCGTGAAAAGGGGTTGGACAAATATGTAACCATGGTCATCAATTCTGGCCTCCCCTTTGAGCAAAGCCAACAGCTTTTTGAAATGAACGTAACCGACAGTTTGGATTATGTGTTGTTGCGTGTGATTTTGTTAAAGCAGATTCAAAAAATGCCGGACAATATGGCTTTGGGCGAATTGTTAAAATGGACTTTTGTGAAGCAAAAAGATTGGAATGGGGCATTTGTTCAAACACGTGCTCTAGATAAAAAATTGAAAGAAAAAGGGCTTCGCATGATTGAATTGGGCGAACTATGCTTGAGCAATGAAGCCTATAGCGCAGCAGTTAAATGTTTTGAGTATATTAAAGAAATAGGAATAGACGGTCCTTATTATAGCGAAGGAGAATCAGGTTTGCTGGAGACCAGATACAAGCAACTGGTGAATGGCCCTATTATGGCAAACACTGAATTGAATGTGCTAAAATCGGAATTTGAATCATTTGTACAAAAGCGTGGATTTACGGATGGCAATTGGCGCGCAGTGAGTCGATTGTCTGAAATTTACATGAAATATAGCCATGAGCCTGAAAAAGCCGTTGATCTTTTAGAAGCATTTATTGCGACAATAGGAATAAATCGGCGTGCACAGGCTTATGCCAAATTAATGCTAGGCGATGCATATGTTATTGACGATGATGTTTGGACCAGTGAGTTGATGTATGCCCAAGTAGAAAAAGATTTTGAAGAAGATGCATTGGGACAAGAAGCGAAATTTCGTAGGGCACGGTTAAGTTATTTTAGGGGTGATTTTAGCTGGGCTAAAATCCAATTGGAAGTTTTGAAAGGCGCCACTACCCAGTTGATTTCCAACAATGCCATTGAACTTGCCCTCACCATTTCAGAAAATTTGGGAGTGGATAGCAATTATGTGGCGCTTGAAATGTTTGCCCATGCCGAGTTATTGCAAATGCAAAACAAACTGGATGAATCGGAAAAACTGCTAGATAGTATTCCTAAAAAATTTCCAGGTCATGCTTTAAGCGATGATATTTTGTTTTCTCGCGGACAAATTAGAGAAATGCAGGGAAGATTTGCGGAAGCTACTGAATTGTACGAAACTTTGGTTGTTGCTTTTAACCACGATATTTTGGCAGACAATGGTTGGTATGCTTTGGGTCAATTGTATGAATACAAACTGAACGACAAAACCAAAGCCATGGAAGCCTATAAAAAAATCATCCTAGATTTCCCAGGAAGTTTATTCAATGTAGATGCAAGAAAGCACTACCGCGCTTTGCGAGGGGATGATATTTAAAAACTAATTTCTAGCAGCGAACTTTATCAATTTTACGCATTCACATTCAAGCTGCGGCAATAAAGAGAAGTATTTGTTTGATACAAAATTCATTTCTTACCTTTGCCCAATGCGCCTTTTGCTCATTGTTGTTTTCCTTACCTCGTTTTTGGGTTTAAAGTCCCAATTGAGCAACGATATTTTTCGCGTACAACCTGCTCAACCTTCGACAAAGTGGGGCGCTACATTTGAAGGACTTCAATTTCTTAAAAACAACGAGTATTTCAACAATATCAATCCTGGTGTTACGCTTTTTGGATTTCAGGCCAAGGGGTTGCTGCATTACAAACTTTCTAAAGACGCAACTTTTAGCACCGGTTTGCTGTTACAAAAGGATTTTGGGGATGCTGGTTTTTTAACTAAGGCCATTCCACTCTTTAATTTTCGGATTGAAAATAAAAAGTGGTTGTATAATTTGGGAAATATTCAGCCCAATATTCAGCATAATTTAATTGAACCCATGTTAAATTACGAAAATCTATTTACCCAACCTGTGGAAATGGGTGTGCAAGCAAAGCGCAAAACCGCAAAGATGAATTATGACATTTGGCTGGAATGGAAACAAAAATTAAACGAAAATACAAGCAAACAAGAAATTTTGGTTTTGGGACAAAGCCTAGAAAATGCTTTATTTCATATTGGAAGTGTTACTTTAAGTAATCCTCTTTATCTTACTATATTTCATCAAGGTGGACAGGCGCTAAATACCAATAGACCCATAGCAACAAGAATCAATTCTGCAGCTGGCTTGAGGTTGAAAATCCAGGATACAGCATTTCTTTTAGAATCGTTTCTTTTAAATAGTTTTGATAATTCAAATACACCAACCCAGCCGTATACAAATGGTTGGGCAAGTATGACCAATTTGCGTTTTCGGATAAAAAAGCACCACCAAATTGCACTTACTTGGTGGTATGCCAATGAATTTACTTCCACTTTGGGCAACACTATGTTTAGCAATGTGAATTTAAAGAATCCTTATTCAAACAACGGCGTTCGCCGTTTGGCAATGCTCCGCTACGTTTATTCCAAGCCCATATTAGGGAGTAAATTATGGATAGATTTCCGTTTTGAACCCTACTACGATTTGGATTACAAAAAACTGGAATTTTCCAATGGATTGTATTTTAGGTATGTGTCTACCTTGGACATCAAAGTGCCTAGATCGTTGGGTAGTTTTTAAACTTTTTAATTTCCTAAATTTAAGGTATTAAAAAAAATTGTTATGGCGATTTCTAAATCCACGAAATACCCACTTAAATCCATTCACAAAACCAGGGTTTACTCTGTTACTGCTTGTAATATTGTAACAAAGCCCCCACTCAAAATAATCCGCTGTGGTTAAATGCACTTTTAGGCGATTTATTAGAACTAGATTGTCAGTAACATAAAGTTTTAAGCCTATACCTTCGTAATAAATGCGTTTTGATCGATCGGGTCGGTAAATATAAAATCCTAAATCTGTTACAAGACCAACCCTTCCAATCCTGTATTCATGCCCAGCCTGAATAGCCAATTCTGTAATTTGGTCAGGTCTTATTTTGCTGGGTAAAGGCTGAAACTTGGTAAAGACATAGGTTTTGTCAAAAAAGGAAACAACGCCTATTCTCCATTGTCTAAATTCATTGTGCGGATAAATGATTGTCGCTTCCACAAGGTAATTTACAATATTTCTTGGGTTGTCTATGCCTATTTGTCTTTTTCCCAGTCGGGCTGAAAATTCCCATTGGATATTTGTAGGCACTTTGTGAATTTGAAGTACATTCAAATAACGCGTACTTTTATCGCGGGCTTTAATTCCTAAAAGCACACTGGGCAAGTTAATTCCTAAATTGGGTTGGCTCCAATTTCCATTTGAAAAATGAGATAGCCCAATGCCAAGCTGTAAGTCGTTGTATTTGCCTATTGGGGTTTGCAAATAAGTATAAATTTGCATAAAACCGTTGATATTGCTTCCAATAGCACGGTTTAATGGATTGGTAAACGCATTGTATTGTTTGGTTAAATAGCCAACTCCGAAGGCAAACCTTCCCCTTAATGTTGTTTTAGATTTCAGATTTATACCTGCATCATAATACCCAAAAGCGGTAAAAGCGTTTCCATTTATAGATTTGCCAAGGTTAAAATAATTAACGCCTATGCCACAATATGGATGATTCTGTTTGATAGCTACTGAGCCCGCAGAGTCTATTTTCCAGGATCTGGATATTTCAAATCCCCGAATCGGAGCCATCATCTGCACCATATCTTCATGGTGTGGCACAAGAAAACCAGCAATAATTTTAGATTCCCAGGCTTTTTGAGCAAAAGCAGAGCAAGTAATAAAAAGAAAAACGGTTATTGAACTGATGCGCAGCACAATACTCGGTTATTTTGATTTTTTCTCCGTGGCGAGTACCATTTTTATACCCAAATTGGCACCTACCTGCAACACGTCCACCAAATCCTGCACGTTGGTTTGCTTATCCACACGCAATACCACATTTAGTCCAGCTTCAGGGTTTTTAGGATCGTTAAACTCATCCCTTAGTTTGGTAAGTCTTGCTTCTAACTCGTCATAAGCTACCTCATCCTGTTGCAAGTATATGTGTAAATCTTCACCTTCTCGTTTTACAGTCAAGGGCATGGTTCTGGGTACTATTTGACCTGGACTACCAGCCTTTGGAAGCTTTACAGGAAATACGTTGGGATTTGCAAGAGTGCTGGCAATAAGGAAGAACAACATTAAAAAAAACATAATGTCATTTAATGAAGAGGAATCTACCTCAACATCTTCCCGCCTGCGCCTGTGAATCTTCATAGTTAAGAAATTAAGAGTTGGTTTTGTTCAGCATTTCAAGGAAATTTAAGGACTGCTCTTGCAATTTTTCAGCAAAACGGTCTATTTTCCTTAAGAGCAATTGATATCCTGTGAAGCCAATAATTCCCACAGACAAACCAGCCAATGAAGTTACCATCTTAATGTAGAGTCCTTTGCTTATACCACCAATTTCCAAGGTACCCAATTGTGAAATGGTATAAAAAATGGTGATAACACCCCAAATTGTACCCACAAATCCTACCATCGGCGCTATTCTAGAAATTAAGCTTAGGTAGCCCAGGTTGCTTTCCATGGCACTCAGCTCTACATTGGCTCTGGTTTCCATTGCGCTTTCAATTTCGCGCATATTGCTGCCTAAAAATCGCAAGCCCGTTGCCACTACTTGTGATTGTGCGGTTGGGGTGCGTTCGCAGTAGCTTAAAGCCGCATCAGGTCTGTTTTGAGCCATATTGTCCTTAACTACGTTCATCATATTGAAATCCAATTTTGTTCTTCCAGAGATGTATAAAAATCTCTCAATGATAAAAAAGATTGCCAATAGCAAGAATAATAGCAGCACAATCATAATTGGACCGCCATTGGCCATCATTTCCAATACGGGTGCAGATGGGAGTTCGGCGGCCTTTTCAGCCCCTTGGGCGGAAGCTTTCTTTGCAGAATCAGCAACAGAAGAGCTGGCTTGTAAAAGCGTATTTAACAGATGCATAGTTGTAGTGCGAAAAAACTGATTTTTTTTGATTATTCAATACAGAGTTTTACCCAATTTGTGTTTTGGTGGTATAAAACTGTACATTTTCTCTCAATGGATTAACGTTGCCTTGATGTTTCTTATTGTGCAGCGGAAGATTTATTGGAAGGATTTTCTTGTTTTTCAATTCCAGCAATTCCACCGCTGATCACAAATTTCATTACCTGCCCACTATCTTGTTGGAAGGTTTTTACATGATCTTTGTGCACAATATATAAATCACCGGAAATGGCATAACTTGCAGGTATATATACTGCCAAGTGGTTTTCCCTCCCTAATATATTCATATGATGTTGGGTTATAAAACCAATTCTTTCAACGCCTGGCGAAAATTCTACGAGTACGGGTTCTGTAAATTTCTTCTTATCTCCCACAAAGGCCTCTGTCATATCTTTTGTAGTTCCAAAAATAAACTTTAAACCGGGTGCCTTTTCAATAATGCCTTCGAAAAAATCAATAATTTGCCTGGCCACCACACCCCGGGTAAAATAACCAGTGGCAAAAATAAACACCACTATGCCCAATGTGTAAAAAACCACTTGTTTGGCACCCAATTCCTGTTTGATGAGCACATTAGAAATTCCACTAATAATCCAAGCAATAATCCCGGCGGTAATGGCAAATGGGAGTAAAACCAGTAATCCGCGCAGAAAATAATTGAGTAAAATTTGGTAGGTAGATTTTACCTTTTCGCTGTGTGTTGAATGTGTCATGGATTTTTGTTTTGTGGGTAATTCATCAAATCTAGGCCAATATCCCTGCGAAAATATTTGCCTTCGTATTCAATTTTGTCGGCCAATTCGTTAGAAATAGCCAATGCCTCTGAAATATTTTCTCCTAAGGAACTCACGGCCATTACCCTGCCGCCGTTGGTGAGGGTTTGGTCGTCTTTGAATGCTGTGCCTGCATGAAATAGCATTGAATTCACTGGGATTTCTGGCAAATGCATCATTTTTCCCTTTTCTATTTCGCCAGGATAACCCCCTGAAACCAAAAATATGGTTGCAACGAATCTTGGATCTAGTGCTAATTCCAATTTGTCCAAGGTATGGCCAGCAATGGCATCAATGAGTTCTCCCATGTCGGTTTTTAATCTTGGAAAAATAGCCTCAGTTTCTGGGTCGCCCATGCGCACATTGTACTCAATCACTTTAGGATTTCCGTCACAGTTCATCAATCCTATAAATAAAAATCCCTTAAAAGATTGACCCTCTTTTTTTAACCCTTCAAATGTGGGTTTTGTTATCCTTTCCTCCACCTTTTGCATAAATTCAGCATCCGCAAATGGAACCGGACTAATTGCGCCCATTCCACCGGTATTGGGCCCAGTATCTGCCTCACCTATGCGCTTGTAATCTTTGGCCGAGGCTAAGGTTTTGTATGTAATTCCGTCACTCACTGCAAAAACGCTGATTTCAATACCTCTTAAGAATTCTTCAATTACTACTTTGGAAGAAGCATTGCCAAATTTTGCCTGAAGAATCATCTCATCCAGGGTTTGCTTCGCTTCTTCTAAATTTTCAGTAATGATGACGCCTTTTCCGGCCGCCAATCCGTCTGCTTTTAACACATAGGGGGGTTCTAAACTTTCTAGAAAGGTTTTTCCTTCCTTAATATTCGATTGATTTGCTGTAAAAGATTTTGCGGTGGGTATGTTATGCCTTAACATAAAATCTTTCGAAAAGTCTTTGCTCCCTTCAAGTTGGGAAGCCCATTTATTTGGACCTGCAATGCGAATGGAGGTTCCGTGTATAGCGTTTTTTTCTTCTATAAAATCTACAATGCCTGCAACAAGAGGGTCTTCACTGCCAGGTAAAATCGTATCGACACTATTTTCCTTGCAAAATGAATAAATGGTTTCAAAATCTAAAATTCCAAGGGTAACGTTTTCACCACAATACATGGTGCCTGCGTTGCCAGGCGAAATCCAAAGTTTTTCGCACAATGGACTTTTCGAAAGATAATGCGCAAATGCGTGTTCCCGACCTCCAGATCCCAAAAGTAGAATTTTCACACTGCAAAAATACTTGATTCTGGCTATTAATTTTGGCTCAGATAAAATGATGCCGCAGCAGCAATCACGGCAGTTTCGGTTCGCAGCACATTTTTACCCATCATTACAGGCTTAAAGTTGAGCCCAATGCAATCGTTAAATTCTGTTTCTGAGAAATCCCCTTCTGGACCTATGAGCAATAGATGAGCCTCCGCGGGGTTTGAGAATGTGAGTGGTAAACTTTCGACTCCAACTTCAACTTTGGCAATCCATTTGTTTTTGATTTCTAGTTTTAGAATGTCCTTCCATTTTAGCAATTCTATGTTGGGTAACCAAGCTCCATGGCTTTGCTTCAATGCCCCAATAGCAATTTTTTGCATCCTTTCTAGGTTTAATTTGTTGCGTTCGGATTTTTGCCCATCAAAGAAAACAATAGATGAAATGCCCATTTCAGTGCATTTTTCTACCATCCACTCCATTCTATCTGTAGATTTAATAATACCGCAGGCTATGGTTAAAAGTCCTTTGCGTGGATGTATTTCCGATTTGTGAATCTGCGCAGAAAACAATCTTTTTTCAATATTGTTTATGGTTCCATAATAATAGTCACCCAAGCCGTTCGTGAATTCTATTTGGTCTCCTACTTTAAATCTTAATGTACCAATGGCATGGCGTGTTTCATTCTCGTCAAATAGGGCATTCTTGTCTTGAATGGTGGATGTATAAAATGTGAATTTACCTGGCATTTTTTAACTTTAAAGTATAAAAATCAACTGTATTTGCAATATTTTTAACCAAACTTTGGTTGTTATTTGTAAATTGAATTGAAATAAAAAGTTTACCATCTGATTTGTGGTTGCCACTCGCAATGGTTGCAATATTTCCATCAATCCAACCAGCCAATTCCGGATTTAATATTTTAAAATCTTTTTTCAATGGCTTGCAATTTGCCAAAAACCAATAGGTATCATTGTTAGGATTATTCGCTGGGTTGTAGGTTTTTTTGGATGTAAAAAAAGTACTATTGTTCTTTTCACTTGAAATCCAAAAAGGGATTCCCAAAATCGATTTGAGTTTGCGGTTTTTATACGCACTGTCCCAGTGTGTTTTCGTTTTCCATAGGTCAGAACTGTTCCTAAATTGACCTGCAATTCTTGGAATTGTTTTTGGTGTCTTTTTTACAATGGTTTGCCTGTTAAATTCTTCATCCGTAATATATCCAATGGTAGAAGTGTAAATGGTATCCAATCCAATAAAATAAAAACTGAAATTGCCTTCCGAATGGTTAAAAATACCTGTTGTATCCATACCAGATTTATAAATAAAGTTTTTGGTTTTACTTTCAAATTTAGGAAAAACACTAAAAAAGGTTTGTGGAATATTTATATACAATGGAGTGGATTCGCTATTTACAGGCTGAATGCCGTTAATTTGAATATTTTCCAAAAGGAGTTGCAAACCATCATTTATTCCCGCAGTATTTTTGTGGTAAATCAATTCAATATAAGAACCTTTGTTTTTTTGATTGGGAAACACCATCGACCATTTATACGGTAAAGAAATCCATCCAGTAAAAACAATGCCGTTTAAATCTTGCTGTGCTAGTTTGCTGGCTATTGAATCTTTTAAGTTTGATTGATTCTGAATTTTTGGTTGTCCATAAAACGCGTAAAAGAAATCAGATTTAATGTAAAAAGTAAAATTGTCTTTCATCCATACATCTTTTTCGGGGTTGTATTTGGCTAGTAAAGTTTCCTTTAGAAATGCGTTTAATTTATTTTTATCGGAAATATAGATAATTCCTCCATGGTATTTCTCTATAAAGGATCCTACAAGCCAAAGGGGTTTTACAAAATCCAAACCTGCATTTTTAACCATGTTTTTTAAAATCCCAGTATCTGTATTTTTAAATTCCTTGGAGAAAAGCAATTGCTCTATAATTATGTGCGAATTTACCACACACAAGTATTCGTAGTCGGAGGGTAGCACCACTTCTCTATTGATCTTAGGGTGTTTCCAAGTATAATAGAATATGGAGGCAGTTGCGGTTAGAACAATAAAAATTCCACCCAAAAAATACCATTTTATTTTCCGCGAAATGGGCATTAATCGTACATCAAATCAAGCATTTCCATCATGTCAATCAGCGAACAACGGTTTTTGTTTTTAAAATCAAAATTGATATTAAAATGATTCATCGATTTCTGACAAGTAATGGTTGCTTTGTTAATTGAATTTAACGCTACAACGCCTTTATCCTTAAATATGGGACTTATCAAACTTATTTCTCGGAGGAGATTGCTAGACCCGATTCCGTTCAATTCAAAATAGACTGGCATTGCTGCAATGGTCTCTACATAATTTGGGTCTAATCCAGGTGGCATTTTTAGGTAATCTGGGTTTGTGTATAAGCTATCATTGGTAACGATTAGTGCATTGGCAGTTTTTACCATAAATATAGGATAAAGGTAATTAGTACCAATATCCTTGATATAATAGATGTTGTTTCTCCTTGTTAGAAATCTATTTTTAATAAAGGGCAACAACAGTTTGTCTAAGTTTTGTTGATTTTCTGTTTCAAAAATGGAAACAAACTTTGGATATTCATCCTCTTTAAATTTTGTGGTAGCTATATAATTGCCTTCTTCATCGTATTCCCAAGATTGATATGAAGTTCGGGATTTGACAATTCCTGTTACTGCGCTAATTGCATTGCCAGAAAATGTGTGGTAAAGCATATCTTTATCCATTAAGGTATACATTAGTTCTGTTACTGTAAATCCGATTTGGTTAAAATTGTTTCGTATTTGCATATTTCCTCTGCTTTTTTCTGCTGTAATTCTATATTGTTCTACGCCTGCGAAGTACAAATCAATAAGTGCGCTATGTTTAAGGTTTTGAGAAGTGATGGAAGCTACTTGTGGCGTTTTTATGTAATCAAATAATTTTATATTTACAGAAGCCCCGGTAATTTGGTTTAAATATTTTTGCACGGAATCACTCATTTTTAAATTGTAATTCATATCGGTGCTGCCATTGTTAAAATCTCCGTGCCCCATTAATACAAGTTCCCCTAAAAACTTCCCCAATGCGGTTTCATTGTAAATGGAACTATCACGATGACGTTGATATTCGCCCATCGAATCAGTATAAGAGTAGGAGCCAGCTTCTTTTACAACCATTTTAAATCCGTATGTATAATCCATCCAATGAAAAACATCTTTCTGAACCGCAGATTCTGTTGCAAATTCTTTGTTTTCATAGATAATACCCTTTTTGGTTTTGGGCAAATTATGCATATCTTCTAAATATTTTTTTACCCCGTTCTCTTTTTTACTCCAAAAAATATTTTCTTTTATCACCCTTTGTTTTTCCCACCAAGCACGGAAAGCTTTCATTAAAGAATCGTCGTCATAGTGGTATTCTTGGTAGGAAGGTTCTTCGACGTAATCTGGCACATATGCAGTGCTATCATAGTCAATTCGATTCGTATCAATTTCGGGTATTTGAGGTTCTGCAGTACCGGTGGGCTCATGGGTGTTTTTTATTTGTCTGATGCTATCTATAACCAACCTTACACTATCCAAAGCACGGTCATATTCGTATTCGTCGTCGTTATAGTAATAAGAATAATTTCCATTCATTATGACGCATAGATCCGAAAAAATTGCTACATACAACGCATTTTTAGGAGACATAAAATAATTCACTTTACCAGATTTAGATGGACGTAATCTTTGATCTTCCCACTTAATTTCTTTGTTGAATTTTTCAATCACTTGAATTGCTTTTTTTGCGGAAACCAATGGAATTAAATACATCGTTGCGCGCATGCTGTCGTTGGTGCCAATGGCAATTAGTTTTTGTTTTATATCGGCGCCACTTTCATTGAGGTTGCCTATCATGCGTCTGTTTAGTTCTTGAAAATTCACGTATTCGTTGCTGTCTTTAGACTTTAACAATTTGTAATTTGACATTTTATTCAAGTCAATTTTTTTTCCAAGTGTTCCCAAATTAAAGGACATAACATAGGTTGGGTTATTTGGAATAAAAGAATATTGGGCAATACTATTGGAACAGAGTGAAGCCACCCATAAGATAGAAAATATATGTTTCATTTTCTGCAAAAATAACCCTGACTTATCATAAAACGATGCTTGTTCTCATTGAAATGTTGATAATTATGTTTGGCATAAAGCCAATATTTTATAAATTTGTGACAGTTTCATGACAATATGAGGGCCGAGAAAAAGGAAAACATATACAAAGCTGCATTGGGTATGATTAAAAAGACCGGTGTACATGGGCTTGCTATGGGCCAACTTTCTAAAGAATCTGGCATTGCCGCGGGAACTTTTTACCATTATTTTGCTTCAAAGGAGGCAATGTTGCAAGAAACTTTCTTGTATTGTCATAAAAGGGCAGTGAATTTGGGCTTAGCTTCATTAAAAATAGAAGGATCATTCGAAAAAAAATTTACAAACCTTATTTTGTCTTGGTATACCCATTTTGGTAACAATCCGGTTGAATTGTATTTTGTGGTAGAATCTGAGGCAGGCAATTCGGTTTCTAAAAATACAATATTGGATAGCAGAGAGTATTACAAAGAAATTTATGATTTTATTCAATTTGGAATCAATCAATCCTTCTTGGGTGAAATGGATCCTAATTTTTTGGTTCAATGCATGTTAAGTCAAGTTTTTAATGTAATTAAATATTCTGATTTGATGGAAACCAAAATTACTGAAATTGCCCTGTTGCCAATGTTAAATGTTATTTGGGCGGGTTTTAAAACCAAAGTTTAATTAGTGAAGCGCGGCTCTAATTGGCAGCGATTGTATAATTCGGGCTTCCTCGGAAGCAAACGCCAAAAGTCTCGAATAAACCCTTTCTTCAGAAAAATAACCTAGAGCCATTTTAACAAAAATATGGGCATGTTTAGCCTCAGATGCCCACAAACGGTGAAACAATTTTTTTTCTTCACTGCCTTCATCCAATCGGTCCCAGATGAGTTTGAATCTTTCGGCGCCGCGGGTCTCGAATAAACTTGCCAAAAGCATGCGATCTAAGAATCGGTCATCACGTCCATGGCGGCAGAAGTTTAGCATTTGTTTTATATATGGGTCTTCATCTATCACATGGTTGAGGGTTTTTCCGCGTTTTGCCAAAAGTGAATAAACATCTCTAAAATGTTCCAATTCTTCCAGCGCTGTATCAATCAATTCCGGCAAGATATCAGTTCTATCCGGGTACTTAGCTACAAAACTCATTGCCATATTGCTTGCCTTGCGTTCACAATCGGCATGGTCTTGCAAAAAAGCATCAAAATTTTGCATCACACAATCGAGCCATTCTACAGAGGAAGCGCATTGCAATTCAACGGAGAGTTTCATGCGTCAAAGTTAGGGGATTATATAAGCAGGAAATAGGGTAATTTGGAAAATGAGAGTATATAACTTATATTTGGAAAATGAAAATTGAATTTAAAATAACAGTGTTAATGTATTTTCTTTTTATTGGAAATATTAGAGCCCAGAACGCATTCAAATTTTGGCCGACTACGCTAGGTGCAAATATTGGCACAGGATTTATTTATGGCGAATTGAATAAGCATAAATTTGCCTCGCATGTCGGATTGTTTGCAGAATGGAAATTGGGGAAATATTGGCGCCCGGCCATCCAGTTAACCAACTGCAACTACAAAAGTGCGGCTAATGACATTGGTTTTTCGCCTAGTGTGGGTATAGAAAATGATAAAAATAACCTTAAACTCATCAGTACTTCGCAGCAATTATCTTTATCAATGGGCTATAATATTTTACCTGATATTTTAAATAAAAGAAAAATTAATTTGGCAATTCAAATTGGTTTTGGTTTTATTTCTGCAAATTCCATCCTTAAATATACGGATAAGAGGGATAGTTTAGGGACAATCAATCCAAATGCAAACTATGGAAATAGTGTAACCGAAACTTACGAAGGCCGCCATTTCATTGTGCCAATGGGTCTTGTCTTGGATTTTAAACTCAATCAGCACTGGTTTTTGGGTGCGCAGGCACAGTTTATTCAAACAGTTACTGACCATCTGGATGTAGTAAATGTGCCCAACAATATGTTTCTGTTTAACGACAAGATTGCTAATTTTTGGCTGAGAATAGGCTACACAATTGAATGATCACGAAATTAATTTCCCGTCAGTTTCTAATATTAAATGGCAAACATCTAACATCCCACTTCGCAACATCAAACGCCGCAACGTCAAACGTCAAACATCAATAATTACCTCCCCCAACTGCTCCCATCCTTTCCATCTTTAATTATGAAACCCAATGCTGTAATTTTATCGCGAATTTGGTCACTTAGTGCGAAATTTTTATCCGCTTTTGCTTGGGCACGCATTTCAAAAAGCAATTGCATAAGGCCGTCCAATGAAGGATCATCAGCAACAATTTCTTCTTTTATGCCTAAAATATTAATTAAATAATCATCGAATAATTCATTTAATAATTGCAAATTAATGGCATTTATTTTTAATTTACCATCATTCACCAAATTGATTACACGGGCTGCTTCGAACAATTCAGCAATTGCCTGTGGGGTATTTAAATCATCGTTTAATGAAGTGAGAATGTTGTTTTTAATGTCAATAACTTCGTATTCATTTTCATTGGAAGTAGCTAAAGATTTTAATAAATATCCTGCATTCCACAACCTTTGTAAACCTTTTTCTGCCGCCAATAAAGCATCGTTGCTAAAATCCAAAGTGCCTCTATAATGGGCTTGCATTATAAAAAAGCGGAGGGTCATGGGGCTATAACTTTTATCCAATAATGGATTATTTCCGTCAAACAATTCCATCACTTGTATGCCATTGTTTAAACTTTTTGCCATTTTTTGTCCATTGATGGTTATCATGTTATGGTGCATCCAATATTTTGCAGGGTTGTGTCC
>Ga0105048_10010530_pt1 | contig 14650 bp, 9 predicted proteins | sample MAT05_FD_78382 | JGI IMG/M metagenome (GOLD analysis project Ga0105048, IMG submission 78382) | Freshwater microbial communities from Lake Fryxell liftoff mats and glacier meltwater in Antarctica - MAT-05 | ecosystem: Environmental > Aquatic > Freshwater > Ice > Liftoff microbial mat | place... | reverse complement strand
CTTTTCGAACCAGCGGAATTTCAGCCAATACTTCCTCCAGCTTGGTTTCCATTTTCAGCTCCTTAAGCTGGTTCCTGAAGTTGGAAAGCATACCCCCGGGAACTTGATAGAGAAGTGCGTCGCTATCCACCCGATCGTTCACCGGACTCATCACCGCTGTCAGCTCGTTCGCTACTTTTTCGAAGTGTCGACGAAGTTTCGTCAGCCGGGCGAGATCGTAAGAAGGCGCTCGCGGATTCCCTTGAAGGAGGGCGAGCATCCGAACGGTGTCTGGTTGGCCGGTGCCATTGGCAAACGGAGCGATCGAACAGTCGATCACGTCAGCTCCAGCCGCAGTCACTGCGACATACGTTGCACCGGCAAGACCCGCGGTATCATGGGAATGCACCGTCAGCGGCACATTGCTGTGCCGTGCTTTGATGCCACGAACGATTTCGTAAGCGACGGAAGGCGGAAGGAGGCCAGCCATGTCTTTGAGACAAATGGAGTCCACGCCCGACTCCACCAACTCATCAGCCAATTGGCCGAACATCTCCGGCGTGTGAACCGGACTGGTCGTGTAGCAAATCGTGCCTTGAGCGTGCTTGCCGAGGGCGCGCACCGCCTTGATCGCGGTCTGCACGTTCCGCATGTCGTTGAGTGCATCGAAGATTCGAAAGACATCGACTCCATGGTTGGCCGCGCTGCGCACGAACGCCTCCACCACATCATCCGGGAAACTCGTGTACTGAACGATGTTCTGACCACGCAGAAGCATCATGTGGGGAGTCTTTGGCGAGAGCGGTTTCAGCGCATCCAACCGGCTGAAGGGGTTCTCACCCAAGAACCCAAGGCAGGAATCGATCGTTGCCCCACCCCAGGTCTCCAACGCGCCAAAACCGAGTTCATCGAGGTCAGAGGCCGCCGCCAACATTTGGGACGTGGTCATTCGAGTGGCGGCGAGCGATTGATGGCCGTCACGTAACACAGTGTTGTTAAACTGGACCGGTTTCATGATGCGGGGCTCGGGGAGGGCTGCCAATTTGGAGAACGCATGACGCGACTCTAGCGGGAACTCTCCCTTCAGTCTATGCCGCACTTGCCGTATTTGCCGCATCTTTTGCGACCTAGAACAAGTCCCGTTCGGTCATATTTTCAACCGTAGCTGATCAAAAAAATCGCCCGACCTTTTCAGATCGGGCGAATAACGACTTGGAGCTAGGCTCTACAAGTCGTTTTGGCGGGAGGGAAACGGAGTAAGCCGCAGCCCCCGGCATTTGACAAGCACAATCTCTTGCCGCGGGTTGATGATCCTGATTATTCCAAAAAAAAGAACCGCAAATCTTTCGATTCGCGGTTCTTGAGCGTCTCGCGCCCGTGGAACAAGTCGACCGGTCAGGCGGATGTCGCCGCCGGTGCCGGCGCGTTGTCCGCAACGTTCAGCTCTTCGCCAAAGGGCAACGAGATCCGTAGCTGTTTGAACGCCGGCAAGCCCGTGCCCGCAGGAATCAAATGTCCCATAATGACGTTTTCCTTGAAGCCTTTCAGATGATCCACCTTGCCGAGCGTGGAGGCATCCGTGAGCACTCGGGTCGTCTCCTGGAAGGAAGCGGCGGAAATGAACGATTCCGTCTCCAGCGAGGCCTTGGTGATACCCAGGAGAATCGGTTCAGCCTCCGCGGGTTTACCACCCGCCTCTTCGATTCGCCGATTGTCGGCCAAGAACGAAGCGCGATCGACCTGTTCACCCCAGAAGTATTCGCTGTCGCCCGGATCAGTGATCCGAACTTTACGAAGCATCTGTCGGATGATGATTTCGATGTGCTTGTCGTTGATCGTCACACCCTGCAGGCGGTAGACCTCCTGGACTTGGGAGATGAGGAAGTCGTACAGCGCGCTTGGCCCGAGAATTTCAAGAATCTCGTGGGGATCTGCCGATCCCTCAGTGAGGTGCTGACCCTTGTGGACCACGTCGCCTGGCTGGACGATGATATGTTTCCCCGTTGGGATCAGATGTTCCTCTTCCTGGGCAGTCTCATCGTTCATCACGACCAACTTGCGCTTACCGCGGACGGTCCCCTCAAAGGAAACAATGCCATCGATACGCGCCATCTCCGCGGCATCCTTCGGCCGGCGGGCTTCAAACAGCTCGGCCACGCGCGGAAGACCGCCGGTGATATCCTTGGTCTTCGAAGCTTGACGAGGTGTTTTGGCGAGGAGCGCACCCGGAGCAATCAAGTCACTCTCGTTCACCACGATCTGAGCTCCCACCGGGATTGAATAGGCCGCGAGGGGTCGATTCGCTCCATCACGCACTTCAATCTGAGGATTCAAGTCTTCCTTGTGCTCGATCACCACGGTCGCGATGCGGCCCGAGGACTCGTCAAGCTCACGTTTGACGGTGACGCCCGGGATCATGTCCTTGAAGGTCAGCGTACCGCCCTTTTCCGAAAGAACGGGAACATTGTAGGGATCCCATTGCGCCAAGACCGCGCCCTTCTCAATTGGCTCGCCGTCTCCAACATGCAGGAATGAACCCACAACGATGTTGTAGCTTTCGAGTTCCTTGTCGTCGGCGTCGAAGATCTGGATGCTGCCGGTCTTGTTGAGGACAATATTGCCACCGTCCGCAGTCTGCACGAGACGGAGAGCGCGGTAGCGAACGATACCGGCCGAGCGGACCCTGATTTCCGGTGTCTTGAATCCGCCGGAGGCAACGCCGCCGATATGGAAGGTACGCATGGTGAGCTGCGTCCCTGGCTCTCCGATCGACTGGGCGGCAATGATTCCCACTGAGTCGCCAATCTTGGCCACACGATTCGTGGCCGGATTGATTCCGTAACTGCGGGCATCAATGCCATGCTTGCTGATCGAAGTCAGCGGGGACATGATCTTCACGCGTTCGATACCCGAATCCACGATGCGCAACGAGACTTCCTCGGTGATCAGTTCACCGGAGCCGACGAGTCGCTCGGTTGGATTGAGCGGATTGTAGACGTCGTCGCTTGAGCAGCGGCCGACGATGCGTTCCCTCAAACCAACGATTTCATCGTCTCCTTCGAAGATGGCCTTCTTCCAAATGCCGTCGCGGGAACCGCAATCGTCCTCCGCGATGATCACGTCCATGGCCACATCACACAGCTTGCGGGTCATGTAACCGGCGTCCGCGGTCTTCAGCGCCGTATCGGCAAGACCTTTACGAGCACCGTGCGTCGAGATGAAGTACTCCAGAACCGTGAGCCCCTCGCGGAAGGAGGAAAGAATCGGCCGCTCGATGATCTCGCCAGAAGGCTTGGCCATCAGACCGCGGGTGCCGCACAGCTGACGGACCTGCTGCTTGTTGCCGCGTGCACCTGAGTCCATCATGATGTACACCGGGTTCACCTCGGTCTTGCCTTCGTTGTTCTCAAGTTTTGAGAAAACCGCCTTGGCGATCTTGTCGGTCGCACCCGTCCAAATGTCGACGACCTTGTTGTAGCGCTCTCCGTCGGTGATGATGCCCTTGTTGAACTGGGCTTCGACCTCGGCGATCTTCTTGCGCGAATCGGCGACAATATCCTTCTTGTCCTCAGGAATTATCATGTCGTCGATTCCGATGGAAATGCCCGCTTGGAAGGCGGTCTGAAAGCCAAGTTCCTTCAGCTTGTCGAGCATCTCAATGGTCACCGTATCACCCGCCACCTTGTAGGTGTTGAGGATCAAGTCGCCGAGCTTGCTCTTCGGAACCGGGAAATTGATGAAACCGAGACCGGCGGGCCAGATCTGATTGAAGATCACGCGACCGACCGTCGTGCGCACCAGTTTCTTTTCCGTATTTCCATAAACCGTCTCACGACGGAAATCAGGATTCGGGATATCGACCCAATCATGCATCTTCAGCGCACCGTCCGCCTTGGCGTAAAGCACTTCCTGAAGGCCACTGAGCATGGGCACACGCTGCTCCTTTGTCGGCTTGCGACGGGGTTCAATGGTAAGATAATACGCGCCGAGAACGATGTCCTGCGACGGCGTGAGAATCGGCTTGCCGGAGGAGGGTGAAAAGATGTTGTTCGTCGACATCATCAGGAGTTTGCACTCCATGACCGCCTCAAGCGAAAGCGGTACATGGACCGCCATCTGATCGCCGTCGAAGTCCGCGTTGTAAGCAGTACAAACGAGCGGATGCACTCGAATGGCCTCACCCTCAATGAGGACGGGTTCGAACGCTTGAATGGAAAGACGGTGCAACGTCGGCGCGCGATTCAGCAGAACCGGATGCCCCTTGGTCACTTCCTCGAGGATGTCCCACACTTCCGGGGACTTTTTCTCGATCATCTTCCGCGCTCCTCTGACCGTATGCACGAAACCGAGCTCCTTCAGACGACGGATAATAAAGGGCTCAAAGAGCACCAACGCCATCTTCTTGGGCAAACCACACTGATGGAGCTTCAACTCCGGCCCGATCACAATCACGGAACGTCCAGAGTAGTCCACGCGCTTACCGAGCAAGTTCTGACGGAACCGACCCTGCTTGCCCTTCAACATGTCGGAGAGTGACTTCAACGGACGGTTGCCCGCACCGGTCACTGGACGGCCATGACGACCGTTGTCGAAGAGCGCATCAACCGCCTCTAGCAACATGCGCTTCTCGTTGTGAATGATCACATCCGGCGTCTTTAGCTGCATCAGATTCCGCAAGCGATTGTTGCGGTTGATAACCCGACGATAAAGATCGTTCAGATCGGACGTGGCGAAACGGCCTCCCTCGAGAGGAACCAACGGACGAAGATCGGGCGGGATGACCGGCAGGACCTCCAGAACCATCCACTCGGGACGCGATTTGGAATGGATGAAACCCTGGATGACCTTGAGCCGTTTCGAGAGCTTCTTCTTGATCTGCTTCGAACGCGTCGCGCGCATCTGCTCCTGAAGCTCCGCGACCGTTGCGCCCATGTCCATGACCTTGAGGGCCTCGCGGACCGCTTCGGCGCCCATCTTAGCGACGAAAGAATCGTCACCGTACTCGTCGAGTGCCTGACGGTACTCGGTGTCGGTCAGCAACTGTTTCGGCTCGAGCGGGGTCTTGCCCGGATCGACGACCATGTAGTTCTCGTAATAGATGACGCGCTCAAGCGAGCGGGCGGTCATATCGAGGAGAAGACCGAGCCGGCTGGGCATGCTCTTGAGGAACCAGATGTGCGCCACCGGCACCGCCAGTTCGATGTGCCCCATGCGTTCACGACGCACGCGCGCAATCGTCACCTCGACGCCGCAACGATCGCAAACAACATCCTTGTACTTGATACGCTTGTATTTACCGCATGCGCACTCGTAGTCTCGAACCGGACCGAAGATCTTCTGACAGAAAAGACCACCCGGCTCCGGCTTGAAGGTGCGATAGTTGATTGTCTCAGGATTCTTGACCTCTCCCTTGGACCACGCGCGGATCGTTTCCGGCGAGGCGACGGTGATGGAGACACAGTCAAACAGGTTTTCGTCGAGACCGAGCGCGGAACGGGCCTCGTCACGGGCCGACGCGGCAGTTTCTGCAGGTTGGATGCTCATGTATTTGTCGCTGACTTGGTTTAAAACGTGGAACGGGCGATTTTGTGACGGAGAGTTGGCTTAGGTGCCGAAACTCAACGCGTCGTTCTTCGCGAGTTTGATGTCGAGACCCAGTGACTGGATTTCCTTGATCAAGACGTTGAAGGATTCCGGGGTGCCAGCGACCAAGGTATTATCACCCTTGACGAGCGACTCGTAGATCTTGGTGCGGCCCTGAACATCGTCTGACTTCACCGTGAGCAATTCCTGAAGGGTATGCGCGGCGCCGTAGGCTTCCAACGCCCAAACCTCCATTTCGCCGAAACGCTGACCACCATACTGGGCCTTGCCGCCAAGGGGTTGCTGCGTCACGAGCGAGTACGGACCCACCGCACGGGCGTGGATCTTGTGGGAGACCAAGTGGTTTAGCTTCATCATATAGATGTAGCCCACCACCACCTCCTGATCGATCTTCTCACCGGTACGACCGTCGAACAGCGGGCTCTTGCCTGAGTTCGGCAGCCCTGCCTGTTTGAGGTATTCACGCACTTTCTTCTCGGGGATACCGTCGAACACCGGAGTGGCGACCTTGATCCCGAGCTTTTTGCAAGCCCACCCAAGATGGGTCTCAAGAACCTGGCCGACATTCATGCGCGAGGGCACACCCAGAGGATTCAAACAGATTTCAACCGGAGTGCCATCGGGCAGGAAAGGCATGTCTTCCTCGGGCACGATCTTTGCGACCACACCCTTGTTGCCGTGACGACCTGCCATCTTGTCGCCGACTTCCAGCTTCTGCTTCGTCGCAATGTAAACCTTCACCTGTTTGATCGCGCCGGTACCGGCGTCTTCACCCGCCTCAACTCCCTGGATCTTGCGCTCACGGTCACCCTCAAGCTCGTCAAACTTCCCTTGGTAGGAACCAATGATCTCCATGATCTTGATCCGAACCGGTGAAGGATCGATTTCCACATGCTTGGACACCGCAGCCAGCTTGCGCAGGAGTGTCTTAGTGATCTTTCGATTGGCCGGGATGATGATCTCACCGGTCTGTCCGTTGACGACATCGAGAGGGATTTTCTCACCCAGGAGGATGTTCGAGAGTGCTTCCGTGAGGGACTCACGGAGCTTGTCCATCTCGGTCTTGTAGTCTTCCTGAATCTGCTTGATTTGACGACGACGGTCCGAAGGGGAAAGCTTCTCCTGCTGATTGTCGATTCGGGAGGAGACTTTGACATCCATGATGATGCCACCGACCCCCGACGGAACAACCAGTGAGGTGTCCTTCAGATCCGCGGCTTTTTCGCCAAAGATCGCGCGCAGCAACTTCTCTTCCGGAGCCAGTTCAGTCTCCGATTTCGGGGTGATTTTCCCGACGAGAATATCGCCCGGTTTCACCTCGGCGCCCACCCGGATCACACCATTGTGGTCCAAATTCTTCAGGGCCTCTTCACCGACATTGGGAATATCGCGAGTGATTTCCTCAGGTCCGAGCTTGGTATCACGCGCCGTCACCTCGAATTCCTGGATGTGGATCGACGTGAAGATATCCTCCTTCAGGACCTTCTCGGAAATCAGAATCGCGTCCTCGAAATTGTATCCGTTCCAAGGCATGAACGCGACCAGAACATTGCGTCCAAGAGCCATTTCGCCCTTGTCCGTCGATGGACCATCCGCGATCACATCCCCGACTTTTACCTTCTGTCCCTTGCTGACGATGGGCTTTTGGTTGAAGCAGGTCCCGGCATTGGAGCGCATGAACTTGCGCAATTCGTAAACCGCCACACCATTCTTCGAGTCACTCTTCGGATGTTTCTCGAAATTTCTTGGAAGTTCCCCATCCCGCGTCGTGACGATTCGCTTGGCATCAACGGAGGCGACGATGCCAGCGTCTTCAGCGACCACCACGATCTTCGAGTCTCGAGCGACGCGTTCCTCGATCCCGGTGCCCACGAAAGGTGACTCTGCTTGGAGAAGCGGAACACCCTGACGCTGCATGTTGGCTCCCATCAATGCGCGATTGGCGTCATCGTGCTCAAGAAATGGGATCATCCCGGCCGCGATGGAAATAACCTGTTTGGGCGAAACGTCCATCAAGTGCACCTCGCTGGCCGCAACTTCCAGGAAGTTGCCGTCCTGACGGACGGTCACCTTGCCGACAAAATTGCCCCTGTCATCCATCTCGGCGTTCGCCTGCGCGATCACCTTGCCCTCTTCCTGGTCTGCGGTCAGGTAATCAATCTTGTCGCTGACCTTCCCGTCCTTGACGACCCGGTAAGGAGACTCGATGAACCCGAACTCATTTACCCGAGCATAGGTCGAAAGGGAGTTGATCAGACCGATATTCGGTCCCTCAGGAGTCTCAATGGGGCAAATACGTCCGTAGTGCGACGGATGAACGTCACGAACTTCGAAGCCCGCACGATCGCGATTCAAGCCGCCGGGTCCGAGGGCGGAAAGACGACGTTTGTGCGTCACCTCGGCCAGCGGGTTGATCTGGTCCATGAACTGGGACAGCTGGGAACGCGCAAAGAAATCACGAATCACCGTGGTGAGAGCCTTCGGATTGATCAGCTTTTGTGGCGTGATCGAATCGACACTCTGATCGTACATCGTCATGCGCTCGCGGACCAGACGCTCCGTCCGCGCCAGACCCACGCGGCACTGGTTGGCGAGCAATTCGCCGACGGTGCGGACGCGGCGGGACCCAAGATGATCGATATCATCGACCACGCCTTCTCCCCGCTTGAGACGGACCAGGTATTTGGTCGCGCCGACCACATCGCCGGCCTCGAGGATGCGTTGTTCGAGGTCAACCTTAAGGCCAAGCTTCTGGTTGACTTTGTAACGCCCGACCCGTCCGAGATCGTAACGCTTGGGATCAAAGAAGAGCCGTTTCAACAACGCCTTGGCGTTGGCGGTCGTCGGGGGTTCACCTGGACGGAGGCGCTTGTAGATTTCCTTCAAGGCCTCCTCTTCGTTTCGCGTTGGATCCTTCTTCAGGGCACGGATGATCGCACCCTCATCGGCCGCCGTATCGATCACCCGGATAGCCGAAATGTCGTGCTTCTCAAACGTGCGAACGATTGCCTTGGTCAACGGCTCGAACGCACGCGCCAACACGACGCCCTGCTGGGCATCGATCGCATCCTCGACGAGCACGAGTGTGCTGACGTTCTCCAAATCCAACGCCTTCGACACCTTGAGATCCTTGATCTCATAGAAAAGATTGAGGATGTCAACGTCGGCACTGTATCCAATCGCACGCAAGAGTGTCGTGATCAGGAACTTGCGGCGCCGGCGGCGGCGATCGAGATAAACGTAGAGGAGGTCGTTGTTGTCGAACTGAACCTCGAGCCAGGTTCCGCGATCGGGAATGATCCGGAACGAGTGCAACAGTTTGCCGTTGGGATGCGGCGCTACTTCGAAGGCGATGCCTGGCGAACGATGCAATTGGGACACAACCACGCGCTCGGCCCCATTGATAATGAAAGAACCCCGTTCAGTAACCATGGGAATTTCTCCCATGTAGATCTCTTCGTCCTTGATGAAGTCTTCTTCGCGAAGACGCAGCTTCACATAAAGCGGGACAGAATAGGTGATGCCATCGCGGAGGCACTCAATTTCCGTATTTTTCGGGTCACCAATCGTATAGGAGACATACTCCAGCACCAGTCGACCGTCGTACGACTCGATGGGGAAAACTTCGCGAAAAACCGCTTCGAGCCCTTGATTCTTCCGCTGTTTCTCAGGTACGCCCTTCTGGAGGTACTCAAGATACGAGCTGATCTGGAGCTCGATGAGATTGGGTGGCTGAATTACTTCGCGTAGCTTGCCGAAGTTGATGCGGTCTGCGTGATTGCTGCGATCGGCCATGGGAGTTCCCGGATTAAAGACGAAACGACTGAAAAGTCAGGGCGTGCGCACAGGCACGCTCAAAAGAGGAACCTGCAGAACAAAGGTCTGCGGTACCTGGCAAACAAAGAACAAATAATGGAAAAGGCAAAGGACAGGCTGCGTAATGACGCAGCCTGTCCCGAAGAACTGAGGGCTTTTGGCGAAAGAGATGCCAAGCGGCTTACTTCAGCTGTACCTTGGCACCAGCGGTTTCGAGCTTCTTCTTGATTTCTTCGGCCTCGGCCTTGGCGACATTCTCCTTGACGGGCTTCGGCGCGCCGTCGACCAAGTCCTTGGCTTCTTTCAAGCCGAGGCCCGTGATCGCTCGCACTTCCTTGATCACACCGATCTTGTTCGCACCAGCCTCCAGCAGGACGATCGTGAATTCGGTTTGCTCAATGGCCACGGCGGCAGGTGCCGCTGAGCCCGCCGGCGCTGCGGCAACTGAAGCGGCTGCGGAGACACCCCACTTGGCTTCGAGGTCTTTGACGAGGGCTGCGAGGTCGAGAATCGTTTGGCCGGAGAGCCACTCGATGACTTGGTCTTTCGTGATATTGCTCATAGTATACTCCTGAAAACACTAGCGAACCCAGTGAGCGGGTCGCGTTTAAGAGACGTATCCCCTAGTTGTTCTCTTTCGATGGTTTCTCTTCAGACGATCGCGTTTAAAAGCCGTCGTCCAAAAAATGGTTATGGGAACAGGTTAAGCTGCAGGGGTTTCCTTCTTGACCTTCGCGTCAAGAACCCGAACGAACGCACCAGCGGTGCTGGACAGCATGCCCAAAAATTGGGCCCGGAGCACGTCGAATGGCGGCAGATCGGCGATCACCTCAAGTTCCGCCGAAGTGAGCAGCTTACGCTCAAACACGCCAACCTTCACCTGAAGCTTCTTCTTTTCTTGGATGTAAAGTTTGAGGACTTTCGCGACTCCGGCGGGGTTTTTCCCACCGACAACGATCGCCGTCGGCCCTGTCAGACCGGCTTCGATCTCGGGCAAGCCCATCGCCTTCGCCGCGACACGTAATGAACTATTCTTAACGACGTGAAATTCAGCCTTCTCCGCCACCAGTCGCGACCGCAATTCGGCCACGTCCGAGACGGTCACGCTCGTGAAATTCGCGAGAATGACGTAATCACTCTTCTTGAGGTGGGATTCGACCTCGGAAATCAGATATTGCTTTTCAGCTCTCATGGATGACGAGGCTCCGGTTAGAGTTTGGAGAATTCCGCTGATGCAATATGCACCGACGGGCTCTGTGACGAAGAAATCGCCACTGTCTTGATATAGTTGCCCTTGAAAGATGCTGGTTTCGCCTTCGCGACCGCATCGAGGACCGCCGTCACATTTTCCAGAATCTGGTCCGCAGTAAACGAACGTTTGCCGACGCCAACTCCGATATTCGCAGCCTTGTCCATCTTGAACTCAACACGACCAGCCTTCACTGCCTTGATGCCGCCAGCAATGTCATCGGTCACCGTTCCTGACTTCGGATTGGGCATCAAACCCTTGGGTCCGAGAACACGGGCGATGGACCGGACCGTCTTCATCGCCTCAGTCGTCGCGATCGCAACGTCGAAGTCGAGCCAGCCTTCGTTGATTTTCGCCATCATGTCCTGCAACCCAGCGTGATCGGCTTCTGCGTCCAAGGCGGCCTTCACGTTGTCCGTAAAAACTAAAACTCGAACCTTCTTTCCCGAACCATTGGGCAAAGGAGTCGTGCCACGGACCATCTGGTCACCCGCAGTCGGATCAACGCCCAAACGCAGGGAAATTTCGACGGTTTCGTCGAACTTGGCTTTAGGAAATTTGGCGAGCAGATTGACCGCCTCTTTCAGCGGATAGTCTTTGCCAAGGTCAGCGACGGCAACGGCGCTGCGGTATCGTTTACTCTTCTTTTTTGCAGGCATGAATACTCCTTGCGGTTCAATCGTCCAATTGGACTCCCGCGGTGAGCTGTGTGTTAGTTGCGGAACGGGAACGAATCCCGCACCAAAAGTTTGGAGACGGGAGAGGTCTTAATCAATGACCTCAATCCCCATATTACGAGCGGTCCCGGCGATAACCTTGATCCCCGCCTCATCGTCTTTGGCATTGAGATCTTTCGCCTTGAGCTTGTAGATTTCCAAGAGCTGCTTCCTCGTGACTTTGCCCACCTTATCCTGATTGGGCTTGGCGGATCCGGAAGCGATATTGGCCGCCTTTTTGAGGAGAACCGAAGCCGGAGGCGACTTGAGGATGAAGGTGAAACTCTTGTCCGTGTAGACCGTGATCACCACGGGCAAAATCATGCCGTTCTGATCCTTGGTGCGGGCATTAAATTCTTTGCAGAACGCCATGATATTGACGCCCTGAGCACCGAGAGCAGGACCGACAGGGGGAGCAGGATTGGCTGCCCCGGCAGGGAGTTGAAGGCGAACGTAACCGTGAATCTTCTTGGCCATGGATGTAAAATGTTAGGTTTTCGATTTTGAGATTCGATTCTTGAGGTCTGGGTAACTCGAGGATCTGCGGAATCGAGACTCAAAAACTCAAAATCAAAAGAGGGTCACTCGGTGATGCGTTGAACTTGCCAGTACTCGAGTTCGACCGGAGTGAAACGGCCGAAAATGGAAACCGAGATCTTAAGCTTACCCCGGTCGGGATCGATCTCATCGATTCGTCCGGTCAGATTTGCGAAGGCTCCATCGGTCACCTTGACCTCCTCCCCGACCTCGTACTGAACTTTCGGTACTTCTTTGCCTGAAGCCGCCTCAATCCGTGCGCGAATCTCATCGATCTCACTTTCCCGCAACGCCGCCGGACGTTCGCCACCGACAAACCCGATCACTCCAGCGACCTCCTTGACGAAGTACCATGGGCGATTGATCACCTTCCCATCGTCACCGTAAAGCTTCATTTGGATGAAGACGTAACCAGGATAAAGCTTGCGCGTCTTCGTGGTCTTCTTACCTCCCTTTACCTCGGAAACAATTTCCGTCGGCAGCAAAACTTCAAAGATTTGATCGTCGAGCTCTTCAACCTTTTTGAACTTCTCGATGTAGAGCTTAACCTTACCTTCTTGGCCAGAAAGCGTATGAAGGGCAAACCACTGGGCCCCAACAGGAGCAGAAGTCGATGCAGCCATGGAATATAAGACTCAACTAACCCACGACGTGAAGAGGTCCACGACTTGATAGAGGGTAAAATCGCTGATGCTGGTGAAAATGCCCAGCAGCACCGCCGCAACGATCACGACGACCGTGGAATCACGCAGCTCAGACTTGGTTGGCCAAGTGGCTTTTTTGAGCTCATCGACCATCTCACCAAAGAAGATACGTGTGCTGCGGAACGGATTTTTCATGTGTGTAAGAATGGCAGGGGCGGAGGGAATCGAACCCCCAACCAACGGTTTTGGAGACCGCTACTCTACCGATTGAGCTACACCCCTGTGAAGAAGACTGTTTTTAGACGACAGAGCCGAGGCTCCTGAATCGGAACCTCGGCGGTGAATGGAACGACTGCTTGTTCGATTAGACCAAGATCTCGGTGATCCGACCAGCACCGATCGTGCGGCCACCTTCACGGATGGCGAAGCGCTGGGTCTTCTCCATCGCGATCGGCACAATCAAATCGATCTCGACGCTGACGTTATCGCCAGGCATGATCATCTCAACGCCCGTCGGAAGATTGACGATACCGGTCACATCCGTCGTGCGGAAGTAGAATTGAGGACGATAGCCATTGAAGAATGGGGTGTGGCGACCGCCTTCTTCCTTGGTGAGAACGTAGATTTCCGCCTTGGCCTTCTTGTGCGGGGTGATGGACTTGGGCGCCGCGAGGACTTGGCCGCGCTCGATGCCTTCCTTGTCAATACCGCGAAGAAGAATACCAACATTGTCTCCCGCCTGGCCGCTATCGAGCAGCTTGCGGAACATTTCAATGCCGGTGACGACCGTGGAAACGGTGTCCTTCAGACCAACGATTTCAACGGTTTCGTTGATCTTGACAATGCCACGCTCAATACGACCCGTGGCGACCGTGCCACGACCGGTGATCGAAAACACGTCCTCGACCGACATCAGGAATGGCTTGTCCGTCTCACGCAGGGGCTCGGGAATTTCCGAGTCGATGGCATCCATCAGCTCAGTGATTTGAGCGATACCTTCAGGTTTACCCTCAAGGGCAGCCGTGGCGGACCCACGAACGATCCGAGCGTTATCGCCATCGAACTGGTATTTGCTCAGGAGTTCACGGATCTCCATCTCGACCAATTCGAGAAGTTCTTTGTCGTCAATGAGATCTACCTTGTTCAACCAGACGACAAGCTTCGGAACACCGACTTGTCGAGCCAAGAGGATGTGCTCGCGCGTCTGGGGCATCGGACCATCGGCGGCTGAGACCACAAGGATCGCGCCATCCATCTGGGCCGCACCCGTGATCATGTTCTTCACGAAGTCGGCGTGTCCGGGGCAATCAACGTGAGCATAATGACGCTTCACCGTCTCGTACTCCACGTGGGCGACCGAGATCGTTACGATTTTGGACGCGTCGCGGACCGTTCCACCCTTGGCGATGTCCGCATACGACTTGGCCTCTGCAAGGCCTTTGCGGGCTTGGACCGCGAGGATCGCTGTGGTCGTGGTGGTTTTACCGTGATCGACGTGGCCAATCGTGCCGACGTTAACATGCGGTTTCTTGCGCTCGAATGTACCTTTAGCCATGGAATGAGAACGTGTTGGGTGTGTTGGAAGTAAGACTGCGATTTGACCTCGGTGATTTACGTCGCGGAAGTCGTGCGACGCTTTTGCTTTTGACCTGGAGCCCAGAACCGGATTCGAACCGGCGACCTCGTCCTTACCAAGGACGTGCTCTGCCAACTGAGCTATCTGGGCAGACCAAAAGACTGTGGGTCAAAAAACGAAAAGAGCGCGGAAATTGCGCCTTTGACTAGGCACCGTCAACTCCAATCTTTACGATTTCTGAAAAACCCATGCGGAGCGTCTACGGACCCACGCTCACCCGATAGAAGCCAGATCTGAGCCGTTCGCCAAGTCGAAACTGCTTCGCAAGATATCTGCGTACCGCCTTATCCCACGATTCGTCACCAGATCCGACCACCACCACCGAACCAGCCAAACCCATCGCATCAACCGCCACGAGCAGTTCCATTGGTCTCCAGTCTCCGGTTGGAGCCGCGTCCATCTGGGGGATGGATTCGGCAATCACCCGACGCCCATCGCGAACCCCGACCACCTCGATGAAGCAGATCCG
>Ga0105048_10010528_pt1 | contig 14652 bp, 12 predicted proteins | sample MAT05_FD_78382 | JGI IMG/M metagenome (GOLD analysis project Ga0105048, IMG submission 78382) | Freshwater microbial communities from Lake Fryxell liftoff mats and glacier meltwater in Antarctica - MAT-05 | ecosystem: Environmental > Aquatic > Freshwater > Ice > Liftoff microbial mat | place... | reverse complement strand
CCAAATGCAGTATTATCTAAAGTTCAAGTTGACATGTAATGCTTAAATTAAAACACCTACAATAAATAAAAGATAACCAATTGCAATGGGTAAAAATGTTTTTCAACCTAAGCTCATTAATTGATCATACCTGTACCTAGGATAATTAGCACGAGTTTTAATAATTAAAAAACAAATAAACAAAGTTTTTAAAATTAATCAAAACGAAGATGCCGGCAATAATGGAATAGGGGCTAATCAACCACCAAAAAAACAAATAGATATTACCACAGAAAGTCAAAGTATATTGCTATATTCTGCCAAAAAAAATATTGCAAACGCTATTGAAGAATATTCAACGTTATACCCAGCAACGATCTCAGCTTCAGCCTCCGGCAGATCAAAAGGTGATCTGTTTGTTTCGGCGAGCAATGAGATAAAAAATACAATACAAACCGGTAACAATGGAATGCAAAATCAAACATTTGATTGTTGCTTAACAATTTCAATCAAATTATAACTATTGGCGCAGATAGCAACTGGAAGCAAAAGTAATCCCATAGATACTTCATAAGAAATTAGTTGCGCCGCTGAACGCAAAGAGCCCAAAAAAGCATATTTTGAATTTGAGGCTCATCCAGCACCAATAATACCGTAAACGCCAATCGAAGAAATAGCATAAACAAATAGTAGGCTAAAATCAAAGTCTGTCAAATAATTCATGTCAGAAAACGGAATAAAAACTCACAAAAATAGACCGATAACTAAAGTAATGCTTGGCGCCAATAAAAATAAAATTCAATTGGCCCGAATAGGAATAACAATTTCTTTAAAAATTAGTTTTAAACCGTCTGCGATGGCCTGAAGTGTACCTCAAAAGCCAGTAACGTTCGGACCCTTCCTACGCTGAATAGACGCCATAAGTTTACGCTCAGCAATCGTAAAAAATGCAATAGCCAATAAAGAACAAAGAATGGTTAAAATAATTTCAATCATGTGTTTTATATCGACCAACGTGGGATTGAACCAAGGACCTCACGCTTATCAAGCGTGCGCTCTACCACTGAGCTATAAGTCGAAGATCGGAGTGGGAGTTGAACCCACAACAAACAGATTTGCAGTCTATTACTCTACCGTTAAGCTACCCGATCGGGATTATTATCTGTCAAATTATAACTGCGTTTCTGAAGTTAGATATTGCTTAAAATAAAACGCATATTTACCCACATAATGAGAATCCTAAAATTGAGACAATGCTTCTGAAAACAAAGTTAAATACTCCAGCAGTTTTGGAACGAGGAATGTTCACAAAACTAATATAGCTAATAGAAGTGCTTGAGTAGATCTCGTTTGTAATGATATTACACGAGAAGAGTTATTAGAAACAATTGCCGAACTCGGTAAAGCTTGCTCATCTCCTACGAATAAAATAATAACTAACCTCATATAGTAGAAAATGATAACTAAGCTGACAGATAGATTTAATATTAAAATTAAATTACTGAAAATATCATTATATAAGTAAATATCCTCAATTAAAGAAGATCAAATTATTATTTTACCATAAAAGCCGGAGAATGGAGGCAAGCCTGCTATTGAAGACAGAGATACCACCAACAACGACCTTTCCAACTGATTAGAAACTAAAAACCTAAGATCAGAAAGGTGTGACACCTCTTTATTATTAACTTTTAGATTCAATAAAACAGAAAAAAATGCAAATGAGGCCAAAACATATGAGGACAAATACATTAATGAGGAATTTAAGTCACCAGTCAGTAAAAATCCAATATGTGTAATTGATCCATAAGCCAAAAAACGTTTTAATTCAACTTGTCGCAAAGTTCCTAAACAGCCAACCGCTAATGATAGCAAAGCGGCATATTCAACTTCCGCAGATGAATTAAAGTAGTAAGCTAACTTAAGAAATAATACGTATAAAATAAATTTTACAAAAATTGAATAAAAAGAAGTAATAAATAAAGGCACCCCAGAATAAACATCTGGAACTCATTGGTGAATAGGGGCAGAACCTAATTTAACAAGCAAACCAACCAAAACTAAAGAAGAGGCCCAAATAATTTTAGTATTGTTCTCAAATGAAAATTCCTGCAAGCTGCCAAAAATATAGAATAGTTTACTAAAAGATAGCGATGAGGTTGCTTCATATATATGAATTGCCCCTCAAAGAATTAAAACAGAGCCAGCAGTACCAAATACAAAATATTTTGATGCTGCAGAAATACCTCCGTGCAGGCGCCCGATTGTAGCTATGATGTACAAAATTAAGCTCAATCCCTCTAAACAGATTAAAAATAAGGCAAAATCACTCACGGAAATAACAACAATGCTAAATCCCAAAACAAGATGACTCAATAATGGGAATTCAGCCACACCTTGGCTAGAGTGGCTTGATAAGGACGAAACATAGCGCTGAAGTCCTAGTCACAGCAACAGTAAGCCTAACTTAGCCAATTGAGTAAAATTATTGATCTCATATAACCCGACAATAAAAGTAGAATCTACTACACCATAAGTAAACTGGAAAAGAACTAGTGCAGTAGCTAACACAATTGATCTTTGACTGCTCAAACTAATTAAGCTTAAAAGACTGGAAGACGATTTTAGTTTGTATTGCAGTCCAAACTGCACAAGCAGCAACGTTATAAAAAAGAAAATAACAAATTCTGGTAACACTAGCAAAATACTTTGAATGCTAGGCCATCTAATTATGTCAAACGACATAAGATTAAGTCAAATGGAAGAATCAAATTGTTTAAAATAAGCCTGTCACTGATCCTCAGTACAAGAAAGAAAGGGCCGCTGTTCCACATGTTGATGATGAATAATTTTATTATAGATAGATAAAATCATATAGAGATAATTAGAACAGAAGGAATCGAACCCTCGCTTTCTAGAGTCAAAGTCTAGAGCCTTACCACTTGGCCATGTTCTATAGCTAATTAACAATTAGTAAGCGATATAGGATTTGAACCTATAACTTCCAAGGTGTAAGCTTGGCACTCTACCGTTGAGTTAATCACTCTTACTAAATTGTGATGGGCGGGATTTGAACCCGCAGTCTCTAGAGTCACAATCGAGTATTTTACCAATTAAACTACCAACACGTGCCCAATAATATACCTCGTAAGGGACTCGAACCCTTAACCAATAGATTTTAAGTCTACTGCGACTACCAATTGCGCCAACGAGATTTAACAATTTCGCGATTCCCTTGTTATGAAGTATTTACGAATTATTTGATGTTTAAATCAATTTCGAGGTCTAATGAGATCGTAATGACATCAAATAAAATGCTCTGTGGGGGACTTGAACCCCCAACCCATAGATTTTGAGTCTATTGCGACTACCAATTGCGCCAACAGAGCTTAGTCAATTTATTTTTTATTTCTAGTTATAACTGCGACACCAATCAATGAAACCAACAGTACAATAGTGCTGAGTAAAAGAAACAAACCAGTTTGATCATAAAGAGCAAAACGAATTAATTCTAAACCGCTTAACACATTGTTTACTTCTAGTGAAGATTGCTTAAGGTTGAAATTGCTTTCTGGGACAACCAATAAAGAAAAGTTGACAAAAAGATAAAGCATAGTAAAACACTCAATAACACAATAGCTGGTAACAAAAAAATAAAATGAGATAATCCTGGTAGTAAGTTTGCTGACTAATAAACCTGAATTTGAACTAATAATATGATAAAGCTTAAAAAACAGTAAACAGTAAGCAGAGGCAATTAGCAGCAAAACGGCGTTCACAGCCGTTTGTAAAATACTGAAATAATAAGTTACAGGTAGGCTGATAAACGAAACAGGAATTTTATCACTATTTTTGTCTAGCCCGAATCAAGAAATTAATGTATTCGAGCCAGTAAATTTGTTAGATACAGCACATCGAATAATAAGATACTCTAAAAAATCAGAATACGTCTTAAGAATATCAAACTTCTTTTGTAAAGTGAAAGATATTTTCAAGTTAAATAATCAGTTGTAGATTGCGATAAAAACAATCAAATTAAATGCCGCCACCAATACAAAAGATGAAGAAAATTGAACAAGAATGTCACTAGGTTCTAGTTTAAAAAAAGAAAAATAGCCCTGGTCAGGTAAAATAGGACGCAAATTTGTTGAAAAAATAACAGGAACAACCCCCCTAACATCGGAGCGAATAGTACTGATTGGCAATATCAAAACTACACTTAAAAACAACATCAAAACGGCCCCAACAAAAGCTAGGATATATACTAAATAGATAAATAAAAATTGAGTCTCGTAGACTCACAAAAACACAGTAACGACGCTTAATAACAATAACGCAATTACTTTATGAACTGGAGAGGCTTTAGAATAAAATGGCAAACATAGAGATAAAATCAAAAAAAACAGTAAACAATAAAAAATACCACTTTGATAGTAGTCTAAAGTTTCTTCAATATTCAATTTTATTAAGCACGACAATATTGATGCTAGTAAAGTTAAGCCCATTTAGAATTTAGCTAACGAGAATATCTGATATTGGACCTATTTTTAATAGTTACCTTAAAGATCTTATCACGCCGCTGAAAAAGAACATATTTTTTATTTTGCGTCATATCAACTATTTCAGAAAAAATCCGCTGACCTAAGTATCAATCCTTTCTATCACTTGCAAGTTTGTGAACTCACTGAATAGCTAAATTAAACTGCTGCGATTTTTTTAATAACTTAGGAAATTGCCTTTCTTTTCCTCTAGAAACAATGATGCCCAAATTAAAGATAGGTTTAACCGCGACTAAACCTTCTAAAAATACTAGTAAGGGCAGCTTTGAGAATTGAATTTTAGATATAGCTAAAACATGCTCAAATTGCTTATCAACAACCTGTTTTTTACCTTCGCTAGCAAATATATTAATAAACTTTCCAAATCAAAATGAGGAATAAACACCATCAACAGACCGATAAAACTTATTATAGTAAAATTTTTTATTTATTGACATGATTAGAAATATCGACCTTTACGAACATCCTTTTTACCGACCTTTCTTTTATGCAAAAATTTTTTAAACCGAATTCCACGCCCAGTGTACACACTCGGTGGCCTGATTTTAAACACCATATTAGAATAAACAGAAACCTGCGATTTGTCAGAACCATAGATGGTAAGTTTTCTTTCCTTTTTACTAATCAATACTCCCAAATAATTTGGAATTGGAAGACACAAATGAAAAGAGTAACCTGCACGAATAGAAAGGTACCTTGTATTAGGAAATTCATTTGTATTGATGTCTTTGTAGTTTTCAAAATTTCAATTGTTGACAAGTAACTGGGCGCGATAACCAATACCACGAATGATAAAACTTCTGGAAAACGGTGCCAGTTGGCCTAATTTATAAATATTTAAACTAATGCTAGGGAAGTCGAGATTAATTCGTCGTGTTTGACCAAAACTGTAGGACATGTTTATAATAGTCGTAGTAAGGATTTGCCTCCAATGCGCTGTAAAGCAGATTGATCGCTAAAAAGAAAACCTTGATCAGTATTCAATAAAGTCAAAACTGATCCTCCATCCCTAATAAGCAGTCTCTTTAATTTTGTACAACTAAAAATTGATGACTTGCTTTCTGAGTTGATATATTTAATACTGCTTAAAGAGGTATTAATTTTAAGTTGTCCGCCTACATTTAGTCGGATTAACAGTACACTTTTAGATTCATTAAATGAAAAAATCAGGCCACGCTCAACCAACTTGTTTAAAAATAAACTATAGTTTCCAACTTTTTTAAAAATCAAAATACGCTTCATTAGATTTGAAGATTTTTGAATTGAAGACACTAAATGAGCCAGCTCACCAGAATACTTTTTCTTGGTTAGCATCTTTCTTTTACTATTCCAGGAATCAATCCAAACCTTGTTAAACGCCTAATCGTGTGGCGAGACATAAACAAACTTCGGTCTACTCCACGAGAACGGCCGATATAAAAGCAATAGTTTCTTGGCTTTGAAATAGAAGACCTCACGGATTTATTAAATATTAAATCAAACGCTCTAAAAACGGAAAGATCCTCAATAGATCTATCTTTAGACAGACTAGCAATGCTTATGTTTGAAGAAACGGAATTAACATAAGTTAATAAATTTTTAGACTCGGGCTGACGCCAAACTGTTCATTTTCTATTTAGAGTTGTTTTTGGCGAAATAATAGAGTACGGCTTAAAAATTTTCTTTTCTTTTTTACTCATGTCAAGGATTAGAAAATATTAATAAACGATACGATTGGGCTAGTTCTGTATAGCCATATTCAACCTGCTTAACGTTATCTTCATATTGAACCTCCTTGAATCCAGTTAATGGGAAGTCTTTTCTTAGTGGATGACCTACAAATCCATAATCTGTTAAAATTCTACGCAAGTCAGGATGCTTAATAAAAAATAACCCATACATGTCTCAAATCTCACGCTCAGATCAATTAAAGGCTGGAAATAAAGATTGCAGAGATAATACGGGCTTAACCTCAGAACCTCAGGTTATTAAAGCATATCTCGTATTAGTTGTCGTACTTTGAAGTAAGTAAATAACATTAAATCTAAGCTCGTCGTTAATATTGTCAACTACAGTAGCGTCAATTGCATTATTCCCGCGAACTAAACTATGCAATTTACAAAATATAGCAATTGATTGTAGATCCGATCTATAATGAATAATGTAGTAAGCATTTTGATCTAAAGGATCTTCAAGATTATTTACTACTGAAGTTGCTGGTAAATATACTTTGGAACTTGAGTTATATAAAAAATTGTTTATTGGAAACATAATCCATATTCTTTTTAACTGACTGCGTTGAATTAATTATTGAAACAACAAATGCAGGGCCATGAAGCTCCATAGTTCTTTTTTCATATTGTTCAAAAAGGTGTCTGCCAGAAATAATTGTTGGAATTGATAGGTAGCCGTTTAGCAGTTCATTATAAAATCATTTACAACTTTCCAAATAAGTTTTACTTGAGTCAATATGAATCATGGCGCAAAATCCTTGAACACCCAACACCAGTGCTAAATACATAGCAATGCTACTAGTTAATAAAGGCATTAACTTAATTAAATCTGGAATAAATTCTAAATTAATTAATGACCAAGAACTTGGTAAAAAGGTAATAGCTGAATTAAAGTAATTGGAGCCGAATCCAGTAAAGGCATCTTTAAAATAGTAGCCCGTTGTTGTGCCTAAAATGCCTAAAAATCCTAAAATAATAAACTCAACATTAGTTGATTTTGCATGCCCACTAATAGTTGCTTTAAAACCACTATAAACATCTACAAACACTAAATAAAGCAATCTAGCAGAGTAATATATTGTCAACATAGCAGCAACAGCAGCTAATCAGTATAAAAATTGACCACCTAATCAGTGTTTTGTATTAGACGATTCAATAATTAAATCTTTTGAGTAAAAACCAGCTAAAAATGGAAATCCGGCTAAAGCGATTGATCCAATAAAAACATTAATATAAACAAAGGGTGCAATGCTACCTAACCCCCCCATTTTTCTAATGTCTTGCTCATTACTTATAATATGGATAATAGATCCAGCAGATAAAAATAACAACGCTTTGAAAAATGCATGGTTAAATAGATGAAAGAAACCTACAGTATAAATCGACAGGCCACAAGCCAAAATTATGTAACCTAGCTGAGAACAGGTTGAATAAGCAATAATTTTTTTAATATCGCTTTGAACAGAGCCAATTGTTCCCGAAATCAAAGCAGTAATCCCACCTCAAATAGCAATCAAATATAGAATTCTAGGGGCATACTCTAAAATTGAAGAACATCTAATCACCAAAAACACTCCAGCCGTCACTATTGTGGCTGCATGGATTAAGGCCGAAACTGGTGTAGGGCCCTCCATTGCATCAGGAAGTCACGTGTGTAAGCCAATTTGAGCAGATTTACCAACGGCACCAACAAACAAGAATATAGAAATAAGCTCAACTACATCATTTGGATAAAACGGCAGCACTGATGCAATGCTAGAAAAATCTAAAGAGTGGCACAGCATAAAAACAAATCCAATTCCTGATAGCAAAAATAAATCACCAATTTTGTTAATAATAAAAGCTTTTGTTGCAGCTTTACCAGCCTGAGCTCTAGTATGCCAAAATCCAATTAAGAGGTATGAACATAAGCCAACACCCTCTCACCCCATAAACAGAACGAGTAGATTTCCAGAAGAAACCAATAACAGTATAAAAAACGTAAAAAATGAAAGGTACGATATAAACCGAGATAAAAATGGATCTGTGTACATGTACACACTAGAGTAAACATGTACAACACTTGAAATAGTAGTAACAACAATAAATATAATGGCCGTTAAGCTATCATAGCGTAAACTAAAATTAATAGGAAATCCAACCACATTTATTCAAGTCCAAAGATCAACAAATATGTTTCAATCATGACTATAAAATCAAAACAGCGAGAGAGAAATTATTCAGGACAAAATTAAACCCAAGCAACTAAAAAATAAACTACCAAATGTTCCAAGGATAGACCCAAAAATTATTAAAATAATCGATGACATTAAAGGTAAAATTAAAACTAAACTAAACATGCTAATACAAAAGAACCTACAGGGATTCGAACCCTAGACCTAAAGGTTAACAGCCTCTCGCTCTGCCACTGAGCTATAAGTTCGTTATATAATAGATGATGCGAGATTTGAACTCGCGCCTTTTCGGTATAAACAAAACACTCTCCCAACTAAGTTAATCACCTTTTGAGTATCGACAGATCTAGAATCGAACTAGAACTTCAAGTGCATGAACCTTGTGTGCTGCCATTACACTATCACTCTACAAAATATAACAAAGAAACTGGAGGGAATCGAACCCACTATGCCAAAGCTTCGGTTTTCAAGACCAACGTCCTGCCTCAGAACTTCAGTTTCAATAAACCTAGATGGGAATTGAACCCACTGAGCTCTTTCAAGCTTTGGTTTAGCAAACCAACGCACAGCCTTTATGCGTCTAGATCTAAATTTAATGTCACGCTATTTCAATAAGTTGAATAACTTTGGCTTAAATAATTAAGCTTTCCGTCAAGTTAGGATCTTTACACCAAATGAACCATACTTTGATCGAACATCCCCAAATTTTATAGTTACATTTTCCGATAAGCTTTGACGAGGTATAGCACCAAAACCAACACCAAAAGATTTTGTTCTAGCTGTTCCACCACGTAATTTACCTGTGATTATCAGCTTACAAGCATGAAACCTATCTTTAACATCTGGCATTGTTTTAACAATTTTGTCTAACAAATAAAAGAAGCGTTTAGGTTTAACTTTTTTACGATGCATTTTTAACAAACTTCTTTGAATAATAGAAATTATCAGGTGTTCCGACCCATTAACATGGCTTAAAATATAAAAGGCATTAACAACGTCGTAATATGATTGGAAAGCTTTTTTATTATAAGAATAATCTGTGTTTATTAGATGACTTTTATAATTACTCTCAACTACCTCTCTCTTCAATGACAAATATTTAAATACATTTAAATATTTAATACAAATTTTTCTACCAGTTCTTTTTTTCAAAGAATTTGAACCTGACATTGAAGACAGCTTACTCAAAGATTTAATATAATGCTTTCGTTTTAATGAAACAGCTGAGCCCCTTGAAAGTTTACTAGATAATAGCGTATCCTGCTTAACCCGTTTAGCGGTTGAGATAAATCTATTTTGAAATTCAAGCTGTCTAAGTGATCATATTTTATGAAAAACGCCATCAGAGGTCTTAACGTCTGCGACTTTTAACAACCTTCTGTGTAACAAATACGTTGGGAAATGTCTACGCCTAGAGGATTGCAATGCCAACGGGTAGTATAAAATTTTCAAACTCGTTTGGTTACTTTTTGGCGATTTTTTTGAGTTAGATTTTACGATAAAGTAGTTGCTGCGCAATAACAAATAGTTTGCTGAGCGATCTAATCCAGAAGAATCATTAACTGAACCGTCTAAGGTTTGTTGATTATTTAAAGAAGCCAATAAACTATTAAAAGATCAAGGAAACGTTTTTCCTGATCGAAAAGCAGTAGGGCTGACCAAATGAGCCATTTAATTAACGATCAACCTCACCAAATACAATGTCTTGAGTACCGATAATCGTAACAACATCTGCCAAAAGATGCAATGGCGCTATACATTTAAGACCCTGTAAGTGGTAAAACCCCGGGGCTCTAATTTTGATTTTCTCTATATAATTTCCGCCATTTGAACTAATATATAACCCAAATTCGCCTTTTGGGGCCTCAACTGCTATATATAATTCACGAATAGGTAGATTTTTATTTTCAGAAACTTGCTTGAAATGATGAATAAGTGCTTCCATATTATCCTTTATTGCATGCCTAGATGGTGTAACAAATTTATCATCGGAGGACTTAACTTCACCAACAGGTATATTATTAATACAAGAATAAATAATTTTTAAACTTTCTCGCATTTCTTGAATTCGCACAAGATATCTATCAAAGCAGTCACCACTTAGGCCATAAGGAATTTGAAAATCGATTTTATCATAAATTTCATATGAATTTGTTTTTCTAAGATCTCAAAATAAGCCAGAGCCTCGAACTATAACGCCGCTAAACCCTCAATTTACAGCTTTCTGCGGTGTAACAATGCCAATTCCTTGAAGCCTCTCCTTTCAAATTCTATTGCCAGACAATATATCCTCAATCTCGTCAACTCTAGCTGCAAATTGTTGCGCAAACTGATAAATTGACTCTAACATTCCGGTTGGAATATCCTGTGAAACGCCACCAGGTCTGACGTAATTAGCATGTATACGAGCGCCAGATACACGCTCATATAGTTCTATCAACTTTTCACGCTCTTCAAAAGCTCACAAAAATGGAGTTAAGGCGCCAACATCTATTGCATGTGTTGTTAACGATATTAGATGATTAAGAATTCTAGTAATCTCTAAAAATAGCACTCTAATATAACGAGCCCTTTCCGGAATATTCACATCAACCAAACGTTCAATAGCTAAAGAATAACAATGCTCTTGAGCTATTATTGACACGTAATCCAGTCTATCCAAATAGGGCAAATTTTGACTAATTGTTTTAAATTCTATCAGTTTTTCAGTTCCACGATGCAATAACCCAATGTGTGGGTCTGCACGGGTAACAACTTCACCAAATAGATCTAAAACTAATCTAAGAACACCATGAGCTGAAGGATGTTGCGGTCCAAAGTTAAGTGAGTAATATTTTAAAAAAGTCGGTGTTGCGGCATAAGAAGATATTTTTTTAAACGAAATGTTATTAAATTTTTGTAAAAACATATTACAAATTAAAGACCAAACAAAAGTAAAAACGCCATCATAAGTCCAAATAATGCAATAGCTTCTACTAGAGCAAAACCTAAGATGGTATAAGTAAATAAAGTTTTTAATAAAAGCGGGTTACGAGAGATGGCAATTAGAAAAGAACCAAATACTTGGCCGATGCCGATACCAGCACCAATAAGAGAGATTGTAGCTAGACCTGCAGCTAAAATTTTAGCAACTTCATTTAACATGTTTATTATTTAAATTAACATTTAACAAAATATACAAGCAAATTAAGAGAATTTAGATTTTAAAAACTTTCTTCGGAACTCAATTTAACAAACCAAGGGCTCATTCATAATAAAATCCAACGAGCAAAATCACTATAAATAAAATAAAATTAATATAGGCGACAATGGAGGTATGCTCTATGTTAATTGCGAAAGGAATTAAGAAAACGATTTCCAAATCAAAAATGATAAATAGCAGGCCAATTGCATAAAAGTGAATGTCAAAAAAACTTCTAGCATCACCAAAGGGCTCAAACCCACACTCGTAGGAAGAATGTTTTTCATAATCATTCGTTGGAATATTTACAAAATATGTAAGGAAAAGAATAATCCCTACAATAATAACAGAAGTTGTTAAAAATCCTAGGAAATTTAACATAATATGACGAAGACTACCAGCTATATCTATCTTGTAGCTTTATTACCTGACTATCTACTTTAAAATCAATGAGGCTTTTATCTTGTCAAAGTTGAAAGTTATCGATCAACTTAGTCATGTGTATTTCCTTGTTGATTCCAAAATATGACCATGAGGCATTTAAAGCTCCACTATTGGTTTCAACTAAAAGAAAAGATTTAGAAATTTTTTTAAGTTTCTTAGTTGTTGCGAATGATGCGGAGTAAAAATATGATTTTAAACTTTCAAAAGTACTAGAGTCGCGCTCTTCAGCAATGTAAGTTCCAAAAAGGCCAACCATCATTCCTGTTAGATACATCTCGTTTACGCCATAAGCTTCTAATTGTCCCATAGTCAGTATTAATATTTATTAACAAGCTTAAGAGGAATCGAACCCCTATTACTGGTTTTGAAGACCAAAGTATTACCATTATACGATAAGCTTAAATTTGTTAGTTAAAATTGATTTAAAAGATGTGTAAATTTTCATATTCTCCAGCCACAGGTTCCCCTACGACTACCTTGTTACGACTTCGGCCCAGGCTTGAACCTACTTTTGTAAGCAATTTATAATTTATGTTTACACAAAAACTACAACCCCCACTTAACGCAAGCTAAAGCCCAGGTCGTGACGGGCGGTGTGTACAGAGTTTAGGTACATATTCACCGCATCGTTATGATATGCGATTACTAGCGATTCCATCTTCATATATTCTCGAGTTTCAGAGAATAGTTCGAACTGAGAAAGTTGTTATAGATTTGCTCCGACTCACATCATTGCTTCTTTCTGTAACTTCCATTGTAACACGACTTGTGCAGCCCAATCCCAAGGGCCATGATGACTTGACTTAATCCCCACCTTCCTTTTCGTCTCCAAAACTGTTCTTAAAAGCTATATAAGCAAAGCTTACATGGTCAATTCAAGAGAGGGTCTCGCTCGTTTAAAATTGACGGAACTAACCTTACATCTCACAACACGAACTTTCGACAGCCATGCAACGCCGAGTTAAATCATACAGCAAATTCAGTAAACTGAAATAAGACTAATAACCTTTGCTGCTTGTACAATAGCGCCCAACTAACCGAAATTAGAATAAACATCTATATAATACTCATTAGGATTGGTAAGGTTTCTTGCGCTTTATCTAATTAAGCATCATGCTCCACCGCTTGTTTAAACTCCCGTCAATTCCTTTAGGTTTCAACCTTACTTCCCAGGTGGTATGTTTTACGCGTTAACTTTAATGATATAGATATTTTCCATATACTTTAACATACATTGTTTACGCCGTGGACTACTGGGGTCTCTAATCCCTTTTGCTCCCCACGGTTTCGTGCCTTAGTGTCAGATTGTAACAGATTGAACGCCTTCGCTATTGGTAGTCCCCATGAGATTAACAATTTCCTAAATAAATACACCATGTATTCTAACAATCTCTTTACATCTCAGTAGATACTTGGTACTAGAAACACCTGCCAAACACAGTAATTTTCATCTAGTCTTCTATTTAATATCGACCTACACACCCTTTACACCCAGTTAAGATGAGTAATGCTTGCTCACTCTGTATTCCCGCGGCTGCTGGCACAGAGGTTGCCCTGAACTATTAATACTAATATTTTCCCATAATCATGATTGAAAGTTATTAGCCATACAGTTTTACGACAATTGCCGTCAATCGCTTGAGAAATGTAACTGGATCAGATATTTTAATCCATTGTCCAATATTCCACACTGCAGCCCTCCAATGAAGATCTAGACCTTATCTCAGTTCTAGTGTGATTGGCCGTCCTCTCAGACCAATTATAGATCATCAGCTTGGTAAACAGTTACTTCACCAACTACTTAATCTCCTGTAGTGACCTCTTCCGGCGATGTATTCTTTTTTATTATCTGGTATTTTGTAAATTCTCTGTTCCAGGCCGAAAGGCAGACGATAAACTAAACTACATACTACTCACCCGTATGCTACGCAAATTCAGTTGCTTGCGTAAAACTCGCATGTGTTAAGATCGATCTCACAGCATTCACTCAGCGCCAGGATCAAACACCTCGTATTTAATTTTCAAGTCAATTTGAAAAAGGTTATAGTTCGAAAACTGCATCTTTTATGTAATTACCTCATTGGAATCGAACCAACATTCTCTTATCGTGTTAAGACAAGCGCTCTAAACCAAGCTGAGCTAAGGTAACAATTAATTGTTTGTTTATAAAAATTTAGCTTATTGGGTACAATTTAAATTGAGTTAGCAAACCCATAGATTATCTTTTTAAAAATAAATAATAAAGAAATATAAAAGAGGCCAAAAAAAAGAAAAACCGCTATAATATGCAAAATAGAAATAAAGATCTATTCCAATCATTTTTACTAAGCGTATGGCGATCTCGTGTAAAAATGCAAACTCCACCCATATTGAAGTAATTAAAAAACTTGAAGAAAAGATGATAATAATAATAACAATTTTTTTTACTACAGTCATTTTGAAATTTCTTCAGCCACCTTTATAATAGCCTGAGCCCCCCCCCTCTAATATCTCCAAACCACCAGGCCCAAATAATTGATTGTTAATATTTTCAGTGTACCTCGCAGCTAAGTCTGGCATACTTAACGCGTCAACTCTGCCCCTAGGAATAGTAGCCAATAGCT
>Ga0105048_10010525_pt1 | contig 14655 bp, 14 predicted proteins | sample MAT05_FD_78382 | JGI IMG/M metagenome (GOLD analysis project Ga0105048, IMG submission 78382) | Freshwater microbial communities from Lake Fryxell liftoff mats and glacier meltwater in Antarctica - MAT-05 | ecosystem: Environmental > Aquatic > Freshwater > Ice > Liftoff microbial mat | place... | reverse complement strand
TAGCGCTCGATTTCAACAATAAAAATCCTCTGATTTGGATATTTCTCCTGATTTGGATGTTGGATAGTATCAAGTAGCTTACCTCCTGTTATAGCCGATACGATGGTTTTAAAGTTAATTTCGCGTTCGATCTGTAGTTGCTGGTTTTTCTCAAGATTCCAACGAAAGGGTTTCATTAATTCTTCAGGCATTCTCAGTCTCATGCTCTCTAGCAATCTCATCAAGAATTGAGGCGGCTCTTTGCAATATTCCTGTGAGCAAACCCGAAGCAAAGTCTGATTCTAACGAACCCTCACAAAAGCGTTCCTGTCGAATTAATGTCGTCAGTAAGCAAGCTAAGTCATGTCGTGAGGAATGAGCTAAAGCTATCGGATCGTCCCGTAATTTTTCAGCTTCTGGAGTCTGTTGCCACTCAGTCCAGTTGATATCACTTCTTACCCAGTTATTTGCATAGGCTGTCTGAACGAACTGATCGAGACGAGCTAAGCCTTTGCCATCTTTAAAGTCTGGCAAAAAATCTGCGATCGCTTTTAATTGTTTTAATTCAGCTTGATTCTTCATAATAAATCGCAAATAATAAACAGCAAAAAGGTGCTTTACATTTCATTAAATGGAGAGTAAAAGATTGGCGATCGTACTTGTTTTCATAGTTCTGTTACTGATGTATCAAATGGAACTCGTAAAAAGCCCATACCAACTTGTATAAAATGATCGTCTAGAGTGAGAATATGCGCCCTACGGTTCAGTCTCAGTTTCCATTGCCGACATCGGAGTTGATTTTAAAGATCCAATAACATCTAATAATGGGTCACTCTGCATTTCATTGATTACTACTGTATTGACAGGCTTAGGGTTGCTTTCTTTTGCAGACAACTCTTCCAACAAAATTTGCATAACATAAAATTGAGCAGAGCGATCGAGATTTTTTAGAGTACTAATTAACTGCGTTGAAACCATGTTTGCCTCCATAAGCACATTAAACCTAACAAGATGATACAACACTGACCTATGAGCGTACATTTAATTAATGAACCCTACAAGATTGGCGATCACACTGCGTTATTCTCAGTGGAAATGATCATAATTTGTCCGTTAACTCCTGATGGAGAGTACTCGTTATGGACAACCCTGCCAGTATTAGGAATACTGTAAACATACACAATAGCCTTTGTAATCTTACTGATTGCTATATAGTTCGATACTTGCTTAATGTAATTCTCTACCAGTCGAGAGTTAAAAAACTTAGCACCACGAAGGAGCTTAACCTCAAGAATAACTTTTTCTGTGTCAGATATTATTAGAAGATCGGCTCGACCAGAAGACTTTTCTGAAGAGAGTTTAACCTCTATATAATGCTCTAAATCTGAGGCAGTAGAAGTTAGAAAACCAGATAATGCACCTATAACTTCTACCTCTCTGATATCAGGACGATCTTTGTGAGTTTGATTGAATTGTTTTGTGAACTGTTCAAGTAAATTTACTATCCGTTCAGTTAGAGAGTGAAACTCTTTGCCAGATATACTTTCAGAAGTAGCAGTTTCTCTAGCTTCCTCAAAAGCTATACGTTCTGTAATTTGATCAATCAAAACAATGGCAAATGCGGAAACATTAACGATTGCCAGAAGAGCTTCATCTTCATCGAAATCAAGGCGATAATCATGTGCTGAGGGATTACGCCATTCCCTTCGATAATTTGTAAACTGCGATAAGACTCGCGAACGTAAAACATTTTGTTGTTGTAAATAATTTTCGATATCATAAGGTCGCTCATTAGCTGGCTCTTTACCACTAAGAACGCGAAATGCTTCTTTCAAGCTACCTTCAAATGCGTGATTAGTCCTATAAACTGCATCAGTAAAAGCTGTTTCATCAGCAGTACTTTGCCCGCGCATCAAATGTCTTTCAGCAACCTCAATGTGTTGGACAACTGCGTTTAGCCCTTGGGTATAGTCACCTTCAGGCAGCCCCTCGATTCGGGATTTTAGGATTGTAATTAGATCCATTAATTCACCGCAAATGATTATTTTTTCAATGAATTTAATCTTTTTAGTCGTTAGGCAGTCTTAAGACAAGGATACAGTAGCCAACCAAAAGCCTAAGAAATATCATGCTTTAATCGGTTAGTCTCTGGTGTATAAAAACCCAATTCCTGACTTAATTCCGTAAGTTCGCTCAAAGCTTGACGGCGATCCGAGTCCCTTTGTTGTTTGTACTTCATTAAATTTTGAAACTGGATACGACGATGAGTCCCAACCTTGATATAAGGAATATCGCCTCGATCCAAAAGTTTATAGAGATGAGGACGCGAAACATTGAGCAAATCTGACGCTTGCTGACTACTCAAATGTAAGTTGTAAGGAACCAGAGAGATCACCTGTCCTGCTGCCATCATGTGAATAATCTGGCAAAGTGCCTGATAAATCGAATCAGGTAGCAGAATCTCTTCACCATCATTACCCACCAGCTTAGGATATGCCTTTTCTAGCATGGTCTCTAAGCGTTTTATCGGTTGAGTATCTGTTTCAGGTGCAAAAACAGAGTTAGGTAGATCGTTCAACGTATACATAAAATCTCACCAATGTTTATATAGTTGAAATTTCCCCAAGTATAAACGTAATAACTGTAAATCTACTCTAACAAAGTTTCGGTAATTCTATAGTTGAATTTATTTTATCCTTGAACCTTGGCAGCGATCGCTTTCGCAATCTCCTTTAAAGCCTTAGCGGATGCAGATTCTGGATGACCTAAGACAATTGGTACGCCGCGATCGCCACCTTCACGCAGACTGATTTCTAGAGGCACACAGCCGAGGAGATCTATACCAAGCTCATCAGAAGTTTTCTTACCACCGCCTGAGCCAAAAATGTCGTATTGCTTATTGGGCATATCTGGTGGAATAAAATAACTCATATTTTCGACAATGCCCAAAACTGGAATCCCCATATTTTGAAACATCTTTAAACCTTTACGCGAATCCAAGAGAGACACTGTTTGCGGAGTGGTCACGATTATGGCTCCCGCCAGTGGTACTGACTGCGTAAGAGTTAGTTGTGCATCACCAGTTCCAGGTGGCATATCCACTATTAAATAATCAAGTTCGCCCCAATTTGCTTGATACAGAAACTGCCGAATTACGCCATTGAGCATCGGACCCCGCCAAACTACTGGCTGATCCTTGTCGATCAGAAATGCCATTGAAATCATTTTTACGCCATAGTTAAAGGCTGGCTCAACTACATCTGTGCCATTTTCAGCCTTGACCACCTTTACCTGTGCAGACTCCATTCCCAGCATCACAGGCACATTTGGCCCATAGATATCAGCATCCAGAATGCCCACTTTTGCACCCATATCCGCAAGGGCGACAGCGACATTAACGGCGACTGAAGTTTTGCCAACGCCGCCTTTGCCACTGGAAATAGCAAGGACATATTTAACGCCTTCGATGCCTTTCAATGCATTTGTGGGGGCGGCAGGTGTAGCGATCGCAGGACTATTAGCAATTACTTTGACCCAAACATCAGTGACTGTAGCAATCGCCTTAATCGCATCTTTACATTCTTGAATTAAAGCATCGCGCTTAGGACTATTCGGATCGCTTAGTAGCAAGGTAAAGCTGACAACCCCATTAGACTTAATGGCGATATCACGCACCATATCGAGTTCGATAATACTTTTTTGGCGATCAGGATCGATAATTGGCTTCAATACATCCTGTATTGCTTGTAAATCATGTAAATCAGCCATAGATTTAAAAATTCTAAAATTGCTCAATATTGCCAATGTTTCATTAAAGCTCAAATTAAGAGCCAAAGTTATTAATTTGTCCTGATATAGAACAATTGACAAGTGCGTTAGGATATAAAGCCCAAAAGATAGTGAGAACTTTATGTCCTAACAAAGATGGTGATTACTATAATCAAGTTTAGCCGCATAGATTATGCTTATGGTGAAGCATAATCTATGCAACATTGATAAATAATCCGTTTCCCTGTCAATTACTAGAATAAGTAGCTATTTTAAGTTAGGAAATAAATCTATGAGTAATGAAGTAAAAGTTATTCAGCCTTCAGGAAGACTTGATGTGACAAATGCGGCAGATTTTCGCCGACAAGTTAACGATATTGCCGAAGCAGCAAATTCTCCCAAGTATTTATTAGTCGATCTCCAAGCAATCACTTTTATGGATAGTTCTGGATTAGGAGCGCTTGTCTCTGCTTTAAAATCGATTCGTAACAATAAGGGAGAAATGGTAATTGCTGGTGCTAACGATCAAGTGCAAATGCTATTTGAACTTACAAGCATGACCAAAATCTTTAAAATTTATCCAACAATTGACGAGTTTAACGCAACTTTAAGTTAGTCATATGTAGAGGAGAGATACTTTGCACTCATCTCCTTTATATGTGAATTTATATGTGAAACTCAACTTCTAATAACGATAAATCATCTTCAAAAGGTTGATTATTAGCAGCATCTTTGACACAAGCTAATATATGTTCAATTCGGGATAAGCGATCGCTTGGAGTCCGAATAAAGGTATCAATTAAGGCGTTGAATCCCCAAATACTACCGTCATCTTGGGAAATCTCATAGACGCCATCACTAAATAAATACAATCTGCTATCAGTATCAATTTCACAAACTTGTTCTTGATAAGTTACATCAGATATCATTCCAATTGGTAAACCAGCTGTTTTAAGCAGTTTGATTTTAGGTATTTCTTGATTAGAAATTAGTACGGCTGGTGGATGTCCTCCACTTGAGTAAACAAGTTGATGGGTTCGTTGGTCATACACGCCATACCAAATCGTAAAATACATCTCATTATGGACTGACATTTGAAAAGTATTATTGAGGTCGCGTAACACCTCACTAGGTTTATAGAAATTTGTAGTGTATTGAGATGTTCCGCTCTGTCTTAAACTGCGTGTACGCATTAGATTTAAGACAGAAACAGATAGTAGGGCCGAGCCAATCCCATGTCCTGACACATCTAATAAGTAAAATGCTAAGCGATCTTGATCTAACCAAAAATAGTCAAAACTGTCTCCGCCAAGCTGGGTTGATGGCAAAAAACTAGACTGAATTGAAACATTGCCTTTGATCGGTTCAGGTAAAAGCGATCGCACATATTCAGAAGCTTGAGACAGTTCCTGTTCGATTAATTGCTTTTGCCTTTGCAGTTCTTGAGTTACTTGATAAAGTCGCAGCCCTGCTCTCACCCTTGCACGTAACTCATTAATACGTGGAGGTTTACCTAAAAAGTCATCCGCCCCCATTTCTAGTCCTTTAACCAAGTCCCCTTCTTGATCACGTGCGGTCAATAAAATAATATAAGTATTAGCTAGTTCAATGCTGCTCTTGATGCGACGACATACCTCTAAACCATCAATGATTGGCATCATCCAGTCGCAAATAATTAAGGATGGTTGCAGTTCTTTAGCTTTATCTAATCCTTCTTGACCATCCTTTGCCAGAACGACATCATACCCCTCACTCCTAAGAAATTTCTGAAGAGTTAGTCTGATAGTAGGATCGTCATCAATGATCAGAATTCGGAACATATTGATATATTTAGGTTGCAAAGCACTAGAAACATTGGGATTACCAAATACTAAAAGTCCATAAAACTAACTAGTGTCTGCCAAGCTATTTATTGCTATTCGTCAATCGTGAAGGACTTCGCAACTTTAGCAAACAAATCTTTGACCTTGTACCAACGTTTTTCAGAGCTAGAAATGCTTAAGGTGTAGAGATTACCACGATTTGTCGATACAGTTACGAGGTCATGGCGCGGTTCGCCTTTTAGACGCTGAACTGCATATTCAAAAATGTAATAACTGCGATCGCCTGATTCTTGCTTTTGAGAAACCCTCTGAGTAGCATTAAGCAATTTTGCTTGACGACCAGAGCCTTCTGGAGCGACTACGCGCTGTTGAACTCGTAAGCCGATTGCTTCAGGATCACCAATTTCTTCGAGTGTCTTAACCGTTTCTAGTTTGCTAATTGCAACAAACACGTTTTCAGATGGCTCAATGATGTCATGGAACAAAATATCAATCGCTGGGTTGCTCTTAGTCTCTGTCCAACCATTTGGATATAAAAATCGATAGCCATCCTTACCATCTGTAAATGGCACTAAGCCACTCGTGGGAGTATTCGCACAACTGGTAAGAAATAAAGCGAATACCACAAGTAAGGTAGAGACAGCACGTTTGAACATAAATTAAAAGAATTAAATTAAATAGCTAAAATATTAAATAATCTTAATCAAAAAGTAGGGAAATTAATCTAATTAGCAACTACTTTGAATGGCTTATATAAGTACTAGAATACAGCACTACAGTAATGTCTGCTAGGTTAAACTCTACTAAAGATTAAATAGAATTTCGGGATTGTAAAGTATTACATCAAAAGATTACGCTTCGTATCCAACCACATTTGTCGGTAACCCTTGTGTGATAATTTCTATATCGGAAGTCGTAGACAAGACTTATCTAAGTTTTAGGTAAAGCTAAGACATTAGATTAAAAAATATTTAGTTTATGTTCATATACTTATCAGAGGTAACGTGGTGACTAGCAATAAATCTGCAACACTTCAAGAAAGTTATTCGCAAGGCGATCTGAGTGAATATGTGACCCATTTACAGTTACATATGGCATTACAAGCTCGTAACCTTGTCCCAAATTTGAGTTGCGATCGCACTCCAGATAGCCGTAGCAGGATGCTGTCTAGTACACAAGCTGATTTTGAGAGATTAGCCTCTCGCTTATAAAGTTAACTAATTAAATTTAACTAGTAAATTTAATTGGTAAATTTAAGAAGAAGGGACGCAATGCGCCCCTTCTTTTTTTGATATAAATTTGATATAAACAAGAGCTTAAACACCTTGTTTATAATTTTTTGGCACAATAGAAAAGTGTTATCACTTGAGAAGCAACGCTTAATTCAAGTGGCAAATAAAAAGCTATTTTGAGGTGTCATGCAGGCTGAGACGTTAGAGCTGTTGGAGTGGAATCGGTTATGTCAGCATTTATCAACCTTTACAACGACTAAACTGGGGGCGATCGCGGCATCGCATTTGCCGATCCCTGATTGCTATGAAGATACATTATCCCTGCTGACTCAAACTAAAGAAGCATATGCACTTGAGGAAAGAAGTGCAGGCGTATCTCTCGATGGGATTCAAAACATTACAGAAGCCGTATTTCGGGCAGAAAAGCAGGGGATTTTGTCGGCTAATGAGCTATGGGCGATCGCGACAACTTTGGCAGGAGCGCGAAACCTACGCCGTCAGCTAGATAATGCTGATAATTGTCCAAATTTGCAGATATTAGCCAGCGAGTTGCGAACTTATCCTGATGTCGAACAGGAGATATATCGCTGTATTGATGAAGGTGGAAATGTCCTTGATCGTGCTTCTGTACGCTTGGGCGAGATTCGACATGAGTTGACCTCAGTGCGCGATCAAATTCTTACAAAACTGCAAAATATCATGCAGCGCAATGCTAGCTCAATACAGGAACAGATTATTACCCAACGTAGCGATCGCTATGTGCTAGCGGTTAAGTCGCCACAACGCGATCGGGTACCTGGGGTGATTCACGATACATCAAGTACAGGGATGACGGTATTTGTCGAGCCAAACTCGGTAGTGCAGTCTAATAATCGTCTGCGACAACTGCTCAAACTGGAGCAAGTCCAAATCGAGATTATTCTGGCGGCGCTAAGTGCCAAAATCACCGCGATTGCAGAAGATTTACAAAGATTATTGATTATTGTCACCAAGATTGATTTAGCTGTTGCACGTGCACGCTATGCCTATTGGCTACGAGCAAATCCACCATACTTTGTTGAGAATGAAGCGATAAATTTACGCCAATTGCGTCATCCCTTGCTGGTATGGCAACAGCAAAACGAAGAAGGTCGCGAAGTTGTACCTGTTGATGTCTTAATATCACCGCAGATTTCAGTAGTCGTAATTACTGGGCCAAATACAGGTGGTAAAACTGCAACCTTAAAAACTTTTGGACTAGTAGCGCTGATGGCAAAGACAGGAATGTATATTCCCGCAAGAGAGCCTGTGGAATTGCCTTGGTTTGATTTAGTTCTTGCTGATATCGGTGATGAGCAGTCGTTGCAACAAAATCTGTCCACTTTCTCTGGACATATTCGTCGGATTGGACGCATTCTTGAGGCAATTTCTCCGCAGTCTTTAGTTCTCTTAGATGAAGTGGGTGCTGGAACCGACCCATCCGAAGGCAGCGCAATCGCCACCGCTTTATTAGAACATCTAGGCGATCGCACAAGTCTTACCATCGCCACCACTCACTTTGGTGAACTGAAAGCATTAAAATATCAAAATCCTAAGTTTGAGAATGCCTCGGTAGAGTTTGATGATGCCTCCCTCGCGCCGACCTATCGGCTATTATGGGGGATTCCAGGGCGTTCCAATGCGCTGGTGATCGCAGGTCGTTTAGGGTTACCGCAAGACATTATCGAAGCAGCCCAAGTACGTGTAGGCGTTGGCTCTGTGGAAATGAATGAAGTAATTGCTGAACTTGAAGCTCAACGCCGCGAACAGACTCAAAAAGCAGAAGCCGCCGCACAACTCTTAGCAGAAACAGAAAGACTGCATAAAGAGATTTTAGACCGTGCTGAAAAGATGCGATCGCAAGCAAAAGAACTACGCGAACATCAAGAGAAAGAGGTTAATGCCGCGATCGCTCAAGCCCAAAAAGAAGTTGGCAGAGTAATCCGTAAATTGCAAAAAGGTGAACAAACGGGTGAACAAGTAGCGGCTGATGTCCAACGGACGGAGCAAAGAATCGAAGAACTAACTAAGCGCCATGGGATTGTTTTACCTGAGACAAAAGTAGAAGTACAGTTTAAAATAGGTGATCGCGTTCGCATTCCCAAATTCGGTAAAATTGCTCAAGTCATGACCGTTCCCAATAGTTCTGGCGATTTCTCTGTCCGTCTTGGACATATGAAGTTATCAATTAATCTCACAGATGTCGAACCTATATAAGTATTACGAAGATAAGTAGTAGATAATTAGAAACTTTGCTTGGCGACACTTTTACTTATACAGTAATCATCAATAAATTTTTAAATATGTTGAAATTTTTTGAATTTGAAGCTGAGTTTGTTTCCTCGTTGCGCTGCATTCCTATGCAAGTACGCTACAAATTAGACACCTGTGGCATAAAGTTAAAACTTCAACATTGGTTCAAATTTTCTACTGATCAACGTCAATCCCTAGTTGATGCTCCATGCAATACTGCCGCAGAAATTAAAATCTACCGCGAAAACTTGCGATCGCTAGTTTTTCAACACTTCAACATGTATCCTAGCGATCTTCCAATTGACGAAAATCCTGCATGGATGCAAATAGAGTTTATCCCGAGCAGTATTTTGGATCATGCCGAAGAATTAAATATAGCGATCGCTCCATCTCAATGGCAAAGATTCACTCCGCTTGAACGTTTCGCACTCATCAAGCTCAGCACATCCAATCACGAAAATAATAATTTTTTACCCGCTTTGCAAGAATTTGGAATTGCGTCTTACAGCGCTTTGCGATGAAACCAAACTCAGATTTTTTGTAAAAGCCCCGCGAAGCGGGGCTTTTACAAAAATATTGTGGTTCGTTTGTTCACAATTTGCTGTAACAAAAAAAGAGGTGATGCTAAGCACCGCCTCTTTTTTTAATATAACAAGGCGATTAAGCTTCTTGTCTGTCTTGCTAACGCTTAAGAAAGTTGACTCAAACGATAGCCAACACCGTGGATCGTCTCGATCAAATTGTGAGGCGCACCGGCACCTTTCAACTTGTTACGCAAACTCTTAATCGTCGCGTTGATCGTATCCTCTCTAGGTGGATCAGTAAGCGACCAAACATGTTCCACAATACTGATGCGCTTCAGGACTTGACGACCATGATGCAACAGTAACTCAAGAATGTTGTACTCCTTAGGAGTCAAATGCACAGATTGTCCAGTATAGGAAACCTCATGCATCCCAGGATCGAGTTGCAGTTCACCCCAACGTAAAACTGTAGGTTCAGCAATTTGAGCACGGCGTGACAAAGCGCGAATACGAGCCATCAATTCAGGCGGATCGATTGGCTTAACGATGTAATCGTCAGCGCCAGCATCCAGACCCTGAACCTTGTCAGAACTCATATCGAGCCCAGTCACCATCAAAATCGGAATATTGTTACCGTGAGCGCGTAAACGACGACATAAGTTAATGCCGTCTAACTTTGGCAACATCACATCTAACACGATGAGGTTATAATCATCAGCCTGAGATTTCTCCCAGCCTTCCTCCCCATCTCTTGCAATATCTACAACACAATGCTGACCAGTTAGAATTTCGGCTAACGCATCAGCTAATTTAGGATCATCTTCTACAAGTAGAATTCTCATTGGCTCGAAAAATCTTAATTATTTAAGCTTAAATAGGCATTTGATCATATGGTAGCGGATACATTTACATTTTTATGAAAAATATAAATGTGAATTTTATAAGTTTTGATAATTCAGGCTTGTATAACTGCATTATGCCTGAAATTTACGAGATTTATCAGATATTTATATATATATTAAGATTTTAATATTGACTATACCGCGTCCAAGATCAAACCCGTAGTTCTTGTAGAAGGTCGCAGGGCGAAGCCCCGCTTCGGGTTTTTCTTTTTGTCCATGTCGAAAACTTCGGTTTTGAACATGGACAGGGTATATATTCAGACGCAAAGTATCTGCTGTAGTTGATCTAGATATTGGATAATTACGTGACGCTTACATCGTTACTAAGTTAAATTGAGACTAAGTTAAATTGATTCAACAAAAGAATTAAAAATCTTTATTAATTAAAATGATCGCGAATATAACTTCCTTTAAAACAACTACATCTCAAGAAGTTTTTGCCAAAGCCAAAAACCTTATGCCTGGTGGCGTTAGTTCCCCCGTTCGAGCTTTTAAATCGGTTGGTGGTGAGCCGATCGTGTTTGATCGCGTCAATGGCGCATATGCATGGGACATTGATGGCAACAAATACATTGACTACATTGGCTCATGGGGCCCTGCGATCGTTGGACATGCCCACCCCGAAGTCATCGAAGCACTACATAAAGCCCTCGAAAAAGGTACAAGTTTTGGTGCACCCTGTGTCCTTGAGAATCAACTCGCCGAAATGGTGATTGAAGCGGTTCCCAGCGTTGAAATGGTTAGATTTGTCAACTCCGGTACCGAAGCTTGTATGTCGGTATTGCGCCTGATGAGAGCTTTTACAGGTCGTGACAAAATCATCAAGTTTGAGGGTTGCTATCACGGTCACGCCGATATGTTCTTAGTCAAAGCAGGTTCAGGTGTGGCAACTCTCGGCTTGCCTGATTCTCCTGGAGTTCCCAAATCCACGACTGCCAATACTCTTAATGCTCCATACAATGATCTTGAAGCAGTTAAAGCATTATTTGCTGAGCATCCAAATGAAATTTCTGGCGTAATTATTGAACCAGTGGTTGGGAATGCTGGATGCATTGTTCCTAAGGAAGGATTTTTGCAAGGCTTGCAAGATATTTGTCGAGCAAATGGCGCTTTGTTAGTATTTGATGAAGTGATGACAGGATTCCGTCTTTCCTATGGTGGTGCTCAAGCTCGTTTTGGGATTACTCCCGACCTAACAACGCTAGGAAAAGTCATTGGTGGCGGTTTACCAGTAGGTGCATACGGTGGGCGCAAAGACATTATGTCTATGGTTGCCCCGTCTGGCCCCATGTATCAGGCAGGCACATTATCAGGCAATCCTTTAGCGATGACAGCAGGGATTAAAACTCTAGAAATTCTTAAGCGGGCTGGATCTTACGAATATTTAGAACAGGTTACCAAGAAACTCGCTGATGGAATATTGGCGATCGCTCATGAAACAGGACATGCCGTTACAGGTAATCTGGTTGGTGCAATGTTTGGCATGTTCTTCACCAGTCAGCAAGTTTATAACTATGACGATGCAAAAACTAGCGATACTCAAAAATTTGCTAAATTCCATCGAGGCATGTTAGAGCAAGGCGTTTATCTGGCTCCATCGCAGTTTGAGGCTGGTTTCACATCACTTGCTCATACTGATGCGGATATTGAGGCAACTTTAGTCGCAGCCAGAAATGTACTTTCACAAATTCCTGCTTAAAAAACTTCAAAAAGCAGATTTCAAAAAGCAGATAGAGCCAGAAGCACTCTATCTGCTTTTTTGTGGCAATTGATATACAATATTCAGTATTAATTAATCTTTTTAGGTTTACCGAAGCGCAACATTTTTTAAATGTTTAAATTAAATGCGTTTTGCAAAGCTGTTGAACTAAAATGGTTCAGGCTGTTTTCCTAAAATGTCGAAGCATTGAAAATCCCCCCACATAAATCCGATGCTGACAGACAACTCAACTGCTAGTACTAAATCTAACAACAATGGTAATTACAACGGCTCAAATGTATCTGTAGCTAGAGCCGATTACTATATGAGCTTACACAAAGAGCTAGACCATCTTGAAGAAATGGTGCTGGAAAGTGGTCCTCGGGTGATGGGACATACTGTCATTGATGAAGAAAAACTGTGTCAACAAATTGATCGGGTGAGATTATCAGTACCTGAATCGATCGCGAAGGCTGAAGAGATTTTGCTCTACAAACAGGATTTAGTAGCCGAAGCTCAGCAATATGTTGAAGATTTGATTAAATCTGCTGAGTTACGCGCAAGTCAGTTACTAGAAGAATCGGCAATCATTCGCCAAGCAGAGCAAGAGGCAATTCAAATCCGCCGCGAACTACAAGAAGAATGCGAACAGGTGCGCGCTCAAACTCTCAATGAAGTCAACCAAATGCGCCGCCAAGCCCAAAAGGATCTCGATAGCTTACATCAACGGGTAACGGGTGAAGTTCAAGATATGCAGCGTGGGGCGGATGAGTATAGCGATCGCGTCTTAGGCAATCTAGAGACTCAGCTAATTGACATGATTAAAATCGTCCAAAACGGTCGCAAAGAATTACGCCTCTAAATTCATGACCACGATCCTGTCCAATCGCTATCAAGTTTTGCGAGTGCTTGGATCAGGCGGATTCGGTCAAACTTTTTTGGCGGAAGATACGCAGATGCCATCGCGACGGATTTGCGTGATCAAGCAACTGAAGGCGATCGCGGATAATCCTGATATTTATAAAATTGTGCGCGATCGCTTTCAACGCGAGGCGGCAACACTAGAAACTTTGGGCAAAGATGACTGCCTAGTACCAGAGCTATATGCTTCGTTTTGTGAAAATGACGAGTTTTATCTGGTTCAAGAATGGATCGAAGGACAGGATCTGGGGGATATCGTTCGGGATCAAGGATGTTTTACTGAGACTCAGGTTAAAAAACTTTTGCTCGATATCTTGCCTACCCTAGAACATATTCATGACAAGGGCATCATTCATCGCGATATTAAACCTGAAAATATTATTTTACGGAATCGCGATCGCAAACCTGTGTTGATTGACTTTGGCGCAGTGAAGGCAACGGTGGCAACAGTGCTGAACTCGCAAGGAGCTGTAACATGCTCAGTGGTAATCGGTACGCCGACCTTTATGCCATCAGAACAGGCGATCGGGCGGGTGGGATTTGCTAGTGATTTGTATAGCTTGGGCTTAACCGCGATTTATTTATTAACGGGAAAACTGAGTTCTGGGCTAGACACCGATCCTCAGACGGGTGAACTTTCATGGCAGCGCTATGCAAATAATTTTGATCCTACTTTTGTGGCGATTTTAGACAAAGCGATCAGGCTCAACTTTCGCGATCGCTATGCCACTGCTAACGAGATGCTAACTGCGTTACGAGAGATTTTTGATGATTCCACCACAATTATCACCATACCTAGGCAAAACTCTCCAAGCATTGAGAATACAGAGATCGCATTGGAATCGACTGAAGGACAAGTGGCGATCAATTCGCGGTTTTATATCCCATCGGGTTATGAGCCTCGCTGTTATGAAGAAATCAAAAAAGCGGGATCGCTATTACGGATTAAGTCACCGCACCGCATGGGTAAGACATCGCTAATGGCGAGGATTATCAATCATGCTGAAAGTCTGGGTTATCGCTCGGCGATTTTAAATTTGGAACAAACCAATCAGAAAATCTTTGCTGACCCTGAGAAATTTATGCAATGGTTTTGTGCCTCAGTTGGCAAAGCCTTAGGTGTGCGGATTAAGACTGAAGAATATTGGGATGATATTTTTGGTGCAAATGATAACTGCACAGATTATTTCGAGAAATATTTATTAGAGGTTAACGATCAACCCCTTGCGATCGCGATTGATAACTTTGATCGCGTGTTTAACTATCCCGAAATCGAGACGGATTTTTGTGGTTTATTGCGCGGCTGGTATGAGCGATCGCGTAGTCATCAGTTATGGGGCAAGCTACGTCTTGTGATTGTACATTCGCAGGAGCCTTACGCACAAAGGGACATCAATCAATCACCGTTTAATGTCGGCTTTCCTGTAGAACTGAGCGAATTTACAACTGATCAAGTACGAGAGTTACTCACGCGCCATAAATTAGTTTGGTCAAATGATGAGCTTAATCAGTTTATGGAATTGATTGGCGGACATC
>Ga0105048_10010523_pt1 | contig 14657 bp, 4 predicted proteins | sample MAT05_FD_78382 | JGI IMG/M metagenome (GOLD analysis project Ga0105048, IMG submission 78382) | Freshwater microbial communities from Lake Fryxell liftoff mats and glacier meltwater in Antarctica - MAT-05 | ecosystem: Environmental > Aquatic > Freshwater > Ice > Liftoff microbial mat | place... | reverse complement strand
GCCGCTCACCAGTTTATGGGTGGCTTGCGAAATATTCACTTCTCCCGGCACACCACTTGACTCCAATCTGGAAGCAACGTTTACCGCGTCGCCCCAGATGTCGTAAGCAAATTTGCGCATACCTATCACACCGGCAATCACAGGTCCTGTATGGATGCCAAGACGCAGATCGAGGCGTTCCAGACCGTTGCTGATCCGTTTCAGATTCCATTGCACAATAAATTCCTGCATTTCCAAACCGGCATACACCGCATCGGATGGATGGGTGTTGTTGACCTCTGGAATGCCGCCTGCACACATGAAGGAGTCGCCGATGGTTTTGATTGGTTCCAGCCTGTGTTTTTTGGATATTTCATCAAAAGCCACGAACACCTCGTTGAGGGTATTGATGAGTTCTTCTGGACTGATGTGTTCAACAATGCGGGTAAACCCTTTAAAATCGGTGAACAAAACGGTTACACTTTCGAAGGATTTCGGCGTTGCTTTTCCGGTTTCTTTCAACTCTTCGGCCGTACTCACGGGAAGAATGTTGTAAAGCAGACGGTCGGACTTTTGTTTTTCCTTTTCCAATTCTTTTTTCTGTTCCTCAATGATGAGGGTGCGTTCCTTCACTTTTTCTTCGAGGCTGCGGTAAAGAATGGCATTGTCGATGGATACAGCCATTTGCACGATGAGCAGGTTTACAAGTTCAACACGACCGGGTGTGAATGCTTGTACCGCTTGGCGGTGTTCGAGGTACACCACACCCAAAAACTTGCCCTGGTGTATGGCCGGAAGGCACAAAACAGATTGGGGAAGGTGTTTCTGGACATATGGATCGTGGTTGAAGTTTTCGTCCTGTACGGCTTTGTTGAGCAACAAACTTTCGCGGGTACGGGCCACATAACGCACTACGGCCGCTGGCACGTCGTCGGTTCCTGTCATGGGTATGTTCTGAAGCACGGAGCGTTCGTTCTGGTCCACCGAACCGTCTCCCTGCAACAACAATTCGCCTTGCGGGCCTGCGGAAAGGAACACGCAACGTTGGGCGCCGGCGTTTTCGAGGATCAAATCCAACATTTTGCGCAGCAAATTTTCAAGCATCACTTCGGCGGAAATGGCTGCATAAGCCTTCATGATGGTGTACAGATCGAGCGATTCACTGTGCCCGGGGTCGAAAGACAAGGCCTGCTGGGTATCCGAGTGTTCCGGCAGTTTGTCGATGAATTTTGAGTACTTCTGGCTTAGGTGTCTCACTTTGGCAAAAGCTCCCCATTTCTCGTAGAGTCGCAACGCGTCGTATAGGTAGGCCCGCGCAATTTTTTCTTTGCCCTGCCGGAGGTAAAACTGTGTGGCAAGCTCGTTGGCCAAGGCTTCGTCCTGCGTAAATCCATTTTCAGCGGCAAGTTTTATGGCATCGTCGAAAGCTTCTGCGGCATCCACGGAAACGCCAAAGATCCGGTAGGTTTCGGCTTCCACAAGCCGGAATTTGCTGCGCCAGTTTTGTGGCGCCTTTTCCGCCCATACCTGCAAACGGCCCATTAATGCATCAATGGTTCCACGGTATTTGGCGCGGTTTTCTTCGGTTGCCTGATCGTATAAGGCAAGCAAGGAGAGGGCATGGTACTCCACCTGATCGGGCATGTATACGCACCCAAAAGATGCATCTGCAACCGTTTCAGCTTTTTCTGCCAAGGAAAGGGCTTCTTCGTACTGATCAAAGAGGTAACTAAGCCTCATTTTGGCCAAGTAGAAATGGTGCAAGGGCTGTTTAATGGGATAGGCAAGATTTCTTTGGAAAAGCTCTTCTTCCCTGAAGTCTTTTTGTTCAAAAGAGGTGGGTGCGTTGGTTCGTCCCTGCAAAGCATCAATCAGGCACCTGGCAATGAGTATGGCGTCGCCACTCAAATCGCGGTTGCGCAGGTGGAAACGGTAGTTTTTGTCGCAGTCTTCAACGAGTTGTTCCATTGGCGTACCGATCATGTACCTGCACCAGGTAAGTTGCGAGGCGCCATAACCGGCGTAAATCAAATCGCCCGTTTCCCTACCCAATTCAAAAGCCTCGGTCGCATATGCAATGTTGTTGCCTGCGGAAGTATTCCAATGGGAATTCATGGTGCCGAAGACTACATTTACCTTGGCCCGGTTTTCTACTTTGTTGAATTTATGGTTCAGGTTGAGCGCAAGTTTACCGTATTCGTAACCAGTTTCGTACTCGCCAAGTCCAGAGCCGAGCACAAGTCCGAAAGCCACATAACCAAGATCAGAAAGGTCGCTGTTGCCGTCTTCAAGGGAAATCTGCACGAGCTGGGTAACCGTCCATATCCACAGTTTGTTGTCGAGAAAAAAGGCAGGCGTAGCCATAACCGACAAAAGCAGCAGACGCATGTAACTGTCCAAGCTCGCCATGTTTGGCAAGTCGATCAGCGATTCCACACTGCGGTCGCCGCGGAGTTCTTTCACACGCATGAGCCCCTGGATGAATGCCTCGTCCGACACGCTTTCGGGCACACTAAGGTCGTACAGGGTCAGACCCACTTTGCATGCATGCAGTGCCTCAACGATTTTACCAACGTTGGTGTACAAAATGCCGCGCAGCAGGAATACTTTGGCCTGGTCGGTTTTGTTTTGAGCTTCTGACTGCAGTACGTCCAACAGGACTTCTGCACCGGCATGATCGCCGCTGAGGTACAATGCCTCGGAGCAGGCATAATACAGGTTGTAGGAAAGGTCATACATTTCCGTGCTCCAATGGCGTCTGTCAAGCATGTCGATGCCACTTCGCAGGTAACTTACAGCCGAAGCGTAAGCCGTAGAAGCCGAAGCTTTTCGCCCGGCCTGCAGATTCATCCGGGCGCAGGTTTCCAGCTCATCAGCATTGTTCATCAGATGACGGCTCAGGTTGAAATGGATGAGGATGTCGAAAAGGTGCTCATCCCGTTGCTCATCGGGCGAGGTTTGAAGCATGCGCCTTCCAATGCGCAAGTGCAATTCATCGCGTTCTTCGGCCGAAATGATGTCGTAAGCAGCCTGTTGGATGCGGTCGTGCAAAAAGGTGTACCGGGCATTCGGTGCGTTCAAACCTGTGTACTCGTCATGTTTCGCCGCTTCTAATCCCTGATACGCACGGTAGTTTTCATCCAGGGGGGGCGTAAGACCTTCTTCGATGCTTTTCCAAAGCAAACGGGCAACTTCAAGTTCGGGTTTACGGCTTACGGCTGCAAGGGTGTACAAGTCAAATTCATTGCCGATACAGGCGGCCACTTTGAGTAATTCCTGTGTTTCGGGCGGCAATTGGCGGATTTTCTGGGTCATCAGCGCCACCACGTTGTCGGTGATGTTTTGCTCCCGAATGACCCCTATTTCCCATTGCCAGCGTTGGCTTGTCGGGTCGAACCTGATCAGTTCGTCGTCGTAGAGGTGGTTGAGAAACTGCGTTAAAAAGAACGGGTTGCCCCCTGTTTTTTGTTCGAGCAGGCTGCACAGTTCAGCGCTTTCATCGGCTCCGGAACGCAATGTTTCCGTAACGAGGCTGATGATTTCCGGCAAGGGCAAGGGCTTAAGATGTATGCTGCTCATGGGCGCATTTTCATCTTCCAACGTATCCAACATGCGCGACAGCGGATGCATGGTATCCACCTCGTTGTCGCGGTAAGCGCCGAGGATGAGCAGGTACCGGACTCTGTCGTCGAGCAGGACACTTTGAATAAGGTTGATGCTGGCCGTATCGGCCCATTGAAGGTCGTCGAGAAACAACACCAAAGGGTGCTCTGCACGAGCGAAAACCCTAATGAAATTCAAAAATGTATTTAAAAAACGGTTCTGGGCCTCAAGCGGAGGCAAGATGCCCACCGGCGATTGTGCACCGATGATCAGTTCCACCTGCGGAATCACCTCCGTTATGATTTGCCCGTTGATGCCGACTGCCTGAAGGATGTTTTCTTTCCATTCGGCCAGTTTTTCGCCTTTTTCCGTAAGCAACTGACTTACCAGACCTTGAAAAGCCCTGAGCAATGCGAAGTAAGGAATGTTGCGCTGGTATTGATCAAATTTACCACTGATGAAAAAACCTTTTTGGGCGGTAATGGGTTTGTTGACCTCCTGCACCAACGCCGATTTGCCGATGCCGGAATAACCCTTGATGAGCAGCAAATGGGCGGAGCCCTGGCTTACCGCTTCAAAATTTTCAAGCAATTCTTTGATTTCCGCAGTGCGTCCGTATAGCTTTTGAGGAATTTGAAAATACAAAGAAAAGTCCTGCTGCCCAAGCTCAAAGGGTGTCAGCTTGCCTGTGCTTTTGAACTGTTTCAAGCATTTCTCAAGGTCAAAACGCAGTCCATAAGCCGATTGGTAACGGTCTTCCGCATTTTTTGCCAGCAATTTTTTCAGGATAATGTTGAGCGGTTCGGGTATGGCTGAAACATCCACAGGCAGCGCCATGTGGCTGTGGATCAGGTGCAATGTATCGTTGCTTTGGAACGGCGTTCGCCCGGTAAAAAGTTTGTACAAAATGATCCCGAGGGTGTATAAGTCTGCACGGTAATCGACGCTCCTGTTCATTCTTCCCGTTTGTTCGGGGGCGGTGTACTCCAAATTGCTCTCCAGCAGGTTGATGTTGGAGGTGAGTTTGTTTTCACGCGTCAGGCGGGAAGCAATGCCAAAGTTGATGAAAACAATCCGGTCGGTTTCGTGCTCAACGAGGATGTTGATCGGCTGAAGGTCTTTGTGGATTACACGGCATTCGTGCAATGCTCCTAAGGCATTGGAAAGGTTAATGGCCACACCCAGAAATTCGGGCAACAGCAGCGGCGTCGGGTAACGCGTCAGCAAGTTTACACCGTCGATGTATTCCAGCAAAAGCGCAGGTTTACCGTTGTATTCTGTTTTTTGAATGACTTTGCGCGCACTTTTTGATTGTATCTGACGCGCAATTTCATATTCCGTGTTCAGCAGCAGGATTTGTTTGGCACTGGGGCGTTTGCCTTCAATGGCCTTCAGGATGAAGCGTTCTTCACCTGGTTTTTGGTATTCATGTATGGAGAAAAGGGAACCCTTATTAACCAGACTGATGCTGGCGTTGTCGTCGAGATGCTGCATGATGCCGTAGGATTGGTAAAATGTAGGAATGTCAAAGTCTTAATTCCGGGTAAACACGTTGTAGTGCAAAACGGGCCAATGGGTAAATCTTTCGGTGTATGCGCCCGTAACCATACGCCTTGTTTAAAAAATGTGCAGGATCTGTACGCCGGTTAACCAACCTTCCCATCAATCCATACCCAAAACTAAGTCTGCCGAATTGATGGTACAAATACCGTGTTACGATGCCTGATTGTATGCGTGAAGGAAAAATTTCGCCTGCAAGACGGTTGTAATCCCATCCTTTGATGATGCATTGTGCGGCAAGGTAACCCGATTGCATGGCCGTTCGAATACCGAAACCCCAGAGGAAATCCTGGATACCCGCAGCTTCACCCACCAGCAGGGTATTGCCCTGCCTGAATGCCGTTTCACGGGCAATGCTGCCAAGTCCACCAACGGGCCGCGCTTCGCGCATGTCCAAGGCAACCATGTTTTCAACAATGCTTCGGGTGTGTGCCAGGCAACGGTTTACCTCCTTGAAACGGTCGAACAATACGGTATTGAGGCATCCGTAGCCGTTTACCACCAACAGGTAGGCGTAGCCTTTGTATGCCGCCTTGTCGTTCACAATGGCGATGGCCTGGTTGGGCAGGTCTGTTTTAAATACATAACCCTTATCCACCGCAAAAACTTCGCGGGTGTTCGGACCGGTAGCGTTGATGTCAGCTTGCGCGGGTAACAAGCTTTGTCCGAAATGTATGCGTACCCCTGCTTCCAGCGCTTGCTCTTTCAGCCCCTGATCGAGGCTGCCTTGGTCGGTGCCGCGTTTGACCAAATAACAAACCGGTCGTTTGAACCCGAACGATAGCGAAGGGCCGCGACCGTCGGTCATGGTGAGCGGCGGCAGTGGGGTGTGGTCGAAATTGAGACGAAGGTTGTAGGATGCAATTGTTTCCAATACGTCCTCGGCGGTGGTCCAGTTTTCCAAACCCTGCATGTCGCCTCCAAACCGACCGCCTGCGTCGGACTTGCGCTCATAAACATCCACTGCATAGCCGTTTTGGGCCAGGTTAATGGCAGCGGTAAGGCCGGAAATTCCGGCCCCGGCTATCCGAATTGTCGACATGTTTTATTTCAGGCTACTAAAGGTAAAACAAAGTACGGTTAAAGGTCTTTAAGGATGGGCTGGTGTTCGGTGATGCCGAAAACTTTTTCACGCAAGGCCTGTGCTGCCATCAGACCCGACATGAAAGCAACCTCAGCACATCCCATGTTGTATCCCGTATCAATCCAGTCGCCAGCCAAAAACAAATTGTCGTAACCGGAGGCGTCGGTTTTCAGGCGGTATTTGGCCGAACCGGGAAGCGACAGGACATAGCGTTCGGAAGGATCGATGTTGGCAGAAAAGTATTGTCTGTTTAATATGTCCGTACCGTCGGCCCCGGGTTTGTTGATGGGATCGGCGAGCAAATCGAGGTTAAGCCCGGCAGGGTTTTCCAGCGTGGCGCCTTTGGGCCAAAGGAAACCGGCATTGTCGGAAAGCCATTGGGTCATCTGTTCGCGAACCCGCAGGTGTTGGGATTCGGGAAAGGCGGTATCGGAACGGTCGGGGATGGGATCAGGTTCGGAAAAAGGACCGCAGAAATAGGCGACACTGCCCGCCTCGTCGCCCCAACTTTCAAAACGAAGCAATTCGCTGAAATCACAGTAGGAATTGTTGGGATTGGCGTACGTGTCGGTTAAAGGTTGGTCGCCGGATTTAAGACCCAGCGCCGACAAGTCCACGCCAAGTTCCGCCAGCGTTGGTTTAAGCCACAGTTGCACCCCCTGGGTCTGATTCGTTTGTACGTTTTCTACCATGTCTTTCCACGCCTTCTTTTTCTCCACAATGTCCTTGCACAAATACCTTAACGAATCGATGGAGATACTCAGGATGACGTGGTCGAAGTCACGTCCTTTGACAAGTTCGTGCGTCTCCACGTTTTTCCACCCCGACCAGTGTGAGTTGAGGTTGATGTTGCCTTTTTTCAAGGCTTCCAGATCATCGGGGTGAATTTGTTCGGCCAGTTCATCCCACCGCCAGAAAGGAGGTGCAGCCCAGCAATCGAGCCCCTTGATGTTTCTGATGGGATGGAAAGGTTTTTCGGGATTTTTCAGTCGAATCTGTTCATCGACGACGATTTTTTCAATGTCCTTGCCCTCGGAATACGCAACCTCTTTTACTTGGTGGAAAAATTTAAATTTGACTCCCCTGGCTTGAAGCACCTTGTAAATCGGGCTCAGTGCAACGTCGGCCGTACCGCCATTGAACTTGTACATCACCGACCCTTTGTATCCCAGAACAATAAGCATGGCACCTTGAAGCGCGGTTCCTGCAGCGATTTGTCCGGCCTGGTTGGTATCGCCTTTCGGATAAGCGAAAACCAAGGTATAGATGTCTTTTACTGGAGCCGACCACACCACATCTTCAGGCGCTCCGTTTAACAACAGCCATTCCCGGTAGTCGAGGTGGTTGATTTTGTCGAAATCGTAGGTGCCGGTTTGGGTATCGTAAATTTTATTCATACCCACCATGTTGTAATAACCGAGTTTGGCAAGCAGCCAAAACCGTCGCCAACCGTCGTCTGTCTTCAGCTTTCTGCGGAACAAAAGCTCGAAACCTTCCATAAAGGCATGCAGAAGGTGCAGGATGTGGTCCTTCGGATGTCCGACCGCCGCGACGGTGCTGTGCAACTCCTGCGCGTGTGCTTCATGGATCGGCATTTGTTCCACCATCAATTTGGCGTAGTGGAGGTACTTGTGCGGTCCATCAACATGCCCAAATTGTTTTTCGGCTGCTGCCTTGTGTTTTTCCCAACCTGTAGGACGATTGACTGGTGCGTTTGCAAACTCCATAGGGCCTGATTGGTCTGCCGGATCAGACGCCTCTTTGGGCCAAAAATGGTGTATAACCCACGTTTCTACCCTCCCCAAAATGCCGGGGTTCTCCTTGCCGTAAGGCGATCCGAGGATCAGCTCAAGCATCAGTAAAAACATTTTTTTGACGGTTGTATGGTGGCTGGGAGCATCACCGACACCGGGTATTTCTTTGTTTTGAGGAAAAATCATTGTCCATTGATCCCACTTGCCGTTCCTGTATTCGGGCAGCAGGATGGAAGATTGTTTGTGGAACAGGTCTTCCCAATTCGTACCGAAAGGGCTACCTTTGGGTTGTATGCCGCGCTTAATGCATTCCTCATGTGCCTGCCGTATGGTACGCATGGCATTGTTGTAAAAACCCAAAAAAATATGAATGCCATGCTCTTCGATGCGGTCCTTATCGCCGCGGCCGGTCCGGCATTTGCCGCCAACTTGCCAGCCGAATTGGTAAACGGTAACGTCGTACAACGCATCCCAACCGGGATAGTTGGTTAGTTCAAACAAGGCGCTTAGGCCGCTCGGACCGGCGCCAAGAACGACTACTTTTTTCTTTTTGGAGGCGCTGTTGTTATCTTCCTGGTTGGCCATTGCACTGTTTAATTGTAACCTTTGAAAAAAGTAGGGAAGAAGCCTGAGTTTGCCATGGGGCGGTTTTAAAATTCAAGGGAGGCAAAACGTGCATGTTAAACATTGTCGTTGGGCGGCAATAGGGCGAATATTTAGAGTACAAAAAAAAGGCAAGAGTCAAATGTAGCAAATAGGGACTTTTTCGGGAGAGTTTTGTTAAGAAAAGTATTTTTTTCCTTTTACCTGAAGATCAACCTTTCATCATTTGAAGTGAATCAAGGTAAAAATAATGAAAAAAAGCGATGAGAAGTATCGACATGACTATTTCCGTAAATATAAAAAGCAACACCGTTTTGAAGCCGGTTTCAAAGATGGACTTCATTTACGATCACAGTGCTTACAATGTTTGACCTTGGGTTGGTCAACAAGTACTGCAAATAGATCAATAACGGGAGGAGCCATGGCAGAAATTTTTAACCGTAAGCGTAAATTATGCTTTCGTACACAAAACAAAAACTTTTTTTGGCGTTTTGCTTTGCAGGTAATACTTTCACGGCGAACGAGACATTTCATACCATGAGTAAAGAGGTTACCTTGCTTTGTATTTCCAGTTATTTTAAAGGAAATGATTTCCTGCGCGGCGCCAAAGATGCCGGTGCTAAAGTATATTTCCTGACGAGTAAAAAACTCGAGCACAAACCGTGGGCCCGCGAGGCCATCGACGAAATTTTTTACATTCAGGAAGGCCCTGAAAACGAGTGGTACATGGGTGAAGTGATCGAAGGCTTGGCATGGCTGATGCGTTCACACAAAATCGACCGCATTGTTTCGCTCGACGATTTCGACGTGGAAAAAGGCGCTGAAGTACGCGAACATTTCCGCATTCCTGGCATGGGCCAAACCACCGCGCGGCATTTCCGCGACAAACTCGCCATGCGCATCCAGGCACGCGACAAAGGCATCAACATTCCTGCGTTCAGCAGCTTGTTCAACGACAGCGAGATCAACGATTTCGCCGATACGGTGCAGGCGCCCTGGATCATTAAGCCGCGTTTCCAGGCGTCGGCTACCGGTATGAAAAAAGTGTACACCCGCGATGACCTCTGGTCCCACCTTTCCACCCTGGGAGGCGCCCGACACCTCTACCTCGTAGAACAATTCAAACCCGGCGACGTGTACCATGTGGACGCCCTCTCGGAAAATGGGAAAATCATATTCGCTCGAGCCTCCCAATACCTCAATACGCCTTTCGATGTGGCCCACGGCGGCGGTATTTTCCGCAGCGCCACTGTTCCTTTCGATTCGGACGATGAAAAACAACTGCTGAAAGCAACCAGCGATGTAATGACTGCCTTCGGCATGCAATACAGCGCAAGCCATACGGAATTCATCAAATGCCACGACGATGGTAAATGGTATTTCCTCGAAACTTCTTCGCGCGTAGGCGGCGCCCACCTGGCCGAAATGGTGGAACATTCCTCAGGCGTCAACATGTGGCGCGAATGGGCCAAACTCGAAGTGGCCATGGCCAGGGGTGAAAAATACCAGCTTCCAAAAATAAGGAAAGATTATGCTGGCATAGTAGTCTCACTTACAAGGCAGGAACGTCCCGACACTACCCAGTTCGACGACAAAGAAGTGGTGTGGCGCATGACCGACATGGAGCACCACATAGGAATCATCGTTCAATCACCAAAACACGAACGTATCCTCGAACTGCTCGAAAACTATACCCATCGGATCAAAAACGAATACCACGCAAGCGCTCCACCGCCGCAGAAACCACACAGTTAGTTGGTCGACTGGTCTAAAAACATGAGTCCTCCCGAATTTTTTCGGTAAGGAGTGTTTAATTTAGAGCATTTTATTGTTTCTGTTAGGCTATGGCTTAAAAAAAAGCATGAGTCATCCCAAAAAAATTTGGGGTGACTCATGTTTTTTATGGTAAAAATGGGATCTTTCAAACATTGGCCCCCTCCGGACCTCCAGCCCCGAATGGGCTCAATGTTTGTCGCAAACCATGCCAAACGAACACCGCTGCCCAACGTTTGTATCGACGCTTCATGCCTAAAATTGGCTCGTCGGTGGTCAAAAAAAAGACGCGGGGAGCATTCCTCGCGTCTTTTTATGCTGACCAACGATCACCGATTACCTCGCGTAAGTGATAGCCCGTTTCTCCCGGATGACCGTTACCTTAATTTGGCCGGGGTATTGCATTTCTTCCTGAATCTTTTGGGAAATCATGAACGAAAGGTCGTCGGCGTATTGGTCGGTAACTTTCTCGGCTTCCACGATCACGCGCAGTTCGCGGCCGGCCTGCATGGCGTAAGCTTTGGAAACACCATCGTAGGCCATGGCGATGTCTTCCAGTTCGCCGATGCGTTTGAGGTAATTTTCCAGGATTTCGCGGCGTGCTCCGGGGCGTGCTCCTGAGATGGCGTCGCAGGCCTGAACGATGGGCGAGATGATGTTGTTCATCTCGACCTCGTCGTGGTGGGCGCCTACAGCGTTGATGATGACAGGGTGCTCACCGTATTGTTCGCACATTTTCATGCCTACAAGAGCGTGCGACAGTTCTGTTTCTTCTTCGGCTACTTTACCGATGTCGTGGAGCAGACCGGCGCGTTTGGCCATTTTGATCTGCTTTGGATTGAGGCCCAACTCGGCGGCCATGATGGAGCAGAGGTTGGCCGTTTCGATGGAGTGTTTGAGCATGTTCTGACCGTACGACGAGCGGAAACGCATGCGGCCCACCATGCGCACAAGGGCAGGGTTGAGGCCGTGGATGCCGAGCTCGATGACGGTACGTTCACCAATTTCGATGATTTGTTCTTCGAGTTGTTTGCGCACTTTGGCCACCACCTCTTCGATGCGGGCGGGGTGGATACGGCCATCGGCCACCAGGCGTTGCAACGACAGGCGTGCGACCTCGCGGCGGATGGGGTCGAAGGATGAGATAACGATGGCTTCGGGCGTATCGTCGACGATGATTTCGACGCCGGTAGCGGCTTCAAGGGCACGTATGTTGCGGCCTTCGCGACCGATGATCTGGCCTTTCATGTCGTCGTTTTCCAGGTTAAATACCGACACCGTGTTTTCGATGGTAAATTCGGCGGCGGTGCGCTGGATGGTTTGTATGACGATTTTTTTAGCTTCCTTGTTGGCGTTGAGTTTGGCCTGGCTGATGGCTTCTTTTACGATAACCATGGCTTCGCTTTCGCTTTTGGCACGAACAGCCTCGAGCAGCTGGTCTTTCGCATCCTGTTGGGTGAGCTGACTGATTTTTTCAAGTGCTTTGATGCGTTCTTCGTTGGCGGCGTCGAGTTCTTCCTTTTTCTTCTGAACGATTTTTACCTGTTTGTCCAGGTTTTCACGTTGAGCGTCGAGTTCCAGTTCGCGGTTTTCAATTTCGGTTTTACGGGTGTCGATTTCGTTTACTTTGCTTTGGAAGGCGTCCTGTTTGATCTGAAGGTCTTTTTCGCGGGCGACAATTTCCACCTCCATTTCTTTCAGACTGAGCTGGTGCTGCGCTTTTTCGCTGTCGAACTGACTGCGCATTTGCGAGTAGCGCTCCTTGGCTTCCTGGATTTTGGTTTGTTTGATGCGTTCGTTTTCAGCTTCTGCACGGGAAACGACTTTTTCAGCTTTTACGGACGCATCGTCTTCGAGGCGTTTGGCTGTGAGGCGGGCTTCCTGAATAACCAGGTCGGCCTGTCGGTTGCTTTCCTCAATACTTTTACTGTTGGCTTTTTTTATGGCTTGGGCGGTAAGCAAGTAAGCAATGACTGCTCCCACCACCAGTCCTATGACCAATCCTGTTACGATCTCCATAAGGGTGGTTCAATTAAGTGGTTAATGTATGGTGAACCGCAGCGCCAATCTTCAAGTATTCCTGCGCGGCGGGGGTGATGTTTCTTACTGTCGGATGCTGGCCTTCAGTTTGGTTTCGAACACCTGCTGCAGTTGTTGCATGATGGCGTCGATGTCTTTGTCCTGAAGGGTTTTTTCATGGTCTTCAAACATAAAGCTGACGGCATAGGATTTTTTGCCTTCGCCCAGTTTTTTTTCATCTTCAAACACATCAAACAAATTCACATCGCGGAGGGCCTTTTTGGCCGTTTTCAGGGCCAATTGGCGTATGTCGCCAAAGGCCACACTGCGGTCGAGCAAGAGTGCAAGATCGCGGCGCACAGAGGGAAATTTGTTGAGTTCGGTAAAGGATATCTTGTTGACGCCGAGGGCTTTCAACACGTTGTCGAAATGGAAGTCGGCAAAAAAGACAGCATTTTTGATGTCCATTTTTTTGCTCAATGAGGTCTGAACTTGTCCGAAACTGACCAGTTCCTGGTCGCCGCGGTGGTAGCGCAGAGCGTAGTTGTAAGGCGCTTCGTTGAGGGTGGTTTCCTGAAATCCTACGACACCGAGGCGTTGCAGGAGGTTGTTCACCACCGTTTTGAGTGTATAAAAATCCACCTGTTTTTTTGCCGTAGGCTGCCAGCTTTCCGGGCTGTGAGCACCACTGATGAGAATGCTCATCCGCAGTGTTTCGTCAAATTTCGGACCATTTTCCGTGTTCCGGCGCACAAAAGTTTTGCCGAACTCGAACAGGCGAACGTCGGAGTTCTGGCGGTTCTGGTTGTGCCGTAGGGTTTCTAGGCCGCCCATGAGCAGGGTCGGTCGCATGCAATCGAGGCCCTGGTTGGCGGTGTTGTGCACCATCACAAGCATGTCCGACGGAAAGGGTAAAAGGTCGCGGTAATAAGCAGAATTGCTCAGCGACATGTTCATACACTCCAGGTAGCCGAGCGCCGCGAGGAAGTCGGCCGCAAAGTTACGGATGGCGTCCGGGTTGGGGCGCTGCTGCACTTCCATGCTCGAGCGTATCTGCGTTGGAATGGGCACGGAATCGAGGCCGTGCACACGCAGTATTTCCTCCACTACATCGGCCTCCCGGGTTACGTCGGGTTTGTTGGTGGGGACAATGGCGGTGAAACTTTCTGCTGTTTCATTGCTGATGCCTATTTCAAGTGCAAGCAGAATGTTTTTGATCGTGTCTTTTGAAAGGTTTTCACCGATCAGACTGTTGATGCGGTCGAAACGCATGGCCACTTTGGACGGCAACACGGGTTCGGGGTAGAAGTCGGTGATGGGTGTATCGGCTTTGCCGCCGGCAATGGTTTCGATAAGTTGTGCAGCGCGTTGCAGGGCGAAGATGGTCCCGTTGGGGTCCACGCCTTTTTCAAACGACCAGGCTGCGTCGGTGCGCAATCCGTGGCGCAGCATGGTTCGCCGGATGAAACGGGCGTTGAAGCATGCACTTTCAAGAAACACGTCGGTGGTGTTTTCGGACACGCCGCTGTGTGCGCCACCGAACACACCTGCGATGCACAGGGGCGTATCAAGGCCGTCGCATATCATGAGGTCTTCGGCAGAGAGCTTGCGCTTCGTGCCGTCGAGGGTGGTGAAAAGTGTGCCTTCGGGCAGGGTTTTTACACGAATTCCGCCACCGCGGATGGCTGTGAGGTCGAACGCGTGCAGGGGCTGGCCGGTTTCGATGCGCACGAAGTTGGTGATGTCCACCACATTGTTGATCGGGCGTTGGCCGACGGCGAGCAAACGTTGTTGGAGCCACTCGGGACTTTCCTCCACTTTTACGCCACGAAGGGTGATGCCGGCATAACGCGGACACGCCTCCGTATTTTCAACAACTACAGACAATGCGTCTGCCGTACCGGGTTTGAATGCAGAGGTATCGGGCATACGGAGTGTTGCCGAGGGGTTTTCGTGGTGGCGTGTCCAGGCGAGCAAGTCGCGTGCCACGCCGAGGTGGTTGGTGGCGTCGGCCCGGTTGGGAGTAAGGCCTATATCGAGCACGGTATCGGAATGGCGCTGGTAGAAGTTGTCGGCGCGCAAACCAACGGGTGTATCGGTTGGCAACACCATGATGCCTGCGTGGTCGTGGCCCAGGCCGAGTTCATCCTCGGCGCAGATCATGCCTTGGGAAGCAATGCCGCGCACCTTGCGTTCGGCGATGGTAAATAAGGAGCCGTCTTTGGAAAAAACGTTGGCGCCGGGAAGGGCAACCCATACTTTTTGTCCGGCGGCCACATTGG
>Ga0105048_10010522_pt1 | contig 14657 bp, 8 predicted proteins | sample MAT05_FD_78382 | JGI IMG/M metagenome (GOLD analysis project Ga0105048, IMG submission 78382) | Freshwater microbial communities from Lake Fryxell liftoff mats and glacier meltwater in Antarctica - MAT-05 | ecosystem: Environmental > Aquatic > Freshwater > Ice > Liftoff microbial mat | place... | reverse complement strand
GCCGGCTTCGAAGCGACTGCCGAAGACAAGGGCAAGATGCTGGCCACAGTGGCCGGCAACTCGCCGGTGTTCCGGGCGACCCTGACGCCCGACCGCGAGTGGCTGGCCGTCGGCGGCAACGACCGCCAACTGATCCTTTACAACCTGCGGACGGAAGAGAAGAAGTCATACCCGCTGGGCGAGCGCGAGTTCATTCGGGCGCTCGCCTACGACCGCGACGGCAAACGGCTGGCGGTCGCTATCGGCAGCCTGCTGAAGGAGGGCCAGTTCGCCATCGACGGCGACGACCGAATCGTGCTGTTCGACAATCCCGGAACGAGCGAGTTAAAGCCAATTGCCGGGCCAACAAGTAATTACCGGGTGGATGCATTGGCATTCGACAACCAGGGCCGGCTGGCCGTGGCCGGGGGCGACAATCACGAAGTCGTGCTCTGGAATCTCGAAGACATGAGCAAGCCTCTGAGCGTCTTGCAGGGAAGTGGTCGCAACTTGTGGGGTGTGCGCGTTTCCACTTCGGGAACCAGCATCGGCTTTCAGGATCAGCACAATGCGACTTCGACCGACCCGAATAATCGCGGCAAGGGGCCCTGGCTCGGTTTCGACCTGACCCGCGGCCGACCGCTTAAAGGCGATGCCGAATGGGTCGAACCACTCACGACGGCCGATGGCTGGAGCATTCAACCCGATAAACGCAACCGCTACCTCTGGTGGGCCGTGCATGCGGAGAAGTTGCTGCGATTCCCGCTGAGTTTGAACCCCGACCGCGATGAGGCACCGCGCTGTTACACCTTCCTGAAGGCGGAAGGCAAACTGCCGACGCGGGTGCTCGTCGGCCATTACTACGGGTGCAGTCTGTTTGAACTTTCCGACAAGGAAGCCACGCGGCGGTTCGTCTTCGTCGGCCATGCGGGCGAAGTGATGTCGGTCGCGCCCTCGAAGGACGGCAAATGGTTCGCCACCTGCGGCACCGACCAGACCGTCGCCGGTTGGAGTACAGAAGACTGGAAATCGCAGGCGCAGTTGGGCGGCTCGTTCGCGGTCGAGAACGACAAGCTGCTGGTGAAAAAGGCGGACATCGGCAGTCCCGCGTGGGAGATGGGCCTGATTGAAGGCGATGAGATCGTGATGATGGTCGTCGGGGCCGGGCCGCCCGCGTTCAACCGCAGCGGTTTGCACACCGGCCGCTACGGTCCACCGATCGGCAAGCCCGAAGACTGCCTGGCGTACCTCGGTAATCCGGTGCCGGGCCAGTATCTGCACCTGGGTTGGAAACGCGGCAAGGCGGATAAGGTTTACGAACAAGTTTCATCCGTCATCCGTCGGCCGTTGTGGCGTTTCTTCCCCTCGTTCGATTCCAGGAATGCCCTGACCGATTGGATCGTCTGGATGTGGAAGACATCGAACTACCACACCTCCACCAACGGCGACTTCCTGGTCGGCTGGCACGTCAACCACCCGACGCTCGACGGCACGCCGAAGTTCTACCGGGCCGAGCAGTTCCGGGAGCACTTCCACAAGCCGCAAGTCGTGCTGCCGCTGCTGACCGACCAGAATCTGGAAGCGGCCATCAAGCGCTCGCAGAAGAACATTAACTTCAGCCTGCTCGAACCGGCACCGGTGACGATCGAGCCGCGCGACCCGAAGGTCGGCCCGAACGGCATGGAACTCACACTGAAGGTCAACCTGCGCGGCACTAACCCCGACCTGCTGCCCGAGCGCGTTGACCTGTGGGTGAACGACTTCCGCTTCGAGACCTGGTATCCCGGCGAAAAGAAGTTCGAACAAAAGATCGTCATCCCGGCCGACAAACTGCGCGACGGCAACAATCAGATCACGCTGCAAACTTTCAACCGCCTGGGCGGACGCGGCGAAGCGGTGGCCATGTCGCCCTACCAGCGCGACAAGCAGGATCCCAGCCTGCTGGGGCTGTTCGTCGGCGTGAACAACTACAAGAACTCGAAAGTGGTCAACCCCGATGGCGGCCGGGCGTTCGGCGACTTGGCGAGTGCCGTCAACGACGCCACGGGGATGCACGACCGCTGGCTCGAACACAGCGGCAAAGACCGCCTGTTCAGCGAAGGCACTGCCCGCACGTACCTGGATGTCGATGCCAAGCGGCAGGAGATTCTCGATCAACTCGATGTGATTGCCAGGAAGGCCAAGCCCGACGATCTGCTGATTATCTTCCTGGCCGGGCACGGCGACTACCTGCGGCCCACCGTGGCCAAGGGCGAGGAGCCCAAACCGGGGGTGTTCATCTTCTGCTGTCCGGAGTACGATCGGAAAGATCATAACCAGACAGGGATTTCCAGTGAGGTACTTATCGACAAGCTATCGCGAATCCCCTGCCGGAAACTGGTGCTGCTGGACGCCTGCCATTCGGGCGAAGCGGCATCGACGAATCTGGTCCGGCACATGGCTCCCAACGGCAAGGGGCTGACGATCATTGCCGCCTGCGACCAGCAGGAGCAGGCATTCGAACACGAGAAGTTCAAGAACGGCCTGTTCACTTATGCCGTCATGGAGGCCCTGGGCGACAAGTTCGCCAAGGCCGATGGCAACGACGACGGACGACTGGATCCCGCGGAACTGTACCGCTACGTCCGCGGCCGGATGCCCGAACTGCTGAAGGAAGCCGGCAAAGACGCCTACGACCAGAACCCGATCTGCTTCCCCCGCGAACCGGAGAAGTTCCCGATCGGCCGGAAATAACGCCGCTCCCGGCGTCGCCAACGAAACTCAGAAAGGACTTGACCATGAACCTGTTCACTCGAAACCTGCTGCTGGCCCTGGCAGCCGGTACCTTAATCATCATCCCCGTCCGTGCCGACGAACCGGCCGTGCAGGACAACCTCGACGAGGTGATCCGCAGCAAGGCCCCCGACCTGCTGAAGTACCTGCGCGGCAAGGGGTACGGCAACGTCGGGGTGCTGAAATTCCTCGTCAAAAAGGGTGATGCCGCTCCCAGCGACAACTCCGGCGAACTGAACACCAGCATGGCCAATCGGCTGGAAGTCGCCCTCGTGCTCAGCAACCCGGATGAAGATCTGGGCATCATCCAGCAGGCGAGCAAGACCGTCAGCCGCGAGAACAACGTGCGCGCCAGTCACCTGACCAAAGAAGGCCGCAAGGCATTCTTCACCGGCGAGTACGATCTCGCCTGGGGGCCGCGCAAGGTGATGGCCAACGCGTTCCTGACGGGTCTGGTGACCATCTCGCCCGATCTGAAAAAGTCGACGCTGAAGTTTCAGGTCTTCGACAAAGACGGCAATATCAGCGATGTGCTCGACGAGATCGCGCTCGAGACCACGCCGCGAATACTCACCGAGGCCGGCTTCAGCTACTTGTTCACGCCCGAAGCCAACCCGAAGGAGTTTGCCGCTGCCAGGAAGGACACGCGCAACCGCTTCCCCCGAGCCGTGCTGGTCGAAAAAATGGTCGATCCGCTCGAAGGGGCCATTGGCTTCAATCGGCCCAGCGTGAAGGTCGATGTGGTCGCCGTGAATCCGTTCAAGGAAGGGCCGATCAAGCTCACGATTTTATACAACGGCAAGCCGGTCGCTATCGAAAACGGCATCGTCCCCGAGCCGAAGGAAACCGATAAGGTGACGTTCCTGCTCGAAAACCCGACGAAGGACACCTACGCCGTGCTCTTGAAGGTCAACGGCACCAACACCCTTTTCAGCGAAACGATCAACGACCCGAAGACTTGCCACAAGTGGATCCTGCGGCCGGGCGAGAAGCAGGCGATCAAGGGCTTTCAGGTTGACGAGAAAGAGGACAAGGAGTTCAAAGTGTTGTCGCCGAAACAGTCGGAAGAAAACGAAGTCTATTACGGCGACAATGCAGGCACCTTCCGCCTGGCGGCATTCAAGGGCAGCGTGGTGAAGGAAGACCCGTCGATCGAGATCAACAAAGGCCGGGAAGAGACGGAAGTCGCCCGCGCCGCGATCAGCCGGGGCACACTGGCCCTGGGCGATATCGACGCCGGCTCGCTCAACGCCCTGAAGCGAACGCTTCGCGGTCGGGAAAAGGCCGGCGACGGTGCTCGCGGCATGATCGTGCAGGGCGATGCATCGGGCAAGAAGGAAGTCGAACGGCTGTTCTTCAAACCCGAGTTCGCCGACCCGGTTCACGACATGACGTTGCGGTACTATGTGCCGAAGAAGAAGTAGCAGTGCAACTTTCCGACGAGCCGCGACCGTCAGGGAGTGGTCTGAGTAGACCGCTCCCTGACGGTCGCGGCTCGTCGAATTCATGTTTCGATCACTTCACATGCAACTGCAACCCCTGCAGGATCTGGCCGGTGCTGTCGTCCTGCACGATGGCCATCACTCGCAAGTTCTTGAGTGCCAGCGGTCGATCGGGGTTGGAGAACTCCCCTTCGTTGGCGGCATAATCATCGAGATACTTGGCGAGCTTGGCTCGCAGCACCTTCAGGTCCACTTCCGCTGACGCTGTCCCTTTCGATTCTTTCAAAGCGACACCATCGACGCCGCCCGGCGTGTCGCGGACGACATGATGGTGGAATCGAATGCCATTGCCGCCGACATAGCGGATCGATTCTTCGACCAGCAGCAGGCGCAGGCGGATGTTGTCGCCCGGTTCCTTGATGCCATCGGCCGACACCTTGATCGATAGCTTGTCGCCGGTCGAGGTGACCTCGCCGGTCAGCTTGACGGGTGTCACCTCGTCGAGAAACGGGTCGATAAGCTTGCGGAACTCTTTAAAGACAGCCTCGGCATTGCTCAGGGGACCACCGCCGGCGGCCGTGGGCTTACCGTTGAACAGTGCGGTCGGCACGCCGAGGATCGCGCGTTCGTGGAGCTTGCGATAGTATTCCCAGCGGGCGATTGTGCTCGGGTTGGTCAGCGGATCGGGGCCGGGGATGTGCATGTGGTACTGGATCAGCACCAAGTCGCTCGGCTTGTAAGCTTTCAGCAGCCCATCGAACGCGGCATCGGCCGCCACGCATGGCGGGCACTGGGCACCGGTGAACAACTCCATGACCACAACCCTGTTGGCCTCTTCCTTGCGGCCCGGGAACTTGGTCGGCTTGAACGGCGGCACCTTGGCGAGATACTCCAGGTCGAGCAGATCTTCCAGCTTGGCGAGCTTGGCATCGGTGAGCCGGGCGAGGTCTGCCTTGCCGGATTTTTCCTGTGCCGCGCGCAGCGATTTGTACACTTTCGCCTTCTGGCTGGTCGTCGTCCTGTCGGTCATGCCCGCTGCCGCCCGTTCGGCCGCTTCCAGGGCGATCGGCTGCAACCCTTCTCGCTGGGCAAGTAGACCGGACAATTTTGAGAGAACGTCGAGGCGGTAGCGCGACCCGTGCGGTGCCGAGACCTTATCGACGGCTTGGAGCCACGTACCTGCCTCAGCAGCAGAGAGTTTCGCGTTGCCCTTGCTCGCCAGCAGGTTCTGCATCGCGTCGATGAGGGCCGGACTGTCGGCATGCCTGGCGAGCAACTCGTTGTACAGGGCGGGCACCTGCTCGTCGGCTTCTTTTTTCGCGTCGTCGAACTCTTTCTTCAGCGTGGTCCCTGCCTCATTGTCCCCGGCCTGGCGAAGTTTCATCCGCAGTGAAGCGACCTTGCTCATCAGCGTCTGCGCTTTCGTCATCGGCTCCGGCAGATCCTTGCGCTTGAAGCGGTCCGACTGGTCGAGCTTCTCTTTGTCGGTCGGCACCAGGGCGCCACGAGTGATGAAATCGTCGTCGCCGAAATTGCCGATGATGACTTTGTTGTCCTTGGCATCCACGGTGCCATCGAAGCGGAGCGTTCGGCCGAATGCTTTGAAGTCGATGACGACGTGGCGATCGTCCACGGTGATGCTTTCGACCTCGGCCTGTTTGGGGTCGAGCATCTCGGCAACATCCTTGCCGCCCTTGTGTTCGATCTTAATCAGCAGCAGCCCCTGGTCGGCCATGGCGTTCGGGGAATACTGCACAATGTAGTTCCCGGCCGGCAGGTCCGATCGGGCGGAAGCAACGTCGACGCCGATGCAAAGTACCAGCGCCCATACGGCAAATCCGCGAATCATAAGATCCCTTCGATGATCGGCGATAGTTGACGGGCGTTCTAAGTTCAGACTTCAGCGTATGCGGGAACCACGGGAGATGCCAATGGAAATACAAGGATCTGTAAACGGGTATCTCGGGCCCTTGCATCTTGAACAGAAGTTCTGCGACAAGTAAGGTACACATTCTGAACGTACCTCTTGCGGTACAGAATGAGACATGTAGTTAGCCGCGACCCGTAGGCTCTGCGGAGGGCACCGCGTTTCGCGATGACCGCGCTCGCCACAGGTTCGCGGCTAAACATCGCGGCTTACGGGTCAACTCGGCTTCGACCGCGGACTGTCCTCTCGACTGACACTAACACTGACTCAACGCGAGAAGATCTGCGATGCGCTTCACCAAGATGCAAGGTGCCGGGAACGACTATGTGTACGTCGATTGCTTTCGCGCGCCGGTTCCCACCGACCCCGGCAAGCTGAGTATCGCGATGGCGGATCGGCATTTCGGCATCGGCGGCGACGGCCTCATTCTGATCTGTCCTTCCGACAAAGCCGACGCCCGCATGCGCATGTTCAATGCCGATGGCTCGGAATCCGAGATGTGCGGCAACGGGCTGCGCTGCGTGGCCAAGTACGTGTTCGACCACGGCATTGTCACGAGAGACAAATTGGCCCTCGAAACCGGCCGGGGTATCCTGCACGTCGAGATCGAACATCATCAGGGCAAGGCCCGGCGGGTGCGCGTCAACATGGGCGAGCCGATCCTCATCGGCGAGCGCATTCCCACCACGCTGCCGGGCGATCCGCCCGTCGATGTGCCAGTCGTTGTCGGCGATACCACGTTGAAAGTTACCTGCGTGTCGATAGGCAACCCGCATTGCGTGACCTTCGTCGATGAGATCACCGATGCTCTGGTGCTGGGCATCGGGCCGAAGATCGAGAAGCACACGGCTTTCCCGCGGCGGACAAACGTCGAGTTCGTGAAAGTGAATCGGCCGGACGATTTGACGATGCGCGTGTGGGAACGCGGCAGCGGCGAGACCCTGGCGTGCGGCACCGGCGCGTGCGGCGTCTGCGTGGCGGGAGTGCTGACGGGTCGCAGCGATCGGCGTGTCACGATCCACCTGCTGGGCGGCGATCTCGAATTGGACTGGTCAAAGGCCGACAATCATGTTTACATGACCGGGCCCGCGGTCGAGGTATTCACCGGTGAATGGCCCGGCGAATGACCGCTCCATCGGCAAGGATTCCGATGAGAATACGCAATCCGCTTCTGCTCAAGACCGCCAGCTGGGTCGGCACGCGCATCATCGAGACGCTGTGCGGGACCATGCGCTACCAGGCGCGCCACATCGGCGACAACTACCTGCCCGACAATCCGGACATTCCCCGGCGCGTCATCTACGTCTTCTGGCACGAGAACATGCTGATCCCGGCCTACTTCTACGGCCGTAAGGACGTACACGCCCTCGTCAGCCCGCACACCGATGGCCAATGGCTGGCCGGCATGCTTCAGCGGCTGGGCTTCAGCACGGTACACGGGTCGAGCAATCGCGGCGGCTTCGAGGCGATGCGGCAGATGCTCCGCCTGAGTCGGCATTCGCATTTCGCCATTTCGCCCGATGGTCCGCGCGGCCCGCGCCGTCAACTCAAGGATGGCGCCATCTACCTGGCCGCCCGCACGGGCATGCCGATCGTGCCGATGGGCTTCGCCTGTACCCGGTCGTGGCGTGCGAAAAGCTGGGACTCGTTGTGCGTGCCCAAGATGTTCGGCCGGGGCTACGGTGTCAGCGCCCCGCCGATTCCGATACCGCGCGGCATCTCGACCGATACACTGGAACCGTACCGTCAGCGGGTGGAAGCATCGCTGCACGCTGTATCCGAAATTGCCGAGCGCTGGGCCGTGACGGGTAGCTACGATCCGTACGATTACGACCTGCTCGGCAGCGACACCGAACCCGCAGCGATGACGCTTTGTTCCCGATGAAACCACTTCCCGACTGGGTGACGGTCCTTTTTGATTGGCGTATGCGCTACGGCCTGGCCTGGGTGCTGGCCGTGGGGATCGGCATCGCCCGCATCGTCAACGCCTACCAGGCATTCGGCGATGGCGGCCGCTCCGACGGCAACAGCGGCCATACTGCCATCGACTTCGGCGGCCAATGGCTCATGGGCCGGCTGCTCGCCACCGGTCACGGCCGGGAGTTGTTCGTTCGGCCACGGCAGTGGGAAGTCGCCCAACAGGCCTATCCCGAGCAGTTCGAAAGCCCGTTGCAGAAGAAGCACGATGCCGACAGCCTGGTCGACAACTTCATGGGCAAAACCGATGCCCGCTGGGAGAACGTGGCCGGGGCGTGGGTCGCGCTGATTGGTCCCTCCGACCCGCTTCAACGTGCTGCCGTCGCGATGCAGGCACACGATGAATGGAACCCGGAACTGCTGGCCGAACTGAATCATCCCGGCAAAGGCGATGGCATCGGCGGGCCGCTTTATCCACCCGTGCATGCGTTCGTCATGTTGCCACTCGCGCTGGGGGATCACCCGCAGTCGGCTTACTTCGTGATGCACTATCTGCAGACGCTATTCTGCTTCCTGGGCGGTTTCGCCGTCAGCGTCATGTCGCGCCGCCGGGTCTGGTGGCCCGTGGCCGCTTCCCTGCTGCTGGTTTACCCCGGCTGTCGCGGGGCGGTCGATCTGGGCCAGAACGCCCCCATGACGGTGGCGATTCTGCTTTGCGGCTGGGCGGCCATGTCGCGGCAGCGGCTGATACTCGGCGGCGCGATCTGGGGCCTGCTCGTCTACAAGCCGGTCTGGGGACTGTCGTTCGGCATCATGCTGCTCTTGATGCGGCAATGGCAGGCGGCTTTGGCGATGGCGGCAACGGCGACCGCGTTGTGCCTCGCCACCCTGCCGATCGTCGGCGTGCAAACATGGCTTCACTGGCTGCATACGGGCAACGAAGCGGCCGAACTTTACAACCTCGACAGCAACTGGATCCCCCTCAGCCGGGACGTGCTGAATCTGCCCCGCCGGCTCATGGTCGATTTCACCGAACCGTACCGGGAACGCAACAGACCGCTTTTCACCGCCGCCTGCTGGGGGTTGTGGTTGTTGATCGTCGAAGTGACGCTGCGAGTGCTGGCGCTGCGCGGTCGCGGCAAAATTCCGTTTCATGGGCCGCTGCCGGCCATGCTGGCGCTGGCCGCGTGGATGTGTACCTTCCACTTCATGTATTACGATGCCATGATCTCGGCCCTGGGCGTCATGATCCTGCTGAGCGATCCCCGGCCGTACTTCCGCCTTCAGGTCTGGAAATCGACCGATGCGCGGACGCGCGTCTACGCAAGCTCGTTCGTGCTGTCGCTGGTGGCCACCCTGCTGCTGTACGAGTGCGTGGCCCGGCCGATGCGGTGGGAGATGACGGCCGCACCGATGGAGTTCACCGGTGCTCGTACCATGCACGACGAATCCACCGAGATGAGCAGGCGCATGATTGTGGGAACCAACGACCGCTACCCTGTCGATACGCTGCTGCTGATGACGCTGTGGGCCTGGTGCGGCGTAGCGGTGTGCCGGCGCCCGCTCACAAACAATCATCGAGACCCAGCCACGGATGAAATCAGGATGAATACAGGATAAGACCGTTCACGCGTCGATTTGAGCCCCGAAGACTTCAATCTCGTTCCCACGCTCCGCGTGGGAATGCAGTCTTCCACGCTCCGCGTGGTCGGAGACTTTCCCGCTGAACCCTTAATCGCGACGCAGAGCGTCGGCAACTGCATTCCCACGCGGAGCGTGGGAACGAGATGAAAGACGCCGACTACGCGGAGCGTGGAAGACTGCATTCCTACGCGGAGGAGCGTGGGAACGAGATGATGCTTTTTGGGGCACGTTGAAAACCTGCCCCACTCAGGATGTGCCCCACGCGAATCGCCAGAATGGTCTAAACACGGGTCGCTGACGCGACTCCGCTCGATGCGGGTCCCCGCAATTCCCGCAGCGCCTGGCCGATGTCCGGGGCGCGCATCAGCGACTCGCCGACGAGGACTGCCTTCACGCCTGCCGCTTCGAGCATAAGCAGATCCGCATGCGTCTTGATGCCGCTTTCACTCACGACCACCCTGTCGGCGGGTATCAGGGGAAGCAGGTCGAGCGTATGTTCGAGCCGGGTGGTGAACTGCCGAAGATCGCGATTGTTGATGCCGACGAGTGTCGTTCCCGTGTCGAGGACGCGGAAAAGTTGTTCGGCATCGTGCAGTTCGATCAAAACGTGCAAACCCAGTTGGCGCGCTGCATCATGAAGTTGCCTCATGGTGTCGCCCGGCAGAATCTCGGCAATCAGCAGCACGGCATCGGCCCCGGCTGTTCGGGCCTCAAGCAACTGGTAGCGATCAAGAATGAATTCCTTTCGCAACAGCGGCAGGCTTACCCGTTCGCGGATCGCGGTCAGGTAGGCGAGTTCGCCCTGAAAGAACTTGCGGTCGGTGAGCACGCTCAGGCAGTCGGCCCCGTTTGCTTCATAGGTGGAAGCAATGGCGACCGGGTCGAAGTCGGCCCGGATGATGCCCGCGGAAGGCGACGCCTTCTTGACCTCCGCAATGAGGCGCATACCGGGAGCTTGAAGCCGGCCGGTGAAATCGCGGGGCGGCGGCAGGTCCGCACAACGGCGTGCCAAGTCTTCAAGCGGGACGCGCGCCTGGGCTTCGGCAATTTCCTGCCGCTTGTGGATTACGATTTCATCGAGAATGTTCGGCATGTCGGCTCGCAGGCGGAATGAAGCGGCAATCTTCTTACAATACGCCCACCCGCCCGAACGTCCCAGAGGAGTCGCATGCCCGGTCCGCTACAGGAATTCTGGCAGATGTTACAGGCCGGGGGGCTGCTGGCTCTCGGGGCCGGGGGGCTGGCTTCGTTCATCCTGATCTTCCGGCGGCCGTCGTCGCTGCTGCCGCGCGCCGGCCTGTGGTCGATCCCGTGGAACGGCTGGGCAGTGTTAGCCGTGTTCGTCATCGCCATGCTGGCGGGATCGCTGATGCAGTCGCTCTTAATCGCGATCGGCTTTTTCGAAGCGCTCTACGGCCCGGACTTCCCGCTTGCGTTAACCGATCCCGGCGATGACTTGCAGCGGCACGCCTCCCACTTGCGAGGGCTTTGGAGCCAGACGCTGGCGATCCCCGTGCAGTTCGTCATCATCGTTGCGGGTCTTCATTTCGGCACGGGGGCGACGCTTGCACAACTCGGTTTATCGAGCCATCGTTTGGGGACCAACTACCTGCTCGGTTATCTCGGCTGGCTGGTGTTGACGCCGCTTTCGTTTGCGGTGTTCATGGCCGCCATTGCCCTGTTGACGAATCAACCGCAGAAGCATCCGCTGACCGATCTGGGCAATCTGGCCGGACGCCGCGAACTGATTGTCTTCGCCCTCAATGCGGCCTTGCTCGCTCCGCTTCTCGAAGAACTGCTCTTCCGCGGCATCCTGTTGCCGTGGTTGCTGCAAGCGGAGTCGCCGCAGCGGGATTTATTCGTACCGCCTCTCTATCGGCCTCATCTGTGCGTCGGCATCGCGGTGGTGATCTGTCTGCAGACCCCGGCCGTAAGCGATGCCATGCAGCGCCAGCGCTGGGGTGACCTGCCTGCGGCACTGCTGCCGACATTCTTCATCCTGGCACTGGTGCCGGCGTTCCTGCTGCTGCCGCATAGCAGGCGTGTCCGTCGGCTGGTTCGGCTTCCTTCGATTCAGGCGGTGTCTGCCATCCTGGCCAATGGCATCTTGTTCGCCGCCGTCCATGCGGGGGTTTGGCCATCGCCGGTGCCGCTGTTCGTACTCGGCACCGGCCTGGCGTGGCTGGCTGCCCGTAGCCGCAGCATCGTGCCGTGCATCGTGGTGCATGCCTTGTTCAATGCCATCGCCGTCGTCTTCACGCTGGGGCAGGCGTGAACCCGGAAGGTAGCCTTTTACGGCATCGATCGCCATTGTTGGAGTGAGTTCCCTCGCCATAGCGCGATTGAGCTTGGATTTAGTTCGTTGCCGTACGTGATTTACTTGAAGTCCCAAAGGGACGGCCGTCAATAGCCAGGGGCGGAGCGCTTCGCGGAACCCCTGGTAAGAGACGCCCCCACGAAAATGAGCCCCAACGGGGCGGTCGCCACGAGTGCCCCGTTGGGGCACGACGAAGGTGAGGCAATGGACCCGGGGTTCCGCGAAGCGCTCCACCCCGGGCTATTGACGGCCACCCCTTCGGGGTTCAAATCGACTCGTGAACGGTTAACTTAAAAGAGCCGCGGACGAAGTGAGCGTATTTTTTATTCGCTCACTTCGTCCGCGGCTCTTTTGCGGAATCACAATGGTGCGTCGGTCGCTACAGTCCGCACGACCGATTTATTCAATACTGCTTACCCCGATTGCCGATGAGTCACCGTCGCCCTCTTCCGTGCAATCGGTGAACTCCATGCGCAGCGGACTTTTGCTATTTGCCATTCTGTCGGCGGGATTGGCCCGCGGGCAGGAAGTCGCGGCACCCGTGAACGCGCCCGACGCCGGCGATCTGCTCAGCGGACTTGCCCCTGCGGAGTACAGCGGCCCGCGCGTCTGGGGCAGTGCCGAGTACCTGCTCTGGTGGTGCAAACCGGTCTGCCTGAAGCCGGGAACACTGAGCATCGGCAACCCGGCCGATGCCGCGCCCGGCGCGGCCGGTCAACCGGGCACGCAGGTCGTACTCGGCGAACACAAGTTTGAATTCAGCGGCCTGTCCGGCATGCGCGCGACTCTCGGCATGTGGCTGAGCGACGACGATTCGCTCGGCTGGGAATCGACGGGATTCCTGTTGGAGCAAGGCCGAGCCAGCGAATCGTTCCGCACGATCAACGGCGGTCCATCCACATACATCCCGTTCACCGCTCCCAACGGCGAGGATCAGGCCCTGCCGTTCAGCGTGCCGGGCAGCGTCAATGGTACCTCGCAGGGGGTCGGCCGCAGTTGGCTGTGGGGGGCGGAAACCAACCTGTTCACCGGCATCACGGCCGAACGCGGCCGCTTCTTCATTCGTGCCGACCTGCTGGCGGGCGTTCGCTACCTCGACCTGCGCGACAAGGTCGATCTCGCCAATCGGCTGGAACTCGTGAACGATCCGGGAACCTGGGCGGTCGGGGCAGCCAACTTCACCACGCACAACCAGTTCTACGGCGGGCAGATGGGGGCCCGCTTCAACTTCGAGCGCGGAAATTGGTCGTTGCTGTATGCCGGCAAGCTCGCCCTTGGCGAGACTCACCAGGTCCGCGAGGTTACCGGGTCGCCCCTGCTGGCGTCGTCAGGCAACAACAGTCTTCTTCCGGGTCCGGTGTTGGCGGAGCCGAGCAACGTCGGCCGGCAGGTCAGCAGCCGCATCACGGTGATCCCCGAGGCACAGTTCAAGTTGCGCTACCGCTGGAGCGAACGACTGGGCATCAGCCTGGGATACAGTGCCCTGTACTGGAACAAGGTACTCTGTCCCGGCGATCAGATGGACGGCCGGTTGAATGTCACCCAGCTGCCTGGCCGGGGACCCGAGACCGGCGCGCGTTTTCCCGCCCCGCTGTTCGTGCAGACCGACTACTTCGCCCAGGGATTCGATCTGGGTATCGAGTTTCGGTATTGAGTATATTCGGTATCGATGTCAGCCGCCACGCGGGGTGATCTGACACAAAGGTGAGCCCGGTCGCGTGAGCGCCGGGAGAATGTCCTCCCGGCGCTCACGCGACCGGGCTCGACTTTGTGTCACTCCCGGCCGGGTCGCGGCTGACAAAACCCGCACATCCGCTTCGACCGGAAAAATCCTCAAGTTCCGCCCAGCTTCATGCCGATACTCCCCGATAACGTCTGAATATCAGCCCGCGACCGTGGAGATTGCGCATGGATGCGCCCGTAGCCAACTTGCCGATGCCTCGCCGGTCACGCGATATTCGCCCGCTCATCGTGTTGGGGCTCGCCTTTTACGTCTTCGCCAGTTGGCTGGCGTTCACGGAGCCGACCGAGCCGGCCGCCGCTCAAGGGGCGAAAAACGACAAGCCACTGTACACCTCGGATCCGAACGATCCGTTTCCCATGCCGGCTGAACTGATCGGCGTCGAACTGATGAAGCAGTCCGACGGCGACAAGCAGATAAAGAGTGCCGGTTGCATCGTCTGCCATGCCAACAGCAAAGACCCGCACTGCAAAGAAACGGTCCGCATCGGCTGCACCGACTGTCACGGCGGCGACGCGACGGCCGTCGGAATACAAAAGGCCCACATCGCGCCGCGGTTTCCGCAGTTCTGGCAGAGTGCCGCCAATCCGCAGCGGTCGTACACGCTGCTCAATCACGAATCGCCGGAGTTCGTCCGCTTCGTCAACCCGGGCGATCTGCGCGTCAATCACATTTCCTGCGGGACCGTGGGCTGTCATCCCAAGGAAGTGCAGACCAACCGCAAGCAGATCATGACCACCGGTGCCATGCTCTGGGGCGCCGCGTTGTACAACAACGGCTCGGTCCCGTTCAAGCGTTCCCGCTACGGCGAGGTCTACAGCATGAACGGCGCTCCGCTGCGGCTGATGTCGAATCCGCCGCCGAGTGAGTCGGAACTGGCCAAGGGGGTTGTTCCTTACCTCGATCCGCTGCCTCGCT
>Ga0105048_10010521_pt1 | contig 14657 bp, 5 predicted proteins | sample MAT05_FD_78382 | JGI IMG/M metagenome (GOLD analysis project Ga0105048, IMG submission 78382) | Freshwater microbial communities from Lake Fryxell liftoff mats and glacier meltwater in Antarctica - MAT-05 | ecosystem: Environmental > Aquatic > Freshwater > Ice > Liftoff microbial mat | place... | reverse complement strand
TCGTACGGCCGCGCGAAGTCGAGCAGGTCGGCGACGATGCGATTGAGCCGGTCAGCCTCTTCGCCCACCATGGTGAGCAACATCTCGGCGTCACCGGTCGGGTGGAGCAGCCGCTTGAGCGTGGTGAGGCAATTGAAGATGACGCCCAGCGGGTTTCGCACCTCGTGGGCCATGACCGCGGCCAGCTCGCCCAGCGCCGCGAGCCGCTCGTGCCGCACCAGCTCCGCCTGCGCGCGCGCGAGGTCGTCGTAGCTCTTCTTCAAGTCGATGTAGAGCTGCGAGGCCTCGTCGTAGAGCCGCGCCCGCTCGAGCAACGAGGCCATCTGCACCCCGAGCACCTCGGCGCTGCGCAGCTCGCTCTGGGTGTAGGGCTCGTCGATGGTGCGGGCGAGCGTGAGCATGCCCACCGGCTGCCCTTCGATGAACAGCGGCACGATGGCCGAGTGCTCGAAGCCGGCGGCGCGCATCTCTTCGACCTCTGAAATCAGCTGCGCAGAGGGCAGCGGGCCAAAGAGCAGCGGCGGGCCCTTGGGCGGTCGGAGCCGGCGAAACTTCTCCGACAGGCCCTTGTTCGCCGCCGGCCCGTAGGCGTCGCCCACCATCACGAAGTCGCCGCTCTTGGTGTCGTAGCGATGCAGCGCCGCCGCCTGACTCTTGGTCGACGAGCAGACCGAGCGGAGCACCCGCTCCGAGACATCGGTCGAGTCGGCGCGGGGGCCGACCACCGCCAGCTCGTGCACCAGCTCCAGCTCGGCGTTCTGCCGCTCGAGCCGCTCGGTGAGCTCGATGGCGGTGCCCAACAGCTCACCGAAGAGGGTCATCGACGAGAGCGCTGAAGCGGTGAGCCCCGAGTGCATGACCAGCAGCGCGCCCGAGGGGCGATGAAAGGGCAGCACCACCCCTGGCAGCTGCACCGCCGAGCTCACGTTGGGCAGGTGAAAAGCACCTGAGGTGGCCACCTGCTCGGCCCACTTCGAGGCCAGCGCGAGGTGCTCTTTGAGCCCGCGCACCGCCGGCCGGTCGCTCAGGTAGCGAAAGCGAATCGAGGGCAGCCGGTCGATGAGGGCCACGGAGAGGCCGGCTTCCTCCAGCCCGGCCACCGCGATGCGAATCACCTCGTCAGAGGTGCGCCCCTGCTGCACCGCCGTCGCCAATGGCGCCAAAAGATTGAGCCAACCTTCGCCATGAAGAATGTTTTTTACCGGAGCCACTGGCACCTCGACGTCTGCGAGAGTTTCTCGAACGCCCAGAAAGTGAGGGAAAAGCGCTCAGCTGCACAACTGGGTGCTCGGGTCGAACGACAACGCTGCATGGTGCTGCGCTTGGCGATGATCACAGCGATAGGGCTCTCTGGCATAGCCGCGGCGGCACCGTGTAGCGAATTGCCGGTGCTCTTCGTGGTGCAAGACAAGTCGGGCTCGATGAACTTCGACCCCAACGGCCAGACCCCCACCGCCTCCAGCCCGTCGAAGTGGAGCGCGGCCCAGAGCGTGGTGCCGGCGCTGGCCACCCAGTTCACCAACCGCTTTCGCTTCGGCGCGATGATGTACCCGGCTGAGACCAGCCAGTTCAACTGCAGCACCGGGGTGGTGAAGACGCCGGTCTCTGGCGATGCGTCGGCCATCGGTCGCTCGTACAGCGCGGCGCTCGCGGGGGGAGGCACCTCGACGGCCGCCTCGCTCTCTGCGGCCAGGGCGTACCTGTCGGGGCTGCACCTCACCACGCCAGCCTATGTGCTGCTGATCACCGATGGGCTGCCGAACTGCAACGAGTCGCTCAACCCAGCCACCTGCACCAACAGCACCCCTGGCTGCGAGCACGACAAGTGCGAGCTGGGCGCCAAAGACTGCCTCGACAACCAGGCGGCGACCTCGGCGGCGGCCGCGCTCTTCACCGCGAACATTCGGGTCTTCGTGGTGGGCTTCGACCCCTCGCTTACCACCGGCAACAACCTCTCGGTGCTCAACGCCATCGCCTCGGCGGGAGGTACGAGCACAGCCTACACCGCCACCAACAAGGCCCAGCTCGCCTCGGCGCTGAACCTCATCGCGCTGAACACCGCCACCTGCTGCAAAGACGCCTGCACCGCCGGTGCACAGCAGTGCGCGGCCGATGGCTCGGCGCAGCGCTGCCAATTCGACGCGGCCATCGGCTGCACGGTCTGGTCGTCGCAGACCTGCGAGGGCGGCAAGAGCTGCGACAAGGGCCAGTGCGGCAGCAGCTGCCAAGACCTCTGCACCGCGGGCGCGCTGCGGTGCGCCAACCAGAACGCCGAGCAGTGCGTGAAGAGCGGCAGTGGCTGCACCAGCTGGGTGGCCGGCGCGACCTGCGACAGCGGCCGCGGTGAGACCTGTGTCGAAGGCGTGTGCAAGCCCACCGGCTGCATCGACGCCTGTAAAGACGGCGCGTTTCAGTGCAGCGAACGCGGGCCTCAGGTCTGCGTGAAGGCCACCGAGTGCACCGGCTGGCAAGACCTGGCCGCGTGCGGCTCGAAGGCGATGTGCGCTCAGGGTGCGTGTCGGCCCAGCTGCCCCACGCCCGGTGAGCTGTCGACCTGCAGCGCGGGCGATATCTGCACCCAGGTCACCGGAGGCGCGGTGTGCCTACCGAGCTCGGGCGGGGGCGGTAACTCCAAGAGCGACGCAGGTGTGCGCAACACCGACCTGCGCGACATTCAGGCCAACGCGGGCTGTGGGTGCCAGGTGGCCGATTCGAGCGCGCTGCTGGGGTTGGCGGCGATGGCCCTGATGTGGGCTCGACGACGCAAGGTGTGAGCCGACCCGGCCCTCTGGTTCGACCCGCTCCCGAGACGCGATTCTCCCTCGAGAATCGGGTGGGATCACGCTTTGCAAAACCCCACCGCATGAACTCCTCTCCCCGCACCGACACTGCAGCGAACAGCACCCAGGAAATCATCTCGGCCTCGGAGCTCCAGCGCTCCATCGAGCACATTTTGGCGCGGTGGGATGCCTCGACCGAGGCGCACGCCCAGTTTCGGCAGTGGGCGGGCAAGGTCGGGCAGCAGCTCTCACCCGAGGCCACCGACTTCGCCGACCGGGTGAGCGGTTTGCGAGCCGAGTTTCGCCAGGTTCACCAGGCGCTGGCGCACACACTGGTGACCTGCGGCCACGTCGATGAAGCGCTGGTCAGCCGCCGCACCTTCGTGGCCCGGTTGCTCGATGCCGTCGAGCCCTACGCGCCCTTCGCCTCGTCGCCGTCGCGGCCCAGCTTCCGCACCGCCGCCTGACCTTCGGGCCCAGGGGCTTCAGCGGGGCGTGAGAGAAATTTCGCATGGCGCCACAGGGTGGTAGCTTGCGCCGCTCCGACGGGCTCCATGGCCGAGAAGGACACGACACCACAAGAAGCACGAACGCCCGGGCCTGAGCTGCGGCTCATCGACCGGCGCGCCTTCGTCGGCTTCCCCGAGTTGAAAATCGGCCCGGGGTTGGTGGTGCACGATTTCGCCCTGCAGATACCCGACGTCACCTTCCCGATGAACATCTCGGGCGGGGCGGCCAAGTACCAGAAGAAGAAGCTCGACTTCGGCTTTCTCGAGATCAGCGTCGACGCCGAGGTGATTCAGCGGGCGGTGCAGAAGCTCTCGGGCAAGCTGGCCGACCTCGACGAGCTCAAGCTTCACTTTCGCCCCGGCTACCTCGAGGTGCAGGCCCGTCTTCGCGGCGCCGAGCGCGCGCCGGTCACCTTCAAGGTGGCCTTCGACGGCGATGGCGAGAAGCTGGCGGTCTACTTCTACGACGTTCGCTTCTACGCCTTCAGCACCACGCCCGCGGCCCGTCTGGGAGCGCTGATTACCGAGGCCATCAGCGAGCTCGAGGTGCTGCCCGACGTCGAGCGCCGCGGCGCCAGCGGCTTCACCACCCGCATCTTGCCATTTCTGGTGGAGCAGGCCGCGGTGGCGCGCGGCTACAAGATGCCCTCGCTCGATCAAGCGCGCCTGGCCGAGGCCTCGATGTCGTCGAAAGGGCTGCGGCTGCGCTTCTCGGCCGGCGGTCTGCCTCCGCCCGCCGCACCCGATGATGAGCTGATGCTGGCGCTCGAAGGCGCGCGCGCGTTCGACGACGCCGAGGAGCTGCTGAGCCAGGGCAAGCTGCGCGAGGCACGCGAAGCGTATCTGCGGCTGGGCGATGCCACCGAGGCCCACCCGTTCGCGGTCGAGCGCTTGCTCACCTTGTTGGTGGCCGACACCCAGGCCCACGAGCTGGCGCTCGACATCGCCGCTTCGCTCGGTCGCCGCCGGGAGCGCAGCGCGACCGCCATCTGGGCTGAAGCGGTGGTGCGAGAGCGCCGCGGCGAGTTCGCCCGAGCCTCCGAGCGGTTTCTGGCGCTGTGCAACCTGGCCCGAAAGAACCAGGAAGACGCCGGCGCCTTCTTCGCCGCCGAGGCCGCCGCGCGCGCGTCGAGAGACCACGCGCCGCAGCTGGCGGTCAAAGCGCTGCACGAGCTACTCGGGCTCAAGCCAGACCACCTGCCCTCGCTCAAAGCGTTGGCCCGCGCCTCTGACCAGGCCAAAGACCGCGCCGGAGCGATTCGCGCCTACCGCCGCCTCGCCGCGCTGGCCCGCGACCCGGCCGAGGCTGCCGATGCCCACGTGCAGTTGGCGCGGCTGTTCGTTCTCACCGACGACGATATCGCTGGCGCGCGGCTGCACTGCGAAGCGGCGCTGCGGCTGACGCCTGACCACCCCGAAGCGCTGATGCAGCTGGGCGAGCTGTGCTTTCGCTCGGGCGAATTTCTGCGGGCCATCAAGGCGCTCGACCGGCTGCGCGAAGTGGCGATGGGCCGGCACGAGGTCGACCGCATCGGTCGGGCGAACCTGCTTGCCGGTCGGGTCTGGGAGAGCGGCCTCAAGCAACCCGAGAACGCGCTGCTGCGCTACCGCGAAGCCGCCTCGCTGCTGCCCGGTGAGCCCGAGCCGCTGGTCGCCGCCGCGCGAGTCGCCGAGTCGCTGGGCAAAGTGCAAGAAGCCGTCGCCGGCTACCAGCAAGCCGTGGAGCTCGCTGGCCCCGCGCCCGCCAATGACGACACCCGGGTGGCCGCGCACCAGGCGCACCACGCGTTGGCCCGGCTGCTCAAGGCCAAGCTCGGCGAGCCCGCCCGCGCCCGTGAGCACCTCGAATCCGCACTGCTGCTCGACCCGACCGACAAGCTCGCGCTTGATGAGCTGCTCCCCTACTTCCGCGCCTCGGGCAAAGCCGCCGAGCTGGCCGACGCGTGCGAGAAGTCGGCCGCGGTCATCGACGACCCATTGCGGCGCGCGGCGCTGTGGGCCGAGGCCGGAGAGCTGTACCGCGGTCGACTCTCTCAGCCCGAAAAAGCCGAGCGTCTGCTCACCCAGGCGCTGGAGGCAGACCCCAAGAACCGCCTCGCGCTCGAAGGCATGTTGGCGCTGGCCGAGTCTCGCCGAGATGGCGCGATGCTCAGCCGCTGCCTGCGCGCGTTGGCCGAGCTGGCCGAAGACCCGAAAGACCGGGTGCGCCACTACCGCCGTCTGGCCGTGGCCGCGCGAGACCTGGCCTTCGAACTCGACCTGGCGGTGCACGCCTACCGCGAAGTGCTGCGCGTCGAACCCGACGACTTGCCGGTGTTGGGTGAGCTCACCGCCATCGAGCGTCGCCGCGCCGACATGGCGGGCCTGGCCTGGGCGCTCGAGCAACGTGCCCGCGCCGCCGAGGTGCATGGCGACAAGCGCTTGGCCGCCGCCGCGCTGCGTGAATTGGGGCAGGTGCTCGAGACCCGGTTGGGTCGCGCGGGCGAAGCGCTGGTCGCGCTCGAGAAATCGTCGCGCCTCTTCCCCGACGCCAACACGTTGATGGATCTGGCGATGCTCTCGCTGCGCCTGGAGCGCGCGGGCAACGCTCGGCGCGCGCTGGAAGACGTGCTGGCGCTGCTGCCCAAGCACGCGCCTCCCGAGAAGCTGGCCGAGGTGCGCGCGCGGTTGGGCCGGGCCTGCGAGATGCTCGGCGACACCGACGCGGCGCGAGAGCACTACGCGCTGGCCTTTCCGCTCCGCCGCCTCGATGACGAGCTGGCCGGCCGCCTCGAGGCGCTCTACATCGACGGCCACTTCACCCGCGAGCTCACCGACCTGTGGGCCGCGCGCGCGCAAGCACTGCTGCAAGCCGGCCGGGCTCATGACGCCGCGCCGCTGTTCTTCAAGAGCGCTCAGACGTTGCTCGCTGCGGGCGACTCGTCGGGCGCGATGCTGCGGCTGTCGGCGGCACTCGAAGCTGCACCCAATGGCGACCGCGCGGGCGATGCCCTCGAAGCAATGGCCCAGCTTGAGCTCGAGCGTGGAGCGCCCAACGAAGCGGCTCGCCTCTACGCCCGGCGCGCCGCGCTCACCAGCGAAGGCCGGGCCGCCGCGCGCTTCTATTTCAAGGCCGCCTCGCTCACCCGCGAGACCCCGCGCGAGCACCCTTTTCTCAACCAGTCGCTGGAGCAAGACGGCACCTTCGTGCCCGCCCGCCTGCGCCGCGCCGAGCTGCTCGAGGCCATCAACCCCCGCGAGGCGCTCGCCGACCTCGAGGTGGTGCTGGCCGCCGACCCGAAAGACGAAGAGCTCGTCGGGGTCGACCTGGTGATGCTCGGCCGCCGGGCCGCAGTCGCCGCGGTGAAGTCGGGGCAGTTCGAGCCCGCGCGCCGCCTCTTCTCGAAGTTCACCGCGCTGCGGCCCGACGATGTCGAGGCGCAGCTCGAACTCGCCAAGCTGCACCGCCGCGCCGGCGCTCTCGAGCCGCTCATCGACCTGCTGGGCGAAATCTGGCCCCGGCTGTCGGGCGAGACCCGCACCGCCGCGCGCCGCGAATTCGCCGAGGGCGCGCTCGCCCTCGGCCGCACCGAAGCCGCCATCGACGCGCTGCGCAGCCTGCTCGAAGAAGCCCCGACCGATGGCTGGGCCGCCGGCAAGCTGCTCGCCCTGCTGCCCGCCGACCCGAGCTTCGGTGCCGAGCGGTTGGAGCTGCTCTCGCGTCTGGTCGCCACCTCCACCGGCGACGAAAAGGCCGAGCTGCTCAGTCGCCGCGCCGAGCTCCAGCGCACCCGCGGCGACCTGCAGGCCGCCCGCGCCGATTTGCTCGACGCGGCGAACGCCTCCTCGCGCCCGCTGCCGCTGTTGCGCGCCCTGGCCGAGCTGGCCCGCCAGTCACACGACGACGCGGCCGAGCTCGCCACCTGGCGTCAGGTGCTCGACCGCGCGGGTCGCGACCCGTCGCTGCAGCAAGACGCGGCCGAGCGGTTGTTCACCCTGGCGCGCTCCAGAGCTGGCGCCAGTGACCTGCCCAAGTCGCTCGAGGCGTACGAGCTGCTCACCACGCTGCCGCTCGGCCCAGGAGACCGCTTCGAGGCCTGGTTCGGCGTGGCGCAGACCGCCAAGACCCTCAACGCGCCCGCCAAGGCCGAGAACGCATTGCTGGAAGCCTCGAAGCAGGGCCCCGCGGCGCGGCGAGTCGAGGCGTTGCTCGAGCGCGCGTCGTTGCTCGAAGCGCGCGCGGAGCTCGACGGAGCCATCGAGGCCTTCGAGTCGGCCATCGTGCTGGCGCCCCGGCACGCCGAAGCCCTCGAAGGCCTCAAGCGCACGCTGCGCGCGCAAGGAGACTGGGAGGGCCTGGCCGAGGTGCTGGCCGCCGAAGCCGCTCAGACTCCGCGCTCGCAGGCCGCCGCACTCTACGCCGAATTGGCCACGCTCTACCTCGAGCGGCTGCAGCAACCGGGCCCCGGCGAGGCCGCGCTGCGACGGGTCATCTCGCTCGACGACAAAGATGCCAGCTCGCGCCGCCGTCTGGCCGCCTTGCTGGTCGCGCGCGGTGACTTCAATGAAGCGGTGAGCCTGCTCGAAGAGGCCGCCGGCCAGCTCTCGGCGGAAGAAGCGGCGCAGGTGCTGCGCGAGGGCGCCGAGGTGGCCGCCAGCGCCCGAGATGCGGTGCTCGAGCTGAAGCTGATGCGACGCGCGCATGGCCTGGTGCCGGCGCAGGGCACCCAGCTGCGACATCTGGCCGAAGCGCTCTATCTGCGTGGCGCGATGCAAGAGGCCTTGCCGCTGCAGCAGGCGCTGGCGCACGACGTGTCGTTCGACGATGAGCCAGAAGAGGCCGAGGCCACGCTGCTGCGGCTGGCCGACCTGGCGGAGCACGTCGGTGACCTGGGGCTGGCCGAGTCGACCCTCAAGCAGATTGTCAGCGAGCGCCCGCTGCAGACCCAGGCCGTCGAGCGGCTGGCCGAGATGTTGGCAGGTCGCGACTTGCGCGCGTCGATTGAGCTGCTGGCGCGCCACACCGAGTCGCTGAGCCCGACGCCGCGCACCTCCGAGCGCATGTTGCAGCTGGCCCGCCGGGCGAACCTCGAGCTGCGCGACCCCGAGCTGGCGGCGCGGTTGTTCGAGCAGGCCGCCTCGACGGCCGACGACGCGCTGCCGATTCGCCTCGAGCTGATCGAGTTGCTGCGTGAGACCGGGCGCACCGGCGAGCTGATGACCCAGTTGCTCCAGGCGGCGCAGGCTCACCTGACGCAAGGTGACGTCGAAGCAGCCCTGGGGGCGTACGGCGAAGAGGCAGGCCTGGCTGAGGGCGCGGGCCGAATCGACGAAGCGCTGCGCACCCTGACCGCGATGGCCGAGGTGAGCGAAGAAGAAGGGCTCATCGAGCAGGCGGCCGCGGCCCTGGTGCACCGTGCCGAGCTGCTGCGTGACAGCAAGCTCGACCTCGAGGGCGCCGAGGCCAGTCTGGGTCAGGCGTGGCACCTGGAGCAGTCGCCCGAGGTCGCCGCCTCGGCAATGGCGTTGGCGCAGCGCCGCGGTGACCGTGAGGCGGAAATCGACTGGCTCGAGAAGAGCTTTCAAGGGCTGCGCACGCCCGAGCAAAAGGCAGGTGGCTTCGTCACCCTGGCGCGGTTGCACCTCGGTCTGAGCCCGGGGCAGAGCGTGGCTGACGCGCCGATGTTGGCGCCAGAGCAAGCCGAGGCCGCGCTCGCTCGGGCCTTGAGCCTGTTGCCGCGCTTCGAGGCGGCCGAGACCCTGCTGCTCGCACTGCTGGAGCGACAGAACCGCGTCTCTGACGTGGCGGCCTACTACGAAGACGCCTCGGCCCGCGCGAGCGATGCCAGCACCCGCGCCCAGCTGTTGCTGCAAGCGGCCGAGCTCTACAAGAACAGGGCGAATCGCCCGGCTGAAGCGGCGGCGGCACTGCTGGCGGCGCGCTCGGCCCTGCCCGACGACCTGGCCCTCACCGCCCGGGTCGCCGACCTGCTGCACGAGCTCGGGCGCCACCATGAAGCGGCCGACTTCGATGGGTTGCTGCTCGAGGCCGACCCGTTTCACCCGTCGTTCGAGCGTCATCGCGCCGCCCTGCTCGAGGCCAAAGACGACCAGGGCCTGGCGGGGCTGCTCTCGCGGCGCGCCGAGAAACAGACCGGTGCGGTGGCGGCCGAGTCGTGGCTGCAGGCGGCAGCGGCGTTTCGACGAGCGGGCGCGGTCGAGCGGGCGCAGCTGTGCGAGGCGCAGGCCTTTGAAGCGGCTCCGCAAAACCTCGAGGCCTTCACCACCCTGCTCGAGCGCTCGGCGAATGAGCCGCGCCGTCGCGCCGAGCTGCTCGCCGCCCGGGCCCGCGCGCTGCCCGACGAGGCCAAGCCGCTGCTGCGTCAGCGCGCCGAGACGCTCACCTCGGCGGGTGAAGCGCTGCTCGCCGCCACCGCGTGGGATGATTTTCTCGTCGTCACCCCCGACGACCTGGGTGCGCTCGAGGCTCGCGCCGAGCTGGCCTCGCAGGGTGGTGGCGCTCGCGCCGCCCAGCCCTACGACCGCCGCCTGGTGAACGTCGGAGGCGACGCGTTGCCGGTCGCGCTCCGTGCCAAGACCTGGTTTCGCTTGGGTCAGGCCGCGCTCGAGGCCCAGGCGTGGAAAGACGCGGTCGACGCGCTCGAGACGGTGGTGTCGCTCGACGGCCAGGGCAGCACGGGCCGGCAGGCGCTGTCGCTGCTCACCGAACCGTACGCTCGCCTCCGAGACGCGCAGGGTCAGTACCGCACCAGCATTCGGCTCGCGGCGATGGCCGAGGGTGCCGAGGCCGAGGCGCTCAACCGACAGGCGCTGGCGTTATTCGATGAGCCGGAGCGGGCCATCGAGGCCCTCGACGTGCTGGTCGGCGCTCACCCGGGCGATGTCGAGCTCTACGAGAAGGGGGCTCGCGCCTATCGCGCGTTGGGCCGCCTGGGCGACTTGATGAAGCTGCACGAGCGCCACGCCGAGTCGAGCGGTGGCTCACGCGCGGCGCGGGCGTTGTTGGCGGCCGCGACCCTGGTCGAGAGCGAGCTGGGCGAGCCGCAGCGCGCGCTCGAGCTGCGTCAGGCCGCCATCGAGGCCGACCCTGATGACCTCGAGGCGATTCATGCGGTGCTGGCCGAGCTGCGTCGCCGCGGCGACAGCACGGGCGTGGCGGTGCAGCTGCGCCGCGTGGTCACCCTCACCCGCGACGAGGCCGAGGCCACCAGTCTGCGGCTGGAGCTCGCCGCGCTGCTCGAGAAGCAAGGCGACCTCGCCGGCGCCAGAGAGACCTTCGAGATTTTGCGACGCGCGGGTGCGGCCTCGTTCGGCTACGTGCAGGCACTCACCGGGCTGGAGCGAATCGCCTCGGGTCAGGGCGACGCGGCGACGGTGGCCGAGGTGCAGCTGGCGGCGGCGGAGTTGCTGGCGCCGATCGAGCGCTCGGCGCGGTTGCTCGAAGCGGCGCGCTCGTTTCAGCGGGCAGGTCAGCTGGAGCGTGCCGAGGCGGTGGTGCGCGACGCGCTCGCCGCCAGCTCTTCGCGTGAAGGTCTGGTGTTGTTGGTCGAGCTGACCCGCGGTCTGCAGGTGCCGGTTCGCACCGCGCGCGCACTGGTGCAGCTGAGCGAAGCGTCTTCGGGCGCGTCACGCACCAAGTTGCTGCTCGAGACCATTGAAGCGTGGGCCGAAGCCGACGACCTGCAGGCCTCGCTCGATGTGCTCGAGCGGGTGGTGCAGGAGCTGCCCAACGCGCTCACCCCGCAGCTTGCTGGCGAGTGGTTCACTCGGCTCGGCGCGACCGATCGCGCGGTGGCGGTGGCCTTCGAACCGGCGATGAGCAGCGGGGCCTACGAGCAGGCGCTCGGTTTGGCCGAGACCGCGGGCGACGAAGCGCTGGTCACCCGGGCCCTGCGCGCGATGGCCGAGAAGTCGCCCGGTGGCGCCGAGGCCCGACGGTTGGCCGAGCGCCTTCGCGCCGTGGGAGATCTCGCCGGGCTGCAGGCGCTGGCCGAAAAGTCGACCGGCGAGCTCGAGCAGGCGCTGTGGCACGAGCTGCTCTTCACCCACCACGTGGGCGACGCGCTGGAGTCGATGTTGGCGCTCAACGACCTGGCGAACCTGGTCGACGAGGCCCTGCGACGCCGCGATGCCTTCGTGTTGTCGCTGTTGGTGAGCCATGCGGGCGAGCTGCCCGAAGAGCGACGCGAGGCTTTCTTCGTGGCGGTGGCAGAGCAGTCACCGGCGCGCCGCCCGACGATGCTGCGCGAGCTGGCCACGCTGCGAAGAGCCCTGGGCCGCCACACCGGCGCGGTCGATGCGTTGACCTCGCTCATCTCGATTGAAGAGAACCTGCGCTCGCGGGCCTCGCTCCAGGTCGAGCGTGGCGTGTTGCTGCTGCGAGACCTGAACGAGCCCAAGCTGGCGCGGGTCGCCTTCGAGCTGGCGCTGGCCGACGACACGACCCAGGTGTTGGCGGTGCGCGAGCTGATTGAACTCTACCGCGACACCAACCCCGACCGGTTCACCGCGATGGTCGAACGGTTGGCCACGCTGGTAGGGCCCGAGGCGTTGGTGCCGCACCGGGTGGCGATGGCCGCGGCGTACGAGACCCTGGGCCGGTTCAAAGAGGCGTTTCGGTTGTTGGGTGAGCTCGAAGAGACGCCTGAGCGGGTGCAGCGGCGAGCAGAGCTGGCCGAGCGGCTCAACCTCACCGGTGAAGCGCTGGTGCTGCGCGAGAAGGTCGCCACCTCGAACGACGAGCTGGAGCGGATTCTGCGCGGGTATCTCGATGCCCAGCTCATACCGTTCGCGGTGAAGCTGGCCTCGCGGCTGCTCGAGTCGCTCTCGATGGGCTCATTGCGGCACCTGGCTGAGCGGCTCTCGGGCACCTCGCAAGGCGCCGAGCTGGCCACGCGCATCTGGCCGCGGCTGATGCCGACCGCCCTGATCGAAGCCGACGCGTGGACGATGTACGCCGAAGCGCTGCGAGACGTGGGTCGCCAGGCCGCTGCACAGCTCGCCGACGGGTTCGGTGCGGTGCTGACCGCGACCTCGGGCCCGGCTCCGGCGGTGCAGCTCAAGCCGCTCGAGGCGCCGGGCGCGTATCGGTTCGAGGTCTTGCCGACCGGGCTGATTTCAGTCACCGACGAGGCAATGCCGCGCCTGCATGCGGCGCTGACGCAGACCCTCGAGGGGCTCGGCTTGCAAGGCGTGTCGGTGGTGCTCGACGTGACTGGCGGCGTCGAGGCGTATCTCGGCGGAGAGAAGCGGTTGGTGCTCGGCGCCGGAGCCCTGGCTGCGTTCGGCCAGAGCGAGCTGGCGTATCTGGTGGCGCTGGCTTTCTCGCTGGGTGAAGCCGGTCGTTCTCTGGCGCAACCGGGCGGCGTGCCCGGGTTCGTCGAAGCGGCCAAGACCGCGTTTCGAGCGGTGCCGGCCTCACTGGCGGCATCGCGGGTTCTGGCGCAGCTCGATGATCAGGTGCGCGGCGGCGACCCGGCTCAGGTCGACCTCGCCGCAGTGCTCCGCGGCAGCGCGGCCTTTCAAGCCATCGCACAGCTCGCCGTTGAGCTGCTCGCGAGGCCCTGAGCCGCCTCGGTCGACTTACTTGTCGACTGCGCCGGTGATCATGGCCCAGCTGACCGAGCTCTGACCGTCCCGTACCGCGAGTGGGCGTCGAGCGCAGAGAGAACGTCTGCGATGCCGCGGGTCAGAGCCGAGGGGCGATCTTTTGAAGCCTGCGGGAGCTTCTGGAACGAGCCGCCCACGATGAACGCCGCGAGGAGCAGCGCGGTCAACGGCTCGGGTCGGCACGTTGACGTGATTGCCCTCGCACACCGACGAGCCGTACTGGCTGCTGGGCAAGAATTGCTGCGAGCGGCTCTCGAAGTACCCGACCACCCGCACGCACTCGAGCATCGCCTGCTCGGTGCTCTTGTTCTCTAGCTGGTGCACTTCGAAGACGAGCCGGCGCTCACTGTCTGCTGAGATCACCACGTCGTGACGCGCGAGCTCCTGCTCGACCGATTGTTTGGCCAGCTCGAGCACTTCGGGGGCGTCGCTGAACAGCGGAGCCTTGTCGATGACCACCACGCTCAAGGGCGCGCCGCGAAAGCCCTCGAAGGTCGGTTGATGCTCAGCGACGTACTGGGGCTTCGGCGGCGGAGCGGCGGCGCACCCGACCAGGGCGCAACCCAACAACCAGGGGCTCGATCGAGGGTGCATGGCCTCACGCTAACGGGCGCTCGCTGGGTGAGTTGGGGTAAATGAGTGTCGTGCGGTGCGTGCGGCTCAGCCTGGTTTCCTTCACCTTCACCGTGCTGGTCGCGGCGTGCACGCTCAACGCGCTGCCCGGCTCTGAGCGCATGGGTACCTTTGAGCTCCACGCGCTGCCGACGTTTCGGGCCTGCGCCCTGGGCGATCTCGACGGGGGCGCGTTTACCTTCGAGGCGAGCTTCAGCCGCGAACCGCGCACCGGAGAAGCCTGGGTCACCTTGAAGCAATACTCGCGCGACGCCGGGTGGGACGGGCAGACCATCTCCTCCGCGGCCGTGGCGACGCGTGCTTTCGGCGGTGAGTGCACCTCGTGCCCGATGGCGCTCGACGAGACCCTTCGGGTCGACCTGCTCAGCCAGTCGCAGAACCTCGCCGCTGGCGACCGCTGCCCTGACGGCGACGCTCCGGCGGTGAGCGCCGACGCCGGCATTCGCGGCCCCGGCCCAGACATCTTCGGGTACGATGCCGTGCGCGCGTGCGGGGTGTTGATCACCGCCACCCGCGTCACCGGCCTGATGCCCGACGGCGGCGAGTGCGACCCGACCTGCGGCCAATGCAGCGTGCAGTACCGGCTCACCGGAGAACGACAATGAAGAAGAAGGCCGTGGTGCTCCTCTCGGGAGGCCTCGATTCGACCACCTGCCTCGCCCTCGCCCAACGCGACGGCTTCGAGCCGGTGTGTCTCTCGTTCAGCTACGGCCAGCGACACCTGGTCGAGCTGCAGCGCGCGCACGAGGTGGCCAAGGCGATGGGCGTGGCTGATCACCGCACCGTCTCGCTCGACCTTCGACAAATCGGCGGCTCGGCGTTGACCGCTGATCTCGAGGTGCCCAAACACGACCACGTCTCGCAGCTGGGAGCCGGCATCCCCGTCACCTATGTGCCGGCGCGCAACTCCATCTTCCTCTCCGTCGCGCTCGGCTTGGCCGAGGTGGTGGGCGCGAGCGACCTCTACATTGGCGTCAACGCGGTCGACTACTCGGGGTACCCCGACTGCCGGCCCGAGTTCATTCGCGCCTTCGAGCAGCTGGCGAGGCTGGCGACCAAGGCCGGCGTCGAAGGCACGCGTTTCACAGTGCATGCGCCGCTCTCTGGCATGACCAAAGCCGACATC
>Ga0105048_10010520_pt1 | contig 14658 bp, 14 predicted proteins | sample MAT05_FD_78382 | JGI IMG/M metagenome (GOLD analysis project Ga0105048, IMG submission 78382) | Freshwater microbial communities from Lake Fryxell liftoff mats and glacier meltwater in Antarctica - MAT-05 | ecosystem: Environmental > Aquatic > Freshwater > Ice > Liftoff microbial mat | place... | reverse complement strand
ATTTATAAGGTTTAATTATCAATCCAAAACATATTTTTTCTAAATTAAACAATTAACCTAGAAGATTAATCATTGAAAACATCCATGGCCTTGTCAAGTTCTTCGATTACAATCTTGGCATAGATTTGAGTCTCTCGGATCTGTGCATGGCCCATCAGCTTAGATACTTTGTCAATACTGATTCCTTTCCTTAGCGCTCGGGTAGCCCAAGTGTGCCTTGATATATGGAACGATAAAGTTTTTTCTATCCCTGCCTTTCGAGCTATGAACTTGAGATTCTTGTTGATATATGCAGATGCAGAACTTATAGCGCTATCCAGCTCACGAGCATCCATCTCATTCAAATCATTCACTAACATTGGAAAAATATATTTTGCACTTTGGGCCTGGACTCTATATTTCTCTATTATAACAAGCGCGATAGTTGGTAGTTTTATTCCTGATTGTGGACCAGTTTTTTTTCTCTTGAAATTAATGTGTGTTTGATCGAAATTACTCCATTTAAGCATTAGTACATCTGAAACTCTCAACCCACCTGCATTAGCCGCAAAAATAAACATATCTCTATGCAGGTCCATCCTTGTTTCGGGTGTAAGTTGTAATCTAACTATTGCTGACAACTCGTCTTCTGATAAATAAGTTTTGGTTGTCTTTTCCATTTTGAGTTTGTACTTTATGAATGGATTAATCCCATGCTCTATGTAGTCTTGCCTTATCGCATAGTTAAAAACATTCCTGATCAACTTTAAGGAATTGTGTATTGTGTTAATCTTATTTTTATATTCTACCCTTAGGTAGGTCTCAAACTTAGCCAAGAAAACCGGCGTAATCTCCTTAAAATATAATTTAGATCCTTTATGAAAATCTTTCACCTTTCCCAAAATGGCTTTATCAGCATCATGAGTGGCTATCTTATTATCTCCGAAGTATACTGCAAGTGGTTCTTTTGAAGCTTAGAAGAAATCGGCTGGTGCCTTCCCATATATTTTATCTTTGAGTTCTTTAGTAGAAAGACCTTTGTTACTGGTTTCAAATTCTAGTACCTGATTTTGAAGTTCTGCAAATTTTGTTGAAATAAATGAGTTAAATCTTGCACTGTTTGAATGAGTTGTTTTAACCTTATTTTTATCAAAGTCCCACCGTCTCAGGCATCATAATACCCGACGTAACATAAGTTACTTTACGATTTTTGATTATGCTAAAATGAATGGGTGCTTCACCTTTAGTATTGATCTTATCCTTTCGGAAGACTGTTTGAACAGATGCCATAATGTTAGAAATTTGATATACAAATATACGAACATTATTTGATATGGGGTAAAAAATGGGGTAAAAAATTTGTAGATTTGATGTAATTATTTTGCAGTATCCTGCACAATTTAAATATATAAACAACTGTTTTACAGTGCAATATATTGATAAATATAGCGCAGATGAATGTAGTGTTGGTAGTCCGGTTGAGACCACAAAAAAAAAGACCCTGACATAGATGTCCGGGTCTTATTTTTTTCCTAAAGAAGATCATTTTATATCAATACTACTTTTATATTGCACAATGTGGAACAAACTACATTGTTGAAATATTGTTAAAAAAGGCAGTTCAATCAGAACCCAAAACCACCTCCCATACCAGCCATTGATTTCTGGAACTCTTCCATGGTCATTTTCTTATACCCCTTGGTATCAAAAGAAAATTTGGAATCATCAACCGCATCTTTTATTTCAACAGCCGTATAGGTCATGGAAAACTGAGGATTTCCAACAGTAAATTCCATAGTATATCCTGCAAATTCAAGACTTTGAAATCCTTGTATCAAATTTGCTTTGGTCTTAATGTCTTCCGTGACATATCCTGTCACGGTCATTCCCTCCATTTCAGGATTGGTGATGGTCATTTTGTAGCATTTGTATCCCAATATCTCCTTAGTATTACTTTTGTCGTATTCAATTTTTGATTTTGATGCAATTTCTTTCTGTTGTACCGTCTGCGCATCATCTAATTTAGACTCTATCCAGGTTTTATTTCCCATCATATCAAATAACATATTCATCATATTCTTTTCTTTTTCTACATGAACCTGCATTTTAACCATACCACCCATCATATCCATATGAGTGACATACTGTTCATTTTTAAAAAATACTTCAGTTTGAGATCCTTTCATCATTTCAAGTCCCATAGCCATCTGTGGATCTTCAGCTGAGACATTGGTTACTTCCATTTTTATGGAACCTTTATCCAATATTTTCTGTGCTGATAGGTTATAACTTGTTGTAAATAGAATAAACAGTGTTAAACAAGAAAAAATACGCTTCATTTTGTATTAAATTTTGATGTGATTTTAAATTTTTGCAAACATATCTTAAAATGCCAATTTATACAAATAAGTTTCAAAATACTTATTTATAATGATCGAAATAGAAAAAAAAAGAAGATTAAACACAATTTTTTAAATTTATCATTGAAAAAGGATAATCATCTCCTATGACCACACCACTGGTCGACTGATCAACCAAATTCATATCCTCCGGAAAATGTAAGTATTGAATTGGGACATTTTTCAGCTCCGGCAACCAGTATTTTATAAAATTTCCTTGTGGATCATAACGCTTTGATTGGGTCAAGATATTAAAGTGCCTGTCTTCCCTCGGATCGTTGCCAACTCCCGCTATATAATTCCAATTCCCATAGTTTGAACATGGATCATAGTCTATTAGTAAAGATTCAAAATACTCGGCGCCCATTAACCAATTTATTTTCAGATCTTTTACCAGAAAACTTGCTACATTTTGTCTACCCCGATTTGACATAAAACCTGTTTGGTTAAGTTGTCTCATATTTGCATCAATCAAAGGAAACCCTGTATTTCCGTTTGCCCACTTATCAAATATTTTCACATCAGTCGAACCGCCAGGGTCGATATCTCTGCTTCCTGTTTTTTTAAATATGCGATTACCGTATTTTTTACCTGTTAGTCTAAAAAAATCTCTCCATAACAATTCAAAATATAACCAGTAGGTAGAGTCATTTTTATTTATCTTTTTTTCGTATTCCTGTAATTCATAAAATATAAATTTGGGGGATAAACACCCTGAAGATAACCATGCTGAAAATTTACTGGAAAAATCCCAACCCAGCATTTCATTTCTAGTCACTTTATAATTTTCAATTTTCTTTGTCTCCCAAAAGTACTCATTTAACTGAATCAAAGCATGTGTTTCACCACCTTTATATTTTCTATTTTCAATGTGTTGTACAACGACGTCTTCTTTGTCAAAAGTTGCCAGCGTAGGTATATTGCCAATGTCATCATCATATTCGGGAAAAGGTATTTCTATAGGGGTTTGAAACGGTTGCCGAATACTTGAAGAACTTTCAATCTCTTTTCTGAAATTATTAAATGTGTCAGGAACTTGACTGACAGGAAAAGGTAAATCTGCAGTATGGTATAGCATTTTACCTCGAGCAAATTTCAGTTCCTGACCAATAGTCCATAAGTTTTGTTCCAAATTGTCCTGAACCTGTACCTCTTCTTGCGTTCGTTCTCTATTACAATATACCCAACTAGACTTGATAGATTTTGCGAGTTTGAATACTTCATCTTCTGGTTTGCCAATTTTTATTATGAGATCACTACCCTTTTTTCTTAAGTTTTCCCTCAGGTCAGCAACCGCTTCTATGATAAACTTTGTTCTGAATTTACCAGTCTTTTCTAAACCGAACTTAGTCCTACCATAAAATATTCTCTCATCAAAAACATATACAGGCAAGATGAATTTTGCTTTTTGAATTGCCTCTACCAAAGCTTCATTATCGTGTAGACGAAGATCATTTCTAAACCATAAAACAGCAATATGCTCCATTTTTTAAGGTTTTACATTTTGACTTCATTAACACTTGTGCAGACCGATTGTTTTTAAAGATCATTGAATTTAAATATCTTTCCTCCCGCTTCTATCTATATAATTATTACTAGCTTGCTGTGTTCCCATCATAAGGATGTCCTGAATATTGACATGTTTTGGTCTCGTAGCCATAAAAAAAATAGTTTCGGCTACATCTTTTGATTTAAGGGGCGTAAAATCATCATAAATCCGAGCTCTATTTTCGTCCCCGTCAAATCGAACCAAGGCAAATTCAGTTTCTTCCACATGACCGGGAGAAATCTGACTTACTCGAATGCCATATTTATATAAATCCAATCTCATGGATCTGGTTAAAGCATCCACAGCAAATTTTGTTGCCGAATAGACATTTCCATTTGGGTAAACTTCATGTCCGGCTGTGGAACAAATATTGATAATATGGCCTTTGGTTTGAGATACCATCATAGGACTTACTAACCTTGTAATATAAAGTAATCCTTTGATGTTGGTATCAATCATCATCTCCCAATCCTCAATTTTTCCCTCATGTATAGGACTAAACCCTTTAGCCAAACCTGCATTGTTTATAAGAATGTCTATATTTTTCCAATCAGCCTTGAGAGATTTATAGGCTTTTTTAGTGGCATTGAGGTCTCTTATATCAAAACACAAAGTAATGATTTCCACACCATATTTTTTGATAAGCTTGTTTTTAAACTCATCCAGTCTTTCCTTTCTTCTGCCAGTAAGAATAAGATGATATCCGTTCTTTGCAAATATCTTGGCAGTGGCGCCTCCGATCCCGGATGTGGCGCCTGTGATCATGACTGTTTTTGAAAAAGGTACTTTCATTACTCAGTTATTTCGTATTGATTTTATTACACCATCAAATTCCTCCGCAAATGTCTGGTATTCAGTAGTTGCAGGACCTGAAAATCCGGTATGTATTTTTATAATTTTATTTTGTTTGTCTGTAATCAGTAAAGTTGGATATGAAAGAATTTTATCTAGTTGCGGCAATTTTTCAGCTGCTTCTTTTTTGTCGTAATATCCACCATATAATACTTCATGGCTGATCTGCATCTTCTCTTTAAATCGTCTTAGGGCAGATCTCGATTTTTCAGCATCCTTATATCGCTCAAATCCGATGCTTATAACAGCCACGTCATCCGCAGGATTTTTGGCAAAATATTCTTGAAGGAATTTAGTTTCATCCATGCAGTTTGGACACCAGGTACCCATGATCTGAATTACTTTTATTTTTCCTTCATATTTTGGATCATTTATACTAACAGACACCCCGGATTCATTTTCAAAAGTAAAATTGAGCGGATCACTGTTTTTTGTAGCAGTGAGCTCATAAGCACTTCGTAATGCTGCACTGTCATTTAGTATACCTTCCCAATTGGTGGTGTACTTACTTCCAGACCTGAATGTGCCTGAAATTTTTTTATCTTCCATCATTTTACCTACAAATAAAAATGCATGGGCCCCATCGAAAGCAGAAAGATAAATTTTCTGTTTGACTACCTTGCCTTCCAAAAATCTGTAATCACCCGTTTCAGTCAAAAAGGTACCCGAAACTTTTCTTTTCTCCTGATGAAAAACTCCCACCGCTTGATATTCATCCTCTGTTCCTATTTCAAAAGTGCAAGCCCATTTGCCATTAACATCCAAAATACCCTCGTTGTCTACGAGAGTAAATCTTTCTGCTACTCCGTGCACAGCTTTAAAGGGAATACTGTAGTTTTCTTTATAATTGACAATCCAATCGCCTTCCAAAACACCATCTTCATATATTGCTCTTATTTGTGTATCATAGACCGGAAAGTCAATGACCACAGTATCTTTTGCTGTGGCTTTATCACGACCGAATTTTATTTCTGTAACTTTGATTCTTTCCTCTGCATTATGTATAACTATATGGAATAAAGAATCATTTTCATATACAACTTCAAAATTGAAGGGCAGCTCAGAGTCTGTTTCAAATTTTTTAACGATATCGCGGTCATCCCCGTATTTCTGAACTGGCTGACGGTCCAGAAGCAATACCCCCCTCCAGATTCCGGGAGGTATTTTTTCAAAAGTGGTATTGGGTTCAACGCATCCCGTCAGTACTGCCATTAATCCAAAAAAAATATATCTGCCCATATTGGTAAACTTTAATATAAGACAGTTGATAGAAATAATTGTTTTACCTATTTCAACAAGTATCTTGTATGATTAAATCAAAATGGAGAAATTAATCTCCCTTTTCACCAGTAAATTGATCGTCCTTATTTCTAAACAGAACATTGAAAGTAGTGAGACTGCCATAAATCCTGGTTATATATTGCTGGAGATTTACTTTTTCTTCATCAGACAGATCGCTAGCGTTAATTCTTTGTTCCATCACCCGTATCCGATCTCTGACCATAACTATCTTATGAAAAAAAGTATCTATTGGAATTTCTTTAGGTTTTAAGCTAGAATCTTCGGGCTTCAATATCATTAAGCCGTTTTTCCATTTGTCTCCTAAGGGTACTACCTCGCTAATGTCTGACCATGTTTTAAGAATTTTGATCAATGACTTTTCAGCATCCGTAAAGGACACTTTATCTTCTGCTTCTACCCTTTCTATGATCTCCCACGCTGAATAGTCCTTTCCTACTAACTTGATTCCGTAAGTAATAAAACAAACACGGTATGCCACCACTTCTATTGCGATGACTACTCCATCACCAAATGCAGGATGTTTCACTCTGGAGCCTATTCCCAATATATTTTCCATTTTTTAATTTTGAATTTAAATAATTGCAGTAAAGATAAAACCAAAAAACGACATTTTATTTTGAATTTTATTCGAAAATTACAGTTTTATTTCCAATTACAAAAATATTGTCATTAAATACCAGCTTCAATGCTTTAGCAAGTACTAATTTTTCTACATCTCTTCCAGCCTGAGCCATTTCCTGCCAGCTTTGAGTATGATCCACATGCATCACTTCCTGTCTGATAATAGGCCCTTCATCCAGATGATTATTTACAAAATGGGCCGTAGCACCAATGATTTTTACGCCTCTTTCATACGCTTGTTTGTATGGGTTTGCACCGATGAATGCCGGTAAAAAAGAGTGATGAATATTTATAATTTGATCTGGAAACTGCTCTACCAGCCAAGGTGTAAGAATTCGCATATATTTGGCAAGTACGATAAACTCAGGCTGATAATCATTCATTCTTTCCTGCACGAGTTGTTCATGTTTTTCTCTCGTCATACCTTCGGCAGAAATATGATGAAATGGTATGCCAAAACGATTGACCAATTCACCAAGGTGATCGTGATTCCCAATGACTGCCTGAATATTTGCATTCAATTCGTTAAAGTGGTGCCGTACAAGAAGTTCGCTCAAACAATGGTGTTCTTTGGTAGCGAGTATTACAATATTTTTTTTTTGTTTGACCGACATTGCAATTTTAGCTTTTGGTGGCATGATTCCAGTCAATCCATTCTGTATTCGTTGTATGTCTACATCACCCTGAATAACAGACCTCATAAAAAATATATTTGTATCGGGTTCAACAAACTCCTGATTGGAAACAACGTTGTGTTGATTGTGATAGAATACGCCTGTTATCTTATGTACAAGCCCTTTTTCGTCCGGACAGGCTATTTTGACTATTATTTCTTGCATGGATAATTATTATTCGGTCACAAAATTATCCAAATTATTGATGGAAAGCTAAAATAGTAGCTTGTGTTTTAAGAATAAATGGTTTAAAATATTAAAATGCTCCTTTTTCGGGTCTTTTGGGTTTTAAGCGATGAATTGGTAATAATTCCTTAACATAGCTGGCTAATTTAAGATATCCACTACTACTAAAATGATTTAAAAATTATTTGTTTACAATTGATGAATTTGGTAATAGGCTTAAGAAGTGAAAACGCAGAATAAAATTTTAATACTCCCCTTCCAAGGTCAATCTAGCCATCAGATAACTAACCGTGGACTCAGCTCCTTGATTGAGATTGACATTTTGCTCTTCAAGTCCATCATAGCAACCACCTGTGCATGGGTTATAGATGATTTGGTGCAAATGATTTTCACCCAAAAACCAATTAAAGGCATGATTCATTTTTTCAATATATCCTTCATCTTCAAAAACCTCACTAAATCGTTTTAATGCCAAAATAGTATAGGCCACATCTATTGGTTGCTCACCACCAGGCACTTCCACAGTTGCCGCCCTACCCTTATGGAGCCAGGTTTGATTTGAAATTACTTGCATCCGATTACCTTTAAATGTTTTCTCCAATAAAAAATCAAAACTATCTTTTGCAACCTTCTTATAGAGTATATTGTCAGTAGTCAAATAAGCGCACAACATAGCTTCTGGAATGATACTATTTCCATAGGTAAGGTATGACTCATACCACCGCCAGTTTGGTTCAGACTCATGTTGATACATTTTTAGTAATCTTTGACTCAGAACATCCATCAGTACCTTGTAATCCGAATTTTGAGCAAAAATATTAGCAAAATACAGACCTTTGATGATAAAAGCCATAGATCTTGTGGAGTGGATATTTTTCACATTTTTTAGTGCCATATCAAATAAGTCATTAACATCTTTCACTATATCCAATGGCAAGAGCTTGCTTTTAGAGATCAAATACCCCAAAGCCCATAAAGCCCTGCCGTTGGAATCTTCAAGGTTAGTTTCTTCATTCTGTGAAGTAAAATCTAAACCTACATCCATATAATTAAGAAAATTGCCGTCTTGCTGAAAGCATCTTTTAATGAAATTATAGTAAATTCTTATAAGTTGGAGATCATTTTCATCGTTTGTAAAAGCAAAATGCTGACAAAGGGATACTAGCGCCCTAGCATTATCATCCAGTGTATATCCAGTGGCTTTGTCAGGTATATTGATTTTGGAAAACTGAATCATACCGATGTCAGTCGTTAATTTTTTGATGTGAGTCAGGTTGATTTCAGGCAGACAATATTGAAGCCTGATATCTTCTTTGGCTGTTTTTACTATCAGGTTGACATGAGCTATTGCAGAATTTTCCCAAGCGGTAGAAGCCATTCTGTGTAAGCCTTTCATACTCAATTCATTGCGGTGTTTTTCATCGATCAATAATTGATTTACAGCAGTTGATAGCTGACCATCGTTCATGAAATCGATTATGATACCGGCATCATTTTTAAGCACTTCTTTAGCATGTGGTATCGGTGTAGATATGATGGGACAACCACAACTGATAGCATAAGCAAATGTTCCACTGACTGCCTGATTGGGATCTTTAGAAGTAAAAAGATAGATGTCAGTAAGCTGTAAATATTCCAGTAATTCATTCAATGGTAAAAAAGCGTTAACAAATAAAACATGCGCTTGTAAGCCCAGTTTTACTACTTTGGATTTGAGAAAATCTCTATAAAACTCTCCTTCCCGTTTGATAGTGGATGGGTGTGTTTTGCCTATTATCAAAAATGTAGTTTCAGGGTCAAGCTTAATAATGGTCGGCAATGCATCTAAGGTTGTCTCGATACTTTTCCCAGTACCCAAAAAGCCAAAAGTAGACAAAACTTTTTTACCGCGCAATCCATATTTTGCTTTTAAATTGTCTCTATCTCCATGTTTGACAAGGTGTGTTCCATGTGGTATGACATTTATTTTTGATAATTTAATATTATAATCTTTTACCAGAATATTTGATGACGATTGAGTCATCACAATCAATGATTCTGCTAAATCCGCAAGACTTTGGACTTGTTTTCTAAAAGCTTCATTGGGATTAGGAAGTACAGTATGAAATACAATGGAAATAGGCTTATGAATGCCTTGAAGCATCTCAACCAATGCATGTCCATTTTGACCAAACAGACCGAATTCGTGCTGTAAGATGACCATGCTGATGTTTTTGTCACCATTGATATCAGATGCCAATTGACGGTAAGAAGATGCTTCTCCTGTCTTGAGAATATATTTAATTTTGTCAGAATATAGGTATTCTTCTTGCTCAGAATCCAAAGCACAGATACTGATATTAAAAGTATTTCCAAATCCCTTGCGGATCGAATGAATCAGGTCTTGTGTATAAGTTGCTATGCCACATTCCCTTGGTGGAAAAGTCGTAATGAATAGCACTTCAGAAAGTTGTTTTTGTTCTATTTTACATTGGTTTGACTTAAGAGTTGGTCGTTTTACCGGTGAAAGCGATGTCCAATTAGTTTTGCTATATTGAAATAAGGTACCTGTGGTCATGCTATATAGTATTTAATTTGAGTTCATTGATTAATATATTAATATTTACCGAAACGCAGGCTATTCGTTCGTCTGCTGCGCCGTAGTAAATGTATAGAATTTCTTTTATGACAACTGCGCCTGTAGGAAAACATACGTTATTGACTTCTCCTCGCAACTCCCATGCAAATTCAGGATAAAATAAAGGATAGGGCAATCGAGCGATTTCTTTTTGCGGGTCTTCCAGATCAAGCAATGCAGCACAAGCGGAATAAACAAATCCTTTTACTGAATCATGGACACCATGATAAATGATGAGCCAGCCAGCTTCAGTCTCTATAGGAGGGCATCCACCTCCGATATAACTCACTTCGTGATCATATTTTGGAGATAAGACGATGTGATCTTTAAAACTGGACAAGTATTTATTCCAGAACTCTGTTGTTAATTCGCTGAGTTCATTGATGGCAATTATTAACTGAATATCCGGCTTGATCCTGTGGAAAAAGCACAGTTTTCCGTGAACCCTTCGTGGAAAAAATATGAGATTTTTGTCCCACAACAAACTATCTGTATGCGTTGTTTCCAAATATCTTTCATGATCGTTATATCTTAAATATTTATCATTGATGGGGCCTTGGGATTCAGCTAGTTTTCTAAATGCCTGATAGGTAAGTTGTGGTACAATGATGCCTTTTTTATCCCAGTGTTTTAAATCTGTTGATAAGGCCACTGCTCCAAGTGCATTGGTACCATCAAATGCAGTATAGGTGAGATAAAAAATATCGTCAATCTTCACTATCCGCGCATCTTCCAATCCCTTGGATTCATATTCAAACTCAGGATAGATCAGAGGTGTTTGCATTCTGTACACGACAGTGAGCGGTGTGTCCAATATACAATGTCCTATAGTGGAATTATTGCCATTGCGCACAGCCCTATAGAACATGTGGATTTGATTTTCGTGGACAATAACTCCCGGATTTAGGACACCTTCATTTTCAAAGTCAATGTCTGTCTTTTCCAGTATTACGCCATGTTTTGTAACTCGTATCATTAGGTCGGGTTTTTATAAAGATAAAATTATAATTGGTTGATTGATGATACCATACTTTTTTAATATAAGACAAGTGAGCAGAAGGCTAAGTCTGCACACCTGACCAAAAAAGTAAGCCTTAAGCTTTCTTGCCAGACTTCCCGGTTGATTTAGGTTGTAAAGTTTCAACTATATTATTTCTATCCGAATTTTTATTTTCATTTTTGTACGATGATCCTTCTTTAGATTTTCCGAGAGTTTTATCTGCCGGAGCCTTTTTTTGGTTCTTTTGACCTTTGTCCTTACTCATAAAAAAGTGCTTTAAATTGTGAATTAATTTCCACAATGTAAAGGTGATTTTTTTTGAGTGAGTAGCGTTACATAATTAAAAGTGGATATTGTAAGATTTATTTCTGATATAAAAGTATAATTTTAATTCTGTTTAATGCATCCTTGACACATACTATTTTATAGTGCTCTGTCCAGGATTCAAAAGAATAATTCAGTTAATAATAATTTTTAGATGGTCAATAATTTGAATTACATACTTTGATACCATAAAAAATGCCTGTAATGTATGATGGCTTACCATCTAAACACTACAGGCATAAAAAAGCCGGAATGCCATAGAATTTTAGAAAATTTTGGGGGGCAAAATTAAAAAATCATTGGGTTATTTAGTTTTTGCATTCATAACATCCGTTATAGCGTCTTCCACTTTTGCTTTACCATTGGTACTCATATGGGTGATTTCCAACTTCATGTTTTCCATTTTTCTATTTATCATGTCCAAATAGCCATTTAGGGTAAGTTCAAAATCTGATAAATAACTGTCTCCTTTTTCCATAATTTTCCTGCGGGTTGATTTTCCTTTATCTGGCGCAAATAATACACCTAGGGCAGCTCCGGTTGCCGCTCCCGCTAACACACCCATTAATACTTTTTTAAATTTCATGATTCTATTATTTATTGATTATTATAATACTACAAAGATCGTCCTATCCAATCTTTTTTGTATTACACAATTTCTAAAATTCGTTACATATTCATTGGGAAATGCAATGAATGTCATAAAATCAATAATAAATGAGTGTATTATGTAAAGATTTTCCTGGATTGTATAACTGATTCGGTCCAAAGAATATGATCTTTGTTCATTCACTATTGAATAAAAAATTTAAAATATCAACATGTTAAAAAGAATTTATTTTGCTGGCGCATTTGTCATTTCCCTGTGGGGTATGAGTTTTGCTCAAACGCTATCCTTAGGACCAATGGGTGGCGCAAATTTTTCTACCATCAGTAATAGCCCATCATCAAAAACATTGGGTGGTTTATGTATCGGAGCATTTGCTAATTATAGTATCAATGAGCACTTGGGTATTAATGGTAAAGTATTGTTTAATCAAATGGGTACAGGCTTTGAAAATACAGATGCCATAGTCAGGTTAAACTATATCAGTGTACCCATAAGTGCAGTGTATTTCTTTGGGAATATAGGCAACAAAATCAGACCTAAGTTGTTCGCAGGCCTTTATGCAGCATATCTATTGAATGCCAAAGACAAAAATGGAAATGATATCGTCTTACCCAACGGGAATGATGTATATAGTTCCGCTGATTTTGGAGGTTTACTAGGGGCAGGATTAAATTTTTCTCTAGCTAGTCGTACCTGGTTGAATGTAGATGCCAGCTATAACACCAGTTTTAATAGTGTAGTTGATCAAACAAACTCTTCAAACAAAAATACCGGATTTCAAATAACTGTAGGAGTAAGTTTTCCTATTAGTCAGTAAATAGCGATTTTTTTTCTATTGCAATTATCGCACTAAAGTATTTCATAAATAGCGTTTTGTTAAAAATTGTTTTATTGCCATCTGAATATACCAATTCAGATGGCTTTTTTTATATTAATTGGTGAATATTTGATGATATTTTTTTTTACAAATTTGCGTTCTAATTCATCTTCTTTTAGAAAGTTAAATATTTGTGTTTTAGTTGAACCCATTTTCCTTTCGTACACACCATGTCTGACAGACATTAACACAAAATTCACAAATGCTTGTAGGGCAGAAGCAGGGCAATTCTTTAGAGTGAAGTTCAAGACTACCTGCTACAAAGTGAAAATAGGCCGCCAAAAGTATAGAGCAGGTTCATACTTTGATGATTGAAAACTATAAATTATTTGTATATTGAAAAAAAATAACTCTTTCATATTCTTAAAACTATTTTTCAAGATTTGTCTAAAAATAAAAAAGCATTCCACGTTGCAATTAGTCGTATACATAAAATAGCATTTTAGTGTTTTTGGTATAGCCAATAATCTCACTTTTTATTATCATTTACATAATGCTGAATGCTATTAAATGTGGCAAAAACTAGGGAAATTCAGAAATATATTTAAGTGCATGTTTCTCATAAATTGTAATTTGCTTTAGCCAGTTTACTATAAAGATTAATGATCAGGTGGGCGTCAGCCACAAAAGACAATTTAAATAATTTGTAGAAAAGGAAGATAAATTCAAAGTTGACAGTAGTACTATTTATATCATGTTATACTGTAATTGAAAGGTTTGAAAAAATTAGTAAAAAGCAAGGTTTTGATTTTGAATAAGGAATAAAATTATACATAAAGAATTGAATCGTCTTTATGTTTGATTACAGATTTTTACTTCACATACCATTGTTGTGGGTATACATGAATAAGCTAAACGAAAAAAGTCCCCTCTCTAATAGAAAAGGAACTTTTTAATGCTAAAAACAGATATTGGCAGTAATTTTTAACTTGTATAAAACATTAGAATAATCTAAATCCTAAAGTAGCTTGGACCCAGGCATTTTTGTATCTAGGTGTAGTCGATGTACCATCACCATGATTGGTATAAAGGTCCCAATTGGCCCTTGCTCCTAACACAACTTTGCTCACATTCAAATTTATGCCTAAAGAGATACCCAGAATATTTTTCCTTAGGTTTTCGTTTTTAAATTCTTCAGATTGCTCAAAGCTCGTGGATGAATTTGCAAAAACATCTTTTTGTTTAGTAAGAAAAGAAAACTGCGGGCCGACCAAAAGTGTCAATGTATTTAATGGTTTTATGGTAAAATAAATCGGTACATCAATATAATTAGTCGTCCTGGTAAGGCTGTATGCGCTTCCCAACAAACTTCCTTTGGCTTTAAATCCTTTTTGAGAAAATAGCACTTCCGGTTGGATACCAAACGTTGTACCCAAAGGTATGGTCATAAATGCGCCGGCAACAAAACCAAACTTGGCATCGGCATTGAAGTCTTCGCCCTGTTCATCATAGACATTGGCAAGGTTTGCTCCAGCTTTGATTCCAATCTGAAATGCACCTCGCTCATCATCTTGTGCGTCCATCAGGTTAGTCATAAAACCAACTAGACATAATATAATTAATAAGTGTCTCATTTTTAATATTTTAAATTTTTAAAAAACAATCCAATAAAGCTTTTCTTAAAATAAGGAAAGCAGATTATTGATCTTTTTTACCAAAATTTGATAT
>Ga0105048_10010518_pt1 | contig 14658 bp, 8 predicted proteins | sample MAT05_FD_78382 | JGI IMG/M metagenome (GOLD analysis project Ga0105048, IMG submission 78382) | Freshwater microbial communities from Lake Fryxell liftoff mats and glacier meltwater in Antarctica - MAT-05 | ecosystem: Environmental > Aquatic > Freshwater > Ice > Liftoff microbial mat | place... | reverse complement strand
GGTCGTTCATCACCGAGGCGGTTTGTTCGCTTTCAAAGCTTTCGCGCTCCATCACGTGGCACCAGTAGCAGGTGGAATAGCCGATGGAAAGGAAGATGGGGACATTGCGCTGGCGTGCTGCATCGATGGCTTCCTGTGACCAAGGGTACCAGTTGACCGGATTGTGCGCGTGCTGCAGGAGGTAGGGGCTGCTGGAACCTGCGAGCTTGTTGGTGAATTGGTGTGCCGACATGAGTGACGGTAGGGGAAGAGCTGGCGCTGATGCGGCGTGACGCACGGTGGACGGATTGGGTGACGGCAACGGCCCTGATTGTGGAGGTCGCCAACCGTAAAAACAACAAAGCCCGGATTCGCATCCGGGCTTTGTGTTACTTATTCATGGACTGATGGACTGTTGGTCTGAAATTAGACCATGGCCTTGAGGGCCTTGAGAGCGCGGATCTTCAGGACGGTCTTGGCGGGCTTGGCCTTGACTTCCATCATCTCACCGGGCTTGAAGGGGTTGGCCTTGGTGGTGGCCTTGGTGGCGGGCTTGAAGACCGAGGTGACCTTCAGCAGGCCGGGGACCACGAATACTTTGGGCTTCTCGGCCTTGGGCTTGGCGAGGTCAACAGAGATGACCTTGCCGAGGGTCTCGAACACAGCGGCGACCTGCTTGCGGTGCAGGCCGGTGTGGTCAGCGATGGTTGAGTACAGGATGCTCTTGCCACGGGGTTTATCCGAGGCGACCAGCTTGGCTGCCTTGGGGGCTGCGGCGGGTTTCGCTGCGGCTTTGGGTGCGGACTTGGACGAAGACTTTGATTTCGCTGCCATGGTGTTTTCTCCGTAAAACGGTGCCTTTCGCAGATCCTCTGCGACGTATACCACAAGTTATACACTGTTTTCTAGGCTTTTCAAGCCATCGTCCACAAATACCTACCAATTTTCCTGAAGTTTTTACACAATTTGGAGTTTTCCACCGTCGCGGGGGCAAATTCTTGGCAAAAACGACTGGAAAAAGAGCGAGCGTGGGTGTGGAAAAGTGCTCCGGAGCTTGGTTGCGGCGGAATCGAGGGTCGGTTGCGGTCGATTTCGGCTGGTGAAAGAGTGGTTTTGGGGCGACGGTTGCCGGCGGCTTGAAGTTGTGCGGGCGCGGCTGAAGTGCGGGGCAACCGGCGGTGGCGGGCGAGCTATTTGTCTCGCTTAATGATGATGGCCGTGCGGTCATCGTCATACGGGTGGCCGCGTGTGAAGGCGTTGGCAGCGGAGTTGATGGCCTCGAGCATTCCTTTGGCTGAGCCATCGCGAACGACTCTTGCGGCTTCGATGACGCGTTCGTTGCCCATCATCTGGCCGTCGGGGTTTGAGGCTTCGAAGTAGCCGTCGGAGATAAGCAGCAGGCTGTCACCGGGGGCAAGTGCGATGGGAGGGACGGGTTCGAGCGTTTGCTCGGTGTCGATACCCAGGGGCATGGCGCTGGCATCGAGCTCCTCGGCGGAGCCGTCGCTGCGGAGGACCAGAATCGGTGCCTGGCCGGCGGATGCGTAGTGCAGCAGGCCGGTGGAGGCGTCCAGCAGGCCGACGAAGGCGGTGATGAACCGGCCGGAGGGCAAGTCCTCGCAGCATTGCACGTTAAGGTGTCGCACGATTTCGTTGACGCTTGAGTTCAGGCGGGCCCCCATGCGGACCATCGCACGCAACTGTGAGACTGACAGGGCGGGACCGATGCCGTGGCCGGTGGCATCGCCCATGAGAATCATGGCCTTTCCTTGGCCGCACTCGCCGCTTAGGGAGCGCATGCAGATGACATCGAAGGTGTCACCGCCGGTTTCGTCTGCGGGCATGGAAGCGGCGACGAGTTGAAATCCTTCCAGGACCGGCAGGATCTTGGGCCAGGCGGACTGCTGGATCTTTCGGGCGACCTGAAGGTCGGCCTCGATTTTGTTTTTGCGGAGTTCGGCCTCGATGAGCTTGGCGCGGCGGATGGCGACGGCGGCCTGACTGGACAGGGCGCGGGCGATCTGTTCATCCTGCAGGTCGAAGCAATCGCCATGCTGCGGGTCTTTGTTGAGCACCTGCGCCACGCCTTGGAGGCCGCCGTCGGCCGAGACTAAAGGGATGGTGAGCATACTACGGGTGCGGTATCCGGTTTTTTTGTCGATGGCTGGGTTAAAGCGTGGATCGGCGTAGCAGTCCGGGACACTGACCATGCCGAGCGTGCGGGCGGCCTCACCGGCGAGACCCTGAGTGATGGGGAAGCGGATCTCGGCTAAGCCGTGTCCCTGGCTGATGAAGAGTTCCTTTGATTTTGGATCAAACTGAAACACCGAGGCGCGGTCGGCGTGGAGACAGGTGCGCATGGAATCAATGATGGCCTTTAGGACATCTTCGAGGTTTGCCGAGCCGGCAAGTCGCTCCATGACGGCCAGCACGGTGCTCCACTGCTGAGCCGACAGCGAGTTGTGGTGGATTGGTGGATCAGACATACGGGTCATTTGCGTCAGCGAGGGTACGTTGCGTGGGTGCGGCAGGGACTGGCTGGACCGGAATCGGCAAATTTTGCCGATGCTCGCGTTGCGGGGCGGGAGGGAGTGGCCGCGGCTCTTTCTCGGCGTTTCTGCGGTAAAGCTGAATTTAAACGCGATTTGACCGGAAGGAGGCGGGTCGCCGGTACGACCGGTATTTTGGGCAGTAAATGGTGCGAGGGGCGGTGAACTCGCTGCAAAGTCTGCGGCTGGGATGACCGAAATTCAGGATCAACCGTGCGAGTCACCCGCCTGTCCCTGGGTTTTCAGGGGCGGACGGAGCCCATCCGCTACTCGATCGCAACGGATTTACGAAAGACCGGAGCAACAAAACCATGTATCGAAACACCATCACCGGCTGGATCACCCCGTTACTTCTGTCCGCTCTAGCGGGTACGGCTTTGGCCGCGCAACCTGCGGGTGACGCCCCCCCGCCGGCAGCGCGTCCGGCGATGCCGACCCAACCGGCTGGCGGTTTGGCGACGGACCCCAGCACCAAGCCCAAGCCCGAGGCGGCGGGGAAAGCTGCCAAGCAGGGTGAGAAACAGAAGGTCACGGTTTCGGACTCGATGTCGGTGGACATGTCCGTCAAGGACGAGAATATCTCGGCCGTGCTGGAGATGCTGGCGGTACAGAGCCGCAAAAACATCATTGCCAGCAAGAGCGTGTCGGGCAAGGTCTCGGCGGATCTGTTTGGCGTGACGTTTTACGAAGCGCTGGAAGCGATCCTGAACGTCAACGGCTTTGCGTTCCGTGAGCAGGGCAACTTTATATATGTGTACACGCAGGCCGAGATGGAGCAGATCAACAAGATGCTGAGGCCCCGTGTGGCGAAGGTGTTTCGCCTGAACTACCTGACTGCGCCGGATGCGGCGGAGTTCGTCAAGCCGATGCTGAGCCAAGGCGGCGAGATCAAGCACAACAACAAGACCGAGAACTATGCCATCTCGGACAGTGCGCCGACGGGCAAGGACGACTTTGCGCTAGCGGCGACGATGGTGGTGATTGACTTTGAGGAGAACATCCGCGCGGTCGAGCAGTTGCTTGTTGAGCTTGATACCAAGCCGGCGCAGGTGCTTGTTGAGGCGACGGTGCTCTCGGCGACGGTGCAGGAAGACAACGCCTTTGGTGTCGACTTTTCGATCATCGGCGACCTGAGCTTCAAGGACTTTGCCAACGCGACGCTGGGCGGGCCGTTCGGGATTGTTGACACGCTGCGGAAGCAACCCGCGCCGGTTGGCACGGGCAACGCCGTGAGCAGCGATGTGGGCGGCACCGGCAAGCCGGGCGGGTTTAAGGTTGGTATCGTGGGTGACAACGTTTCGCTGTTCATCCGCGCACTGGATGCGGTGACCAACACCACCGTGCTGGCCAATCCCAAGATTCTGACGCTAAACCGCCAGGCGGCCCGGGTGCTGGTGGGGCAGCGCATCGGTTATCTCTCGAGCACGGCCACCGAGACGAGCACGACGCAGACGGTGCAGTTTCTTGATACCGGCGTGCAGCTGCATGTGCGGCCGTTCATCAACGCCAGCAAGAATGAAGTTCGGATGGAACTGCGTCCGCAGTTCAGCAAGGCAACAATCAAGAACCTTAACGGGCCCAACGGCTCGCAGATTGTCATCCCTGATGAGGACACTCAGGAAATCACCACCAACGTCATCGTCCCCGACGGTATGACCGTGGTACTGGGCGGTCTGTTCCGGGAAGATGTGACCAGTGGCCGGCAGCAGGTTCCGCTGATGGGTGATATTCCCATCATCGGGGCGGCGTTCCGCGGTCAGACCGACTCGACGACCAGGACCGAGATCATCTTCCTGCTGACGCCGCGGATTGTCAGCGACCCGGCGATGAGCGCGCTTGGCGATCGTGCCAACGACCAGATTGAGCGGGTGAGGGCCGGTTCACGTCAGGGACAACTGCCGTTTAGCCGTGATCGCATGACGGCCACGCTGAACATGGAGGCCGAGCAGGCCGCACGTGAGGGCGATGTTGCCAAGGCTCAGTGGCTGATTCAGCGCTCGCTGGCGCTAAACACTAACCAGTCCGAGGTGTACCGCCTGCGTGAAAAGCTCACCGGCGAGCGTGAAGTCTGGCCGACCCGCTCTTTATTTGAGGATGTCATTGACAAGGACGTTGCCGAGCGGCTGCGGAGCGTGCGTGAGAACCCGTCGTCGCCGGCTCTGACACCGTGGCGCTCGGTGAAGGTTCCCAAGCAGCCCTCGCGTGAGTTCCCTGCGACGTCCAAACCCAGTTCTGCGGTACCGGCTGCGTCCGGGACACCGATGAGCGCGGCCGAGGCTGGTACGGGTAACGGCGGCGACGAGGCGTCGATCGCACCTGTCGCGGTGCCCGCCGCGGCGCCGCAGGCAGGGGCACAGCAGCCGCAGCAGGCGGCATCGGCTCAGCAGCCGGCCAAGTCTGCCAGCGGGTTTGTCCCGGGTACGCCGATCGCACCGCAGGGCGCGGCGACTGCGCAGGGGGGGCAGCAGAAACTGCCGCTGCCTATGCAGACCGAGCCGGCACCGGCTGATGCGCCGGGCTCGATGCTTTCAAACGCCGGTAACGAAGATTCGCCCTCCAGTGACCCCGCCGATGAGCCGAATTAATCGGCACACGCGTTAGAACTTCCCACACGACCCGCGTGCACTGCCGCGGGTCGTTTTTTTTTTCATCGAATTTTGTCTGGAGAAGCTATGAAAATACAAACTACCGCTGGTCTGGTCGCAACGATCCTGTTCCTGACGCTCGCCGGTGTGCAGAGCGGGTGCGGCACCCATGGCAAGTACACGCAGGAGGGTAAAGATCTGGCCCAGTCCCGGATGAGCCAGCTGAAAGCCGGCGTGCAACTGCAGATGGCCCAGCAGCAGTTTTTAGCGAGCGATCTGGAGAAGGCTCGCAAGAGCATTGAAGTTGCGCTCAATGCCGTGCCCAACTATCCGCAGGCGCACGTGCTTCGCGGCCGGATTCTGATGGAATTGGGCGATCTTGAGAATGCGCGGCAGTGTTTCCTGATCGCCGAGTCGATCGATCCGAACATGCCTGATTCTCAGTACTATGCGGGCATCTGCTATGAGCGGTTCCGGCAGTGGGAGCCGGCGTTTGAGCGGTACAGCCGCGCTGCGGACCTGGACCGCGCCAACCCGCAGTATGTGGTTGCGGCGGCGGAGATGCTGGTGCATCAGAAGCAAAATGACCAAGCCTTGGCGCTGCTGACGGAGCGCCGAAAAGACTTTGCGCACAACGCGGCGATCGTGCAGTGCCTGGGCAACCTGGCCACACTGGCCGGCGACAACGAACTGGCCGTCTCGCATCTGCAGGACGCCCGGATGCTGGCTCCCGATGATCTGACGATTCTTGAATCACTGGCTCGTGCTCAGGTCGCGGCCGGCAAGTTCGCCGATGCGGAGTTTAGCGTGAGCAAACTGCTTGATGCGCAGGCGGCCGAGCAGCCAAAGTTCTCTTCGAATCTCAAGGCCCGCGTGGCGAGCCAGACGCCGATAAGCCGGCGCGACTTGCAACTGCTTCGGGCCCGATGCCTAGTTGGCCTGCAGCGCTTTAGTGAGGCCCGACAGATTCTTGTAGAGCAGACCGCTTCTGCAGAGGGCCAGAAGGATGTTTCGACGTGGATTCAGCTTGGGCATGTTGCCAGCAAGCTTGATGATGCGGTGCGAATCCGTCAGGTTGCGGCAAAGCTGTTGTCTATTGCTCCGGATCGCCATGAGGGGCACACGTTCCGGGCTATTGCGCTTGCGTTGCAGGCTGACTATCCGGCAGCGGAGCAGGCGGCGATTAAGGCTGTTGAGCTGGCCGCACGTTCCGGCCAGGCGGATGCCGGGCCGCTGCTGGTGCTGAGCAACATTCAGATAAAGGCGGGCAAGACTGTGGAGGCTCTTGCGAGCGCTCGAGCGGCAATTTCGATTGATCCTGAGAGCGCAACGGCACAGCGGTTGGTTGACTCGCTTTCGACGACGGCGTCGGTTCCGGCGGAGTGACCGCTGGCAGGAGGGGCAGGATTTCTGGTGAGCAAACCTGAAGGCTCATGGCGGGCCGCAGCACCACGCTGCGGCCTGTCTGCGTGCCGGCGTTTTGGAATTTTGGCGGTGCGCAGGTTTGGCCATCTCGGGTGTGGGGCGTAGAATTGTGCGTGCCGCGACCGTCTCTGACTGCGACTGTGCCTTTGCTCTTTTGCACGGTGTTGCTCACCGGTGCGGCAGCCGCGACGATTTTTAGTTCTGCCGGACGTGCTCGGCGGAGTGTGCCGGCAACGCCGCTTGATATCAGGGTGTTTATTAACTCCGCCAGTGAGTCGGAGTTGGCCCTGCTGCCGCACATTGGCCCGAGGTTGGCTGAAAGGATTGTTGTCGCTCGCCAGGCGAGCGGCGGGTTTACATCGGTTGCGGATATTGCCAAGGTTCGAGGCATCGGGCTCAAGGCTGCGGGGGCCATTGGGCCGATGATTCGCTTTGACTGACTTTGCGAGGTTATGGCCGCTGGATGTGCACTGGTTGCCGCGGCCGGTCACAGGCAAACTCCCCGGATCGCTCGCAAGATTGACGCTGTTTGTGCATACCGCGGTTCCGGGCTCGTACGCTGGCGCTGTGCGGCCACTGCTTGAACAACTTGCTGCCGACCCGGTCATCGCTGAGCTTTCACGGCATTTGCTTCGGGGCGGGCACCATCAGGCTCGCGGCTCGACGGGGTCTTCCACTCCCCTCATCGCCGCTGCGATCGCCAGGTCAAGCAACTGCCCCGTGTTGCTGCTTTGTGCGCACGTTGATGAGGCGGAGGAAGCCGTTGATGCGATTGAGTCGGCCGGAATGACGGCGATTCCGCTGCCGGCGCTGCAGACTTTACCGGGGGACAGCACCGTTAGTGTTGAGTTGCTGTCTGGCCGCTTGGCGGCCGTGCAGGCGGTGATGAGTTGGGGTGATACGCCGCCGGCGGTTGTGCTGGTTGCGCCGATTCATGCCCTGATGCAGCCGGTGCCCGCGGCGGCGGAGCTTGAGCGGGTGATGCTGGAGCTTGAAACCGGTGACGCACGCGGGCCTGCGGCGGTGGTGCGGTGGCTTGATGAGGCTGGATATACCCGCAATGAGACGGTTGAAGAGCCGGGCGAGTTTGCCGTTCGTGGGGGCATTGTCGATATTTTTCCGCCGGGTGATTCGGGGAAGCGTGGCGGGGCTGATGCGTCGCTGGGCGGGGTGCCGGTGCGGCTTGATTTCTTTGGGCAGGAGCTTGAGAAGATCGCTGAGATTGACCTGGACTCGATGGGCATCGACCGGGTTGTAAAGCGCGTGCGGCTGGTGGGCATGCCCAGGGCGGTGGAGGCTCCGCAGGATGATCTGTCGGTGCTGCCGACTGGCAAGCCGGGTCGCAAGAAGGCGGGGCTCGGGCCCGGTGCCCGCACCGGTGAGGGTGACGGCGTGCAGTTTCTTGATCTGCTGCCCAAATCCACGATCGGCATTCTGCACGAACTGCTGGAGATCACCGAGCAGGGTCGCGGTTATTACGAGCGCATCACCGGTAGCGGGCAGGTGTTTGGCCCGCCATCGGTGCTGTCGAGTCTCAACCGTCGCTGCGTGGCCACGCTGGAGATCACGCAGATTGCGCAGTATGCCACTGACAAGACGATTCAGCTGCCGGTTTCGCCGCTGTTTGGGATTGAAGATGAGATTCCGGAGGCGATTGGCCAGTTGGTTGCCGCGGCCAAGGGCCAGCACGGGGATGAGCCTCACCGTGTTTTGGTGCTGTGCCAGAACGCGGCGGAGGGGGCGCGGCTGACGGAACTGATTGAGACCCACGCACCGCCGGGAACGCGTGAGGCGGGCTTGATTGAGATGCAGGTGCAGTACATGCATCAGGGGTTTATCTTCAGCCCGAGCACGGGGTTTCCCGGCCAGCCCGAAGGCGGTGGTGCGGGCAAGGCTGGCCGCGAGAGCCAGCCGCTGCTGGTAATTCCGTACCACGAGTTGCTGCACCGGTTTCAGGCTCGTCGCAGTGTGAACACGACTGCCAAGCGGATGAAGACCGGGCGGGCGATTGATACTTTTCTTGATGTTGAAGTGGGCGATTATGTTGTGCACAGCGAGCACGGCATCGCCCGGTTTACAGGGCTGCAGGTGATCCGCAGAGGATCGGGGGCGAAGTCTGCCGACGAAGTGATGGCCGATGTGAAGGCCGCGACGGGGCACAAGAAGCCCGGGGCGGGCCGGGGCGATTCGGTCGATCCGTATGCTGACACTGAGGAGATGCTGCTGCTGGAGTTTGACGGGCGCAGCCTTTTGCACGTGCCGGCCAGCCGGATTGATCTGGTGCAGAAGTACATCGGGGGCTCGAAGGGGGCGCCGCAGCTATCGACCCTTGGCGGCACCCGGTGGAAGAATCAGAAGGCCCGTGTGTCGGAGAGTCTGAAGGATTTGGCCGGGGAGCTGCTTCGCATCCGGGCCGCTCGCGAGCATCTGCCGGGGATCAAGTACCCGGCCGACACCGTGTGGCAGAAGCAGTTTGAGGATGAGTTTCCGTATGAGGAGACCGAGGACCAGCTGGCCGCGATTGCTGAGATCAAGCGCGATATGACATCGCCCCGGCCGATGGATCGTCTGTTGTGCGGTGATGTTGGTTATGGCAAGACGGAGCTTGCGATCCGGGCGGCGTTTAAGGCGGCGGAGGCGGGCAAGCAGGTGGCGATTCTGGTGCCCACCACGGTGCTGGCGGAGCAGCACGAGCGGACGTTTTCAAGCCGGATGGCGGACTTTCCGTTTCGCATCGAGTCGGTGTCGAGATTCAAGAGCGCGGGCGAGGTGAGCGCCACGCTGGAGCGGCTGGCGGCGGGGCAGGTTGACATTCTCATCGGCACGCACCGGCTGCTTTCAGCGGATGTGCGGTTTAAGGACCTTGGTCTGGTGGTGATTGATGAGGAGCAGCGCTTTGGTGTTGAGCACAAGGAGAAGCTGCTTGCGCTGCGGCTGACGGTTGATGTGCTGACGATGACGGCGACGCCCATCCCGCGCACGCTGCATATGAGCATGCTGGGCCTGCGGGATATCTCATCGCTGACGACGGCACCGATGGATCGCCGCGCGGTGGTGACCGAGGTGGCGCCGCACAACAAGAAGCGGCTGGCGCAGATCATCCGGCGCGAGCTGGCGCGTGACGGGCAGGTTTTTTACGTGCACAACCGTGTGCACAACATCAAATCTGTGGCGGACGATGTGAAGCAGCTTGTGCCGGAGGCCCGTGTGGTGTTTGGTCACGGGCAGATGACCCCCGGTGAGCTTGAGGATGTGTTCCTGGCGTTTACCCGGCGGCAGGCTGACATTTTTGTGTCTACAACCATCATTGAATCCGGGATTGATATTCCTACCGCCAACACCATGATCATTGCCGATGCGGACCGATTTGGCTTGGCGGAGCTGCACCAGCTTCGTGGTCGGGTGGGACGTTACAAGCACCGGGCGTACTGCTATCTGCTCCTGCCCGATGACAGGCCGATCAAGGAAAAGGCCAAGAAGCGACTGGCCGCCATCGAGCAGTTCAGCATGCTGGGCGCGGGCTTTAAGATCGCGATGCGGGACCTTGAGATCCGCGGTGCCGGCAACATTCTGGGGCCGGAGCAGAGCGGCCACATCGCGACGGTGGGGTATGACATGTACTGTCAATTGCTTGAGCGAGGGATCAAGGAGCTTCGGCATGAGTCTGTCTCGGTGCCGAGCGAGGTGACGCTGGAACTTGGCTTTACCGGCATCATCCCCAAGCCCTATGTGCCCAGCGACCAGCGACGGCTGGAGGCTTATCGCAGGCTCGCTACTGCCGGGAGCGTGCAGGAGCTTACCAAGGTTCGCGAAGACTTGCAGAGCGCGTACGGCCTGTTGCCGCCGGCCGTTGAGCGGCTTTTAGAGCTTGCTGACCTGCGAGCCGGTCTTCGCAGCTTTGGGGTGCGCAGTGTGCTGGTCAAGGGCAGTGATGTGATCATCCGGACGGTCACGCCCGCGCCTGTGATGGTGACACTTGCCGATGCGCCGGGGCGAGCCGTTTGCCCGCCTCCGCGTAATGTTGGTGAAATGGCCGAGGTTTACTTCCGGCCTCACAACCCGGTGGCGCTGGAGCCGGCGACGCTGGTGTCCATCCTCAGGAAGCGATTTGGCGTCGGTCGCGCTGGTGGGTTGCAGAATGCCTCGGCGGATGGGGCCGCCGCGCCGGCGTCTGCGGACGTTTCGTCGCGGTCGGCAACGCCTGGCCGGGGGCCTTCCGGCCCCTCCAGCCCTTCCAACCCTTCTGGCATTCGCGGCGCACCCGCCGCTGCGGCCGCGCCGATTGTTCCAAGAATCACCAAGCCGGTGATGGCCCCGCCCGCGGCGGTGAGATTTCCGGTTGGTCCGAAGGGGCCGGGCAGATTGTCAAAGGGCTTGGCCGATATCAAGCGACAGCTTCGTGAGGCGGATATTCAGGTGCGGACGGAGCGAAAGGCCCGGGAGGATGCGGAGGGGTAAGGGGGTGAGCTCGGTTTTGCGAAGGTTTCTGTTTAGAGGGCAAACGCGGGATTGCATCGACAGCGCCGGTCAGGGATGGCAGTGCGATTGAAAAGAACCTGCAAAGAGCATTTTACAGCGAAAGTATCGAAGAGGCGAAAGGAATGCAGAAGGGAAGAAAAGGCGGGAGACATGGGTTTGAGCAACGAGCGCGCTCGGCTTTCTTCGCTCTCTTTTCTTCCCTTCGCCACCTTCGCTGGGCGAATGCCTTGGTTGGTATTTGCTGCGATCTTGCGGTTGCGTCGGAAGGCAGCGGAGTGGATTTTGGATCTGAGATTACAGAGAGGCAAGGCTTTCTTGCTTGCCGTTTGGCGTTTTGAGCAGTGATTTGAGGTTCGCGCTCACAACCAAATCCCGCGCACCAGCCAGCGGGCGTTTGCTTGGGCGTTGTTGTCGCGTTGCAGCCAGAGCCATAGGCCGCTCTCGAGCTGAATCCGGAAGAGGTCGCTGTCGGCCGGGAGCAGCAGTTCGCGCGGGGCATCACGAAGGGCGTGCTCACTGCCGGCGACGGTGTCGATGGAGGATCCGGCCCACCACGCTGCTGCGGCATCGGCCAGGCGTTCGGGGCCGCGAAAATCAATGATCGTGTGCGTGCGGCCGCGCCAGCCGATGCGTACGGGGGGGCCATCGGGCACCAGGGCCATCACGCTGGCGTGCTCAGCGCTTGCCAGCAGAATCGGCGGGCGGGCTGAACTTGTGACCGGCACTTCAAAGCGCGAGGTTGTGATGTCACCGGAGGCGGGCACCAGCAAGCCGCTGCGGCCCAAGCCTCGTCCGGAGATGGGCACCGCCTGCATCACGCGCTGCGGGCCCAGTCGTGTGTGCAGTGTGTCGAGCAGTTCGCCCAGCGCGGTTTCATCAACCGGCGGCAGTGACCTCGGCGTATCGCTATCTGTGTGCTTTGACCCGATGTCCGCCGCCATTTTTTCTCCCACTCGGCCCGCCACCTGCTGCAAGGCGAGGGTTGATGGCTTGACCTTGCCGATCGCCACTGCCACCAGCGTGATGCGTTCAACGCCGAACGCCAGTTGGGTTGCCTGCACTTTGTCTTCAAGCAATGCCCAGATGTGCCGCAGCGAGCGGCTGGGGCGGGCAAGGCGAATGGTGTGCTGCACGTGGGTGCGGCTTGATACATCCAGCCGCTCCATCGTCAGTTGCAGCGTGCGCAGGCCTTTGTGCCGCGTATCAAGTGCGGTTACGAGCTCTGCCAGCAGCCCGTGGGTGGTGCGCGTGACGACGCCGATGTCGGCCACGGGGCCATCAAACACGCGCTCGGCCTGTGGTGGTGGTTCGGGCCGTATGGGCACGATGGTTTCGACCAGATCGCCGAACAATTGGTCTATGCGTGTGAGCGTGGCCTGGCCGTAGCGCAGCGCGATGCTGCGCCGCGGCAGGGCCAGCAGATGCTCGACGGTGTGAATGCCCACATCGTGCAGTGACAGCAGCGCGGCCTGAGCCACACGCAGCGCGGCCACAGGCAGCGGGTGCACCGCCTGGCGGATGCAGTCGCTGATGCTCTGGCCTTGATCTGGCGAGAGCACAAAGCCGGTGTGCGGGCCGTAACGGGCCAAGGCCCACGCCGCGGCGAGGGTGGGTGCGCTGGCCACCCTTGCGTGAATGCCGAACCGCCGCAGCAGCGTGGCCCGCACGCGACGGATGAGCGCGGACGGATCCGGGTACAGCCGCTCGCAGCCGGTGATGTCCATGATCAGGGTGTCGGGTGAGTGCTCACGCTGTGCGGAGGCGGGCTGCAAGGCAGATTCAGGGGCGAGGCCGACCAGCGGCGCCATGCGTGCGCACCACGCGGCCAGGTGCCGCAGTGCGGCGGTGTCGCGGTTTGGATGGTGCGGCTCGATGATCAGGCTTGAAGCGGGGAGGTTCTCGGGCAGCAGGGCCTTGGCGTGGGCCAGCGTCATGCCGGGGCGGATGCCGCAGGAAAAGGCTTGCCCGCAGCACACGGCAACCGTGTCACGCTGGTGCACGGTGCGAGTGAGCAGCAGCACCGGCAGCGGGGGAGATGATGATGCCGAACTGGCAGTGCGGGCGGTGCGGCCGGTGTTGTTGGCGGCGCCGCGCAGGTGCAACTTTGAATGCAGCACCGGGTTACGCCGAAGCGGCACGCCCGGGAGGATGGGCTGCGTAAGAGCCTGCGGGTCCGATGTTTGCGACGATGCCCGCGGTGACGGTTGAAACATGGGCAGGATGCCCCGGCGCATCAGGCGACGTTTCAGCACATCCAGCGGCCATTGAGGAAGATACACACACACAAAGCGGGCCACGGCTCTGCTCCACAATCCAGGTGGGTTTGCGCGGCGAATCCGGCGCTGCGCTGCCCACAACCAATGGTGACGGTGATAGAGATTGGCTTTGAGCAAGCTGCATTCCTTTGCAGTGCTCCAGTGTGACGGCCAGACGAGGCCGGCAGTAAATCGGTGCGATGGTGCGGCGGCCGCCGAACATTGTGCGTGATGGGAAGCTGGCGTTGCCTGTATTCGTGGAGCCGACGCTCGCCTGCTGTTGCAGTGCTGGCGCTGGCAGTGGCAGTGGCACCGGCACTGGCACGGGGGCAACATGCCATCGCGCACCGGCTGCGGAAAGCTGCCCCGCATCGCGAACGCCACGGACCAGCAGGCCGATGGCGGTGCGGCCGGATGATGCCGCCAGTTGTAGCCGTCGCGTGGCGGCCAGATCCAGGCCACGGGCATCGGCAACAACCGCTGCTACGGCGGGGCTGCGAAGGGCAAGATCTATGGCCCACAGACGGGCGGCATCATCGGGCGGGTCGATGAGCACGCTGGAGGCGAGCAGCAACCGGCGCGGATCATCAGGCTCGATCAGGGCGTGGACCGATGGCCACACCCGCTGGCCGATCCACAGCACCAGCCGCCCCGGCCCGGTGCGCAGGGCGCAGGCGGCGATATGGGTGAGCACCAGCAGCGGGGGGGTGTCATCAAGCTGGGGTGGCGCGATGGTGGGGGCGGGTGCGGCGAATGGGCGTGGTGAGGACCCCAGTGATGCAAAGATGTCGTGCACGCTGCCTCTTCGCAAAATGGCATCCGCCTGCGGCCAGCCGGTGCCCAGCGGGGCGGGCCCATCGCTGTCGCAGCCGGCGCCGGATTGTGTATACGCATTTGCCAGTTCCGAGCCAAGCTCAATGGCCTGCATTTGAGCGCTGAGCTGGCGGAGCAGGGCGACACGATCTGTTGGGAGCGGGGCGTGGTTTGCGCCCTCACCTACCCGCTCACCTTCCCTGCAACTTTTTTCGCGGCATCGCCTTTCCAGGCGAGGGCCTTTCTCAGTTGCCTCACCTGTCTCACCTGTCTCACCTGTCTCACCTATTTCATCCGCAACGCATTCTTCCTGCAACCAATGGTCTTGTGTTGCAGGTGGCGCATCGCCGCTCGCCGCGGCTAGTTGTGCTTGGGTAGGCTGGTTGTCGCGCTGGTTGCCGCGGGCCGCTCTTTGTTTGGCGTGAAATACCATACAAAGACCAGTTTATACCCAAACAGATATCTGTCAAGTAAACCAGTTTGGTTTTTGATAGTTATCCACAAAGTGGCGATCTAGCCGCTTTGCGTCTGGTTTTATCGGCACCGCGCACGAGAAAAAACGCGGCAGAGCGG
>Ga0105048_10010517_pt1 | contig 14658 bp, 8 predicted proteins | sample MAT05_FD_78382 | JGI IMG/M metagenome (GOLD analysis project Ga0105048, IMG submission 78382) | Freshwater microbial communities from Lake Fryxell liftoff mats and glacier meltwater in Antarctica - MAT-05 | ecosystem: Environmental > Aquatic > Freshwater > Ice > Liftoff microbial mat | place... | reverse complement strand
CGTCGCCGATCGGGGTTTCCAGCGAAATCGGTTCCTTGGCGATCTTCATCACCTTGCGGACCTTTTCCAAAGGCATCTGCAGCTTTTCGGCCAGTTCCTCGGGCGTCGGTTCGCGGCCGATTTCGTGCAGCATCTGGCGGCCGGTGCGGACCAGCTTGTTGATCGTCTCGATCATGTGCACCGGAATCCGGATCGTGCGGGCCTGATCGGCAATCGAGCGGGTGATCGCCTGCCGGATCCACCACGTCGCATAGGTGCTGAACTTATAGCCCCGGCGGTATTCGAACTTGTCGACGGCCTTCATCAGGCCGATGTTGCCTTCCTGAATAAGATCAAGGAATTGCAGGCCCCGGTTGGTGTATTTCTTGGCAATCGAGATCACCAGACGCAGGTTGGCCTCGACCATTTCCTTCTTGGCCTGACGCGCCTCTTTCTCGCCCTTTTGCACCTGATTGACGATGCGGCGGAATTCCGAGATGTCGACGCCGATGTATTGGCCGACCTGCGCCATGTCGTTGCGCAATTCCTCGACCTTGTCGCGAGACTTCTCCATCAGGGTCTGCCAGCCACGCCCCGATTTGGCGGCCATCCGGTCACCCCAGGACGGGTCCAGCTCATACCCCTGATATTCGTCGATGAATTCGCGGCGGTTGATGCGGGCGGCATCGGCAAGTTTCACCATGCCGGAATTGATCGCCATGATCTTGCGGTTGATGCCGTATAGCTGATCGATCAGCGCCTCGATGCGGTTGTTGTGCAGGTGCAATTCGTTGACCAGCACGACGATTTCGCTGCGCAGTTTCTGATAGGCCGCCTCGTCGGTTGCCGAAAACCGGCTGGCAGAGTTCATCGTCGCATGCATGCGGCGGTCCTGCATTTCGGCAAGCAACACATAATCCCGCGCCACGAGGTCGAGCGTTTCCAGCACCTTGGGCTTCAGCGCCGCTTCCATCGCGGCCAGAGACAGCGATTGACCCTCGTCATCCTCGTCGTCGTCATCGGCGCGCAGCAGCGGATTGCCGTCGGCGTCCAGTTCGGGTTCGGCGTCGCGGCGCGGGGTGGCAGAGGCCACTTCGACGCTGTCGAGATCGGGGCCGACCATGTCTTCTTCGCCATCAAGGCTGCGCCCGAACGTGGCCTCAAGGTCGATCACGTCCCGAAGCAAGATGTCTTCGTTCAGAAGTTCGTCGCGCCAGATGGTGATGGCCTGAAACGTCAGGGGGCTTTCGCACAGCCCCAGGATCATGGTGTTGCGACCGGCCTCGATGCGCTTGGCAATCGCGATCTCGCCCTCGCGGGACAACAGCTCTACCGACCCCATCTCGCGCAGATACATCCGGACCGGGTCATCGGTGCGGTCCAGCGCCTCGGCGCTGGTGCTCGACACCGTGATCTCGCGCGAGGTCGACGCCTCGACCAGTTCGCCCGACGGCTCGGCGCCCTCTTCGGCCTCGTCATTCTCGATGATGTTGATGCCCATCTCGGACAGCATCGACATCACGTCTTCAATCTGTTCCGACGACACTTGTTCGGGCGGCAGCACGGTGTTGAGCTGGTCATAGGTGATGTAGCCCCGCTCGCGCGCGTCGGCGATCATCTTCTTGACTGCGGCCTGGCTCATGTCGAGCGAGACGTCGGCCTCTTGTTCATCGGGTTTGCCGTCGTCGGTGTCTTTCAGGGCCATGGGTGCTCCTAAGGGCAAAGGCGAGGGGTCCGAATCACATCAGTGTAATCCGAATCAATAGCGCGAATCGCAGGGTTTAAAAGCCGAATCAGCGGCTTTTCTTGACCCAGACCTGAGCGTCGATCAGGTTTTGCAGGTGGTTGGACAGGGCAGAGCGGTCTTCGCCCAGGTCCGGAGCATCGGGGCGCGCCGGGTGATCGGCACGGTGGCGGGCGGCGGTGGCCTGACTGAGCCGCCAGGTAAGGCCTTCGTCGGGCAGGCCGTCCATGTCTTCGACAGCGTCCTCGATTTCGCGGCGCGCCCCCCTGCGGGCGTCCAGTTTCTCAAGTTCTTCGGCAAGACACAGGGTTGCAAGATCGGCATCGGCCCGGTTTCTGACCGGTGGTGCGATGGTAACGTGGGGTTGGCGCATCAGCGCGTCAAGGGCAGCGGGCGCATGGGCAACCAGTTGGTCATGAAGGCTGGACGGGTCCGCATCGGCGTTCGACAGCAGAACGGCGCGCAGGCTGCGGTGCGCCTCGCCGGTCAGGTCAAGCCGTTCCAGCGTCGATTCAAACCGGCGAATCAGCGATGGATGGATGATCAGGGTGGCAAGGATCACCGCCTCGCGCAGGGCTTCCTCGATCGGCTCGCTTTGCGCCAGCGCCGAGTTGCGGGTGGTTGGCAGGGCGTTCTGCGGCTCGGGCACGTAGGGCCCCTTGCGGTGCGGGGTGAAGGTGCGGGGTCTGGTGCCGAACAGATCGTAGCGCAGGCGTTTCAGCTCTTCGCCGTAATGGCTGCGGATCGAGGGATCGGTGATACGGGTCAGGGCGGCGCGCAGGGTCTTGTCCAGCGCGGCCTTGCGTTCGGGGCTGTCGAAGATGCGGCCTTCGGTTTCGCGCTGCCACAGAAGGTGGACCATTGGTTGGGCCGCGTCGATCACCCGCTGCATGGCGGGGGCGCCCTGCGCGCGGATCAGGTCATCGGGGTCCAGCCCCGCAGGCATCACGGCAAAGCGCAGGCCCTTGCCGGCCTCCAGCAGCGGCAGGGCAAGGTCGATCACCCGCAGTGCTGCGCGGATGCCGGCGGTGTCGCCATCCAGCGCGATGATCGGCTCGTCGTGGAGTTTCCACATCAGGCGAAGCTGGTCTTCGGTGACCGCCGTGCCAAGGGGGGCCACGGTGGCGGTGAAGCCCGCCTCGGACAGCGCAATCACGTCCATGTAGCCTTCGGCGACGATCAGCGGCCGGGCCTTGCCTGCCGCCTCGCGCGCGGGGGCGTGGTTGTAAAGCGTGCGGCCCTTGTCGAAGAGGTCGGTTTCGGGGCCGTTGAGGTATTTGGCCCGGGCGTTCGGGTCCATCGCCCGCCCGCCAAGCGAGATCGCCCTGCCCCGGCCATCGCGGATCGGAAAGATGATGCGGCCGCGAAACCGGTCATAGGGCGCGCCGCCATCGTCGGGTCTGGCGCAAAGGCCGGCGTCGATCAGCAGGTCGGGGGCGATGCCCTTGGCGGTCATGGCGCTGAACAGCGCCTGCCGGGCGTCGGGGGCATAGCCGAGGTGCCAGCGCGCCTGCGCCTCGGGCGAGAGTTTGCGCTTGGCGAGGTAGTCACGGGCGGGTTTGGCGGCGGTGGTGTTCAGTTGCAGCCGGTAGAACTGCACCGCCTCTTCCATCACGCGCGAGAGATCGCTGCGCCGGTCGGATTTCTGCGCCGCCTGCGGGTCTCGGGCGGGCATCGGCAGACCGGCTTCGGCCGCGAGGATCTGCACCGCCTCCAGGAAGCCCACATTCTCGGTGTCCTTGACGAAGGTCACCGCGTCGCCTTTGGCCTGGCAGCCAAAGCAGTAGTAGAACCCCTTGCGGTCATCGACGTGGAACGAGGCCGATTTTTCCTGATGAAACGGACAGGGCGCCCACATGTCGCCCTTGCCCAGGTTCGACTTGCGCATGTCCCAGGTGACCTTGCGCCCGACCACGGAGGCGAGCGACAGGCGGGTGCGCAGTTCGTCGAGGAAACCGGGAGGCAGGGACATGCGGGCCATATTGGCGACTGGAGGGGTGGAGTCCAGACCTTCGGGCAGACCGGGGGTTTCACACCCCCGGACCCCCGTGGGATATTTGTGTCAGAATGAAAGGGTTTAGCCGGGAAGGTCTGTGATCGTGCGGTGAAAGATTCTTGTGGCGGGCGGAATCTGCGCGGCGTGGAAGTCGACGTCGGGATTGTGCAGAGCCTGGCCGTGACCCTGCCCGCGCAGGAGCAGGGCGAGTTTGGCGGGCGGGGCACCGAAGCGGCCGAGATCCGCGGGCACAGGCATCGGCGGGAGGCCGGGATGGGGGGGATGCCGAGGGCCGTCGGGGCGGATTGCGGGCGTGCGGTGGTCTTGGGGTGGTCTTGGGGGTGCTGAGAGTGGCGGCGAAGTCATCGGGGCGGGTGATGCTGACGGTCAGGCCGCGGGTTTGGGCGATGGGGGTGGCAAACGTGATCGCCGCGGCGCGCAGGGCGGCCGTCGGGGCGTCGGTGGGGGTGCGCAGGGTGGGTGATCGTGAGCAGGGGGAAGCCCGGGTGCAGATCGGCGCTGCCCGGGCCGAACGATTGCCGCGCCGGGATCAGGGTGGCGGGTGACGTGGCGGGGGACAGGCCGGTGTGCGGCAGGCTGGCAGGCGCGGTCTTGCCGGTATGGGCGATCTGCAGGCCCTGCGACGCGCGGGAGAACGGGCCGGGGGCCAGGAGCACCTTGTCGAACGGCAGGCCGGGCGTGTTGTGCAGAGCGATGGCATCGTCGGGGCGGAGTGCTGCATGGCGGGGGTCGGCGGTGACGGCTGCGGCCCGAGCCGTCTTCCCTGGCGGGGTGGAACCTCAGGAGGGCGCGGCCGGTGGCGGGGACCTGCCGGTGGAGCCAGAGCCAGAGGGGTGGTGGTGCGGCCGTCGTGGCCGCACAGATGTCGGGTGCCGGGATGGACCGACCAATGCGCCACGCTGCCGAGGTCTTTGATCGGCAGGGCGTCGCGTTCGGCGCGAGGCTGGGGGCCCGCGAGGGGGCCGGACCAGACCGCCGCCACGCCACGACCGCCAAGGCCGGTCAGCAGCCCGGTCGGCGCGCGCGCGCATCGTGCCGCGGTGACGCCGTCTGCGCATTGGACCCCGAGGCTTCGGGGTGGCGGTGCAGGTCGGGACGCACCGCCATCTGCGCGACGACGTCGGCATCGGTCAGCATCAGACGTCCGCGCGGGCGGCGAGGCTGTGCAGCGCCCGTTCGATCTCGTGCCAGGCCGTCTGCGCCATCGACCGGAACACCAGCACGAGGAACCCCTCGGCGTCGCGCGACAGGATCATCGCCATGTGGTTCAGCGGCGCGCGGACAGCGGTGCCGGGCGGAAACCGTGCCGCCCGCAGGTCGATCGGCACAAGGCGCATCAGCGCGTCGGCGGCCAGCGGTCCGGTCAGGCGCAGCGCCGTCCAGCCGCCGGTCTGGTCGGTGGTGGCGGCAAGGCCGGCCAGGTCAGGCGGCGTGCCGAGCAGCATCGCCTGATCGCGCCCCGTCCACAGCAGGGCACCGCTGACCTTGTTGGGCGCCGGGAAGGCATGGCCGAGGGCGGCGCTGACCGCGTCGGTCTGGCCGGGGAATGGCGCGATCGAGGTCAGGGGGCCAAGAGCCGCCTCGGACAGCGTGGTGCCGCCGAGGGTCAGGGATGCGCCGCCCAGGGCGGATTTGGCGATGAGTTCAGGCACGCAGTTTCTCTCCCGTCGGGTCGAAGAACACCGGATCGCAGACCTGACACAGCACATCCGTGCCGCGCAGGTGATCGACCAGCCGCACCTGTTGGCCGATCCGGCTGCGTCCATCGCGCAGAAAGCCGAGGGCGAGGGCGCTGTTCAGGGTGGGCGAATGGCAGACCGAGGTCGTGTAGCCCTGGCTGTTTTCGCGGACGGGTTTCGCCCCGGGGTCAAACAGATGCGCCCCGGCTCCGATGGCGGTGTCGGTCACCGGTTTCAGCCCGACCAGCTGCTCGCGCTCTGGCCCCGACATGCCGGGCCGGCTGGCTGCGGCTTTCCCGATGCAATCCTTCCTGGCGCTGACCATTTTGGCCAGACCCACATCGAAGGCCGTCGTGCGGCCGTGGATCTCGGAATGGGTCAAGAACCCCTTCTCGATCCGCAGCACGTTCAGCGCCTCCATTCCATAGGGGCCGCCGCCCAGGGTTTCGGCCCGGGCCAGCAGGTCGCGGAACAGCGCCTCGCCGTGGTGGGTGGGGACGGCCAGCTCATACCCCTCTTCGCCCGAGAACGAGATCCGGAACAGCCGCGCCGCGATGCCCTGCACCGTTACCGGCGTGACGCCCATGAAGGGCAGCGCGGGGTCATGGTCCAGCAGCGAGGTGATCAGGCTGCGCGCCTTGGGACCGGCGATGGCGAACTGAGCCCAGCTTTCGGTGACCGAGATGAAGCGCAGGTCCCAGTCGGCGCAGAACGCCTGATGCACGAAATCGAGGTGCCGCATCACCAGCCCGGCGGCGGCGGTGGTGGTGGTCATCAGATAGTGCTGCTCGCCCAGCCGCGCCGTGGTGCCGTCATCCAGCACCAGCCCGTCCTCGCGCAGCATCAGGCCATAGCGGACGCGCCCCACCGGCAGGGTCGAGAAGGTGTTGGCATAGACAAAGTCCAGAAACCGGGCGGCGTCGCGACCCTGAATGTCGATCTTGCCCAAGGTCGATACATCGGCCACGCCCACCGTCGTGCGCACCATCGTGGTTTCGCGGGCGCAGGCCTGTTGCCACGTCGTCTCGCCGGGTTTGGGAAAGTAGCCGGGGCGATACCAGAGGCCCGCTTCGATCATCGGCGCGCCCCGGTCGACGCTGGCCTGATGGCTGGTCAGATAGCGTTGCGGGGCAAAACCGGCGCCCCGGCCCCCTGCCCCCATCGCGGCGATCGAAACCGGCGTATAGGGCGGGCGGTAGATGGTGGTGCCGGTTTCCGCAATGCCGCGCCCGGTGGCATCGGCCAGCACGGCCAGCGCGCCGATGTTCGAAGTCTTGCCCTGATCGGGGGCCATGCCTTGGGTCGTGTAACGCTTCATGTGCTCGACCGACCGAAAGCCCTCTTGCGCCGACAGCCGGACGTCCTTGGTCGTGACGTCATTGGCGAAATCGAGCCAGGCCCGGGGTTTGCCATCAACCGACCACAGCGGAGAGATGGCATAGGGCGTGTCATCGGCCCGCGGCACCTCGGCGGGCAAGGACGCCAGCCCCAGCGCCCTGCGGGCCGCTTCAGACCCGGTGGCGAGGCAGGATTGCGTGGTGAAATGCCCCATCGCGGCCCCGGCGGGCGACAGGTTCGGCACGGCGCTGTCGGCGGGCACGAAGGCCGCGATATCGTCGCGCCAGATCGGGCGGCCGTTCAGATGGCAGGTCAGGTGCAACGTCGGGTTCCACCCGCCCGAGACGGCCAGGCAATCGGTCTGCAGGGTGATGGTGCCGCCGTTGTACGTCACGTCGATGGCGGTCAGGCCACGACGGCCGCGGGTATCGGTCACGGTGGCCCCCAGATAGACCGGGCACGCCTCGACCGCGCTTGCATCGGGGCGGCTGTCGAGAATGGCCGCGACCCTGACCCCCGCCGCGATCAGCTGCCGCGCCACGCGGCGGGCGGAGTCGTTGTTGGCGAACAGGGTGATCTGGCGGCCCGGCGTGGTGCCGTAGCGGTGAAAATAGCTTTGCAGGGCCGAGGCCAGCAGGATGCCGGGGCGGTCATTGTTGGGAAAGGCGATCGGACGCTCCAGCGCGCCGGTGGCGAGGATCGCCTGCGCCGCCGTGATCCGCCAGAAGCACTCGCGCGGCAGATGCGGGGCTGCGGGGCGGTGCAGGCCCACCCGTTCCAGCGCGCCATAGCTGCCGCCGTCATAGGCCCCGGTCACCGTGGTGCGGGTCATGATGCGGACGTTGGGCAGGCGGCGCAGTTCGGCCTCGGCCGATGCCACCCAGTCAAGCGCCGGGGCGCCGTCGATCTGTTCCTCGTCCGACAGCAGGCGGCCGCCCGTCCGGGTGTCTTCGGTGGCCAGTATCACATCGGCCCCGGCGCGGGCGGCGGTCAGCGCCGCCATCAGCCCGGTCGGCCCCGCCCCGATCACCAGCAGGTCACAGAACGCAAACGCTTTTTCATAGGTCGCGTCGTCATGCCTGCCCGACAGCGACCCCAGACCGGCGGCACGGCGGATGATCGGTTCGTAAAGCCGCTCCCAAAAGGCGCGGGGCCACATGAAGGTCTTGTAGTAAAACCCGGCCGACAGGAACGGTGCGGCATAGTCGTTGATCGACAGCAGGTCGAACCGCAGGTTGGGCCAGCGGTTCTGGCTGCGGGCGCGCAGGCCCTCGAACAGCTCTTGCGTGGTGGCGCGGGTGTTGGGGGTCTGCTGGCCGTCCTCGAGGATTTCGACCATGGCGTTCGGTTCTTCCGAACCGGCGGTCAGAATGCCGCGCGGGCGGTGGTATTTGAAGCTGCGCCCCACCACCTTGACCCCGTTGGCCATCAGCGCCGAGGCCAGCGTATCGCCGTGATACCCGGTGTAGGGCCGGCCGTCGAAGGTGAAGCGGATCGGTCTGTTGCGGTCGATCTGACCCTTGCCGGGATGCCTCATGTCCGATCCCCCCCTGCCGTGACGGCCGGGTCTGCGACCATCTCTACCGCGGCAATCTCGTGCGTCACCGTGTTGCGGGTCACCACCAGCCACGCTGTGCAGCCCATGTCGTGATACCACAGGTCGCGGGTCAGCCCGGCCGGGTTGTCGCGGTTGTGCAGATAGTCGTCCCAGGCCGACGCCGGCGCATCCGCACCCGGGCGGCGCAGGTAATCGTCCGAGCCATAGTAATGGAACTCGCGCCGGTCGCGGGGGCCACAAAGGGGGCAGGTCAAACGCATGTCAGGGCCCTAGTGCAGGTTATGCTGGCTGCCGGTGCCTTCTTCGTCAAGAAGATGGCCGGTGGCAAAGCGATCAAGGCGGAACTTGGCGGCCACCTCGTGGTGGGTGCCGGTGGCCATCAGATGCGCCATGCACCAGCCCGACGCAGGCACGGCCTTGAACCCGCCATAGTTCCAGCCGCAGTCGATGAACAACCCCTCGATGTGGGTCTTGTCGATGATGGGCGATCCGTCGGGGGTCATGTCCATGATGCCGCCCCACGACCGCAGCACCTTGGCCCGCCCGATCATCGGCATCAGGGTCATGCCGGCTTCCATCACATGCTCGACCATCGGCAGATTGCCGCGACTGGCGTAGCTGGCGTAGAAATCGAGGTCGCCGCCGAACACGAGGCCGCCCTTGTCGGACTGGCTGATGTAGAAATGACCCATGCCAAAGCTGACGACGTGGTTGATCACCGGCTTCAGGCCTTCGGTCACAAAGGCCTGCAGCACGTGGCTTTCGATCGGCAGCCGCATTCCGGCCATCGCCGCGACCTGGCTTGACCGACCCGCAACGATAATGCCCACCTGCTTGGCCCGGATCGCCCCGCGCGTGGTCTGCACGCCGCGCACCACGCCGTTTTCAATGTCGATGCCCGTCACTTCGCAGTTCTGGATCAGATCGACACCCCGGCTGTCGGCCCCGCGCGCATAGCCCCAGGCCACCGCATCGTGCCGCGCCGATCCGCCGCGCGGGTGGTAAAGGCCGCCGTAGATCGGAAAGCGGGTCTGTTCGAAATCCAGATAGGGCAGATGTTCGCGCACGCCCTCGCGGTCAAGCAGAATGGCGTCGTCGCCCTGGTTGATCATCATGTTGCCGCGCCGCGCAAAGGCGTCGCGCTGGCCGTCCGAGTGGAACAGGTTGATCACCCCGCGCTGGCTGTGCATGACGTTGTAGTTGAGTTCGGCCTCCATTCCCTCCCACAGCTTCAAGGAATGGCTGTAGAATTCGGAGTTGCCGGGCAGAAAGTAGTTGGCCCGCACGATTGTCGTGTTCCGCCCGATGTTGCCCGAGCCGATGTGCGATTTCTCGAGCACCGCGATGTTGGTCATGCCGTGGTTCTTGGCCAGATAGAACGCCGTCGACAGCCCATGCCCTCCGCCGCCGATGATGATTGCATCATATTCGGGCTTCGGGGCCGGATCGCGCCAGGCGGGCTGCCAGCCCCTGTTTCCGAACAGACCTTGGGTGATGACCTTGAAACCGGAATAGCGCATGGGGGCCTCGTGCAGGGAGCGGCCCATCAGGCCAGCTTTGGGGCGCAGTTTCAATGGCTGGCGCGCAAAACCTTGTTCGGCTGCGACAAAAGGTGTCGCAGATCGGCCCGCCGCCGCCTTCAACCCGGGCGACGTCATGACCTGCCGCCTCGATCCTGGCCACACCGGCCGCCGGTTCGTCCGCGCGCGCATGCACATCTGGCGGCAGCGGGTCGATCGGGCGGTGGGTCATCGCATGGGCCTCTTTGGCCGCAGGGGGCGCTACAGACCCTTGGACTGATAGGTTGCGGCCACACGGCTGATCGACACGATATAGGCCGCAACCCGCAGGTCCTGCACGTCGTCGCGGGCGTGCCAGACGTCGCGCATGGCCTGATAGGCCGTGCGCATCGTGTCATCCAGCCCCGAGCGCACCAGCTCCAGCTCTCCCGCGCCGCGCAGATACTTGTCCTTGAACCCCGGCGACATCGTCCACTTGACGCCCTTTTCCGACGACAGCCGCTCCAGTTCCTCGACCAGCAGAATGTGCCGGGCCTCTTCGGCGCGGCGCTGCATGCGGCCAAAGCGGATGTGGGACAGGTTCTTGACCCATTCGAAATAGCTGACCGTCACCCCGCCCGCATTGGCATACATGTCGGGAATGATCACGCAGCCGCGATTGCGCAGGATTTCATCGGCGCCGTAGGTTACCGGCCCGTTGGCAGCCTCGACGATCAGCGGCGCCTGGACCCTGGCTGCGTTGGTCAGGTTGATCACCCCCTCCATCGCCGCCGGAATCAGGATGTCGCAGGGATGCTCCAGCACCGCCGCGCCGTTGTCGATGAAAGCAGCACCCGGATAGCCCTTGATGGTGCCGTGCGCGCGAAGCCACCGATAGACATCTTCGACCGGCAGCCCGGTGTCGCTGGTCAGCGCGCCGTCGCGTTCGATGATGGCGGTGATGATCGCGCCGTCTTCTTCGGACAGGAACTTGGCGGCGTGGTAGCCGACGTTGCCGAGGCCCTGCACGATCACCCGCTTGCCATCCAGATCGCCCGACAGCCCGGCCTTGGCGGCATCCTCGGGGTGGCGGAAAAATTCGCGCAGCGCATATTGCACCCCCCGCCCCGTCGCCTCGACCCGGCCCTGGATGCCGCCGGCATGGGGCGGTTTGCCGGTGACGCAGGCCTTGGCGTTGATGTCGGTGGTGTTCATCCGGGCATACTGGTCGGCGATCCAGGCCATCTCGCGCTCGCCCGTTCCCATGTCGGGCGCGGGCACGTTCTGCGCCGGGTGGATCAGGTCGCGCTTGATAAGCTCATACGCGAACCGCCGGGTGATCGCCTCCAGTTCGTGCTCGTCCCAGGCGCGGGGGTCGATGCAAAGGCCGCCTTTCGAGCCGCCGAACGGCGTTTCCACCAGCGCACATTTGTAGGTCATCAGCGCCGCCAGCGCCTCCACCTCGTCCTGATTGACCGACAGTGCATAGCGGATGCCGCCCTTGACCGGCTCCATGTGTTCGGAATGGACAGACCGGTAGCCGGTGAACGTCTCGATCTTGCCGCGCAGCCGCACCCCGAAGCGGACGGTGTAGGTGGAGTTGCAGACCCTGATCTTCTGCTCCAGCCCCGGCGACAGATCCATCAGGCCAACCGCGCGGTTGAACATCAGATCGACGGATTCACGGAAACTCGGCTCGCCTGCAACGCTCATGCTACGATTCCTGATCTTGGGCTTCTCAGCGCCACCGTATCGGGATTTGCCGAAATCGACAGCAGTTTGTGAACGCGGCAAAATACGGCGCAAGTGATTCGAATTTTGTTCGAAATCGCGGTTGAATCACGTCAGGCATGCGGCAGGCTGTGGCCTGACAAGGAACAATCCACCCCGAATTTCCGCAGTGTTTCCTGCACACCGCACCGCGAACCGATCTGAACACCTTTGCCACAATTTTGCCTTAACTTGAGGGCAGCGCGGTGTCGGTGGGGTGACTTTTTGCAGGCCGGATTGCCCGGTCTGCCTGTGCCGGGGATGGCTTTGATGTTGAAAACTGCGCAAGATTTTATCCTGTCGCCTCTGGCCCGCCGGACCCGTCGCTTTGCCGATGACGAGGCGGGGGCGTTGCTGATCTTCACCATGATGCTGTTCGTGCTGATGATCATGATGGGCGGGTTTGCCGTCGATCTGATGCGGTATGAGGAACGCCGCACCAAGCTTACCAACACGCTGGACCGCTGCACGCTGATGGCGGCCAGCCTGACCAACGATCTGGACCCGGAATCGGTGCTGCGCGACTGCGTCGACAAGATGGGAATGACCGACCAGTTGCAGGATGTGCAGGTCGTGCAGGGCATGAACCTGCGCGATGTCCGGTCGACCGGGCGGGTCGATACCAACCCCTTTTTCATGCACATGATCGGGATCGACGAATTCGACGCGGTCGGCGCCTCGCGCGCCGAACAGCGGATCACCAACGTCGAGATCGCGCTGGTGCTGGACGTTTCGGGGTCGATGTCGGGGGCCAAGATCGCCAATCTCCGGACCGCCGCCAGCGAATTTGTCGAAACCCTGCTGGCATCCGATACCGAGGGCCGCTTTTCGGTGACGATTGTCCCCTACAACGCGCAGGTCAATCTGGGGCCGGTGCTGCGGGCGAAATACAACGCGACCCATCAGCATGGCGTGGCCAATGTGAACTGTCTTGAGGTGCCAATGTCGGCTTATGGCAGCCTTGCCCTGCCGCGCACGCTGGCGATGCCGATGTCGGCCTATGCCGACCTGATCCACGGGACCACACAGTCGAACGCCTATGCCGGCTGGGCCGATACCTCGGTCGCGCGGATCACGCCCGGATCGCCCTGGTGCCGCAACACCGCGGCGAACATCGTGCGGCTGCCGTCCAACAACGTGGCACAACTGCAGTCGCAAATCAGCGCGCTGCAGGCGGGGGGCAACACCTCGATCATGTTGGGAATGAAATGGGGGGTCACTCTGATCGACCCGACGGCGCGCGGCATGTTCAGCGAACTGATCGCCGAGAATGCCATTCCCGCCACCTTTGCCGGCCGTCCGTTTGACTACACCGACCACGAAGCGATGAAGGTCATCGTGCTGATGACCGATGGCGAACACGTCGCCCACAACAAGACCAATGACGCGGTCAAGACCGGGGCCGCACCGATCTGGCGGTCCGCAGGCGATGGCAACTATTCGATCCATCACCCCACCCATGCCGGGGCAAACAGATTCTGGGTGCCCCACCGCACCGAATGGCGTGCCGCGCCGTGGAACTCGGGCGCGGGTGTGGCGCAGATCAACTGGAACGAGGTCTGGGCGAACCAGCGGCAGTCGTGGGTGGCGTGGCAGATGTATGCGCGCGCGCTTGGCACCAACAGCAGCACCCGCACCAGTGCCTACAACGCCGCGATGACCAGCTTTCAGTCCCAGTATGCCGCGGTCAGCGCGATGAACACCCAGTTGCAGCAGTCCTGCACGCTGACCAAGGCGCAGGGTGTGACGGTCTATGGCATCGCGTTCGAGGCGCCCACCAACGGACAGGCGCAGATCTCGCAATGCGCCAGTTCGCCCTCGCACTACTTCAATGCGCAGGGGCTGGAGATTCAGACAGCGTTCCGGGCAATTGCCAGCAACATCACACAATTGAAGCTGACCCAGTGACGCATCTCATGACATCCGGCGTGGCGGCCGACCTGCCGCCGCGCGACGCCCGGGCGGTGATTCGGCCGGCATTTGCCCCCGCACCTGCCGAGGACAGCGCGTTGTTTCGGGTTCAGGAACAGTATTCCGGCCCGGGCCCGACCGTTCACGGCCCTGTCGCAATTAACGATTGGTGCACCTGTCCAGCCACCGGCCTGCCACACTTTCGCCCCACCGCAGGGCGCTACTCGCCACATGACAAATGTTCGATGACGTCGCCGGATTCCGGTTCGGGCATCGACCATGGGAGATGTGGACATGGATCACCTGATCGACGCAGACGAACCTGCTACCCTTGCGGTCAAGCGCGGCTGGCGTGCGGCCGTGCAGGGCTTCGGGCGGGACGAAAATGGCACCATGCTGGTGTTTTCGCTGATGCTGTTCACGCTGATGGTCATGATGGGCGGCATCGCCGTCGATCTGATGCGGTATGAAAACATGCGCACCGCCCTGCAGAACACCACAGACCGATCAACCCTGGCCGCCGCGGCGCTGACCCAGTCACTGCAGCCAGAAGAGGTGGTGCACGACTACTTTGAAAAGGCCGGACTGGTGCAATACCTGACGAACGTGAACGTGGCCGAGGGCATCAACTACCGTCAGGTGACGGCCGACGCCAGCGCCGCCACCCGGCCGTTCTTCCTGCATATGATCGGCATCGACGAGTTCGACGCCCCCGCCCACTCGATGGCCGAACAGCGCATCACCAACGTGGAAATCGTGCTGGTGCTTGACGTGTCGGGCTCGATGGCCGGCAGCAAGCTGGTCAACCTGAAATCGGCGGCCAGCGAGTTCGTCAGCACCGTGCTGTCCAGCGACAGCGAGGACCGCATCTCGATCGCGCTGGTGCCTTACAACGGTCAGGTCAACCTCGGGACGATCCTGCGGCCGAAATACAACGCCACGATGAACCCCCACGTCACGAACGTGAACTGTATCGACCTGCCGTCGAGCGTCTATTCCCAAAGCGGCATGTCGCGGACGCTGGAGATGCCGATGACGGCCCATGCCGACACCTTCTCGAGCACCAGCCAGACCACGACCTTTGTCTCGCACAGCGACACCGACTTTGCCGTGCCGAACGCTGCCAATCGCTGGTGCCCGCCATCGACCACCAACGTGGTCCG
>Ga0105048_10010516_pt1 | contig 14659 bp, 8 predicted proteins | sample MAT05_FD_78382 | JGI IMG/M metagenome (GOLD analysis project Ga0105048, IMG submission 78382) | Freshwater microbial communities from Lake Fryxell liftoff mats and glacier meltwater in Antarctica - MAT-05 | ecosystem: Environmental > Aquatic > Freshwater > Ice > Liftoff microbial mat | place... | reverse complement strand
GGCAAATCTCAATAAAGTGATGCTGATGGGAAACCTGACCCGGGATCCTGAAGTTCGCCACACACCCAAAGGCCTCGCCGTGGCGGAGCTGTCCATGGCTATCAACCGGACTTGGAAAGACGAGCAGGGCCAGAAACAAGAGGAAACCACTTTTGTGGAGGTGACTTTTTATGGTCGCACCGCTGAGCTCGCGCAGCAGTATCTCACCAAAGGCCGCCCGGTTTACGTCGAGGCCCGCCTTCGCCTAGATACTTGGGATGACAAGGAAACCGGCAAGAAACGCAACAAACTCAAGCTTATCGGTGAGAACATGCAGTTCCTTTCCAGTGGGCAAGGTGGTGCTTCATCCCAAGGCGGCGGATACTCACAGCCCAGCGCCTCACGGGCAGCCGAGCCAAGCTCCGGCCCGCCGCAAGGCGCCTCCGCCGCTCCCATGGACGACTTCCAGGAAGAGGACGATATCCCGTTCTGATTTCCGATCAACCTGACTGCCGCGCAGCAGGGTTTGTGGTTTCGGATTGTGCTTTCAAGACAGCAGGCAAGGTGCCTGCTGGCCAAGACAGCCGAGACGGCTTCCTTACTTTGAACAAATCGTGGTGCGCACGAGCACACCCCCTCTTTCAAACAGCGAGGCCGCGCAGATGGCCTCGCTTTTTTATTGCCGCAGCGCTGAAAACTCAAAGGATTTCATTGCCTGACTGACTGGAGCTGATAGCGTCTGCTTCATGGAACGGAAAGAGAACTTTCAGCACTTTGAAGTTCCCTTCCTCGCCATCATTCTGGCCCTCACGCTGCCGCTCATGGGGCAGGAATCCGCCACAGTGGTAGCGGCGCGAAATCATTTCCTAACTGGAAATCACGCGCAATGCCTGAAACTCGCCCGCCTTGCCAATCCGGCGCAGGCGGATTTCCCTGCCTTGGCAAGCTTGGAAATCCGCAGTTTGTTAGAAACCGGGCTATACCAGGAAGCTGCGGTTCGCGGGCGCCAGCTTTCCCGGCGCGCTTCTGATGATGCGGAGCTGTCCATGGCATTCGCCGAGGCCGTCCGCGCATCCGGGGATGCGGCTCAGGCCACCGCCATCATCGAGAATGCCACCGCCTTTATGCCAGGCCCTGCGGATGAGGGGAACTCGCGCCTCGTCGTCGCATACGGAGAACTGCTGCTGGCGAGCCACATCGACGGCAAGCAAGTGCTTGATCATTTCTTGGAACCCGCGAAAAAAGCTGCGCCCAAAAGCCGCCACGCCTATCTCGCCATTGGCCGCCTCGCACTCGCCAACCACGATCGCGAGCTGGCGGCGGAAAATTTCCGCGAGGGCCTCAAGCATTTTCCCGGCGACCCGGAATTCACCTTTGGTATGGAGCTTGGTGGCCTGCCATTGCCCGAGTCGCAACAAGCAGAAGGAATCGATTCCTTTCTCGACCTCGCACTCAAGGCGAACCCACGATTCACTGCGGCTCTGCTCTACAAGGCAAACCAACTCGGTGGCAGGAAAAATTTCAAAGCCGCGAGGGAAACTCTCCGACAAATTCTAACCATCAACGAACACCAGCCGGAAGCCTGGGCGCAGCTCGCCGCGCTTGCCTTGATCGAAGACGATGAAAAAACGGCCCGAGCCGCGATGGAACGCGCCCGGAAATTCCATCACCAAAACCCCCGTGTTTCCGAGATCATCGGCGTTACCCTTGCGGATCATTATCGTTTCAAAGAAGCCATCGGCCACCTCCAGCAAGCCGCCGAAGAGGATCCATCCTCGTCCGGCATTCTCTTTGAGCTCGGCTCGAATCAACTCCGCTTCGGCCAGCTCGAACAAGGTTGGAAAAACGTCGCACTCGCCCATCAGAAAGATCCCTACAACGTAGCTGCCTTCAATCTCACCACCTTGGGTGATAAACTGCGCAACTATCCCGTTAGAGAAAAAGAGGGTGTCCGGCTCCGCATGTCTCCCGAGGACATGGCCGTCTTCGGCAGTCGCGCGCTCGATCTAGCGGTAAAGGCCAAGCAAACACTCGCGGAGAAATATCAAATCGCCCTTTCCCAACCGGTGATGGTGGAAATGCTGCCCCGGCAAGAGGACTTCGCCATCCGCACCTTCGGCCTGCCGGGCGGTGAATCATTTCTCGGCGTTTGCTTCGGTCCGCTCATCACCATGACCAGCCCGCGCGGTCGGCTCGGGCGGGCGAATTGGGAATCCGTGCTCTGGCATGAAATGGCCCACACCATCACGCTTGAGGCCACCCGCCACCGCATCCCGCGCTGGCTCACGGAAGGCATCAGCGTTCATGAGGAGCGGCAGGTCCTGCCCGGTTGGGGCCAAGGCATGAATTCGGATTTCCGCAGTCGCTTCCTCACGGAAAAGCTGTTACCCATCTCCCGTCTCGACGAGGCATTTGCCGGACCCGATATCATGTTCGGTTACTATCACTCGTCACTCGTGGTGGATTTCATCATGGGAAAATTCGGCATCGGCGCGATGCGCTCCGTCCTCGCAGATCTCTCCATAGGGAAGCCCCCAGAGCTTGCTCTCGCTGCCCACACCTTGCCGCCTGATGAACTGGAATCCGGGTTCCTCACGTATGCCAAACAGGTTGCCCGCTCCTACGGCCCTGACCTCGATTGGACCCCGCTGAGCGATGACGAATGCAATGTCTATCTGTCAGAACCCAACGCATGGCTCGCGGCGAACCCCAAGCGCTACGCGGCTGCCATGATGTGGTGCTCGAAGCTCGTCGAAAACAAGGAATGGAAATCAGCGAAAACCCTGCTGGAAAAAATCATCAGCGCCGAACCGAACAACCGGGAAGCAAACAATCCCTATCAAATTCTCGCGAGCGTCTGTCGTGCGCTCAATGATGATGCTGGCGAACGTTCCGCCCTCACCAAGCTGCTGGAGATCGATTCCAATAACTCGGATGCCTCTGCCCGGCTTCTGGAACTTAGCGGCACTCTCGCAGCACCCGCTCGCCTCGCGGCGGCCGAGAAAATGTTAGAGACAAATCCCTTTAAAGAGCAGGCGTATCGCACACTCGTTGGCGCTGCAAAGGAACTTCGCAACCCGGATCAAACACGCATCGCCTCGCTTTCCCTGCTGGCGCTGAAGCCGCCTGATGCCAGCCGCCTGCATTACGAACTCGCCACCCAACTCCGTGAATCCGCGCCAGAGGAAGCCCGCAGGCATGTGTTGAAAGCTTTGGAGGAAAACCCGCGTTTTGAGTTAGCCTTGGAGTTTCTCATTCGCCTTCCCCCTCCGCCATGAAATCCCACACCCATGTCTGTGCATTTTTGCTCGTTGCCGTTTCCACCGTGGCCCCGGCTCAGCCCAGCCGCCTGCCCGCTGACCGCCATGGTGTCGCGAAGTGGGAAAACGATCCGCGTTTCCCGAATGATACTTTCCGGTTTGTGAGGTTGCGCCCGGAAAATCATTACAAATGGTCCACGGATTTTCCCGATAGTGATTTGAACTTCTCGTTCCGGCTCCAGCAGATGACCTCCATCCGCGTCGATCCCGTCCCGCTCATCATTTCCATTCTCGATCCGAAAATGAAGGAATGCCCTTTTCTTTATACTCTTGAAACCGGCGCACTCGATCTGATGGATTCCGAGGCACAAATCCTCCGCGAGCATCTACTCAACGGCGGCTTTCTGATGATCGATGATTTCTGGGGCGACGACGAATGGGAAAACACCCGTCAGCAGATGGAGAGAATTTTTCCTGATAGACCCATCACCGAGCTCGGGCTCGATCATCCCATTTTCAACACCGTATTCCCGATCAAGGAAAAGCCGCAGGTGCCATCCATCGAATACGCACTTTCTGGCCGCACCACCGGCATCTTCCATGAGAAGGGCGGCAAGGGCGCGCACTACTACGGAATCTTCGATGCGAAGGGCCGCATGATGGTGGTTATTTGCCGCAATACCGATCTCGGCGATGGCTGGGAACGCGAGGGCGATGATCCCTACTTTTTCAAGGAATTCAGCGAGAAAAAAGCCTTCCCGATGGGCATCAACATCGTCGTGTATTCCATGACTCACTGATAGAAAATCATGATTACCCCAACCATCCCCCACCCGGCGGAACAAGCCATCGTCTTTCGCATCGCGGAAGCCAAAGTCCGGATCAAGCGCGAGCTCGCCAAAGTCATTCGCGGCCAGGACGAGGTGATCGAGCAATTGCTCATCGCCCTTCTATCAGGTGGCCACGCGCTCATCACCGGCGCACCCGGCTTGGCGAAAACGCTGCTCATATCCTCCACCGCGCGCTTGTTCCATCTCTCGTTCAGCCGCATTCAATTCACGCCGGACCTGATGCCGGCGGACATCACCGGCACGGAAATCCTCAGTGATTCCGCTGGCGGCGGGCGTCAGTTGGAATTCGTGAAAGGCCCGCTTTTTGCCCACCTGATCCTCGCGGATGAGATCAACCGCACACCGCCCAAGACCCAGTCCGCATTGTTGGAAGCAATGCAGGAACACCAGGTCACCGCCGCCGGCACGCGTTACCCCTTGCCGGAACCCTTCTTTGTCCTCGCCACCAAGAACCCGGTGGAAATGGAAGGAACCTATCCGCTGCCGGAAGCCCAGTTGGATCGATTCATGTTCGATATCAATATCGATTACCTCAGCGAGGACGACGAGGTGGCCGTGGTTACCAGCACCACGTCCAAGCGGGCCGAACCCATCGAGGCACTCTTCACGGGTGAGGAATTGCTTGGGTTCCAGGAAATTGTCAGACGGGTTCCGATCGCCGAGGAAACCGCCCGCTATGCCGTGCGCCTTGTCAGCGCATCGCGCCCCTACAAACCCGGTACCCCGGACTTCATCAACGAGTGGGTGAACTGGGGCGCTGGCCTCCGCGCCGCGCAATGCCTCGTCATCGGAGGCAAGGCCCGAGTGCTGCTAGATGGTCGTTCCCACGTCACGCCGGATGACATCCGCGCACTTGCCCACCCGGTGCTGCGCCACCGCGTGCTGACGAATTTCCGCGCCGAAGCGGACGGCATCACGCCGGATGCCATCATTGATCGTTTGTTAAAACATGTCCCGCTACCCTAATGGACCCTTCGCCGAAATCTCCCCGCAGGTCCGCCTTTGCAGATCCTTCCGCATTGATGCGAATTCGCAATCTCGAGCTACGGGCGCGTGCCGTGGTGGAAGGATTTTCGAAGGGTCTCCATCGCAGCCCGCGCCATGGATTTTCCGCTGAGTTCGCAGAATACCGCTCTTACGTCCACGGCGATGATATCCGCTATCTCGATTGGAAAGTGCTTGCCCGCCGGGACCGTTGCTTCATCAGGAAATTCCGTGAGGAAACCAACCTCCGCTGCCACCTTTTGTTAGATCTGAGCCGCTCGATGGGTTATGGCTCACTCACCTATACAAAGCTCGAATACGCCCGCACGCTCGCCGCCACCCTCGCGGTGTTTCTCCATCAGCAGGGCGATGAGATCGGCCTGCTCACCTATGACGAAGTGCCGCGCGACTACCTGCCACCCCGCCACCGAAGCAGCCACCTGCATGCGATTCTAGCAGCCCTCACCCGCCCGGCTTTGGGTAAATCCGCCGCGCTGAACTCCCCCGTGGAAGCCATCCTCAGCCGTGGTAGGATGCGCGGGCTGCTGTTCGTGATCTCGGATTTCCTCACTCCGTTGGACGACCTCAAAGCACCACTTTCATCACTCGCTGCCTGCGGCCATGACGTGACGCTCTTTCAAACGCTCGATCCCACGGAAATTCATTTCACGTTTGATCGCTCGGTCAATTTCGAAGATCTGGAATCCGGCCGCGTGCTCCCCACAGATCCCGCCCGCGCCCGTGATGGTTATTTGAAAAAATTCACCGCCCACCAACAAGGTCTCAAATCGCTCTGCGGTTCACTTGGCATCATCCACCATCTGCTACCCACGGATCAGCCGTTGGAATCAGTCCTTCACACTTATCTATCAGACCGCCAAGGCCGCGGCGCACAAATCCCGCGCACCCGCAGTCGTTGATCTCCCATGGCCTTTCTCGCTCCATTTTTCCTGATAGGACTTGCCGCCATCGCGCTGCCGGTCCTGCTGCACTTGCGGAAAAACCGACCGAAACAAACCGTCGAGTTTTCTTCTTTGATGTTCCTGGAGGAAAGCCCGCCGATCACGCGGACGCGGGCACGGCTTCAGGATCTTCTGCTCTTGTTCCTGCGCTGCTTGGCCATCGCGCTGCTCATCCTCGCCTTCGCCCGGCCCTTTTTCCCTGTCACGGAACAAGCTGCCACCGTCGATGGCGCGGCGATGAATTTCATTCTCATCGATGCCAGCGCCAGCATGCGCGGCGAGCCATCCGAGCGGGCCTTGAAAATCGCAGAGACGCTCATTGATGGTTTTTCCGAAAAGGACTGGATCGCCGTTGCCGGTTTTTCCAACAAACTCAAGCCCTTGTTAGATCCCGAGCGGGCACGCAGCCTTGCCCCTGGAGAACGGAAATCCTCCGCCCGCGCCGCGCTTGCGGCGATGAAAGCAGATTGGCAATCCACCCGGTTGGACACTGCCCTGCTCGCCGCGCTCGCCGCTGCCGGACAAGATTCCACCCTGAGAATCCACCTCATCGGAGATCTCCAAAAAGGCTCCACCCTCGAACGTCTGCGTGGCGAAGTCTGGCCCGGTGCGGTGCAAATCATCCCCCATCCCGTGCCACCCGCAGCCGGCTGGACGAATGCTGGAATCCACGTTCTACCGCTGGAAAAACAAGTTCAACGCGTGCGCCTCATCAACTCTCAAGGCTCGGCAAAATCCGATTTCAAACTCACTTGGCAGGGTGTCGCTGAATCACTTCAAGTTTCCGTGCCTGCGGGTGAAAGCGCCGTTTTCGATGCTCCTTCAAGCCTCCCTCCCGTTGGAAAAATTACTCTAACAGGTGATGATTTCTGTTATGACAACGAAGCCTTCTGGACCACGCCCGCCCGCCCGGTGGCAAAAGTTTGGTATCCCGAACAAACTCTAGCAGCCGATCCCAAGGAGAGTGCCTATTTCCTCAATCGCGCCCTGCAATCCACACCGGATTACGCCGTGGAGATCGTAGCCACCCGCCCCGGTGATCCGCCCGCCCTCACAATTCTCAGCGGCCCGGCGGAGGTGGATTCATTGCTGAAAGCGGGAGGAAACGTGCTTTTCACCGTGCGTGATGCCGCCTCCGCCAAGGCCATCGGTGAGATCATCGGTGGCCCATCTGGTGAAGCCCGTGAAGCCGTGGTGAATGGGCATGCTTTGTTTGGTGAGATCGATTTCAAATCGGCTGTGTTCGCGCAGTTCGCGGATGCACGTTATGCGGATTTCAGCAGGATTCGAATTTGGAAATACCGCGTGCTGCCAACTGAAATCACCACCCGCGGGCAAGTGCTGGCAAGGTTTGATACGGGCGATCCTGCTTGGCTGGGTTTTACAATCGGCAGCGGCACGCTTCACGTTCTCACCACCACTTGGCGGCCGGACGATAGCCAGCTTGCGCTCACCACCAAGTTCCCTCCCCTGCTCCACTCTTTGCTTTCTCACTCCGCCCTCAGGCACGGTCAGCGCGGCCCGCTCACCATCGGAGATGCGGCGGAAATTTCCACGGATGCTCCCGGTATCTATCAGAATGGCTCCACCTCCATCGCCGTGCAGCTCGCTCCCGCTGAGTCCGAACTCACACCCATGCTTGAATCAGAACTCCGCACACTCGGCATTCCACTCGATCCGCCGCAGGACCTCGCCCGTGCCGCCGCCAGTGCCAAACAATTTTCAAACGCCGAACAAGAAAGCCGCCAACGCCTCGGCTGGTGGTTGCTCGTCTGCGCTGCCAGTTTCATCTTGCTGGAAACTTTATGGGCAGGATTCGCCTCCAAATCTCTCACCCCCGTTTCCCCATGATCCAAAAACTGCATGCCATCCTCCATGATCTAGCAGCCCGCCGCCAGCGTCAGCGATTCAATGCCGGCCTCGCGCTCACATGGTGGCTCGGCCTCGTTATTGGGCTGTCGCTTTGGAAAATGAATGTCCCCTTCTTCCAAATTTTACTCGGATTCATTCTTTGCCTCTTCATTTCCACAATCGTCATTTTCATCTGGAGCCGCCGTGGGCTGGGCGATCCACGCATGATCGCGAAGCAAATTGAGAAGAAGCATCCCGCTCTGCAAACCTCGCTCTTGGCCGCCCTCGATCAAACTCCAGATTCCGAATCCGGTAAACTTTCGTTTCTCCAAAACCGCGTGATTCTGGATTCGCTCGCCTCGGCCGAGCGTGATCACTGGTTCGATCTCGTCCCACGCCCGCGCATCACCCTCCTCCGTGCGCTCCATCTGGCGGGTGCCGCGGCTTGTTTTCTCACTGCATTGATTCTACTATTCTCCCGCACGACGAAGCCGCAAAACTCCACCGCAACATTCTCTCAGGCCCCTTTTATCGGGATGGCCATCGATCCCGGTGATGTGGAAATCGAGCGTGGCAGCCCGCTCACCATCCAAGTCCGTTTTGCTGCGAATCCGCCGGAGACCACTGTCTTGGAAATCACCGATGAATCGGGCATCCACACCATGCCGCTCTCACGTCCATTCACCGATCCCATCTATCAGGCCAGACTCGCCGCCGTCCCTGCGCCGATGACCTACCGCGTCCTCACCCCGGATGGCGCAAGCCGATCCTACGGCGTCCGCGTTTTCGAGATCCCGGCACTCGAGCAATCGGAAGTCGTGCTGCATTTTCCTGAGCATCTTGGAAAACCACCGGAAATTCTCAGAGATCCGCGTTCCATCCAGGCCATCGAGCGCACGCGCATGGAACTCACGCTTATCTCAAACATGCCGGGACTTGTTGCCACCCTGGTCGCAAAAGACCACCAGCCCCTCGTTCTAACAATCGACCCCACCGCCCCCACCCGCCACACGCTTTCGCAAATACTCACCGAGAGCATCCGTTACGAAATCGTCCTGACGGACGGCGCCGGTCGTCGCAATAAACGCCAGGACATTCTGGACATCAAGGTCATCGCTAACAAGCCGCCCGTCGTCGAGGTCGTCCTCCCGCGTAAAAACGACAAAGTCACCCCGCTGCAGGAAGTGCGCTTGGAAGCCCGCATCACCGATGAAGCCGCGATCCTCGGCTATGGTCTGCGCTACTCGCTCGACGGAAAAAATTGGCAGGAAATCACCGCCAGCGCCCCCGCGGGAGAAAAGCGCCCTCAACTTTCCCAACTCATCGATCTCGAGGCTGCCAAAGCCAAGCCCAACGACATCCTCATGTGGAATGCCTGGGCCGAGGACAGCGGCCCGGATGGGAAAACCCGCCGCGTCACCGGGGACCTCCATCTCGTCCAGGTGCGGAACTTCGATGAGGAATTCTATCAAACAAAAGGGGGTGGCAGCGGCGGGAAGGGAGCCAAACTTATCGAAGTCCAAACCAAGATTCTCAACTCAAGCTGGAGCCTGCGTCGCGACCATCTGGAAATTTCCAACACCCCTCCCAAACCTGCGGAACTTGAGACACTCCATCGCTCTCAAGAAATGGCTATCGACATGGCAAAGGCACTTGAAGCCAAGGAAACCGATATCGCGGTTAAAAGAATCATCACCGATGCCCGCCTCGCCATGGCTGAGGCATCCACCCATCTCGCAGCGGCCCACGCCACTACCTCCGCCGCCCCCATCGAGCCTGCCATCGAGGATGAGCAGACGGCTCTCCGCCACCTCTATCAACTCATGAGTTTCAAAACGGAAATTTCCGAAGGCGAAGGCGAGCCCTCATCCTCCGAAGAAAAACCCAAGGAAGACCTCGATCTGAAACCTCTGGAAAATCCTTACAAAGACGAAAAACAAGCGAAGCCCGAAGCATCCCAAGCAGCAACCGAAGCGATGGAAATCCTCAAACGCCTCGACGAGCTCGCCAAGCGTCAGCGCGACCTCAACGAGGAAATGAAGTCCTTGCAATTGGCCATGCAACAGGCCGATACACCCGAGAAAAGAGCGGAGGTGGAGCGCCAGCTCAAGCAGCTCCGCGAGCAGCAGCGCGAGCTACTCGCAGACATCGGGAAGCTTCAGGAAAAAAACCCGGAAGCGACCCCTGCCGAACAACAGCAAGCTCTTGCCGAAGCCCGCGAAAAAGCCCAACAGGCCAAGGAGAAACTCGATGAGAAAAAACTTGGTGACGCACTCGCCGCAGGCCACCGCGCCCAGGACTCCTTGGAAAAACTCCACAATGATTTCCGCGAGGCCAGCGCCGCCAAACTCGCCGGCCAACTCCGCGATCTCCGCCAGGACGCCCGCGCCCTCGAGGAACGCCAGCACCAACTCACGAACAACACCCCACCGCCGCCTGAATCCAAACCGCTCCGCCTATCCGAGAAACCGACTTCCGCTCCAGACCTTACAAACCAGAGACAGGGTTTTGAAAAACTAACTGAAGCTCTCCAGCAAACCGCACAGACGGCGGAACGGGCGGAGCCACTCGTCGCCAAAGACCTTGATGAAGCCCTCCGCGAGGCAGATCACAACGGCATCGCCCAAGCGCTCGAAAATCTCGGAACCGGAACCACCCACCCTAGCGACCCCGCCGCCACCAAGGCCACCCAAGACCTCGCCAAGCTCACCCGCGATATCGAAAACGCCGCAGAACGCATCCTTGGAAACGAAGCCCAGGCACTGCGCTACGCCCGTGACGAGCTCGCCCGCCTCACCCAACAAGCCAGTGCCAAACCCGGACAACCGGCCAGCCCATCCGACCAGGGAACCCAGCCCGGTGGAAAAAATATTCCCGGCGAAGGCCAAGCCCCCGGCCAAGGCGAAAAACCCGGCGAGGGGGAAGGTCAAAGCCAGGCAAGTGGCAAGAAACCCGGCGAAGGTCAAGGTCAAGGTCCGGGCCAAGGAGAAAGAAACGGTGAAGGCCAAGGGCAAGGTTCCGCGATTTCCGGCCAAGGATACGAACAATGGCGGGACCGAATGGCCGACCTCGAAGCGATTCTAACAGACCCCGATGCGCAGTCCGCAGTGGCCCGCGCCCGCAAGGCCAGCCTCGAGATGAGGAAAGATTACAAACGCCACGCCCGCCTGCCGGACCAAGCCAAAATCGATCAGGCAATCCTCCACCCGCTCAACGAGGCCGCCAAAGCCCTTGATGCCCGCTTGAACGACCTCGATCAAAAAGACCCGCTCGCCCCCGTTGGCCGCGATCCCGTGCCAGAACGCTACACGGAAATCGTCCGGCAGTATTTTGAAGAATTGGGGAAATGAAATTCCAGCGACCCATGGCACCCTTACCACCCTTTTTTCTAACATGACCCTCGTCTGGTCGGAACCCCAATGGCTCGTCCCCGGCTTGATCATCCTCGCCGCCACCGCGATCGGCCTGTTTTTCAGCTACCGCCGGAAGCCCACCATGCCGTTTGGCCTGCGTTGCCTTGCAGCATTCCTGAAATTCGCAGGGCTTACGCTGCTGCTCGTTTTCATCCTCCAACCCAAGGCCGTTAGATCGTTCAATCGCCCGGGCACCAACCACTGGGCCATCCTGCTGGACAACAGCGCCAGCATGACTCTGAAGGATCAAACCAAAGATCTCTCCCGCGCGGAGATCCTTCAGGAAATCACCCACCCCACCACCACCCGGTGGCAGCAAAAACTCGCGGAGGACTTTGTCGTGGAAACCTTCACGTTCGATACCCGCCTGCGCCAGCCCAAGCCCGGTGCCCTTCTCACGTTCGATGGGCATGGCTCTGCCCTGGCAGCGTCGTTGGAAAATTTGCGGGATCGCTATCAAGGCCGTCCACTCGCCGGCATCCTCGTCATCACCGATGGCAGCCCTACCGATAGCGCTACCCTCACCGCTGGCATTCCCGGTCTGCCTCCCACCTTTCCGTTGGTCATCGCGCCCGCGCATCCGCTGCTCGACCTATCAATTTCCAACATCACCGCACAAGCCACCCTGTTTGAAGACGCGCCGCTCTTGGTGGATGCCACCGTTTCCGCCCGCGGCCTCAACGGGCATACTTTCATCACCACCATCCGCGAGCACGGTGGGGAAAAACTCGGTGAAAAACGCCAGCTCATTACCAGCGATGAGATGACCTGCGTCACCCGTTTCCAAGTCCGCCCGGATGCGGCCGGCACCGCCTTTCTCAATGTCGATGTAGCTCTGGAAAACCCCGGCACCCACCGCGAGGCCACCCTTGAAAACAACCACCGCCTCGTCACCGCGAACCGTGAGACCGGCCCCTACCGCGTGCTTTATGTGAGCGGCCGCCCCAACTACGAACACAAGTTTCTCCAACGCGCTCTCGAGGAAGATCCCGGCATCCGCCTCACCAGCCTCCTCCGCATCGCCCGCCGCGAGCCGAAATTCGATTACCGCAGCCGCCAGGGTGAACGTAGCAATCCTCTCTACCGTGGCTTCGAGGGACAAGAGGATGCGGAGCGCTTTGACGAACCTGTCTTCATCCGCCTTAATACCAAGGATGCCAGCGAACTCGCCGCCGGATTCCCGAAAACTCCCGCCGAGCTTTTTCCCTTCGATACCGTCATCATCGACGATGTCGAATCCTCCTTCTTCGCCCGCGAACAACATCGCCTCCTCCAACGCTTCGTCTCCGAGCGCGGCGGCAGCCTCATCATGTTAGGCGGTAGCGAATCTCTTGATGCCGGGGCCTATCACAACACCCCCATCGGCGAGATCCTTCCCGTCTATCTGGACCCCGCCACCCCGCCCGGCGCACCGCTTACAGGGCGTTTCGATCTCACCCGCGAAGGCAAGCTCGAGCCTTGGGCACGCCTCCGCCCCACCGAGGAAGAAGAAACACAACGCATCGGGAGCATGCCTCTATTTTCCGGCATCCACTTCCTTCCCGCCCTTCGCCCTGGAGCCATTGAGATCGGGAAACTTGAAACCGCCAGCGGCTCCAGCCCCGCCCTCGCCGTCCGCCAATACGGTCGTGGGCGCACTGCGATCCTGGCAATTGGTGAGCTATGGCGCTGGGGCTTGAAAGACCCCACCGCCCGCCGCGACCTCGATAAAACCTGGCGCCAATTGACCCGCTGGCTGCTCGCCGATGTGCCACGTCCGCTGAGCGTCAAGGCTGAGGCAAACCCCGACCAAGCCGCTGGCCAACTCATCACTACTCAACTGTTAGGTGATGATTTCCAACCCACCGAATCCGGCGGCATCAGCCTCCGCGTGCAACGCCCCGATGCCACGTGGACCCAGCTAACGCCCCATCCCCACCCCGTAAAATCCGGCACGCTTGAAGCCTTGCACCACGCCACCGCCCCCGGCCCTTACCTGGCGGAAGCCACCACCCGTGCCCGCGATGGCAAGCCTGCGCTCACCGCCCGCACTGGCTGGGTGGTCAATGCCATCCAGGATGAATTCCTCGCGATGCATCCGGACATGCCAGCCATGGAAAATCTCGCAAACGCCACCGGTGGCCGCGTCCTCATGCCCACCGGACTTGATGCCTTCGTCAGCAGCTTGAAAAATCTCCCGCTCCCAGTCACCGAAACCCGCTCCGATCCACTCTGGCACACTCCCGCTTGGTTGCTCGCCGCCCTCGCCTGCTTCATCGGGGAATGGACCCTCCGCCGATGGAAAAAACTCCCATGAAATTTCTGCTCAGCCTCCTTCTGTTGGTTTCCATCACCCGAGCCACCGCTCAAGATCAGCGGGACATGCTCATCATCGTCAGCGCCGCAGGGAATGCCACTTACGCCCCGGAATTCCAACGCCAAGCCACCACCTGGCAAAATCTCGCCAGCCAAGCCGAAATCAGCGCCACCACGTTCGGTCTTGGTGAGGAAACCAAAGAAGAAGACCTTTCTCTCGTTGAAAAAAACCTAACCGCCCTACCCAAAGCCGGCGGTGATCTGTGGCTCGTCCTGATCGGCCACGGAAGCTTCGATGGCCGCACTGCGAATTTCAACCTCCGCGGCAAAGACCTCGATCCCGCCGCTTTCAAATCCCTCCTCAATCCCTTCACCCGCCGCCTCATCATCCTCAATCTTTTCTCAGCCAGCTACCCGTTCCTTGCTCCGCTCGCTGGGGAGAACCGCATCATCATCAGCTCCAACCGTAGCGAGGGCGAACGCAATTACTCCCGATTCGGCGCGAAATTCGCCGATGCCCTTACATCGCCTGCCGCTGACTTGGATCTCGATGGCTCCAGCTCTTTGTTAGAAATTACCCTCCACGCCTCCGCCGCCACCCAGGCCTTTTACCAAGATGCCCAACGCGTCCTTCAGGAACACGCCGTTCTGGACGACAACGGCGATGCTTTCCCCACCCCCACCACTGCTTTCATCGGCCTCCAAGCCGCCCCTTCCGCCACCACTCCGCCCGACGGCCCGACCGCCCGCGAGATCTACCTTCTCAATCCCACAAGCGATCCGCTCCCTCCTGTCGCCAAAGCCCAACGCGCGGAACTCGAAGCCTCCATCGCCACCCTCCGGCAAAACAAACCTAACATACAAGAACAGGAATACTACGTGCAGTTGGAGAACCTCATGCGGAAGATGGCGGAGATCTATCAGAAAAAATAACAACTCCAGGACAGCGCTTGAAATCCTTCCGTTAAGAGGTTCGTAAATCGCAATCGAGGCCACACGCTTCTGCCTCAAATTGGGTGCTAAGGACAGATAAACCAAGCTGGGCGATGGTTTGGAGGATCTGC
>Ga0105048_10010515_pt1 | contig 14660 bp, 8 predicted proteins | sample MAT05_FD_78382 | JGI IMG/M metagenome (GOLD analysis project Ga0105048, IMG submission 78382) | Freshwater microbial communities from Lake Fryxell liftoff mats and glacier meltwater in Antarctica - MAT-05 | ecosystem: Environmental > Aquatic > Freshwater > Ice > Liftoff microbial mat | place... | reverse complement strand
CTGTTTGATCGCCCGCCGCCGCACTCGCTCATCGCGGAGATGGCGCTGCTGGGTGGGATGATCCTCGAGCCGAGCATCATCCACGACGTGATCTCGATCCTGAAGAACCCGGACGCGTTCTTTCTGGAGGCCCACGCGGCGATCTACGCCGCGCTCCTGAAGACCTACGACCAGAAGCAGACGGGCAACCTCGCCCTGCTGGCCCAGGAGCTCGACGACGGGCAGGTGCTCCAGAGCGTGGGCGGCACGAAATACCTCGAGAAGCTCGCGGCCGAGACGCCCGGGCCGGCGACGGCGATGCACTTCGCCAAGACGGTCGCGGACAAGGCCCGCCTGCGGAAGCTGATCGCGGCCGGCGGGCAGATCGTTTACGACGCCTATCACGCCGGCGACCTCGGGCCCGACGGCTCCAAGGAGATCGTGGACAAGGCCGAGAGCCTGGTGTTCGAGATCGCCCAGCAGGAGGAGACCAGCGACGCCCAACCGCTGAGCGTGCTCATCGAGGCCGAGTACGAGCGGCTGGTGGCACTCAAGGGCAAGGGCACGTCGGGCGTGCCCACGCACTTTACCGACTTCGACGAACTGACCAGCGGGCTGCAGGCGGGGGACCTGTTGATCCTGGCGGCCCGGCCGTCGATGGGCAAGACGGCCCTGATGCTCAACCTGGCGGAGCAGATCGCCCTGGGCGGCACGCCGTGGATGGCCAAAAAGGGCCAGCCGATCCCGGTCGGGCTCTTCAGCCTGGAGATGAGCAAGAGCGCGATCGCGCAGCGGCTGTTGAGCGCTCGGTCGGGATATTCATCGCACGACATGCGCTCGGGGCGGCTTGGCGACGGGGACTACGACCACATCTGTGCCTCGATGGTCGAGCTCATGGATGCGCCGATCTACATCGACGACACGCCGGGGCTGACGGTGCTGGGGCTGCGAACGCGGGCCCGGCGGCTGGTCGCCCAGCACGGCTGCAAGATTCTGATGATCGACTATCTGCAGCTCATGACCGCGCCCGGCGCGGCCCGCGAGAGCCGGCAGGTCGAGGTCTCGGCGATCTCCCGCGGCGTCAAGTCGCTTGCCCGCGAGCTCAACGTGCCGGTGATCTGCCTCAGCCAGCTCAACCGCGGTCCCGAGGCCCGCGGCGACAACCGCCCGCGCATGAGCGACCTCCGCGAGTCGGGCTCCATCGAGCAGGACGCCGACGTGGTCGTTCTGATCCACCGCGAGCACTATTACCACGTGGGCGACACGGCGTGGGAGCAGGAGAACGAGGACAAACTCAACCTCACCGAGCTCATCATCGCCAAGCAGCGCAACGGCCCCACCGAAGTCGTCAAGCTCACCTGGGACCGCGCGACCACGCGTTTCAAGAACTTCGGCACCGTCTCGGGGGGCACCGGCCTGCCGCGGGGATACACGGCACGCTCGCCCGGCGGCGGCCCGCCCGCGCCCGGGGCCGCGGTGCCCGACCCGTTCAAGATCGAGGTGGTGCCCTTCTCGCCCGGCAAAAAGACCGGGCCGATCTCCAACCATCGCGACGGCGGCGGGCCGGACCGCGACGAGATGGACGACGGCGGCGATGTCGGCCTTCCGGTGTGAGCGCCCGAAATCGCAAAGACCAACCGAAGACCGCCCGCGGGAGCTTTCGCATCCCGCGGGCGGTCGTTGAGAGAGTCGAGCCAAGGTGGCGGCTGAGCGCCGAATCACTCGGTGGCGCGGATATTGTTGAGCATCGCGTCCTTGGCGTGGCCGCCCAGGGATTCGAAGCGCTGCTTGGTGTCCACGCTGGCGAACCCGATCACCGCCCCGGCGTGGTTGCTGGTGATCGAGGTGTTGACGGGCTGGGCGGTGTAGGGGTCCAGAGCGTTGAACGTCCGGCCGTTGCTCATGGGACGCTGCTGCATAGGCCGGGCGGGCGAGGTCGAGGTGCCCCGGTTCATCCCGTCCATCGCGGGCCGGTTCGTGGTTGACCGATCGGCCGAGCCGTAGGCGGTCGGTCGACGATCGGCGTCGACGCGGCCGCTGTTCATGGTGCGCTTGTCGTTGGTGTCGCACGAGTCGTCGCTGCGACGGTCGTTCATGCGGCGGGCGTCGCCGGTGCTGTCCCAGTCGATGCGGGAGTTGGACGAGCCGTACGCGCTGCTGGAGCCGCCCAGGCCCCTGTCCAGCCTGGCGTGGGGGACGTTGGCGATGTCGGCGCTGCTGTTGAGGTAGATGGGTTTGCCGTTGGCGTCAAAGTGCAGGTAGCCGCGGGTCTCCGGGTTCTGGCGGCTGGACGGGCCAGTCATGACCTGGCTCCATGAGGCGGGGCCGGAGGCCGAGGTGTGCGTGCTGTCGCTCTGGCCGTTGTAGAGCGAGGGTTCCGACGAGCCGGGGTTGCCCGAGGTGCCGTCGTTGAAGTTGTATTGGCGGCTGGGCTGGTTGCGCCAGTTCTGGTTGTTGTCGCGACGATCGTTGCGATTCTGATTAGAATCGTTCCGGTAGTCGCGGCGCTCGATGTCGGTATTGCGCCACGTGCGGTTGTTCCGCTGCTGGTTGTTGTCCATGGAGCGGTTGTCGTCGCCGCGGTTCTGGTTCCAGTTGCCCGAGTTGGAATCGCCATAGGTCGTCGTGGACCGATTGTCGAAGCCGGGACCGGAGTAGTTCAAGGAGGAGTTGCGGTCGTCGAACGAGCGGGTCGGTCCGGACCACCTGGCGGCGTAGGACTGGTTGAGCGGGTAGACGATGCCGGTCGAGCCGTACTGATTCTGGCCTGACTGGTTCTGCCCCAGCTGGTTCTGGCCCTGCATGGGCTGATTCTGCCAGTTCTGGTTGTTCTGGTTCTGGGCGTTCTGGCCAAGCTGATTCTGGCCCTGCACGGGCTGATTCTGCCAGTTCTGATTGTCGCGAATCTGGGAGTTCTGGCCCACCTGGTTCTGGCCCTGCACGGGCTGATTCTGCCAGTTCTGATTGTCACGAGTCTGGGAGTTCTGGCCCACCTGGTTCTGGCCCTGCACAGGCTGATTCTGCCAGTTCTGATTGTCGCGAGTCTGGGAGTTCTGGGCCGAAGTGCTGATCTGATTCTGGTTTGGCCAGTTCGACGGCGTGCCGGGTTGGGCGGTGCTGTTCGTCCGGTCGCGGTTGAGGTCATTGGCCTGATAGCGCCCCTGGTCGAGGGTGCTGTCGTTCATGGCGCCGACGGCGCTGGCGCGGTCGCGGTCCATCTGGCTGCTGGAGCCCACGCCCATGTCCGGGCGGGAGCCGCTGTCGTTCAGGGAACGGGGGCCGGTGCTGCCCGCGCCGCTGGAAGTGCCGGAGCCGGCGGTGCCGGTCGTGCCGGTGCCCGAGGTGCTCGTGCCAGTCGTACCGGTGGCCGATGTGCTCGTGCTGGTTGTACCAGTACCTGAGGTGCTGGTGCCGATCGTGCCGGTGCTCGGCGTGTTGGTGCCGCTCGTGCCGGCGCCGACCGTGTTGGTGCCGGTCGTGCCGGTGCCCGGCGTGTTGGTGCCGGTCGTGCCGGTGCCGACCGTGTTGGTGCCGGTCGTGCCGGTGCCCGACGAGTTGGTGCCGGTCGTGCCGGTGCCCGACGTATTGGTGCCGGTCGTGCCGGTGCCCGACAAGTTGGTGCCGGTCGTGCTGGTGCCCGACGTATTGGTGCCGGTCGTGTTGGTGCCGGTCGTGTTAGTGCCGGTCGTGCCGGTGCCCGACGTGTTGGTGCCGGTCGTGTTCGTCTGGATGTTCCGGTTGGCGTTGGGGCCGCCGTAGTTGGTGCCGGTGGCGATGTTCGACGAGGGATTCATGTTCGAGCCGTCTGAGCTCGAGGTCGAGGTGTTCGACGCGCCCGGGGTGGTCTGCGTGCCGCGGTTATCGCTGCCTTGGCGGTTCCGGTCGGGCTGAGTGGTGTCGGGAGAGTTGCCGTAGCTGGAGCCGGGGTTGGATCCCTGGCTGAACTGGTTGTTGGAGCCGCCCTGGTTGTTGGGCTGCTGATTCCAGTTCTGGTTGTTCTGATTGCTCTGGTTGCTCCACGAACGGTTCTGGTCGGACCAGGAGCCGGTGGACGGTGAGCCGCTTGCGTCGAGGCGGCCGGAGTTGGACATGCCCTGGCTGCTGGCCTGATTGCCGGCCTGATTGCCGGGCTGGTTCCCGGGCTGGGTCCCGGGCTGGTTCCCGGGCTGGTTGCCGAACTGGTTCTGCCCGGAATACTGGCCGGACGAGTCCTGGTTGCTCCAGTTCTGGTTGCGCCAGCCTTGGTTGCCGGAGGTGCTCAAGTTCTGGCCGTAGGAACCGGGGTTAGATTGGTTGCTGCCGTAGCCGCCGGAGCCCTGGCCGCCGTAGGGGGCGTTGTTGTACATGTCGGAGCCGAAGTTCTGGTTGCTGCCGGAGGATCCGCGATTATCGGTGCTGCTACGGTTCCAGTCGGGCTGAGTGGAGTACGGCGAGTCGCGGTAGGTGGAGCCGGGGGCGGTGGTCTGGCTGCCCTGGTTGTTCATCGAGCCGTAGCCGCCCTGGGTGCCGTAGCCGGAGGATCCGCTAGTGGTGCCGAAGGAACCGGTGCCGGACATGCCGGAGTTCGAGTTGTACCCGCCGTAGGTGCGGTCGTATGCGTTTCGGTCGTACGAGTTGCGGTCGTATGCCCCGCGGTTGTAGTCACGGTCGTATCCGCGGTCGGCGCGGCTGGACCGGTCGTTGGTGTTCCACGAGCTGTCGCGAGAGTTGTCGGTGCGGCGACCGTCGCGGGAGTCGTTCTGCTCACATCCGGCGACCACGGCGGTACCGGCGAGCGCGAGCAGAGTGGCGATACGGGTGTTACGGTTCATGATGAGCTTCTCCGTTGGGTTTGATCGGGGGTTGAATCGATTGAGGGGACTATGTGAGTTTCTCGCAGGTCATGAAGGCGGTGTGAACCGGCACGGGCACAAGACATCACAAAGCCTGTCAGAAGCATGGTTTTTGGGCAAAACTCCCCGGACGCGGTAGCATTTGCCCGCACCAGCCTCGGGGTGAACCACCCATGGAGACCTTGCCTTGCCCCCCGGCCTCGTCCACAGTTCGCCGCCGCCCGTCGGATTGCCCGAGCGGTGGAACACGCTGTGCCAGCGCGTGGGCGCATTCAAAGACGCCGACGAGGCCGACCTGACGCTCGACATGCTGCTGGCCTTCTATTCACACCCGCCTCGGGCCTATCACAACCTCGCCCACATCGCGCAGGTGCTTGGCGCGCTCGACGGCGTGAGCATGCTCGCGGAGAACCTCGACGCCGTCGAGTTCGCGGTGTGGCTGCACGACTGCGTCTACTACCCCCTGCGGCCCGACAACGAGGACCGCTCGGCCGACGCCGCCGCCATGATCGCCGGGCTGCTGGGCTGCGCACCGGCCTTCGCGGCGCGGGTCCGCGAGTGCATTCTGGTCACGCGGCACTCCACGCCGCCGGGCCGCGGCGACACGGCGCTGGTCGCGGACCTTGACCTCACCATCCTGGGCTCGCCCTTGGCGGAGTACGACTCGTATCGGCGCGAGATCCGGGCCGAGTTCGCGTTTGCCGAGGACGCGCTGTTTGTCGAGGGGCGCGCGGCCTTCGTACGCCGGATGCTCGACAAGCCGGGGGTGTTCGCCACGCCGCACTTCAAGCGGCTGCTCCAGGACGCGGCCCGGGACAACCTGTACCGCGAGCTCGACGACCTCGAGGCCGGCATCGCGTCACCGGCGTGAGCGAGGGGCGGGGGAAGGTCAGGCCAGCCCGGATGCCAGCGGCTCGACGGCGTTGGCCTCTGCGATGAGCCGCGCGTGCTTCTGCAGGTATTCCATGACCGCGATGACCACCGTCGCGTGGCTCCAGGTCAGCGGGCTGACGCTGATCTGCTCGCCGGTGTACGGGTGGTACTGCTCGGCAAGCACGCCCGAGTCCTTGGCCCGCTGGGCGGCCCACTCCAGGAGCCCGAGGGTCTTGCGCAGCTCCTCGGGCGTCTTGGCCAGGGCGATGCGGTGCTGGGCGTGCCAGAGGGTGCAGATCACCCAGGGGTTTCCGGGCACGGCCTCGATGTTCTCGCGCTCGACCATGTGGTAGTAGTCGCGCTCGTAGCGGGCGCAGCCGCCGATGCCGGTGCGGACCTGCAGGCGTTCGTAGAGGCTCTGCATCTCGCTGACGACCATGGGGTTGCCGGGGCGATAAGCACCGAACGCGAACAGGGCGTAGTTGGCGCTGTCGCGGGTCATGTCCAGGCGATAGCCCGTCACGCGGGTGCCCGCGCCCGAGTGCCCGCTCAGCCCCGCGCTCACCTCCCCGACGGCCGGCGCCGGGTTCTCGGGGTCGGGCTCCTCGATGGGCGTGGCCATGCGTGCGAAGCGGTTGGCCTCGGGGTTCCACAGGTGCTTGTGCAGCGCGTCTCGCATGCTCGCGGCCGCCTGGTCTATCTGCTCGGCCCGCTCGAGGTCGCCGAAGTCCCGCGCGAACGCGGCGGCCGCCGAGAGGGCACCGATGGTGGCGGCGACGGTAAATGTGTGGACCCCGCGGCGCTCTTCCCAGAGGTCCCAGCTCGGGCGGGGCAGCCCGTTGTTGTCCACGTGGCTCATGAGCCAGAGGGCCGGCTGAGCGACCAGGGCGTTGTACAGCGGCTTGATGAACTCGACATCGCGGAAGTGCTCGAAGTGCTGGCGCAGCGACCAGAGCACAAGGGCCGTCTCGTCCTGCTGGATGGGCAGGACGGGCTTGCCGTTGATGACCCAGGGGTGCCAGCTGCTGGCCAGGTGCCCCAGGGGCGTGTACTTGTGCATGAAGTAGCCGTTCTTGTTGATCATCCGCGCGCAGTAGCGGAAGAAGTTGCGCGACAGCTCGCTCTGGCCCGTGAGGATCAGCGCGTAGGCCACCAGCGCGCCGTCGCGGGGCCAGCAGTAGGCGTAGTGGTCGCCGGCGAAGTGGCTGATGTCCGAATCGGTCGCGGCGATGATCGCCCCGCGATTATCTACATGGGTCCGCAGGATGAGCTGGCTGCGGACGAACAGCTCTCGCACGCTCTCGGGCAGGATGCTGGTGTCGATCGTGTCGCGGCGGACCCACAGGCGCCAGTAGGCCTCCGTGCGGGCGATAAGCTTGTCCGGGCCCTTGGCCGCCATGACGCGGTTCAGCTCGCGGACACGTTCGTAGCTGTCGCCGCAGGCCATCCAGATGGTGCACGACGCCTCGCCCCCGACCGGCACGCTGAGGTTCACGCCGATGGTCGCGTCCACCGAGCCCTGACTGATGGCGTTTCGTCCCAGCACCCCGTCCTCGGCGTCGCGCCAGGTGCCCTCGGCCCCGCCTACGCGCTTGGCGCCGATGGCCCAGTGGTCCACGCCCATCCCGCCCTCGTCCGCGGCGTTGACGAGAAAGTACGAATCGTCCTTGTAGAGCACCAGCCCCGCGGTCTCTGGGTCGAAGTCGCAGGTGTCGCCCACGGGCGACTCCTTGATCGACAGGTCGATGTGGTAGAAAACGCGGACGTCGCGGGGCGCACCGCCTCCTCCGGCCGCTCCCCGCCGGTCCCGGACCCGCATCCGCCGGAGATAGACCGGCTCGTGGAAGTCCACCGCGTCGGTGCAGATCAGTTCCAGCCCGAGCTTCTCGTTGACCAGCCGCACGTCGGTGACCAGCGTGTCGGCCCGGTAGTTCAGCTCTCGCGTCCACGAGGCGTCGTCGATCCACGCGAACACGCCGTCGGCCCAGACGCCGAAGCGCTGCACGTGCCCGCCGGTGTGGTTGTACCGGCCCACGCAGGGGTAATAGAGGTCGCGGACGCGGTACAGCTCGTCGAAGTTGATGAGCAGATCGCCGTTCCCGACTGGAATATCGCGAGCCATCCTGGCCTTTCCTTGGTCGCCTCGTTGGCGGGCGCCGTCGGTTCAAACCGTGGCGGGGAACATGCCCCCGCCGCCCGAGAGAATAGTCCAAAGTGCGATCCCGCACCCTCAACACTCTCTGTCGGCACCCAACGCACGCCGCGTGATTCAATCGCGCCGGGTTGCCGCCAACAGATGCGTCCGAATCGAGCGTTTTACCGCCCGGCGAGCATCGCCTCGGCCAAGGCGGCGGCGTCCTGATCCGCGCCGCCCGAGCCCGGTGGGGCACCGCCCGCTGCCCCCTGCCCGAGCGCCATGATCCGAGCTTTGACATCACCGATATAGGTGACACGGACACCGAAGTTTTCCCCGACCTTCACGGCAAGCCCCGCCCCGATTGATTTGTTGGCGACCTGCACCGTCAACTCATCGTCGGCACTCTTTCCCAGCTCGATGATCGAGCCGCTGGAGAGCGCCACGACTTCACTGACCTTCATCTGACGCTCGGCGAGCACCACGATGAGGGGGACTTCAAGCGACAGAATGGCCTTCACGTCGGCGGGCATCGGCTGGAGTATCGGCATGCTCGCGCGACACCCGTGAATGAGGCGGGCCGGGCGCCGATTGAACGCGATGGCTCGAAGGGCTCGAAGAAGGACCGCAACGCGGAGCGACCAGAGGAAGCGGAGAAAACCAGAGAAGAGCCGCGGGTTTGAAGCCGGTTTCTTCTCTGGTTTTCTCAGATTGCTCCGGTTGCTCTGAGTTCCGGCTTGGGTGTTGGTTCGTGCCTTCGAGCCTTCGCGTTCGACCCATGCTGGGGCCGCTTAGGCGGCCGGGCGCAGCTTGCCGATCGCCAGCGTCACGGCGAACACCGCCGTCATGATCGCCACCACGCTCGGGCCGGGCTGCCAGTCGAGTTCCAGACTCAGCAGAAGCCCGCCGAGAAGACCGAAGACGCCCAGAAAGATCGACCACGCCACCACCGGCCACAGCCGGCGGCTCAATCTCAAGGCCGCCGCCCCGGGCAGCACCAGCAGGGCCGTCGCGAGCACCACGCCCGCGAGCTTCATTGCGACCACGACCGCCAGCGACAGCAAAACCAGCAAGGCCGTGCGGACCAGCGGCGTGGGCACGCCGAATGCCCGGGCGGCGTCCTCATCCAGGGCCCAGAAGAGCAGGGGCCGGCGGATGAGCCAGAGCGTGGCCAGCACGCCCAAGGCAACCAGCCAAGCCGTGACCGTGTCGGCCGGGCCGGAGGCGAGGATGGAGCCGAAGAGGATCGACTCCCAGCTCTGGGCCCCGGCGGGGCGGATGCCGCGGGCGACCTGGACGAGAATGGCCCCCAAGGCCATGGAGCCGACCAGGAAGAGACCGATCGCGGTGTCAACCGGGACGTCGTCCTTGGCGCTCAGGCGGGCCATGCCCAAGGCGGCCAGCACGCAGAAGAGCACGACGACCCAAAGCTGTGCCGCCCCCCCAACCGCCCCGTCGGCAGGAATGATGTTGAACGCGGCGAGCATGGCGGCTACGCCGATGCCGCCGAAGGCCGAGTGGCTGACCCCTTGGCCCACGAACCCCAGCCGCTTGACGACCACCAGCACGCTGAGCACCGCGCACATGATCACCACGGCGAGCCCGGCAAGAGCCGGGTGGGTGTAGAGCTCGGCCAGAAGCTCACGCTGCTCGGGGCTCTCCAGGGCGCTCAGCAGCTTCATGGGGCGGGCTCCCGCGGCGGGAGACCGAGCGGGACGGGAAGGGGAGCGGTGGCGGGCTGGTGGGACGGGTCGGTGCAGGGCTCGTGCGGGCCGTGGGCGTGCACGTGGGTGCCGGCCAATGCGGGCAGGTGCCCGATGATGTCGTGGCTGAACACGTCGGCGAGGATCTGCGGCGTGAGGCCCTGGGGGCTGGTGTGGCTGTGCAGGCGGCGGGCCAGGCAGGCGATGCGATCGGAGCCAGCGATGATGGCCCGCAGATCGTGGCTGACGACCAGCAGTGTGACGCCCAGCTCGCCGTGGATGCTTGCGAGGAGGTCGGCGAACATCTGCTGGCCCGCGGGATCGATGCCGACCGTTGGTTCGTCGAGGGCCAGGATTCGGGCATTGGCGGCCAAGGCCCTCGCGATCATGGCCCGCTGGAGCTGGCCGCCCGAGAGGCGACCGATCGGACGGTCGGCGAACGCGGCGGCGCCGACGACCGAGAGCATCCGCTCGACGCGGTCGAGCACCTCGCGCCGCGGCCGGCCCAAGGGCGGGGAGCGCCAGGCGGCCCCGAGCGTGACGGCCTCTCGGACGCTCAGGGGCATGGCCGACTCGATGTTCATCTTCTGGGGCACGTAGCCCACGACGCCCGCGCGGCGTGCCTCGTCGGGGCTCATGCCCATGACGCGGATCGAGCCGGCGAATCGCCCCGCATCTCGCGGCGTGAGCAGGCCGAGCATGAGCTTGATGAGCGTCGACTTGCCACCGCCGTTGGGGCCGAGAATGCCCAGCCGCTCGCCGGGCGAGACGCGGAGCGTGACATGCTCGAGCGCCGCGACGACGGCGCCGGGATAGGCGAACGTCAGGTCGTCGAACTCGACGGCATAGTCGGGCATGGGCGGGGGGAGGGTACCGTCGTCGGGGCCTGAGTAGTCATAAGGCTCGGGCGCGCCGGAGCACCGCCCTGGCTCGGCGCCGCCAAGGTGATGGCACGGCTACTCGACGCCCAAGCCCTTGGCGAGCTGGGCGAGGTTAGACTGCATGAGTTTCACCCAGTCGCCGTCGCCGAGCGGATCGATGACCAGCACGGGCACGCCAGTGGATCGGGCGATCCGTCGGCCGGCCCTCTGGTTGAGCTGCGGCTCGACGAAGACGGCGCGGGCCCCCTGCTCGCGGATGGCGGTGGTCGCGGCGGCGAGGCTGGAGGGCGTGGGCTCGGTCGCCGTCAGACCCTTGATGGCAACAGTCTTCAGGTCGTAGCGTGAGGCCAGATGGCCCCAGGCGTCGTGGCCCACAACCAGCGTGCGGGTCTTGGCCTTGGCGAGCGTTGTGCGATAGTCGTCGTGCACAGCCCGAACGCGGGAGAGCATGGCGGCCTCGGCGAGGCGGATGCTCTGAACGGCCGCCGCGTCCTCGCCGGCATGGGCGATGAGTGCGAGGGCGATCGCGGGCACGAGCTTCTCGGCCAGCAGCGGGTCGAGCCAGACGTGCGGATCGGCGGCCCCGTGCTCGTGGTCGCACTCGCCGTCGCCGTCGTGATCGTGGTGCTCGTGCTCGGCGTCGGCCTTCATGCCCAGCTCGTCGCCGGCGATGAGGACGCGGCGCTGCGGACGCGGACGATCCTTGAGAAACTTCTCGACCTGGGGCTCCAGCCCGATGCCGACCAGCAGCACGATGTCGGCGCGGCTGAGCGTGGCGAGGGTTGAAGGCGGGATCTCGTAGCCGTGCTCGCTGACGCCGGGGGGAATGAGCGTCTTGACGTCGCCGGGTTGGGCCCAGCCGGCGTCGATGAGCATGGGTTCGACCAGGCCGCGGAGGGGGGCCACGGAGACGATGACCGTGGGCGGCTTGGCCTTCATGCCGACGACCACTGGCGACGTTGCGGCTGTGGTCGGCGTAGGGCCTTGGCCGACCGCGGACGCAACCGAGAGGACCAGGCACAGGCCGACGGCGATCGGGCTCGCGGAGATCTTCATGCCATGATTATTGGCGGGCTCGGGGCCAGATGCAACCCATGTGCATGTAGACCGGCGGATCGATGCTCGCCTACAGTCCGGCCTGTCAACCCATGGGGCGGTAGCTCAGTTGGTAGAGCGCGTCGTTCGCAATGACGAGGTCGGGAGTTCGACCCTCCTCCGCTCCACTTGCCAACACACACCCCTGCTCACGCGGGGGGTGTTTGTTTTTGGGATTTGCGCCCGCCGGGCATAGCGCCTAACCCTTCAGCGGTGCCCGGGCCGGCTCGCCGTCGCGGCGGGGATAGAGCCGGGGCGTGCGGGTCGTCTTGTCGAGAGTCACGACGCGGCCGGTGGGTGTATCGACCGTCTGCAGGTGCTTGAGGCCGATCAGGCCCAAGGCCTTCTTGCTCTCGCCGAGTTCCTGGTCGGCCTTGGCGCCCTTGATGGCCAGGAGCAGGCCGTGGGGGCGGATCAAGGGGCCCAAAAGCTCGATGACGATGTTCAGGTGGCCCAAAGCGCGGGCGGTCGCGAGGTCGTAGTGCTCGCGGTGCAGGCGGTGGTCCTGGCCAAGGGTTTCGGCCCGGCCCTGGATGACGCGGGTGTTTTTGAGCTTGAGGTCGGCGATGACGCGACGGAGGAAGTCGACCTTTTTGCCGGTCGCCTCGACGAGGGTGACGCGGAGGTCGGGCAGGACGATGGCCAGCGGGATGGCGGGGACGCCGCCGCCGGAACCGATGTCGATGAGGGAGAGCGGTGTAGATCCGCGACCATCAGACCCGCGACCGTGAGGGAGCGGGCCGGGAGTGGTCAGGTCGCTGGGCTCCCCGGCATCGCTCGGCGTCTCGATATCACCGCTGGTCGGATCCGCTGCCTCACGGTCGCGGTTCTGACGGTCGGCGGCGAAGCTGGCGATGAGCGGGACCAGCGCGAGGGCGTCGAGAATATGCTTACGCCAGGCCTCGGCGGGGTCGGTGATGCCCGTGAGGTTGGTGGTGCGGTTGGCTTCCAGCAGCATCTGCAGATAGCGGCCCAGCCGCGGGACGTCGTCGGGCTCAAACTCGATGCCCAGCTCGCCGGCGGCGACGAGGAACTCGGGCGGGGGCGGAAGGGTGATGATGGGGCCGGTGGGTGGGGCGGCCGCGGATCCGGAGGGTGTGGGCTGATCGGTCACTTGGCGAGTCTACGCGGGGTCGCAGGATGCGCCGATGGGCGATTGCTCGGTTTGGAGGGAGCGACCGTTCACGCCCGGCCGGCGACGCGGCGGGGCGTGTGGGCCGACGACGCGGGTGGGAGGCACGCCCTCGGGCAGCGAACTTCGGGGCCGCTGCACCCCGAACAGCAGCCGGAGACGGCGGCGGCGAGCGGGACGAGGAGGAACGCGCAGGTGCCGAGTCGGCGTGATCGCATGACTTGCTCCAAGTACGGCCCGCTGACTTGTACCCGAGCAGGTGCTCGGGGCTGCCAAATCGGCAGGGTCCGCGGGGTTGTCAAGTGAGTCCGTCACCCGATACCTGAAGAAACCTTGAGACCGTCGCACGATTTGACGAGTATGAGCAGGGTTGACGGCTGGGATTGAGTTGGCACCGACCTTGCCTAGTCCTCGGTATCTTGGGCCCACTGGGCTCGGGACCGACTACCGGACTTTGAGCGAATACGAAGCAATTTGGCCGCCGAAGGGCGGAGTAGGAGGACTCCATGAGCAAGATCATCGGCATCGACCTGGGCACCACCAACTCGTGCGTGGCCATCATGGAGGGTGGGCAGCCCAAGGTGCTCATCAACTCCTCGGGCTCTCGCACCACGCCCAGCGTCGTGGGCTTCACCGACAAGGGCGAGCGGCTGGTCGGCCAGCCGGCCAAGCACCAGCAGGTCACCAACCCCAAGAACACGATCTTCTCGATCAAGCGCTTCGTCGGGCGCCGCCGGTCCGAGGTCTCCCAAGGCGGGGACTCGGGCTACGGCAAGGGCGGCAACGAAGAAAGCAAGGTTCCCTACACGCTCGTGGGCGGGGGCGATGATTCCGTCAAGGTGAGGGTCAACCAAGGCGAGTGCACGCCGCAGCGGATCTCCGCGTTCATTCTTCAGGACCTGAAGAAGACGGCCGAGGACTATCTGGGCGAGAGCGTGACGCGGGCGGTGATCACGGTCCCCGCCTACTTCAACGACGCGCAGCGCCAGGCGACCAAGGACGCCGGCGAGATCGCCGGGCTGAAGGTCGAGCGCATCATCAACGAGCCGACGGCGGCGGCGCTCGCGTACGGGCTCGACAAGAAGAAGAACGAGAAGATCGCCGTCTTCGACTTGGGCGGCGGCACGTTCGACGTGTCGATCCTAGATATTGGCGACGGCGTCTTCGAGGTGCTTGCGACCAACGGCGACACGCACCTTGGCGGCGACGACTGGGACCAGCGGCTCATCGACCACCTCGCCGAGGAGTTCCGCAAGAAGGAGGGCATCGACATCCGCAATGACGCGATGGCCCTGCAGCGATTGAAGGAAGCCGCGGAGAAGGCCAAGGTCGAGCTCTCGACCATGCAGGAGACGACCGTCAATCTGCCGTTCATCACCGCCGACCAGGCGGGGCCGAAGCACTTGCAGGTGAGCATCTCGCGGGCGAAGTTCGAGAGCCTGACGAGCGACCTGTTCGAGCGGCTCAAGCAGCCCTGCCTGAACGCGCTGCGGGACGCGAAGCTGGATACGAGCAAGATCGACGAGGTCGTGCTGGTGGGCGGCTCGACGCGCATGCCGCGGGCCCAGCAGATCGCCAAGGAGCTCTTCGGCAAGGAGCCCAACAAGAGCGTGAACCCCGACGAGGTCGTGGCGGTGGGCGCGGCGATCCAAGGCGGCGTGCTGGCGGGGGATGTCAAGAACATCCTGCTGCTGGACGTCACGCCGCTGAGCCTTGGCGTTGAGACGCTGGGCGGCGTGATGACCAAGCTCATCGAGCGCAACACCACCGTGCCCACGAGCAAGAAGGAAGTCTTCTCGACGGCGGCGGATAGCCAGGCGAGCGTGCAAATCCGCGTGCTGCAGGGCGAGCGCGAGTTTGCCAAGGACAACCGGCTGCTTGGCGAGTTCGAGCTCTCGGGCATTGCCCCGGCGCCGCGGGGCGTGCCGCAGATCGAGGTGGAGTTCGCGATCGACGCCAACGGCATCCTGACCGTCAGCGCGACGGACAAGGGGACCGGCAAGCGGGCCGACATCAAGATCACCAACTCGG